>Ga0068864_100005870_pt1 | contig 10060 bp, 7 predicted proteins | sample KBSSwiS72_FD_66586 | JGI IMG/M metagenome (GOLD analysis project Ga0068864, IMG submission 66586) | Switchgrass rhizosphere microbial communities from Kellogg Biological Station, Michigan, USA - KBS Switchgrass S7-2 | ecosystem: Host-associated > Plants > Roots > Rhizosphere > Soil ...
TCGCGGGCGCGCTCGCGGGCGCGCAAGGCGTTATGCCAGAAGTAGAAAGCGGCGAGGATCAGTAGCGGCGGCAGCAGGGTTTCATACATCGAAGCAGTCTGCAGGCGTGAGGGCAATAACTCAAGGCGGAATGTGCGCCGGTTCACGCGCGAAGCCAGCGGCGAATTGGCTACAATGCCCGTCCCGACGGTTCAGGGGTAAACCCGGTGATCGAAATCCCCGGCTACCAGATCAAGCGCGAGATCGGCACGGGCGGCATGGCCAGCGTGCATCTGGCGGTGCAGACCTCGCTCGAACGCGAGGTCGCGATCAAAGTGATGTCGCCGGCGCTCGCCGCCGACCCGCAGTTCTCCAAGCGCTTCCTTGCCGAAGCGCGCATGCTCGCCTCGCTGGCACATCCGAACATCGTCGCCGTCTACGACGTCGGCGTCACGCCGGCGCAGCTGTATTACTTCTCGATGCAGTACCTGCCCGGTGGCGACTTCGCCTCGCGCGTGCAGCGCGGCATCGAGGATCGCGATCTGGTGCTCACGCTCGCTGGCGTTGCGCGTGCGCTCGGTTATGCGCACACGCGCGGCTACGTCCACCGCGATGTCGCTCCGGGCAATGTGCTCTATGACGGCAACAACAATCCCGTGTTGACCGATTTCGGCATAGCGCTGGCGACGGTCACCGGCGGCCACGTCACGAGCAGCGGTTTTTCGGTCGGCACCAGCCACTACATGAGTCCGGAGCAGGCACGCGGCGGCGATGTCGACGCGCGTTCGGACATCTACAGCCTGGGCGTGCTGACTTACTTCGGCCTGACCGGCAAGCCGCCGTACGATGGTGCAGACGGATTCGCCGTTGCCTATGCGCACGTATTCGAGCCGATTCCGCGCCTGCCGCCGCAGCATGCGCACTGGCAGCCGCTGATCGACTGCGCGCTGGCGAAGGACCCGAAGGATCGCTACGCCGACATCGAAAAATTCCTGGACGCACTGGCAGGCGCGGCGCCACAGTATGCGGCGCTCTTCCGCGACGACGTGGCGCCGACGGTCCCGGCAGCCGCTGCACCGTCATCGGCACGCCCCGTCGCCACGGACCCGGCGACGCGCGTCATGCAGCGCACGCCGTTGCCCGAGACGAAAGCGCCATCGACGCCGAAGCCAGTACCGCCGCCGGCGCACGCGTCCGTGCTGCAGAAGTCCGCATCAGCGCCGGTGGCGGCCGTGCCTGCACGCAGCTGGACCCGCGCCTGGCCACTGTTGATCCTGCTTGCAGGCGTGGGCTTGATCAGCTTCGCACTGTTGTCGCGCAATTCCAAAAGGCCTGCGCCGCAGATTCCGGTTGCGACTGCGCCAGTGGAGGCCGTCACTGCAGCGCCGGTTGCCCCTGCGGCGCCTGCGCCCACACCGGCGGAGAACGTGGCAACCGCACCGGCCGAAAATCCGGCTACTGCTGTGCCGGCACCCCCGCCGCCCGTGCAGCCGGTATCGGCGATGGACGTCATCGACGCCAACGAAGCGCAAGCGGCCGGCGGCATTTCGGTCGATCTTGCCAACCAGTACCCGACGGTGGTCGATCCATTGGAAGATTCGATCCGCTTGGGTCGCATCGCTTTTGCCGCGCAGCGCCTGACCAGTCCGCCCGGAGACAACGCGCTCGAACGCTTTCGCCTGGCGCTGCGTTTGGAGCCGAAAAATAAACAGGCCCGGCAGGGCATTGCTGACATTACCAAGAAGTACATCGATTTCGCCGAAAAAAACCTGGCCGGCGGCGATGCCGCTCAGTTCGACCAGTATTTGAAACGCGCCAGCGACGTGATCAAGAATGTGTCCGACGACAGTGACACGCCACGGCTGATTGCGATCTCGCGCCAGAAGGCCGCAGCGCCGTATCTGGACAAGGGCAGGGCTGCCGCCGCCGCCTGGGACAAGGCCGGCGCGAAAGCGGCCTACGACAAGGCATTGCAACTGGATCCCGACAACGTCGCGGCGAGGGACGGCATGAAGTTCGCGGCGACGATCGGCGAGCCGGGTTTCGCCTTTCGCGACAAGCTTGCCGATGGCGCGCAAGGACCAGAACTCGTCGTCGTCGACGGCAAGGTCGCCTTGGCGCGCCGCGACGTGACACGTGCGGACTTCCGCCGCTTCTGGAACGCCGGCGGTAGCCGTGTCGGCGGTAAGGAGCACAGCTGCGGGGACCGTGAAAAATGGGCCTCGGGGTCGAGCGACCGCACTTGGCAGAAGCCAGGCATCGATCAGGATGACAGCCAGCCCGTGGTGTGCGTGAGCTGGACCGAGGCCAATGCCTACGCGCAATGGCTGGGACACGAGACCGGCAAACGCTATCGCTTGCTCAGCACGAACGAATTCGATCGCGTGGCCGGGGGCAGTCTGGGTTCGGAGGCGGCCGGCAATGTGCGCGTCTGGGTTGATAACTGCGGCGTCGGCGCGAAAGCATCCGAAGGCTGCGGTACGAACCTGGCCAAGGGGCGCTCGTGGGCGGAGCCGACCCTGTCCGTAACCGCGAGCAACACATTCCGTGGCAACAATGCAGCGCAGAACACGATCGGCTTCCGCGTCGCCCGCGATCTGGAAAAATAACCCGTTATACTGGGCAGGTTGCCAAGATAAATGGGGTCCGCACGATGAAGCTGCTGTTTCCGGCCGGCGAACACGGGCCGATCGAACTCAAGGATGGCGAAACCGTCATCGGCTCCGGTCCGGAGTGCCAGGTCATGCTTGCCGCACCTGGCATAGCCGCACGCCATTGCACCCTGCTCACGCGCGGCGAACAGGCGACGGTGCGCGCATTTGATCCTTCATCCGTAGTAGTGCTCAACGGCAAGCAGATCACCGCCGACGCACCGCTGAAAGCCGGCGACCTGCTGCTGTTCGCGAAAGTCGGCTGCCGCGTCGTTGCGACCGAAAAAGCCGCCGCGCCAGCTCCGGTGCGGCGTTCACCGCCACCAGGCGCGGGCGATGACGACAACGGCCGCACGCGCGTGCGCGCGGCGTTGCCGAAGTTCGTCATGCGCGGAGTATCCGGCCCGACGTTCGGCAAGACGTTTGGCGTCGTCGGCACAATCACCCTTGGACGCAGCGCCGAATGTGATATCAGCATTCCCACGGACGAGATTTCACGTCATCACGCCAAGCTCCAAGTCGTGCCGGACGGCGTGATGGTCGAGGATTTGGGTTCTGCGAACGGCACGTTCATCAACAACACGCGTGTGCACGGCGGCACGTTGATGAAGCCCGGCGACGAACTGCGCCTGGACACTGTGCGTTTCATGTTGATGTCGCCGGAACAGATGCAACCCGGTGCGCCGCCGCCGCGCAGCGAAGCACCAACGGTCGTCGTCGCCCAACCGCAGCCCAGCAGCGGCGGGGGTATGTGGCTGGTCGCGGGGTTGGTGGTTATCGCGGTGATCGTGGTTGGGATTTTGAAGTTTTTGGGGAAGATCTGACCAGATCAGGGCTTCCGATCGGCCAGCGAAAGTAGATCAGATCTGTGGACGCATCCTGCGCATTTCCGCTCGCGTCCAGCGAGCGCCCCTATCAAGCAGAGCTTCCACTCGGCCTGACCGCATCCTGCGCATTTCCGCTCGCATCCAGCGAGCGGGTAACTTTTCTTTGCTCGCGCAAAGAAAAGTCACCAAAAGAAAGCGCGTCAAACGGAGCATCCCCAGGAGGAGCTTCACAAAAGCTGTGCAAGCGGATGCAGCTTCCATGTACAACTCGGTCTTTCCAAATTGCAAAGCTGCTCGCTTCGCTTTTGAAGCAACGCAACAAGCGAAGCGAGCGAGTTCTCTATCCGAAACAACCGAGTTGTACATGGAACCTTCATCCCGTTCCAACCCTTAGTGCAGCTCCTCCTGGGGCGTCCTCGCTCTGAACGTGTTTTCTTGGTTACTTCTTTGCACGAGCAAAGAAGTAACCCGGGCGGCGCAGCCGCTCGGAAGCTGTGCTTTTGAAAGTAACCCGCTCGCCGAAGGCGAGTGGAAGCTCCGCTTTGAAAGTAACCCGGGCGGCGCAGCCGCACGGAAGCTCTGCCTCTGGGGCCGAAGCATCAAGAACTAAAGCACAACCCGCATCGACAGATCAACCGCGCGCACGTGTTTCGTCAGCGCCCCGATCGAGATGTAGTCGACTCCGGTTTCGGCCAGCGCACGCAGGCCATCCAAACCCACACCGCCGGACACTTCCAGCTGCGCGCGGCCGGCAATTTCCGTAACGGCACGCCGGATGTCGTCGAGGGAAAACTCGTCGAGCATGATGCGGTCGGCACCGGCAGCGAGCGCCTCGCGTAATTCCTCGAAGTTCTCGACTTCGACTTCGAGCAGCAATTGCGGATGCCTGGCGCGCGCCGAGCGTACGGCTTGCGTCAGCGAGCCCGCCGCGGCGATATGGTTTTCCTTGATCAGGATCGCGTCGGACAGACCGATGCGGTGATTGTTGCCGCCGCCGCAGCGCACGGCGTATTTCTGCGCCTGGCGCAAGCCAGGAATCGTCTTGCGCGTGTCGAGAATGACGGTCTTCGTGCCGCGCACCGCGGCGGCATACTGCGCTGTAACCGTCGCGGTGCCGGATAGCGTCTGCAGGAAATTCAGCGCGCAACGTTCGGCGCCGACCAGCGCGCGCGCATTGCCGCGCAACGTGCACAACACATCGTTCGCGGCGACCTGCGCGCCATCGGCGCAGCGCCAGTCTATTGCCACGTCGGGATCGAGCGCACGAAAGCAGGCGTCGAACCACGCCGCGCCGGCGATGACGGCTGTTTCGCGCGTGATCACGCGCGCGTGGGCATTTGCATCCGCGGGTAGCAGGTCGGCAGTGACGTCGCCGTGGCCAATATCCTCGGCGAGCGCTAGTTCGACATCACGCTGCACGACCCGTGGATCGGGCGCGGCGATCGGGGGTACGGGCACCGCTTATGCCGTCGGCGCGGCCGCCGCCGCGGTAGCCGCATGCGCCTGCTTGAGGCGTTCCACGATCGCGTCGAGCGCGCGATCGAACAGCGGCACTTCCTCGAGAATGACGGCTTTGCCTTCCTTGATCTGCACTGCGACCTGCTGTGCAGTCATGTCCGAAACCTTCAAGCCCTTGCGGTTGACGAACAAGTACTTGGCGCTGATCGGGCTGATCCACGAGAGCTTGGCGCGTTCCTTGGTGCCGTTCGCGTCCGCGAACTCGATCCACATGCCGACTTTCATGTCCTTGGCCTGCTTCAGGCACTCTTCCTCGTCGCCGATCAAGGCTTGTGGGGCACGCGCGTCTTCGGCGCGCAGCTGGATTTCCTCTTCGACCGGGCTGTCAAGCGCGGCCGCGGTGGCCGCTGCCTTGCCGACGACTCCCAAAGCCGGCGCTGTGGCGACATCGGCCGCGGCGATCACCGGCGCATGATCGGTGGTGGCCAGCACGCCGCGATAGAACGTGTTCAACTCCTGCATCAGTTGCTTGACGTCGTTTTCATGGTAGGCGACCGTCGCCAAACCGTGACGCAGGCTCTTCTCGAGCACCGGCAGAATGCTCCTGAGGCGCGTCTTTTCGACGTCGCTGTGTTTGGTCTCGGCGCTCCAGGCGAACTCGTCGGCGAAGCGCAGCGCCTGGCGCCATTCGTTGGAATCCTCGCCCTGGCGCAGCAACGTCAGCACGAGGAAATTCGCCCACGGCCGCGTCAGCACGTTGTGCACGATCTCGGGCAGATTGCGGTTTTCCACGCGCTTGAGGATTTCGCGCGCCGCCGTGCGCCGTGCCGAATGCAGCTTCTCGCGCCCGCGTGTGGCCTCCGCGGCGCGTTGCTCAGCCAGCTCCGCGCGCTTCTTGTTGGAATCGAGGAAGGTCTCGAAATCGATCCGTGCGTTGTCGAATATCGACAAATCCTCGTCGAAGTCCTTGAGGATTTTCTCGACGGTTTCGTTGACTTTGTCGTACAGACGGCGGTCGCGGTCGGATTCCTCCGACCAGCCCATGCCGGCCTGAGCCATCACGTCGAGCAGCTGCCGCGCCGGGTGCGCCTTCTGCGCGAACAGGTGCTTGTCGAGCAGGGCGACTTTCAGATACGGAATCTGCAGACGGCCGAGCACGGCCTGCATCTGCGCCGGCAGGTTGCGGTCGCGCAGGATGTATTCGAACAGCATGCCGACGATGTCGATCGTATCCTCGTCCGGCGCGGCCACGCCGACGCGATCGCCGCCGTGGAACTTGCCGGCCTGGTCGAGCAGTTCGCGCTTGACCTGCTGCACGAACTGCGTCGCGTCCGTACCGGAGGATACCGGCGCTTGGGTCACCGGCGAGGATGTCTGCAGCAGCGTGAGCGCGGACAGCAGTTCGGTGATCGGCACGCTTGGCGCACCGACCGGACTGGCGACGTAGTTGGGGTCGCTCATCATCAGCTGGCGCCGCCCGGCCATCAGCGAGCGCACCGTGTTGTACAGCTCGATCTGGAACTGTGCCGACGCCGCGTCGTACGGCGTGGCGTAGGTTTGCTGCATCACGCCGCCTTCGACGCCGCTTTCACCAGCCGGACCCATGACGCCCGCTGGCATCGGCTGGCCCGGTGCGTGTTTGGCGCCCGGCGGCAAGGCATAGCGAATCTGCGGCAGCACACCGGCTTGAATCAGCTGTTCGTTGACCTCGTCGTAGACTGAGCCGAGGCTGGTCATGACGTAGCGGTCGAACAACTTGAAGATGATCAGACGCGAATTGACCGACAGTTCCAGTTCGCGCATCGCGGCGCGGAATGCCTGTGAGAGGTGTGCCGGTCCGAGCGGGTTGATCGAATCCTCGATGTTTGCGCCGCCGCGCAGCACGGAAAGACGCTGGTTCAGGGCATTCAGTTGCGGGGCAAGGCGATTTTCGGCCTTGGAAATCGTGCTGCTGATCGCGAGGTTTTCTTCCAATTCGGTATCGTCGACCAGGCTCAGATCGCCGCTCGAGGCGCCTACGGCTTCGATCTTGGCGGGCTGTAGTCGGCCGGAAGCGAAGTCGTTGAACAGCTTGCCGAGTTGTTCCTGGAACAGCTTTTCGACAACGTGGCGTTTCAGGCGCACCTTGCGCATGCCGTCGAAATACAGGGTCTGCACGGCATTGTTTTCGGCTTTCTCGGCCAGATCGAACAACGCGTCGTCGATGTTCTCGAACAGCGTGCTGACCAGACCTTGAATGCGCTTGAGTGCCGTCGCGCGCACGCCGCGCAACAATTCGCCCAAACGGTCGCCGCCGCTGCCAAGGCTCTGCGTCACCTGGCGCGTTTGCAGATCGACAACTTTGTTGGAATCGGTTGGTGGATTGGTCATCGACCCTGTCTCGATGCGGCCCTCAATCCGTTGCGGAACCGGCCACGTGCCAGCATATCCTCCCGGACGTCAGAAAGTGTGAAAACGCTCACATTGCTCAGACGAATTCTCCGGACGGACAGTTGCGCCGATGAATGGCCATGGCACTTCAACGTTGTAATGGAAATGCGGCAAGTTGGGTAGTGCCGATCGCTTCGTCAGCCAGCATCACCGGGATGTCATCCTCGATACGGTAGATGAGTTTGCCGTCGCTGGTAATCAAGCCCGCCGCCAACGGGGCAGTAACGGCCACCGCAGTCGTTGTCTGCACGCCGCCACCAGTGATGGCCTTGTTCAGGGCGTCCAGTTCGCCACGGGCGAGCGGCCGCACTGGCACCTTGGTGACTGGGCAGCAGAGGATGTCGAGCAGGCGTTTGTCCATTGGGGGTGCGAATGCCATCCAGTTGGGCCTAGAATATCCGTTTTACCGGGCACTGACCATGAAAACCAAAGGCGCGCCACGCCTCCAAATCGGCGTGGTGATGGGTTCGCGTTCCGATTGGGAAACCCTGCAGCACGCGGCCGAAACGCTCACGCAATTGGGCATCGCGCACGAAGTGCAGGTGGTCTCTGCGCATCGCACGCCGGACCTGCTGTTCGATTACGCCGAGAATGCCGGTAAACGCGGCCTGCGCGCGATCATCGCTGGCGCCGGTGGAGCGGCGCATCTGCCCGGCATGCTCGCGGCGAAAACCGTGGTGCCTGTGCTCGGCGTGCCGGTGCAGTCGCACGCGCTCAATGGCATGGATTCGTTGCTTTCGATCGTGCAGATGCCGGCCGGCGTTCCGGTGGCCACATTTGCGATCGGCAAAGCTGGGGCCATTAATGCAGCGCTGTTCGCCGCCGCGCTGCTGGCTCGCACTGACGACAAGATTGCGCGCAAGCTCGAGGCGTTTCGCGCCGCGCAGACAAGGCAGGTGCTGGCCAAGCCGGATCCGCGCAAGCCATGAGCGACGGCCAGGGCCAACTGCGGCGCGTGGCACGCCTTCGCAGCCGATGAGCACGATTGGCATCCTCGGCGGCGGCCAGCTCGCGCGCATGCTGGCGCTCGCCGGCGCGCCGCTCGGCGCGCGCTTTCTGATCGTCGACAACGTCGCCGACGCCTGCGCCGGGCAGGTCGCCCCGCTCGTGGTAGCCGACTGGCGTGACTTCTCGGCGCTCGAAAAATTCGCCGCATGCATCGACGTTGCGACGTTCGATTTCGAAAACGTGCCCGCGGATACCGCGCAATGGCTGACCGAACACACGCGCGTATCGCCGAATCCACGTGCGCTCGCGCTGGCGCAGGATCGGCTCGCCGAGAAGACGATGTTTCGCGAGCTCGGACTGGAAACGCCGAAGTTCGCCCAGGTCGACAGCCGCGAAGATCTCGATCGCGCCGTGCGCGATATTGGCTACCCGGCCGTGCTCAAGACCCGCCGGCTCGGTTACGACGGCAAGGGCCAGCACCGCCTGCGCAGCGCCGATGACCTCGATGCTGCATGGCAGTCGCTGGCCGGCGCACCGTCGATTCTCGAGGCCTGGGTACCGTTCGACCGTGAAGTGTCGGTGATTGCGGTACGCGGCCGCGATGGCGCATTTTCCACTTATCCACTCGTACAGAACTGGCACGCCGACGGCATTCTTTCGGCGAGCCTCGCGCCGGCGCCGGATGCCGCGGGTCTCGAACACGCCGCGTTCGCGCACGCGCGGGCGATCGCCGAACATCTGGATTACATCGGCGTATTCGCACTCGAATTGTTCGTCAAGGACGGCAAGCTGTTCGGCAACGAGATGGCGCCGCGCGTGCACAACTCCGGACACTGGAGCATTGAAGGCGCGCCGTGCAGCCAGTTTGAGAACCATGTGCGCGCCGTGCTCGGCCTGCCGCTCGGCGACACCTCGGTGCTCGGCTGCAGTGTGATGCTGAACTGGATCGGCGAGTTGCCGAATGCCAACGCGGTGCTCGCCGAACCGCGCGCGCATTGGCACGACTATGGGAAATCGCCGCGCGCGGGGCGCAAGGTCGGGCACGCGACGCTGTGTGCAGACTCGCCGGCGCAGATGCGTGAGCGTCTGGCGCGGGTGGGGCAGGCGCTGGGGCGCGAGGAGCAGGTGGCGCCGGTGTTGGCAGCACTTTCCTTCTGAATTCCGCTTCGTAGCGGGTCCTGCGGAGCTTCCGTGCGGCTGCGCCGCCCGGGTTACTTCTTTACTCCGGGCATCCTGCCCTTCGCCCCTTCGGGGCCGGCTCCGCCGTTCGCGCCGCTCCTGCGGCGCAGTGCTCGTGCAAAGAAGTAACCAAGAAACACGTTCAGAGCGAGCACGCCCCAGGAGGAGCTGCACTAAGGGTTGGAACGGGATGAAGGTTCCATGTACAACTCGGTTGTTTCGGATAGAGAACTCGCTCGCTTCGCTTGTTGCGTTACTTCAAAAGCGAAACAAGCGAAGCGAATAGCTTGTCAATTTGGAATGACCGAGTTGTACATGGAACCTGCATCCGCTGACAGAGCTTTTGTGAAGGTCCTCCTGGGGATGCTCCTTTTGACGTGCTTTCTCTTGGTCACTTCTCTTTGCACGAGCAAAGAGAAGTGACCCGCTCGCTGGACGCGAGCGGAAACACGCAGGACGCGGTCAGGGCAAGTGAAAGCTCTGCTTTCGCAGAACGAATCGAGTTAAGCCATCTGCGAAGCAGCAAATTCCCAGTTCGCCAGATTCCAGAACCCTTCGATGTACTTCGGTCGAGCATTGCGATAGTCG
>Ga0068864_100005871_pt1 | contig 10058 bp, 7 predicted proteins | sample KBSSwiS72_FD_66586 | JGI IMG/M metagenome (GOLD analysis project Ga0068864, IMG submission 66586) | Switchgrass rhizosphere microbial communities from Kellogg Biological Station, Michigan, USA - KBS Switchgrass S7-2 | ecosystem: Host-associated > Plants > Roots > Rhizosphere > Soil ...
TTAATTCTTCAATTCTCGCTAATGTCCCTATTTTAGAGAATCGAGATTCTAGTTCTTCTTACGCTTTGGGAATATTCCGGATGTTGAAAATACATAGATTTAATATAAAATGGCATGCAAAAATTCATGCAATATTGGAGATAGATAGGCACTTAATTGCAAGAAAATTTTTTTCTTCGGAGAATGCGTCAAGCTATGATAGTATTGTTCGATATACGACGTTCTTAAAAGATTCCGCTTGGAAGAAAGAAATGGTTCGCTTTATTGGCGGCAATGATAAAATAATTCTTGATTTAGCTTGTGGTACTGGTATACTTTCAACATATATCCAAAGCGGAACATCTCATTCAATAATTGTCGGATCTGATTTAACTTATGATTATCTAACGCTCGCGAAAAATAGGCAAAATTACTTGTCAGTGACCAATTCTCTGGCAGAATTTCTTCCTTACAAAGACAATAGTTTTGATGTAATAATTTCGTCATACTTGGTAAAGTATGCTAATCTCTCTGAAATGGTAAAGGAACATTGGCGAGTATTAAGAAAAAATGGTGTCGTTATAATCCATGATTTTACATATCCTAGTTCTAATCTGGTAAGAGTACTATGGCATCTATACTTCCAAATATTGAATCAACTAGGCAAAGTGATCACTTCTTGGCAGGAAGTGTTTTCTAATCTTGACAAATTGATACAGCTAAACCCTTGGGTAAATGATCTTGTGAGAGAGCTTGATGTGGTTGGATTTAAATCCATTTCAAAAAAATATTACACTCATGGAACAGCCGCTATAGTTAGGGCGATTAAGTAATGAAAGAACACGTTACCCGTCTTAACGAATGGTATGTTCCAAAATTTGGACCTGTTAAATTCAGAATTTTTGTAGGAATGCTATTTCTTCCATATACTGGAATGAGCGTATCTTTTTCAATCATAGGATCTTTGCTTTCCCCAGGAACAATATTCTGGGATAGGATAGTTGCAATAATTCTGATTTACTTTACTGCTTTGGGTATATCTGCGCATGCCGCAGATAGCATTGGTTCTAAAAAAAATAAACCATGGGGAAATTATTTTTCTAATCGGGAATTGTTAATTTTGCTTATTATAGGATTAGTGATAGCCTATGGCATTGGTATATACTACATTATTTTTTTTGTTCCGTTATTACTACCGATAGCAATTTTGGAAGGATTCTTTCTATTTGCATATAACTATGAATTTTGGAATGGATTCTTTCATAATAACTTGTGGTTTGCCATATCGTGGGGCAGTCTGGCATTTTTGGCTGGATATATCATGCAAACAAATTCTCTGTCGTATACAACCTTATTGATATCCACTTTGCCTTTTCTCGTATCTTATACTGAAATAAGATTATCACGAAAATATAAAGTGCTAAAGCAAACTAATCCATCTCAATCGAATATCCCAGAACTGCAATTAAAAGTCATAAGTACATCTACAATAATATTTACGATTGCATTCCTAATTCTCAGAGTCCTTTAGATCACTTTTTAATTTTCTAGGTACTTAGTAAAATACATGCGCCGTTTGTATCGAACCCAAATCGACAGTCTACAATCTTTAACAAATAAGGATCTTTCAAGGTTGGAGACTATTGCAAATAAGAAGTTTAATCTTGCTCAAAGAATACTGTTGGTGGACTTGGGAAATACTCAAGTGCTTTTAGAGGTAATGAATAAAACAAAAACAACAGTGAGAGTAATTTCGCAAACCGAAATAAAAGGTGTTATTCTGCGCAAGTCCACCATTCATTCTTCAACAAATAAGATCCTAGCACGTGCAAATTCTAAAATATATAGTAAATATTTACCATCTAAAATACTATCACAAATTCGTGAACGTAAGATTGGTATCGGCAAGATATTTCTATGCCATAAGTTAGATATTTTCAAGAGTATTACTGAAATAGGATATGTCCAGAGAGTAGGTATATTCAAAAATTACTCGCTATATCATGATCACAATCTAATTTGCACCATAACAGAAAATTTCCCATTGAACTCAACTAATTTAGTTAAAAAATAGTTTTATGTCTTTTTCATGTATTTTAGTTTGTATATTTACATTTCATCAAGTCATTTGGTTCCGTATGCAAGATCATTTAAGTAGTTGATCTCAATCTTCTAGTTTAATGAATTCAAGGTTGGCGTTAGTTTGTACGGTAGCAGCCACATTATCATTTTTGATAATCGGGCTCTACACAACATCAAATCAAATGGTCGCACTTGGGCAAGATAATGCAACTGCCCCGAAAAATGAAACTTCATCAATGGCTATGATGAATGCAAATATGACTAGTGAAGGCAAGATACCATCACTGTCAACACCGGGCGAGAAAACATTTTACGTATTTACCACCGAAATTGAAGGTGTTGATGAGGGGAAACTTAAGGTTGCAGGAGATGTATTCTCGTTAAAAACGCTTGTTGCAAACAAGGGCGACAAAGTAACAATTCATTTCTACAATGTAGATCCGGTCAAAGATGAGAGACATTCATTGACAATTGGCGATCCATATGCTGTAAACATTGACCTCGGATATGCCGAAAGTGGTAATGCCACATTTACTGCAGACAATGTGGGTGTTTTTCAATTCTATTGTAAATACCATCAACCAGTTATGGAAGGACAACTCGTCGTATTGCCATAAATTTTTTATTTTTTAGCGGCCTTTTTTTTCATTTCTTTTTCTCGATCATGTAGGCTACTATCTTCCTTGATTTTGCCCACAGCCATGGTTCAGGATATTGATAGGATCAGCAAATAGTTAGAATTTTCAAATCATATATACAATCTTGTCGTATACCCTATGATTGAAACCCCACTCCGGACCAAATACTATCAGGGAATATGATCTTATTGTTATTGGAAGTGGCGCTGGACTTGAAGTCGCACATGCAGCAGCACAAAGCGGTTTGAAAGTTGCAATTGTAGAAAAAAGTAAAATGGGTGGAACTTGTCTTAATAGAGGTTGTATTCCGTCCAAACTTCTCATACACACCGCAGACATAGTAGAGACCCTAAGGACAGCTCATTTATTCGGTATAAATATTGAAAAGTATTCAATTGATTTTCAGAAAATAGTCCAAAGAGTAAATACTCTTATAGATTCGGATTCGACTGATATAAGAAATTCTCTTGAAAATTCTGACAATCCAAAATTATATAATTCTGAGTGCAAATTTGTTGCAGAAAAGACCTTATTGATAGGCAAGGAGAAAATATATTCAAATAAAATTCTAATTGCCGCAGGAACTAGGCCTTCAATACCGAAGATAAAGGGCTTGGTAACATCACATTATCTTACCAGTGATGAAGCTCTTCGTCTTGACAAACAGCCGAAGATCCTCACCATCATAGGTGGAGGTTTTGTAGCAGCTGAGCTCGGACACTACTTTGGATCTCTTGGAACCGTAATAAACATAATCCAGAAAAGAAAATCATTAGTGCCAAATGAGGATGTGGAAATATCAAAAAAATTTACAGATATTTTCTCCAAGAAATACAATGTACATTTAGAATGTTCACCCCAACTAGTAACCCAGAAAGGTGACAAATTTGTTGTACAGGCAAAGAGTTCAAGATTTAATAAAATACTGGAAATTGAATCTGATAAGATATTGTTAGCTTCAGGGCGTGTTCCAAATTCAGATACACTTGATTTATCCAAAACAGGGCTCAATATCGATGACAATGGATTCATTAAAGTTGACGATACTCTTGCCACCAATGTACCGGGTATTTTTGCACTAGGCGATATTATCGGCCGATACCAATTCAGGCATAGTGCAAATTTAGAAGCTCAGTATGCATTTTACAATATTTTCAATCAAAAGAAAAAAATTCAAGTAGATTATAGGGGCATACCACACGCAATATTTAGCTCTCCTCAGATTGCAGGAGTTGGATATACAGAACAAGACTTGAAAAAGTCAGGTAAAAGCGGCTATGATAAATCAATCTACCGATATATCGATACTGCAATGGGGAAAGCGATTGAAGAGACAGAGGGATTCGTAAAATTTTTGGTCGGTAGAGAAAACAGAAAAATTCTTGGTTGCCACATAATTGGAAGTCAAGCATCCATACTCATTCATGAAGTTCTTGTTGCAATGAAAAGTGGTGATGGAACTATTGACAATATCTCAAAGACTGTACATGTTCATCCTGCATTATCTGAAGTGATTTCAAGAGCAGCAATTACCATATGATGAATCTAGTTATTAAATCACAATTTGTTTGGTATAAAGTTTCATAGTTTTTTGGTAAAATGCTTTTTGATTCTCAACGCTCTCTACTATACATCCAAATTCAAATTTCAACAAAGAGCAGAAATTGGTTATCCTGCGATATGTCAAATCTTGTAGATCTGGATTGAATTTGGAAAAACATTTTTTAACACTTGTCCTTACAATAATATTGAAATTGAAAATTAAGAAAACTAGGGAAAAAATATTAAAAGATTCCCAAAAACTAAAGTATGCTTCATTGGTCGCAGGGAATGCATTTGCAATGGCTTTGTTTTTTTCATTGGTTTTATCGTAATCTACAACATCTGTTCCTTAAATAAGGCTTGTTACTTGATGAACAATAATATCAAGCAATTTATGGTTTACTATATTTTGTAGAAACATTATTAGTCTATTCTAATATTACAGTAGTGTGACTAGTCAGGAAAGGGCCAAGAGAATTCAAATCAAAGACAATCAACACGGACAGGAGAATAAATATGATGTTAACTCTGCTAAAGTGTCGCTGGATAAGGAAACTGAACTAGTGAAAAGAAAGCAAGAAGAAGAGAAGTCTCGCAAGAGAAGTCGTGGGCCTTATAGGAAAAGTAACGTAAACTAGCATCGTCTTGATGTAATTAGATAGTCGATGCATCATTTTCAAAAGAACAGCGATTCTGTGATTTTTAAGAATAGAAGTATTGAGTAGTGATTTAAAACTAATTTTAACATGAACCAACAACTCCAATCGTTTCTATGACTTTAACGGTTGAGCAAATGAAAGAATATGTCCATCTGAATCCCGTATGTGGAAGTATCGTTCTCCCCAAGATGCATTGGATGGTTCATTTTCAAATGATATCAAGTGAGAAATAATTTGATCATTTTTGAAATAAGTGTATAATTTATCCACGTCATCTGTGTGTAGGATGATTCTCGAGAGGTTTTTCGAATCCCGGTGCTCATCACTATTGCTCAATTTTGATAATTCGAGATTTAGATAGACCGAAGAATTTTCTCCAATTTCATAAGATGTAAAGGAATCCTCAGATCCGCCATAAACTTTTTTAAGGCCTGGTATTTTAGAGTAGAAAATACAGGATCTTTTCATATCTCTAATTAATAACGTTACTGCAGAAATCTTGTACACTTTCATATTCATTAGATCAATGTAATGATCTAATTATCATTATTAAGAATTTCCTTTCGTGGTAACAAACTAAGATTATAAGACAGGAATACATGCAACTCAGGTTATTTGATGTCAATCATTGCAATATGATATTAATCCTCTTGCCTGAGTTTGCGTGCGATTTAGCCTGTAGTATGTGGCTAGGGTTTTTTTAATGTACAAATTTATTTCAAATCACGTAACTGTATGTTATAATTAAGCCCAAACCTATGAGCTTCGTCCCTTAGGTATTGCAATATTTTTAGCGACTTATTATTCCTTGGTATGGCAGTGGGAAAAGGTGAATTGGGAACGAATATTTCCTCTCTTTCTTTTGCTATTGATATACAAGCGATTTTTAAACCCAATTTTGATAAGGAGTTAATTGCAGAATTAAGTTGACCTTTTCCACCATCTATTAATACTAAATCTGGTAAATTGAGTTTATCTTCTTTTGCGTATCTGCGACTTACTATCTCACCTATCATTGCGAAATCATTTTGATCCCTTATCGTTTTTATTTTAAATTTTCTATAGAATGATTTTTCAGGAATTCCATTTACAAATCTAACGCAAGACCCCACAGCTATTGACATACCAAGGTTTGAAATATCAAAACAGTCAATGACTTTTGGCAGTAACTTTAGACTCAGTACTTTTTTTAGATCAAATAGTGCAGGTTCAAAACCTTTTGAGACATAGTTCGATAAATTTCTAATGACTAATTCCATTAATTGCTTTCTTTCAAGGTCCATTCTATTGGACAATCTAATAATGTTCACTTTGTGTGAAGCAATCCTTTCCAGAGATTTTTCAAGTGCCTCTTTTGAGCCGGGATCTTCATTGACATAAATAAATCGCGGCACTGATGATTTAGAGTAATAATACTGTGATAAGAAAGTAGAAAATGAATTATCCCCTATCAACTCAAATTGGTATTTTTTCCTATCTCTAATAACTCCCCGATATCTTCTTAGGATCAATACATGTGCTTTAGATTGTAATAAATCGTAAAAAATTCCGATGTACTCCTCTTCAGATCTTGAACTGATTGAATGTTCAATTTTTTGCCTTGATCTTAGATTTTCAAGTCTGCTCACTGTATCTCTAATTGCTTTTGCTTTTTCATAGTCAAGGTTATTTGATGCACTAACCATATCATACTGCATTTTTTCTATAAAATCTTCAATGCTCTTTTTTCCGGTAAGTATATTTTCTAGTGATTGGACATTATCAATATATTCACCTTGAGAAACGTTATTTATACATGGAGCATCGCAGTTATTAATAAAATATTCAAGACATGGTCTTTTGGGAAGCGTGTTGCAAATTCTAATTTTAAAAATTTTTCTCAATAAGCCTATGGTAAGGTATTTTGAGCTCCCATGTACAAAGGGACCAAACACTTTGCCTTTGACTCCCATAAATTTTCCATCTCTATTCCTTCTTGCCACAAGCAATCTAGGAAATTTTTCATCTGAGATCTTAAGATAGGTATATCTCTGCTGATCCTTCAGGTCGATATTAAAAAGGGGTCTATATTGCTTTATTAGGTTGGATTCCAACAAAAACGCTTCAATTTCATTATCCGTAACAAGATAATCGATATCTTCGATTTTGCTGACGAGTTTAGATGTCTTCCAATTTGATGCCTCGTTAGATCCTCTCTGAGTAAAGTAAGAAAGTACGCGCTTTCTGAGATTCTTTGCCTTGCCTATGTAGATAATCTTTTCTTCCTTATCTTTCATCATGTACACACCTGGTTCATAAGGTAGCGTTAGTACTTTTTTTCGTAGTTCCTTAACATTCCCAGATTGATTGAATATTTTATTTATGGAAGCAGTCAAGTGCGCAGACCACTTTTGCTTTTTCTTATGGTCTGACTTAGAACCAATTTGGATTTTAGGTATTTTCCAGTATGACTTGAAATGTGGTTCGAAACTTGTTCTGGTGTACCAGTAACAACAATATTTCCACCGTTGTCTCCACCTTCGGGGCCAAGATCTACTATCCAGTCAGATGCTGCTATTACATCCAGATTGTGTTCAATCAATATGACTGTATTACCTATATTCACAAGTCTATCTAATACTTGTAACAGCTTTTTAACATCCGCAAAATGTAATCCTGTAGTTGGCTCATCCAAAATATATAGCGTGCTTCCCGTGTCTCTTCTTGCTAGCTCGGAAGATAACTTTATTCGCTGAGCCTCACCGCCCGAAAGTGTTGTTGCTGGCTGTCCCAATCTTATATAGCCTAATCCTACGTCATTGAGCGTCATTAATTTTCTCTCAATAGACGAGATATTTGCAAAGAAATTTAGGGCCTCTTCTACTGTCATGTCTAAAACATCCGAAATTGTTTTGCCTTTGTATGTTATCTGTAAGGTTTCTGAATTGTATCTTTTACCCTTGCACTCATCACAAGTAACGTATACGTCTGCAAGAAATTGCATCTCTATTCTTTTGACTCCCGCGCCTTCGCATGAATCACAGCGGCCACCTGGAACATTAAATGAGAATCGACCAGGTTTATATCCCATCTCCCTCGCTTTCATTGTTTTAGAAAAGATCTCTCGTATAGGACCAAAAGCATTCACATAAGTTGCTGTATTGGATCTAGGTGTTCTACCAATTGGAGATTGATCTATACCTATTACCTTGTCCAAATTTTGAAGTCCTGTTATTTTATCATGGGCTCCAGGTCTGTCTTTAGAAGAGTAAAAGTAATTTGACAGTGATTTGAATAGTATTTCATTTACTAAGGTTGATTTTCCAGAGCCAGAGACACCAGTTACTGTTGTCATGCAACCAAGAGGAAAATCTACTGTAATCTTTTTGAGATTATTCTCTCTAGCATTATGGAGAGTTAGCCATCTCTTGAGATCCCTTTTTACATTCTTGTGGTATACTTTGTCGTCACCATTAAGGAACCTTCCAGTTATAGAATTCTTGTTATCTATGATATCTTTGAGATGGCCGTCTGCAACTATCTTTCCACCGTGAATTCCGGCACCCTCACCGATATCGATAATCCAATCTGAGCTTCTAATAACTTCCTCGTCATGTTCTACAATTATAAGCGTGTTACCAAGGTCTCTTAATTTTCTTAGTGTTTCAATCAACCTATTATTATCTCGTTGATGTAGCCCAATTGTTGGCTCGTCAAGAACATACAAAACACCTGTGAGGTTAGAACCAATTTGTGTGGCAAGACGTATCCTTTGAGATTCTCCGCCAGATAGCGTAGAGGTCATCCTATTCAAAGTAAGATAGTTAAGTCCAACATTTTTGAGAAATTCCAGTCTAGAGATAATTTCCTTGAGTATATTTTTTGCAATATACCTATCGGTATCCGAAAGAGAAAGAACCATGAAAAAATCATAACACTTGTCTATTGACAAGTCACATAAGTTCATAATGGATTTTTCTGCAATTTTAACTGCCAAAGACTCAGGACGAAGTCGCATACCTTTGCATTTTTCACAGGGGAGCTCTCGTATGAACTGCTCCAGGTCTCTGCGTTTTGCTTCAGATTCTGTTTGTGCATACACTCTATCTAAATTTGGTATGACTCCTTCAAAGGAGCTACGATACTCCCAAGTAGAATCAGATGTCTTAGATTCATATTTGTAATGTATATTCTCATCAGTTCCGTAAAGGATAACACCTAATTGCTTTTTTGTCATAGATGATATGGGTTGAGATAAGTTAAATCCAAATTTCTTACCAACGTCACGTAACATCGAAGATCTGAATGTTGCAAAATGGCCTGCCCATGGTTTTATTGCACCATCTAAAATACTCTTTTTCTTATCTGGAACTACTAAATCTGGGTCAAACTCCACTTTGATACCAAGTCCGTTACACTGCTCACATGCTCCAAATGGCGAGTTAAACGAGAATGAGCGCGGTTCAAGATCTTGGATGCTTATTCCGCACGTGGTACACGCTTTTCTTTGAGAATACACTGTCTCACTTTTATCATCTGATACCGAAATCTTGACCAGCCCGTTTCCTGTCTTCAAAGCAGTCTGTACTGAATCAAATAGCCTAGACCTATCCTCAAGTGAGGGCCTTATTCTGTCAACAACTACTTCAATTGTGTGTTTTTTAAATTTGTCAAGTATGCGATTTTTGATATCTTTCTTAATACTGCCCCGCGCATTTTCTTCATCTTCCTCATTCTCGCCGCTTAGATTGATAATCTCGCCATCTAATCGTATTCTTGTGTATCCATTTTGTTTTAAGTCTTGGAATAATTTTTCATATGTCCCTTTTTTTGCCTCTATTATGGGAGCTAGTAAAAGTATATTCTTTCCTTTTGAAGTCTTAAGAATGGTATCAGTAATAAAATCTGCTGACTGTGCAGTAATCTTTCTTCCGCACTGAGGACAATGGGGTATTCCTATTCTAGCATAGAGCAATCGCAAGTAATCATATATCTCGGTCACCGTTCCAACTGTCGAGCGAGGATTTTTACTTGTTGTCTTCTGTTGTATTGATATTGCTGGTGATAAACCTTCTATAGAGTCAACATCAGGTTTATCCATCATTTCTAGAAATTGTCTTGCATATGCGGAGAGAGATTCTACATATCTTCTTTGACCCTCTGCATAAATAGTATCAAA
>Ga0068864_100005872_pt1 | contig 10058 bp, 7 predicted proteins | sample KBSSwiS72_FD_66586 | JGI IMG/M metagenome (GOLD analysis project Ga0068864, IMG submission 66586) | Switchgrass rhizosphere microbial communities from Kellogg Biological Station, Michigan, USA - KBS Switchgrass S7-2 | ecosystem: Host-associated > Plants > Roots > Rhizosphere > Soil ...
GCCGAGCTGCTCGACCAGCGTCTTCATCATGGTGTCGTAGTCGCCGTAGGGCGAGGTCGCCGGCGGCGCCGGCTCGCGCTTCAGGGACTTGTCGACCAGCGCCGGCTCGAACGAGGCGTTGTAGAAGAACATCCAGCGCAGGTACGGGCCGCGCAGCGGATCGCCGATCGCCGGCGTGAGGCCGGCCTCCGGGTAGAGATCGGCGAGATAGGTGTAGACGGCGCCCTGCTCGGTGACCAGGGCGCCGTTGTGGACGATCGCCGGCACCTTGCCCATCGGGTTGACGCCGAGGTAGTCGCTGCCTCGCGACTCCTTCTTCTGCAAGTCGAGCGGGCGCAGCTCGTAGTCGGCGCCGAGTTCCTCGAGCAGGACCAGCGTGCCCGACGAGCGCGACTGCGGCGAGTGATAGAAGACGACTCTGCGGCTTGCGGCCATTGCGATCTCCGGCGAACGACGGACCGAGGCGGTCCAGAGATTCTCCCCGCGCTCAGGCGAAGCGGGCGAACACCTGGTCCAGGCGTGCGGTCATTGCCGCTCGGGTCGCGGCGTCGACGAAGCTGGCGTCGAAGCTGTTGCGCGCGAGCGCGTAGGCCTCGGCCGCGCCGAGGGCCGGCAGGGCGGCGAACGCCGCCAGGAAGTTGGCGTTCATGTAGCCGCCGAAGTAGGCCGGATCGTCGGAGTTCACGGTGGCGCAGAGACCCGCGGCCAGAAGCTCGGGCAGGCGATGGCTTTCCATCTCGCCGTAGACGCAGAGCTTGACGTTGGAGAGTGGGCAGACGGTGAGCGGCACGCGGGCGGCGGCGAGGCGGCGGACGAGTGCCGGATCCTCGAGGCAGCGCACGCCATGATCGATGCGCTCGACCCGAAGGACGTCGAGCGCGCTCTCGATGTAGGCCGGCGGCCCCTCCTCGCCGGCATGGGCGACGCGATGCAGGCCGAGCCGCCCGGCCTCGGCGAACACCCGGGCGAACTTTTCCGGCGGATGGCCGCGCTCGCTGCTGTCCAGGCCGACGCCGATGAAGTGCTGGCGATACGGAAGGGCGTCGTGCAGGGTCTGCAGCGCCTCGTCCTCGCTCAGGTGGCGCAGGAAGCAGAGGATCAGTGCGCTCGAGACGCCGAGCTCGCGCTCGGCGCGGGCGCACGCATTCGCCAAGCCGCGGATCACGGCGCCGACAGGCACGCCGCGCGCGGTGTGCGTCTGCGGGTCGAAGAACAGCTCGGCGCGGACGACGTTGTCGGCGGCGGCGCGGCGCAGGTACGCCATCGCCATCGCCTCGAAGTCGCTCTCGTGCAGCAGCACGCTGGCGCCGGCGTAGTAGATGTCGAGGAAGCTCTGCAGGTCGGTGAACGCGTAGGCCGCGCGCAGCGACTCGACGTCGGGGTAGGCGAGCGCCACCCCGTTCTTCCTCGCCAGCTCGAAGATCAGCTCGGGCTCGAGCGAGCCCTCGATGTGGATGTGCAGCTCGGCCTTCGGCATCGCGCAGAGCAGCTCGGGGAGCCGCTCGCGCGCGATGTGGCCGAAGTCCATCGCCGGGAGCGCCCTACTTCTTCTCGCCGCCCGGGACCTTGCCCTCGACGCCCTTGACGAAGAAATTGACCCCGCCCAGGAACTTGTCGTCGGCGTTCGTGCCGGCGGCGAGCACTTCCTTGCCCTCGTTGCTGGTGATCGGGCCCTTCCAGATCACGAAGGTGCCGTCCTTGAGGCCGGCCTTGACGCTGTCGACCTTGGCCTTGAGGTCGGCCGGCACCTTGTCGGAGATCGAGACGATGTCGATCGCCCCTTCCTTGACGCCCCACCACGAGCCGCTGCCGCCCTTCCAGGTGCCGTCGAGCGCGTCCTGGACAGCGTTGATGTAGTACGGCGCCCAGTTGATGATCGACGAGGCGAGGTGGGCGTTCGGCGCGTAGGCCGTCATGTCGCTGTCCCAGCCGAAGGCGTACTTGCCGGCCTTGCCCGCGGTCTGCAGCACCGCCGAGGAGTCGGTGTTCTGCATCAGCACGTCGGCGCCGCCGTTGATCAGCGACTGCGCGGCTTCGGTTTCCTTCGGCGGGTTGAACCACTCGTTGACCCAGACCACCTTGGTCTTGACCTTCGGGTTGACCGACTGCGCGCCCATCGTGAAGCTGTTGATGTTGCGGATGACCTCGGGAATCGGGATCGAGCCGACGACGCCGAGGGTGTTGGTCTTGGTCATGCCGCCGGCGATCACGCCGGCCATGTAGGCGCCTTCGTAGGTGCGGCTGTCGTAGGTGCGCATGTTGTCGGCCTGCTTGTAGCCGGTGGCATGCTCGAACTTCACGTCCTTCAGGTCGGCGGCGACCTTGAGCATCGGCTCCATGTAGCCGAAGGTGGTGCCGAAGATCAGCTTGTTGCCCTGGCCGGCCATGTCGCGGAACACGCGCTCGGCATCGGCCGCCTCCGGCACCTTCTCGACGAACGAGGTCTCGACCTTGTCGCCGAAGTGCTTCTCCACCGCCTTCCTGGCGTTGTCGTGGGCGAAGGTCCAGCCGCCGTCGCCGACCGGGCCGACGTAGGCGAAGGCGACCTTGAGCGGGGCGCTCGCGGCCGGCGGCGCAGCCGACGCGGCGGCCACCGGCGCCGAGGCAGGCGCGGCCGTGGTGGTGGTCGTCGTCGTCTCTTCCTTCTTGCTGCAGCCGGCCACCGCCGCCAGCGCGGCGACCGCACCCCAGCCGGCGAGATGGACGAAGGACCGTTTCGAGATTCGAGTCATGGTGGCTCCCAGTGGTTTTAGGAAAGACGGCTCCGCCCGCGGCGAAGCCGGGATTATCAAGGACGGCTAGCCGGGGAAGAAAGGCTTGCCGATCGACGCCGGCATGTTGATGCGGATGAACGACGCGTTGCGCGAGATCAGCACCAGGACGACGATGGTGGCGAGATAGGGCAGCATGGTGAGGAACTGGCTCGGCACCTGCACGCCTTCGCCCTGGAGATGGAACTGCAGCATGGTCACGCCGCCGAAGAGGTAGGCGCCGAGCAGCACCCGCGCCGGCCGCCAGGTGGCGAAGGTGGTGAGGGCGAGCGCGATCCAGCCCTTGCCGGCGATCATCCCCTCGACCCAGAGCGGCGTGTAGACGGTGGAGATGTAGGCGCCAGAGATGCCGCAGAGCGCGCCGCCGAAGAGCACCGCGGCGAGGCGGATCCGCCGCACCGGATAGCCGAGCGCATGCGCCGACTCGGGCGACTCGCCGACCGCGCGCAGCACCAGCCCGGAGCGGGAGCGGTAGAGGAACCAAGCGATCGCGGCCGTGAGGGCGATCGCGACGTAGACCATCGGATGCTGGCGGAACAGCGCCGGCCCGAGGAAGGGCACGTCGGCCAGGCCGGGGATCTCGAAGTTCGGCCGCTCGCCGAGCTTTTCCTGGGTGTAGCGGATGCCGACGAAGGCCGAGAAGCCGACCCCGAACAGGCTGAGCGCCAGCCCGGTCGCGTACTGGTTGGTGTTGAGCCAGATCACGAGCACGCCGAACGCCGCCGCCAGCGCCGCGCCGGCGAGCGCGCCGGCAGCGAAGCCGAGCCAGCTGCTGCCGGTGTGCACCACGGTCGCGAAGCCGGCCACCGCGGCGACCAGCATGATCCCCTCGGCACCGAGGTTGACGATGCCGGCGCGCTCGTTGATCAGGAGGCCGAGCGCGGCGAAGGCCAGCACCGTGCCCGAGTTGAGCGTCGCCGCGACCAGCAGCGGCAGGGAATCCATCATCCGCCCGTCCCCTTCCCCGCCGTCTTCCAGCGCACCCGATAGGCGATCAACGTGTCGCAGGCGAGCAGCGTGAACAGCAGCAGGCCCTGGAACACGCCGGTGAGCGACTTCGGCAGGCCGAGCCGCGATTGCGCCAGCTCGCCGCCGATGTAGAACATGCTCATCAGGATCGCCGAAAAGACGATGCCGACCGGATGCAGCCGGCCGACGAAGGCGACGATGATCGCGGCGAAGCCGTAGCCCGCCGGCACGTGCGGCGTGAGCTGGCCGAGCGGCCCCGCGACCTCCAGGCCGCCGGCCAGGCCGGCCATGCCGCCCGAGAGCAGCAGCGCGCTCCACAGCGCCTTGCGCGAGGAAAAGCCGGCGTAGCGCGCCGCCGCCGGCGCCAGGCCGCCGACCTGGAGCTGGAAGCCCGCATAGGTGCGAAACAGCAGCAGCCAGAACGCGCCGACGGCGAACAGAGCGGCGATCGCGCCGAGGTTGACGCGGAAGCTGCCGAACAGGCGCGGCACCTGGGTCGACTTGTAGAAGGTGATGGTCTGCGGGAAGTTGTAGCCGAGCGGGTCCTTCCAGGGACCGTAGACGAGGTAGTTCAGCAGCTGCTCGGCGACGTAGACCAGCATCAGGCTGACCAGGATCTCGTTGGCGTTGAAGCGGTCGCGCAGCAGCGCGACGATCGCCGCCCAGGCCATGCCGCCGACGATGCCGCCCACCAGCACCGGCAGGAAGAACCAGTTGCCCGTGTCCTTGGTCGCAAGCATGGCGATGCCGCTGGCGGCGATCGCGCCGACCACGAACTGGCCCTCGGCGCCGATGTTCCAGACGTTGGAACGGAAGCAGACCGCGAGGCCGAGGGCGATGAGCAGCAGCGGCGTCGCCTTCATCGCCAGCTCGGAGAGCGCGTAGGCGCTCCTCACCGGCTCGACGAAGAAGACGGCGAGGCCGCGCAGCGGGTCCTTGCCGAGGAGGACGAACAGGATCGTGCCGATCACCACCGTGATCGCCAGCGCGAGCAGCGGCGAGGCGATCGACATCGCCTTCGAGGGCTCGGGCCGCTGCTCAAGCCGGAGCATCGCTCTTGTCCTTGCGCCAGAGGCCGCTCATCCATTCGCCGATCTGCTCGATCGTCGCCTCGGCGGTGCGCAGGCTCGGCGAGACCCGGCCCTGGGCGATCACGACCAGCCGGTCGCAGATCTCGAACAGCTCCTCGAGCTCCTCGCTCACCACCAGCACGGCGCAACCGTTGTCGCGCAGCGCCAGCAGCTCGCCGCGGATCTGCGCCGCGGCGCCGACGTCGACGCCCCAGGTCGGCTGCGAGACGATCAGGAGCTTCGGATCGGCGTCGATCTCGCGGCCGACGATGAACTTCTGCAAATTGCCGCCCGAGAGGCTCTTGGCCGCCGAGCCAGGGCCGCCGGCGCGGACGAAGAAGCGGCGGATCAGGGCCTCGGCGAGGGCGTTGACGTCGCCGACGCGGATCCACCCGCCACGGCCGACGGCGCGGGTCCGGGTCAAGAGCGTGTTCTGCGCCAGCGAGAGCGTCGGCACCGCGCCGCGGCCGAGCCGCTCCTCGGGCACGAAGTGCAGGCCGCCGCGGCGGCGGCGCCGCGGCGTGTCGCGGGCGATGTCCTGGTCGAAGAGGCGGATCGAGCCCCGGGGCGCGCGCACGTCCTCGCCCGAGAGCGCGCGCATCAGCTCCTGCTGGCCGTTGCCCGAGACGCCGGCGATGCCGACCACCTCGCCGGCGCGGACCTCGAACGAGATCGCCTCGAGGCTGGTGCCGAACGGGTCTTCCTTGGGCAGCGAGAGCGAGCGGACCTCGAGCACCACCGCGCCGGCGCGGGCCTCGCGGTGCTGCAGCTGCGGCGGCTCGGCGCCGATCATCAGGCGCGACAGGCTGGCGTTGGTCTCCCGGGTCGGATCGACCTCACCGGTGACCTTGCCGCCGCGCAGCACCGTGCAGTGGTGGCAGAGGGAACGGATCTCGTCGAGCTTGTGCGAGATGTAGAGGATGGAGCAGCCTTCGGCGGCGAGCTTCCTCAGGGTGACGAAGAGGGTCTGCACCGCCTGCGGCGTCAGCACCGAGGTCGGCTCGTCGAGGATCAGGAGCTTCGGGTTCGTCATCAGGGCGCGGACGATCTCGACCCGCTGCCGCTCGCCAACCGAGAGGGTGTGCACCGGGCGGAGCGGATCGACCTCGAGGCCGTAGATGCCGGCGACCTCGCGGATCCGCTTCGTCACCTCCGCCAGCGGCAGCGACTTGTCGAGGCCGAGCCAGACGTTCTCGGCCGCGGTCAGGGTGTCGAACAGGCTGAAGTGCTGGTAGACCATGCTGATGCCGAGCGCGCGCGCCGCGGCCGGCGAGGCGATCTGCACCGGCTCGCCGTTCCAGCGGATCTCGCCTTCGTCGGGCCGGACGGCGCCGTAGATGATCTTCATCAGCGTCGACTTGCCGGCGCCGTTCTCGCCCAGCACGGCATGGATCTGGCCGGGCGCGACCTGGAGGCTCACCCGGTCGTTGGCCTTCACCGCCGGGTACTGCTTGCTGATGTCGACGAGCTCGAGGCGCATGGGCGAGGATTCTGGGGGCTGCTCAGTGAAGGCTCATTCGCCGGTAGCGGCTCTCGCCGGCGACGAACGATTCGACCAGGTTGCGTTCATCGGCGAGCGTCATCCATGCGAAGACACGCTCATGCAATGTGCGGGCCACCTCGTGGCGGCGGGCGGCGACGGCGCCGACCGCGGGGTCCCAGATGCAGACGTCGGCCAGCGTCCCCGGCTCGAGCGAGCCGATCTCGCCCGCCAGCCCCAGCGCCTCGGCCGCGCCGCGGGTCGCGGCATGCAGCGCCTTCCAGGCGGTGAGGCGCTCGCCGGCCAGGGCCTGCACCTTGTAGGCCTCGGCCATGTTGCGCAGCATCGACAGGCTGGTGCCGCCGCCGACGTCGCTGGCCAGGCTGACGTGCACGCCCGCGGCCTCGGCGGCGCGCCAGCCGAACAGGCCGCTGCCGAGGAACAGGTTCGACGACGGCGAATGGGCGATCTGCGCCCCGGCGGCGGCGAGCGCGGCCCGGTCCGCGTCCTCGAGCCAGATGCCGTGGGCGAAGACGCTCTTCGCATGCAGCAGACCGGCCTGGGCGTAGACGTCGAGGTAGCTGCGCGCCGCCGGGAACAGCTCGCGCACCCAGGCGACCTCGGCCCGGTTCTCCGCCAGGTGGGTCTGCATGTAGAGGCTGGGGTCGGCGGCGCAGAGGCGCCCGGCCAGCGCCAGCTGCTCCGGCGAGCTGGTCGGCGCGAAGCGCACCGTCACGGCGTAGGCGAGCCGGCCCTTGCCATGCCAGCGGCCGATCAGCGCTTCCATCTCGCGCTCGGCGCCGAGGACGTCGTCGCGCAGGTCGTCCGGTGCATTCCGGTCCATCAGCACCTTGCCAGCGATGACGCGCATGCCGCGCACCTCGGCGGCGGCGAACAGGGCGTCGACCGATTGCGGATGCACGGTCGGGAAGACCACCGCCGCGGTGGTGCCGTGGGCGAGCAGCGCATCGAGGAACAGGGCCGCCGTCGCCGCGGTGTGCGGCGGGTCGGCGTGGCGCGCCTCGGCCGGGAAGGTGTGGGTCGTCAGCCAGTCGAGCAGCTCGGTGCCGTAGCTGGCGATCACGTCGAGCTGCGGGCTGTGCACGTGGGTGTCGATGAAGCCGGGCAGGATCCAGCGGCCGGCGTGATCGTGGCGGACCCAGCCTTCGCCGGGTGCCTCGGGCCGAGCGCCGACGATGCGACCGCCTTCGACCAGCAGCCAGTGATCGGGACGGAAGCGCACCGCCTTCGACTCGACGTTGCCCCACTCCGGCGCCGCCGCGAAGTCGAGCAGATCGCCGCGCAAGGCAACTCGCGCCGACGCGCTGGCCGGAGCGCCGCTCATGCGCCGCGACGCGTCAGCATGCCGTGGCCGGCGAGATTGCGCGCCACCTCGCGCACCTGCTCGCGCAGCCACTTCGCCGGCGCCGAGGCGTGGGTGACGTCGTGCCAGAGCTGGTAGTAGCTGAGAGCGGGAAACGGGATCGGGCAGCGCAGGATGCGCACCGGCAGCGCATCGACATAGCGAGAGCAGAACAGCCGCCCGGTCGTCAGCACCAGCATGGTCTGCGCCACCATGGTCGGGATCAGGCCGAAGTGGGCGCTGCGAACGACGACGTTTCGGGTCAGGCCGAGGGAGGCGAGATGATCGTCGACGACCCCTGGCGACTGGCCGTAGAACGGCATCGGCGCGACGTGCTCGGCGGCCAGGTAGCGTTCGCTCGACCAGCGGCCGCGACCGGCAGGATGGTCCTCGCCGACCAGGCAGACGATCTCGTCGCTGATCAGCCGGCCGAGGTGCAGTTCGTCGGGTGGCCGGAGCCAGTTGCCGATCACCAGGTCGACCTCGCCCGCCGCCAGGCGCTTCGGATAGTCGTAGTCGCCGGTGAGCGGCAGGAGCTCGAGCCGCACCTGCGGCGCGAGGCGCTTGACGTGGGCCACCAGCTCCGGGAGGAACAGCGGGTCGAGGTAGTCGCTGGCGGCGATGCGGAAGGTCGCCTCGGTGGCGCCGGCCTCGAAGCTGCGCTGCTTGGCATGGGCGCCGAACAGACGGTCGGCCTCGCGCAGCAGCGTCGTCGCCGGGCCCAGCAATTGCATCGCCGTCTCGGTCGGCGTCATCGCGTTGCCGGCGCGGACCAGGAGCGCGTCGCCGGTGAGGGCGCGCAGGCGCCGCAGCTGGGCGCTCACCTGGGGCTGGTTGCTGCCCAGGCGCATGGCGGCTCGCGAGACACTGCGTTCGCTGATCAAGGTCTGCAACACCCGGATGAGATGAAGCTCGATCTTCCCGAATGCAGCGTCCGCCGTCATACTGCCGAAATCATAGGCGGCATGCCCAACCCTGTATATCGTCTTGCGCCCGAGGGTTTACCTTCGGGCCCTGCATTTCCGCCGTGACGCCCATGTCGAGCCGCCCGATCCGCTTCTTCCACCGCGGTGCCATCGTCGAGATCGACGGCGTCGCCCCGACCCGCACCGTGCTCGACTGGCTGCGCGAGGAGGCGCGCTGCATCGGCACCAAGGAAGGCTGCAACGAGGGCGACTGCGGCGCCTGCACGGTCGTCATCGGCGCGTTGCCGGGCGAGGCGCAGGCGGGCTCGCCCGAGCTCGTCGGCGGCCTGCGGCTGACCACCACCAACGCCTGCATCCAGTTCCTGCCGACCCTCGACGGCAAGGCGCTGTTCACGGTCGAGGACCTGAAGGCGACGCGCCTTCATCCGGCGAAGGAAGACGAGCTGCATCCGGTGCAGCGGGCGATGGTCGAGTGCGATGGCTCGCAGTGCGGCTTCTGCACCCCGGGCTTCGTGATGTCGCTCTGGGCGACCTATCAGCACCACCACGCGCGCGGCACGCGGCCGACGCGCCAGCAGCTCGCCGACGAACTTTCCGGCAACCTCTGCCGCTGCACCGGCTACCGGCCCATCCTCGACGCGGGCGAGCGGATGTTCGACCTGCCGGCCGCGCCGCTCGATACGGCGCCGGCGCTGGCGGCCCTCGAAGCGATGCGTTCCGATCGGACCTTCCGCTATGCCGCCGCCGGCGGCGAGCTGGTGGCGCCGAAGACGATCGAGGCCTTCGCCGCGGAGCGGCTGGCGAATCCCGAGGCGCGCCTGCTCGCCGGCTCGACCGACATCGGCCTCTGGGTCAACAAGATGTTCCGCCCCTTGCCGTCGCTGCTCTACATCGGCGACGTCGACGTCCTGAAGCGCGTCGAAGCGAAAGACGGCGTGCTCTCGATCGGCGCCGGCGCCTCGCTCGAGGAAGCCTGGCGCGCCCTGGCCGGACGCTGGCCGACGCTGGCCGACGTCTGGCTGCGCTTCGCCGGCGTGCCGCTTCGCCACGCGGGCACGATGGGCGGCAACGTCGCCAACGGCTCGCCGATCGGCGACAGCGCGCCGGTGCTCATGGCACTCGACGCCAGCCTGGTGCTGCGCCAGGGCGAGCGCATCCGCCGCGTCGCCCTCGCCGACTTCTACACCGGCTACATGCAGAGCCGGCTCGAGCGCGGCGAGTTCGTGCAGGCGATCGAGGTGCCGCTGGACAGCGGCAACGAAGTCCGCGCGTACAAGATCTCGAAACGCTTCGATTGCGACATCTCCGCGGTCTGCGCCGGCCTGGCGATCGGTCTCGACGGCGAGGTGGTGAGCGCCGTGCGCTTCGCCTTCGGCGGCATGGCGGCGACGGTGAAGCGCGCCGCCCAGGCCGAAGCCGTGGTGCTCGGCCAGCCCTGGACCGAGGCGACGCTGCGCGACGCCCAGCAGGCGCTGGCCG
>Ga0068864_100005886_pt1 | contig 10048 bp, 11 predicted proteins | sample KBSSwiS72_FD_66586 | JGI IMG/M metagenome (GOLD analysis project Ga0068864, IMG submission 66586) | Switchgrass rhizosphere microbial communities from Kellogg Biological Station, Michigan, USA - KBS Switchgrass S7-2 | ecosystem: Host-associated > Plants > Roots > Rhizosphere > Soil ...
AACCAATCGTTTGTTCCCGGCCCGGGAACTCAAGCTACTTCGTATGCTGGCGTAGCAAAACGGTTGAGGCTGTCAGGACAAGCAACTTCCCCGGGCAGACAGCCGTGGGGGAGGGCCTTACCTCGAAGGGTTGTTTGTCTTTGTACGGTCGGCTGATCAAAAGCAAATGGTGAAATCTGCCTTAACAGATAAGACGAAATCGGGAAGAAGTTTGCTTTTATTGTCGATGCAACCCTCAAGTTGTGACGCTTTCCAAAAATTAGACCGAAACGTCACCGAAACTCCACGGCGGGTTATCGACGCTTCCTTATCCTGCAATCAATGCTGCCAAGCGTCGTCTGGCGGCACGAGCTCATGCAAGTGATCGAACATTTTGACGGGGCGAAGGGGAGCATTGTGTCCATGCCTCGTATCACGGTGGGTCAACTCGCCGATGTCGCCGCGCGGTAAATTGCTCCAGGAAAAGCAAAGCACGCCGGGATTTCGTTATGTCTACTGAGGCCAATTAGGCCTTTTACGCAAAAGCCATTTCAGAACAGACACCCACGGGTTTCCGTCATATGTAAGGCTTTTGAGTTCCAGCTGTATAGCCCTCGAGTTAGTCGTGGGTTCTTAGCAAAGTTCACGGTCCGCAACAACTTAACTAGCACATAGAAAATGGAGAACAATTAAGTGAGCATCCCCCTTAGCCAACAGTCAACAAAGACGCGAAGTCACGACCTGGTCGTGGCTGCTCTCATGCTCGGATTTGCCCTAAGCACAACCACACAGGCAACAGGGCAAGCGATCACGTCCCCCACCACTCCGGCCATTACGCAACGCGCGTCCACTCGCGGTAAAGTGATCTCTCCCCAATCGAATATTGAGCGTCCGGGAGACATTGGTTTGCGGGCCCATACTAATGTCGAGCTAATGATTCCTAGTGGCAGAAGCACATCTGCGGCGCCGGGTTTCGGAGCCGTGACACCCGCAAGCACAACTCCTGCCCCAGGTTTCGTGGCTGAGACGCCGGCTTCGTTGGGCTGCGTTTACTTCCTGGTCTCGACGCGGGTTGCTGGCTGCAATCCGTTGACCGCGACCCTTAATCCGTCAGGCGGTAGCAAGGTAATAGCCATTGTGGACGCCTTTGACGATCCTAACGCTGCTACCGACCTGGCAACGTTTTCAATCCAATTCGGCTTGCCGGCGGCGAACTTCAGCAAGGTTTTCGCCAGCGGAGTTAAGCCGCCGCAGGATCCAACTGGGGGGTGGGAACTTGAGGCGTCTCTCGACATAGAATGGGCACACGCCATGGCCCCCAGTGCCAAGATCATCCTGGTCGAGGCAGCGTCGAACAGCCTTTCCAATCTGCTGGCAGCCGAAACGGTAGCCGCCAATCTTGTAGCGGGTGCGGGTGGCGGTGAAGTTTCTAACAGTTGGGGCGGCGGAGAATTTTCCGGCGAAAATAGCTTTGACTCAAAGTTTATCAAGTCCGGCGTAGTATTCTTCGCTTCCACGGGCGACTCCCCAGGAACAGAGTGGCCTAGTGTTTCTCCCAATGTGGTTGCAGCTGGCGGCACGACAATCAGCCGGAATCCTTCCACCTTGGCGTTCATCACCGAGCGTCCCTGGGCTGAAACTGGCGGTGGTCGGAGCGTTTTCGAATCCATCCCGACTTATCAAACTTTCCTTACCAGCATTGTCGGAAGCTCACGCGGTGTGCCCGACGTGTCCTTCGATGCTGATCCCAATACTGGCGCATGGGTATTCGACAGCACACCCGTCGGAGGCTCGAATAGCGGCTGTTGCGGTGTCAGGGGCTGGTGGATCGTGGGTGGAACTAGCCTTTCGTCGCCAGCATTGGCGGGCGTGGTCAACTCGGCTGGCCATTTCGCCACTTCCAGCGACGGCGAGCTCACTACCATTTACAGCAATCTTGGGAACCCTGCGGACTTCCGCGATATCGCCATTGATTACTGCGGCCCGTTCGCTGGACTTTCGGGCAGGGCCGGTTGGGATTTTTGCACGGGGGTTGGCAGCGTCCAAGGTAAGGCCGGCAAGTAACCGGTTGCGAGGCAAGAAAGAAGCGCAACTCGACGAAGGTGCCCCCCGAGTCGCGGGTAGACTCGGGGGCTCCTTTTTGAGTCTCCACTGAGCGATAAAGGGGGCCGGTCGGCTTTCAGTCTACCCAGCGAAATAGATACCAGCTCGGCGACAACGGCTCGAAGAAGATGTTCTACGTTGGGTCAATCACTACGGCCACTGCATTGTTCCGTTGGTTTTTGTCGGCCTCGGAATTTACATTCCGGTGGCCAGATGAAATGGGCTTTCCAACCTTGCGCTTTGTCTTCGCTAAAGGGGTGCGCAAGGTCGGCTAGATTCATGTCGTGCTGGCTGAGGACGTGCGGCGCTTCAGCGAATAGTGGGACTTCTCGATACACCCAGACCAAAGGTCGATATCCCAAGTCTTAGCGAACTCAGCCAACGTGCAGTCGCGCCCCTTCGATTCATCCTCTTTGCCTTGTGACCACAAGGCGTGCGTGCATTCTCAAGCTACCCCAACGCGGAGATTTCTTTCTCTAGCAGCCTTCACTGCGTCTGTGGCGAGAAATTCGGCAAATTGAAACGTGTGAAACCCGTCGGGGATGTCCAATGGGAAATAGCGCTTTTGGTCAATAGCGGTAGCAACGTCCACGCCCTCGGATTTCAGCTTCTGAAGAACACTGACACGGTGCGATTCGCTAGCGAGAACGACGATTGCGCTCCCATTCCTTAGCGATGTTCCGACGAATCGGGCGAGTTCCTCAACGAAGGTTGTTTTGTCTGGGTAACAAACCGCTTCATAGCGATTCCCCACCGTCTCGCCGGTGGATTTTGCCTTTCCCTCAGGATCGGAAAAGTTGTGACCATCTACACAGGCACTGACAAACCGTCCCCCCTCGAGCACGGTCTTTATCGCTGGCAATAGCTCCCTCGGGGCGTAAGACTTGGCAACGTAGCCTGACCCCGTGTTCAAGGCTTCCCTGACGACATCCTGAGAGTGTTGTTCGCTCAGAAAAAGAATCCTCGCGTCAGGATCATGTTCGCGAATTAGTCGCGCAGCTCCAATCCCATTGAGAGTTGGAAGTCCTATATCTAACAAAATCAGGTCTGGTTGCAACTGGATGGCTTTCTGAACCGCCTCATCGCCATCGGATGCCTCACCGATGACCTGAAAGTCCCACGCGTCCTGAAGCATGGAGCGAACGAAGAAAAGCCATGGTTGATAGTCATCAACAACGAGAACTCGCACGACCATTGAGGTGCCCCCCTGAGAACATAAGACGGCGTGGATCTTCGGAAAATTGCGAAGAAAGCAACCCTTCTTACGAAGTTGTGGCGAGGTGTTTGTACCTTCTAAAACGTTTCAATAGCTTAGCACTTTGATACCAGAATTTGGCCCGGCCCCAGGAAAATAGTTTCGAAGTGCGCAAACAAAATGCCATTCTGGGGAAAGGGGAAACGCCAACATGCGCCAAGAGGATGCAGAGATTCCTTCTCCGTCCTGATGGTCACACCCCACGGTAAGTAGCTGCCGCCCAATGCTACTCGCTAGAATTTCCATTACCACTCCTCTTGATAAGGAGCGATTCCCTAATTCTGCGCATGGAACTCAACAAGCATAAGTGGAAGGACTACCTGGGTGACGCAGTCGTGCTCGCCGCACCAACGCTAGGCGTATTTTTCGTAATCTACAAATTATTTAGCAGCTCGCAGATTTGGTTCCAACCCGCGTAACCGGCACCATTGAATCGCGCACCCCAAAAATACCTCTTCAGCTTACCTGGCACCATCAGTAGGTCGATGGCCCTTTCAGCTCGGGTCGGATGCCTACCTGGGCCAGCGCGGCAAAGCTCATTTACGACCTGCAAACGAGAAAGCCCACCCTTTTAACCAGGATGGGCTTCGATCAGCTCACTGTGGGTTCGGCAACGCTCCAGTACTGCCGCATTGGCCTGAGCCAGTGCCACGAATCAAAGCGAACGGCGGCTGTTCGTCAAAGCAGAGGAATGAGTAAACCTTGGCAGGAAGGATCAATGCATTCCAGTTGCTGTTCAGAATGGCGAAACTGTCGTTGCCATTGATTGACCAGTAGGTCCAGTTCAAGGGCTGCAAAGTATAGCCAGGGTTGTTGGCGGACGTCAGGGTGTAGCTGCTATTGATGAAGTTCACGACGTCGGTGAACCACTGTCCCTGAGAGCCAGGACCACTCGAATTGATGTCACTGCTGCTGGTTCCGGTACCAAATTCGCCGATCCAAACTGGCGTGGAAGTGTAGGGTGTCGCACCGGTGTTGCTCCATGGGTAGGAACTGTGTCCCGGCCACACGGGGTTAATTTGGCCGAGATCGACGAAGGCCCAATGCGACGTCCATACGTCGGCCAAACTATGTGGTGAGCAGCCGCTGACGTAACAAGTGTTGGTGGTAAACCAGGGTTGCTTAAACAAGCTCGGGCCGTAGTCGTGCGCGGAATAAGCGATTTGGTTGCTGATCGCGGTGCCGAGAGAACTGGCATTGCCACCCGCGTTCAGAACGACTGGAGCACCGGGATTGCTCGCGTTGCCATTGATTCCCTGCAACTGGCCGCCGTCCCAGTAGAAGTCATAGGGGCCATTGGCCTGAGTTCCGGTTGCTGTGGGATATTGCGAAATCCCCTCCACGAAAATGATGGGCAGGTCCCACCCGTGAGCGTTCGCTTCGCCGAGAATGTCATCACCCGCCCGTTCGGCCGCAAGGCGCCAGTCGTGGCAAGTTGACGCTGAAATGCAGGTGAGTGAGAACGGATTGGGATTTGGGTTGACCGTTGGATCGATTCCGTCTCCGGTCCCCCATGTCGAGCCGCCTAAGTAGTTACAGCCACTGTGGCTGCACACGGTATGAGGCTCGTTGCGGAGGTCGTAACCGACGACGATCGGAAAACCGTCGGATGCCAGATAATTCACCGCGATAGTGTCGGTCGCACCCTGTATTTGCGCAATGCCATGCACCCAGTCGATTACGTGGACCCAATCGTTCGTCCAATTCGATTCCGGGTAGTTGTTGTTGCCGCTGACGAAGTACCAGAGTCCATTGGCTTCGGTCGAGTTGCCGGCCTCGGAGCGATGGTTGTCGATCACGAAATGGAGGCCGATCGAACCGCCGTAGTTCAGGATCATCGCCAGAATGTCGCGGGCATGTTTGCCTTTGCAAGTGGGGCAAAGGCCTACATAGTGATTGGAAGGGACCGGATCGGTTTCCCACATCTGGTTCGAGTACGGCAGGCGGATGGTGTTGAACCCGTTCTGCTTGATTTCGTTCAGGATGAATTGGTAGTCCTGTGCCCAGAGGCCGCTGGGAGTGAAGGCGGTGGTTTCGGCACCGTACCAGTTGACGCCGCTGAATACGAATATGCCGCCGGCAGGATTCACGATTTGCGTTGCATTCGTGTGCCATCCAGTTGCGCCGAGCGGAGTAACTACCAGCAGAAACACGAGGACTGGGAAGAGACGCAGACAGCGGGGGATCACAAGCGACGAGGTTTGCGGCATTTTCTTACTCTCCTTTTCTGATTCACATCAGCCCACGGGAGGAGATGACACCCAAAAACGCCAGCAGCATACACCAGACAAAGAAGAAGAGGCGCACGAAAGTGAAAGTAGTTCCATTTTTCGGAATTTTCTTGTTTGGTTTGGAGCGAGCACGAAGGTCAAGGTTAGTGTTCCCTCTACCAGTACCTCTCCTCTATTCCGACGGTTTCGAAAATTGTTCGCCTGTACTTTCTACCGTGCAAACCTACCCGTGGTCTCAGATTTTGGTTGAAGGTAAGTAGATGAATGTCTACTCTCACCGGCAGTCCATACAGTACTCGCTGGAGAATCTACCGAATGAAACTGTATTGCCTCGCCTTGTCTCTTTTTTCGTTCATTATGTTGTCGACCTCCTTCGCTCAAAACACCTCAAGTGCCTACTATCACAAGTTCTATGACCTCGAATCCAAGACTTCCTGGGGCCCTGGGTACGCGTTGTTGTCACCAAGCTGGGCTATTTGCAGTACCTGCTCTTCCACCGCAAGCAACGTAAATTGGTCCCGAAGTACCGGAATCGGGTCGCCGGCGCAAGATGGCAACGCTACAAAGCATCACATTGGTGGTACTCGCCCATATTCCGATATCTTGTGGAACAACCATCTGGTCGGTTCGTTTTCGACAGTCGGGCTTCCCGACTACAGCAACACCTTGACGAACGGGGCACGGAACTTCATCTACGACCTCTATTTTTATTCGAGCACAATCTCGTACTCCCAAGCTCTGGAGTTTGACATCAATCAGTTCACAGGAGGCAAAGGCTATATTTGGGGGCACGAATGCCGCATTGCGGGGGGGCACGAATGGGACATCTACAGCAATGTTTATAAGAAGTGGGTGCCGACCGGGGTGCCCTGCTATCCCAAGAACAATGCGTGGAATCATCTCGTCATCCAAGTCCAGAGGACTTCTGGAGGAAACTTACTTTACAAGTCCATTACCCTCAATGGCGTGACTCACACCCTGAACATCACGAAAGCGCCAGGCACAACAAAGTGGAGTGGAATTACGGTTAATTATCAACAAGACGGCAACAGTAAGATGTGGGACTACAATGTCTACCTCGACAAAGTAAACTTCACCATGTGGTAGGGTGCGGCGCAGGAAAAACCTTTAGGGCCCCCTGGCGGGGGTCTTTTTTTTGCCAACCAAACTCCTTCGCTGTGGGATGGCTACAAAGACGGCTAACGTCGTGACTCTGGCCAGCTGGAGACCCGCGCCCGGTGTGGCTCGGGTGCCCTCAATGCGGTAGTCCTTGTTTCCCCTGGGCGGTGTACGGAAGAGCTATACGCTCCGCGAAAATTGGGCTGCGCCTATTTCGAGATGAACAAACTTGCACATTGACAAGTTTCTGCCGAGAGCTCAAAATGGCCGCCTGTTGCCGCTTTTGTCAGTCGGGTTTCGCCGTTCCAGTTCCCTCACGCTAGGGTTTCCCCGATTGTTTTCGAATTCAATCAAGGAGGAATCATCAATGAAGGCAGTGCGGATCGAAATGGTGGGCATGCTCCTGCTTGCGGTGATCGGCTTGAGCGTCAGTGCGGCAGCGCAGGAGATACAGGTTGCACCCGGCAGCGAGCGTCCCATTTTTACCCGTTTCCCGGGGAAACTTCGCAGCCCGAAAAATACCATCGAAGCGGCAACCACTCCGCTTCAAACCTGGAATGGATCGTTCAGCTATCAGGGAACGACCTACAACTACAATATGGTAGGAACGGCGCCCTCGACCGGCGCGTCCACAACGGTTCAGGTTGAAATCATCCCCCTTAAGATTGTGATCGCAGGCAAGGGCCGCAACGGGGGAGCGACATACGATCCAGCAAAAGTGCTGTCCAATGGAAACTCCGTGATCACCAACACGGTTCAATCCCCACTTTTCAGCGGGATTCCGTTTACTTCAGGTGGCGTGAGCATGGGGAATACGCAATACATCGATGCCTATCAGCGCGCCAACTTCTGGGGGACCGTGCAGAGCCACACCGGATATCACTTGCTGCTGGGAGGGCCGACAGTCCTGCCGGAGCAGACCCTGAGTCCTCCGTCGCGCTCCGGCAAGACAGGATCGGTGTTTGGATTCACAGCAGGACTCGTGGACATCAATTGGTTCGATTCCCAGGTCCACACCCTCATGACGAATCTCCATATCACGCCGAACACCCTCCCCATTTTCCTGACGTATGACGTTTATCTCACGCAAAACGGCCAGTGCTGCATCGGGGGTTATCACAGCTCGACCGGGCTCTTGAGCGCACCGCAATCCTATGCCCATGCCACTTACGTGGACCATCCGACGTTCTCGCAGAATGTTTCGGCTCTTTCGCATGAAATCGGCGAATGGGCTGACGATCCGCTTGTTGTGAATATTAACGGGAATAACACGCCGTGCGGGATTCTGGAGAATGGCGATCCTCTGGAAAACACCGCGAACTTTGGTGATTTTTCTCACACCGGCAACAACGGATTCAGCTACGAGTTGCAGGACCTGGTGACGCTGCCTTACTTCGGAGCGCCAACGAGCACGTCCGTGAACAATGAATTCACCTTCGAGAGTGAATCTCTGACGGTCTGCCAGAACGGTTCTTAGCCGGTATCTGTCTCAACCCAACATCTCTGCTGGAGAGGCAAGTAGCTCCTCCTTTGGCCCGCTTCATCAGCGGGCTTCTTTTTTGGCTTCTACCGTCGCGAGCCGCGACTCCAGCCGGCAGGCTGCGTCGGTGGTTCTGTAGAAAGTCCCATGAGCCGCGGTCCCTTATGAGAGCCGGACGCCGGGAAAACCGCCAGTCTGGTTCGATGAAGGGCTGATTTAAACCCGGATCCTTAGGGCAAAACACACAGCTGGTATTAGCGCGACAGTCATTTCTGTTTTCACCACATAGCCAGCTGCCCCAGCGCTTAAAGCAGCTCCCCTTACGTCTTCATCACCGATTTGGGTGAGAATCACGGTCCTGGTGTCTGGCGAAGGCAACCGAATCTCCCTGGTCGCTTCGATTCCGTTCAACTTGGGCATGTTGAGATCCATAAAATAATGTTCCACAGCGTTTGTCGGCGCAAGAATGCTTTCACTTCCGAACGCCAAGGCGGATAATCGTCGGCCAACAAAATAGTCACGCTCGCGAAGAAGCGACGCGACTCTATGGAAATGGATTCCCGCGGCATTGCTGTTGCTCCCTTTGAGGAGACGAAACCTGTACGCACACGGGCATCTGGATCCCGCATAGAGGATTTCGTGAAAACCGAAAGGAAGCCTAGATGCGTAGGGGGAGGCCGGGAGGGCTTGTGTCCCCGGAGCAGGAATTGAAACTACAGGGAATGGCGAATGGTCTGAGCAAAGCGCATGAAGAAGGTGTGGCATGAGCACTGCTCGGCCGGGACAGCCCCAAAATAGAGCTCACGAAGAAATAGCCCATCCCCACGCATACAGCGACAATCAATAAGCTGTATTCGGGGTCATTCCCAGACTGAATTGGCGGGTCCCACGTGTCGATGAGTTCAAGGATCGGACAAGCAAAGGAGATCATCAACGCGAGCGTTCCGATCACCTGAGAGGTAGAAATTCTCATCGGACGGAGCATAGCCGAAGAACAGGTTGCCCTGGAATCCCGTTTTGCGAGCTGCTGCAGGGCCCTGGCATGACGTAACATCGCAAGAGCGCTCAAAATACCTGAATCCGGAGGCGCAAAGAGGCACCGGCTCTTCAAGCGTCTACACTGAATCTGGTTTTTGTAGGCGGTTTCTTGACGAATTGAAACTTCGCTTCGGCTTGGCACTTTTCTCTTTCCACCGCCTGCAAGAGCTCGGTGGTGAGTTCATTTCGCCTTCTTGGGTCGTTTTCTTGAGCAACCTCGGCTGCAATCTGTCGCCAAGACCTGATGGTGTTTGCGCGATTGATCATAACCGACACCTCCGGGGAGTTCTGAAAGATGGCGTTCCTCAACTCGCGTCGGCACTGACGTCTAGGAGCCGCCGCAATATAGCGCCGACAATATTGCTACGATCCCTAGTCTCGGTCAAGACTCAATAGGACTGCTCTGGTTTTGGTGCAATTGCGGCCGTTGCTCTTAGCAAGAAGTATTGGGCGTTCCTGGCTTGATCGGGCGGCTCGCCAGAAACCTGCAAAAGTCGCGCAGCGTCTCTTGTTGCTTGGCCGAGAGGTCCACGAACTCTAGTCCACACCTCACGCCAGTCTGATGTCGCACAATAGCTTGAATCTCTAGGTGAGCACTCTCTTGGGGGAGCACCACGTCCAAATCGACATGAACGCCTGCGCCCCAACCTTGAAGACAAAGGGCTCCAATTCCACTTTCGCTGATGTCTAAGACATGCGTCTGCACTTTCGATTCGTGCTGCCCATCACGAATCGTCGCCGTCAGACGAGTGCTCAGCAAGTAGCGCTCGTTCCGCCGCTTGACGGTCGAGGGCGGAAGATTTTCGGGGCCGCGGGCACGTCTCCAAGGGGTCATCGGGGGAC
>Ga0068864_100005887_pt1 | contig 10048 bp, 11 predicted proteins | sample KBSSwiS72_FD_66586 | JGI IMG/M metagenome (GOLD analysis project Ga0068864, IMG submission 66586) | Switchgrass rhizosphere microbial communities from Kellogg Biological Station, Michigan, USA - KBS Switchgrass S7-2 | ecosystem: Host-associated > Plants > Roots > Rhizosphere > Soil ...
CGGCGGCCGCCACGTGGGCGGGGTGCTCGGCATCGGGCAGTCCGCGGCGGCGGCGGCCCGGGCGGTCGGCCCGCTGGTCGCGGGCTTCGCGTTCGACCTGCTGCCCTCCGCGCCGTACCTGCTCGGCGCGGCCCTCAGCCTGCTCGCCGTCGGCCTGCTGTCGACCGTCCGCCCCCGCCCGGCGGCCCCGGCCATGCCGTCCGCGGCGATCATGAAGGTAACGTCATGATCGACGTTTGGCGCGGTCAGCGTCATGATCGGCCCGAGTAGAGTCGCGGCGTGGACTGGAATCTGGTGGCGTGCTCGACCGGACATCGGACCTACGCGCCCGACGAGGTCGACCTGCACCGGCACCTGCGGGTCGACACACCGGTAGGAGAGGCGTGGCGCTGCCTGCGCTGCGGCACCTTCGTTCCCGGTCCGGCCGGAGCGAGCGGTCCGGCGATGGACGCCCCGGTGCCGCTGCGCGGGGCCGAGCTGCGCGACGCGATCGTGCTGCGCGCCCTCGCCGTCGAGCGCGGTCTGCGCGCGCTCGTGGTCTTCTTCGTCGCGTACGGGGTGTACCGGTTCCGGGCCGACCAGGACGCCGTGCGCCGCGCGGTCGCGGAGGACCTGCCGCTGATCCAACAGCTCGCCCGCAGCGTGCACTGGAACATCGCCGACTCGGCGCTCATGCACACCGCGACCACCGTGCTGCAGGCCGGGCGGAACACGCTCGGGTGGGCGATCGTGGCACTGGCGGCGTACGGCGCGATCCAGCTCGGCGAGGCGGTCGGCCTGTGGCTGCTGCGGCGCTGGGGCGAGTACCTGTCGGCCGTGGCGACATCCGTGTTCATTCCGGTGGAGATCTTCGAGCTGGTGGAGAAGCTCACCTGGGTCCGGGTCGCCGCGCTGCTGATCAACATCGCCGCAGTGGCGTACCTGGTGATCCGCAAGCGCCTCTTCGGGGTGCGCGGGGGCCGGGCCGCCTACGAGCGGGAGCTGCACACCGAGGCGCTGTTCCAGGTCGAACGGGCCGCCGGCGAGCCCGCCCCCCGCTAACCGTTGAGATACGCGAGTACGGCGAGGACGCGCCGGTTGTCGTCGTCGGACGGCGGCAGGTCGAGCTTGGTGAAGATGCTCGCGGTGTGCTTGCCCACCGCGCTCTCCGACAGGAACAGCCGCTGCCCGATCGCCGCGTTGGACCGGCCCTGGGCCATCAGCTCGAGCACCTCCCGCTCACGCGGGGTCAGGCGCGACAGCGGTCCTCGGGCCGTGACCAGTCGCGCCACCACCTCCGGGTCGAGCGCGGTGCCGCCCGCAGCGACCCGACGTACCGCGTCCAGGAACTGGTCGGCGTCGAGGACGCGATCCTTGAGCAGGTACCCGATCCCGCCCGCCCCGTCGGCGAGCAGCTCGCGCGCGTAGAGCTGCTCGACATGCTGCGACAGCACGAGCACCGGCAGCCCGGGGGTCTGGATCCGGGCCGCCAGTGCCACCTGCAGACCTTCGTCCGTGTACGTCGGGGGAAGGCGCACGTCCACAATAGACACATCCGGCTTGTACGAACGCAGCGCTTCGGCCAGCTCCGGTCCACTCTGGACGGCCGCGACCACCGTCAGCTGGTGCGCCTCGAGCAGGCGGACCAGGCCGTCCCTCAGGAGATAGAGGTCTTCGGCGAGGACAACGCGCACGGGATCTCCACCCTCACCTCGGTCGGGCCGCCCACCGGGCTGACCACCGTCAGGACTCCGTCGAATGTACCGAGCCGGCGGCGCATGCCGGCCAGCCCGCTGCCGGACGCCGGGTCGGCCCCGCCGTGGCCGTCATCGGTGACGACGAGGCTCAGCTGACCCGCGTCGTAGCGGATGTCCACCCGCACCTGGGAGGCCGACGCGTGCCGGCACGCGTTGGCCAGGGCCTCGCAGGCCGCGAAGTAGGCGGCCGACTCGACCGGTGCCGGCGGCCGGCCGGGCAGGTCGGCGGTGACGTCGACCCGGACCGGACAGTCGAGCGCGATCGCGCGTACCGCGTCGACCAGACCCCGCTCCGAGAGCACCGGTGGGTGGATGCCCCGGACGAGCTGGCGCAGCTCGGTCAGGGCGGCCGACGAGGTCTCCCGGGCCTGGGCCAGCATGGCCCGGGCCGCCGTCGGGTCGGACTCCATCAGTTGGTCCACTGTGGCCAGACTGAGTCCGACCGCGATCAGCCGGGCCTGGGCCCCGTCGTGCAGGTCGCGCTCGATGCGGCGCAGCTCCGCCGCCTGCTCGTCGACCGCGTCGGCGCGGCTCTCGGTCAGGGCGGTCACCCGCCGGGCCAGCTCGGCCGAGCGGGTCGGCTCCAGGAGCGCCCGGTCGTAGCGGACCTTCAGCGCGAGCAGCGGCTTGGCCAGCAGGATCCCGACGAACGAGATCGCCAGTCCACAGGGGACGCTGGCCCAGTCGGGCACGGCCTTGAGCGCCGGCACGGCCTGCTGCAGCAGATCCCACATGTACCAGGGCGAGACCCACGTGTGCATGAACGGGTAGCTCGGGATGAACCACACCGCCCACCAGAGGACCTGCCACACCAGCCCGAAGAAGCCGGCACCGATCAGCACGGCGGGCACGAACGTCGGCAGGCCGGGCAGCCACGAGGTGGCCATCCAGGCCAGGTCGCGGTAGGTCGCCGCGTCGGACCTGATCCAGCCGTACCGCTGGCCGCGGATCGCCTTCTGGCGGTCGGAGTACAGGTTGCGCCCGACCCGGTACCGGCCGTCGGAGTCGGGGCGAGGCGGACCGGGATACGGCCGGTACGGCTCCGCGATCTCGACGCCGGTCCACTGGCCCACGATCCGCCGGTAGAACTCGACCCCGGGCCGGGTGATGATGCCGGCCACCGGAATCACCAGGATCGTCCACGAGACCAGCCCGGCGAGGACAGTGCCGAGGAACCCGACAAGCGCCGCGAGCGACAGTCCGGCCAGTCCCGCGCCGTGCCACGCCGCCGAGTTGCGCGTGTTGATCCAGCCGAAGAAGCCGCGCCGCGACCAACTCACCCCGGCCGGCGGCCGCAATGAGGCGTTGGCGATCCACGCGTACGCCCGCAGCAGCGCTGGCCCGGCGAGCAGTCCGGCGGCGGTGAGGACGAGGCCGTACGGGCGCAGGAGGATGCCGGCGGTGATCGCCGCGAGCGGGATCAGCGGCAGCAGGCCGGTGGCGAACCCGACGAACAGCCAGTTCACCTCCCGCACGAACCCCTTGTCCTCGCTCAGGTGCTCCATCTCGCGCAGGTACGCCGGGAACCAGCGGTGCTTGAAGAGCTGGGTGCCGTGCACATACCAGCCGTCGGGGCGCCGCTCCGGCTCCGGAATGACGCGCACCGGAGCATCGATGACGACACCGGTCCAGCGGCGGATCAGGGTCCGCTGCAGCCGGGCCTCCGCCCGCAGCAGCCAGAGCGCCGGCTGGTACGCGACGATGGTGATGGCCGCGGCGATCCACAGCAGGAAGGTCAGGAAGCCGGCCGCCGCAAGTGCCACGAAAACCAGGCACCGCAACGGTGCCAGCAGGTATCGGGTAATCATGGCGTCAACTCTCATCGCCAATCGACCCTGCCACATTGGCCCCGGCTACCCAACCGGGGTGTGGCTGGCCCCACCCTTGGCGGCCAGGCTCAGGCCGCGTCGGCCATTCCAGGTCCGGGCGAGAACTCGACGTCGCGGGCGGTCAGGTGTTCGCCGCAGGCGGCGCATCGGTGCACCACTTCCGATGCGCCGCCGCAGCTCCGGTGCCGGTACAGCACAAACGGTCCATCCTCCGCCAGGTACTTGTCTCCCCACGCGGCCAACGCCCGCAGGACGGGGTAGAGATCGATGCCTTTCTCAGTCAGCCGGTACTGGTCGCGGGTGCGGATCGCGTCCCGGTACGGCTCGCGCCGCAGGATGCCGACGTCGACCAGCACGGTCAGCCGGTCGGCCAGGATCGAGCGCGACAGCCCGAGCTCGGCGTGGAAGTCCTCGAACCGCCGGGTGCCCATGAACGCCTGCCGCAACACGATCAGCGTCCACCGGTCGCCCAGGAACGACAGCGGCCGCGCGATCGAGCACGGCTCGTGGATCAGGTCGGCGGCCCGCACCTATCGACACTCCTTGAGTTCGAAATCAAAACCCAAGTTAGTACGGTCGGCAGCCGCGCGCAACCCTCAACGCCGGGGCCAGTTGGCGAAGGCGAGATCCAGGGCGAGGACCAGTTGGCTGTACGAGTGGTCGATGTCGACCGGCAACCCGAAGCCGCCGGCCTGCTCGAGCGAGACGAAGCCGTGCAGCGCGCTGCGCATGGCCCGGGTGGCGTCGATCGCGTCATCCCCGGTCAGGCCGTAGCCGGCCAGCACCGCGGTGATCGTGCCGACCGCGCGCTCGGCCGCCGCGACATGCTCCGGCGACGCGCCCTCGGGCACCCGCTGGCTCGCCGCGTACCGGCCCGGGTACCGCCGGGCGTAGTCGCGGTACGCGGCCGCGACCGCGACCACGGCGTCGGTGCGGGCCCGACCGGCCGCCGCTGCGGCGAACACGTCGGCCAGCTCGGCGGTGGCGAGCGCGGCGACCTGCTCCCGCAGCGCGTCCAGCCCGCGCACGTGCTTGTAGAGGCTGGGCAGCGCGACCCCGCGACGCTGGGCGAGCTCGGCCAGGGTGACCCGGTCGAGCCCGACCTCGTCGGCCAGGTCGGCCGCGTCCCGCACCACGACCGCGGTCGACAGGCCCGCCCTAGGCACGCGCGTGGATCCGCTGGGCGAACGCGACCACGGCCGGGTTGACCACCTCCGGGTACTCCGCCATCGGGTAGTGCCCCGCCCCTTCTACCAGCAGCAGCTCCGCGCCCAGTGTGGACTCGATCCAGCGCGCCTCGGCGACCGGGTCCGTCCAGTCCGGGTCCTTGTCGCCCATCACGACGAGGGCCTTCGCGCGGACCTCACCGAGCCGGGCCTCGGCCGGAGCGTGGGAGGTCCGGGTGGTACGCACGAACGCCCTCCACTTGGGACGGAGGCTCTCGGCCTGGCGCCGCTGGTACTCGGTCAGGTCGGCCGGCGGGCGGCCCGGGTAGAGCCGGCGGTAGTACCCCTTCCACACCGCGGGCCCCCACGGCCGCATCACCCCGGCCCGGAACGCGAACGTCATCAGCAGGTTGGACTTCGGGTTTCTCACGAACGGGTCCACCAGGACCAGGCCGGCCACCCGGTCGGGCGCCTCGGCCGCGGCCCACACCGCCGAGCCGCCGGTCATCGAGTTGCCGACCAGCAGCGCGTGGTCGGCACCGAGGTGGTCGATCAGCGCGAGCGCGTCGGTCGCCGCGGCCACGTCGTCGTACGCGGAGAAGGTGGCGTCACTGTCGCCGTGCCCGCGCAGGTCCATGGTCGCGACCCGGAACCCGGACTCGACGAGCGCCGGAGCGAGGAACCGGTACACCGAGCGCAGGTCGCCCATTCCGGGCAGGCAGATGACGAGCGGTCCGGCACCGGTCACGTCGTACGCGATGCGCCCCTCGCCGCGGTTCAGGTAGCTAGTTGTCATAGCCATAAAGCTAGTCTCATTAGCTTCGGTCGTCAAGCGGTCTTCTTCCGCTTCTTCGCCTTGCCGGCCCTGACCGGTTCCGGGGCCTTGTCGGCACCCGCCTCGGCCCGTCCCGCCTTCTCGGCTCCCGCTGTGGCCGCCTGCGCCTTGGTCGAGGCCGCCTGCGCCTTCGCCGCCTGCGCCTTGGTCGAGGTCGCCTTGGTCGAGGTCGCCTTGGTCGAGGTCGCCGCCCGCCTGGGCATCGCCTTCGTCGACTGGGCCGCGAGCCCGGCCGCACAGAACCCCACCAGCCCGGCCACCTGACCGTCCACTGTGTCCTCGCTGCCGTCGTCCGTCTCGGGCGCGGTCGCGAGAATCGACGCGACGACCGCCCGCACCCACCGCAGCCGGCGCAGCAGCTCGTCGGCGGGCACGCCGACGTCGAGCAGCGCGACCGCCCTCGCCGCCAGCTCCGCGAACTGTCGCTCCAGCAGCGCGGCCACCGCCGTGCCGGGCTCGGCCGGCCGCCCGAGCAGCTGAGCCACCCGCGCCCGGTCCGGTCCGAGCTCGGCCAGCAGCTCCAGGTCGGGCCGCACCAGTGCCTCCACCACCGACACGACCGGCGCCGGCCGGCGCAACGAGTCCAGCAGATCCAGCCGATGGTGCTGCACCGGCTCCAGCAGGTCGGCGACCACCGCGGCGAGCAGCTGGTCGCGCCCGCCGAAGTGGTAATGCACCGCCGCGGCGTTGGACCGCGCCGCGCGGGACACGGCCCGCAGCGACGTCGCCTCCTCCCCGCCGTCGGCGATCAGCTGGGTCGCGGCGGCAACCAGTCGCCCGGGAGTGTCATCCGGCATCGGCACGCGAAAAATGTTACACCGCTTGTACGGCTGACTGAAGCGTTGACTTAAGCAATGCTTCAATCACCGTGAGCCGTTGAGCATGCTGGTCGCGAGCCACCGTCCACTGTGGCTTCCATAGTGGACGGTTGACAACCCGTTGGTACGGAACGAGGTTTGTCAAGGGCGACGCGCCGCCACATCGGCTTTGTTGACTGGCAACGGGTCGCTATCGTTCGTCCCGTAGCCAATGAAAGGAGGACGACATGGCTAAGAAGAAGGGCAAGAAGGACAAGGGCAAGAAGGGCAAGAAGAAGTAACCCTTCACCCGCGGCAGCTTCCGCGCGACCGGGGGTAGCGCCCCACCCGCGTGGCCAGCGCCCATCCAAGCCCTCGTGTTGATCATGTGCCTAGCGTCATGATCGAGGCGATGCGGAGCGGCTAACCTCATGATCGACCGCCGGTCGACGGCGAGGTGGGCCCAACAGAAACGACTGATCCGGACCGATCGGGTTGTGGTTACGCCACCCGGTCGGTCCGGATCATTTTGCGCCCGGCCCCTCGCCGCCCCGCTGGTCGCGACGCGCGGGACCCGCCGGCTCAAGATCGGCGTTAGCGCGACAGTCCACCCCCGAAACACGCCGTGCGACGTCGCGCTGACGCCGATCAGAAGGTTGGAGTGGACCTAGAACGCGTCGAGGGTAGAGAGGCGGCGGGCCTCGTTCTCGAAGTAGGCCAGCAGCACCAGTCCGATGAGGACGTACATCAGGCCCAGTCCGGCCTCCTGCAGCAGCAGGCCACCGATCGAAGCCATCCCGGACCCGCCGGCCACCAGCCGGGCGGCCGCGATGCCGTGGGTCATCGGCAGCCAGCCGGCCACCGTGGCCATCCACGACGGCAGCAGGTACAGCGGGATGTTCGCGCCGGAGAAGATGAGCAGCACGCCGTAACCCAGGTTCGACAGCACGGCCGACTCCCGGACGCGCAGCGCGATGGCGGCCGTGAACACCCCGAGGCCGGCGCACGAGAACGACGTGATCGCGACCACGAACGCGAGCGGGGCCAGGGCGGTCCACGGCACCCGTACGCCGAGCAGCAGCCCGCCGCCGAACAACGCGACCATGGCGACCGCGAACCCGTTGAGGATCACCGGCAGCGAGCGCCCGAGGAACAGCGGGATGCGCCGGGCCGGCGACGCGAGGAGCAGCGGCAGGGTGCCCTGGAACCGTTCGCCCGACACGGTGTTGCCCATCGCGAACAGGCACGGCACCGACGCGTACTGCACCGCGTTGCCGATGAGGAAGAACGAGTCGCTGCCCACGCCGGCCGCCCGGCCAACGTACGAGAACAGCGCCGCCTGCACGATCGGCGCGACGACGAAGCTGGGGATGAGGATCCAGGGCGTGAGCCAGCTGAACAGCGCGCGGTAGCTGGTCAGCCCGCCGAGGTAGAACAGTCGCAGCGAAGATTTCATGTCAGGGCCAGCTTCGCGTCGCGGCGGGCGGAGTCGACGAGCCAGCCGGAGACCAGCGCCCCGACGAGACCGTAGACCACGGTGAGAACAACGCAGAGACCCAGCGAGGTCCACCCGGGCCGGCCCTCGGCGGCGGCGCGGATCGCGTCCAGACCCCACGTCGGGGCGAGCACCCAGGCGACCGGGTGCAGCCAGCTCGGCAGCACCGACAGCGGCACGAGGAAGCCGCAGATGAGCCAGACCGGCATCTCCAGCATGTTGCCCAGCGCCCAGGCGGAGCGGTAGCGCACCGAGGAGACCGCGAGGAGGAAGCCGAGCATGCCGATCGCGATGACGGTCACGAAGATCGCGAGAGCGAAAGTAAGAGGCTGGGCGACCGCGATGTGGATGCCGAAGACGAACCGGCCCCATAGCAGCGTCGCGACCAGGCTGTACGCGCCGACCGTCGCCATCGACAACGTCAGCGGAAAGATGATCAACGAGAACCGGGACGGCGCGGCGACCAGCAGCTCGAGCGTGCCCTGGCGCCGCTCCTGCTGCAGCGAGGACGCCGCGGTGGTGCTGGTGGCCGACCAGACGCCCATCACGCTCGCCCCGACCGCGGCCGAGACCAGCGCGGTGTCACCGGCGGAGCCGGCCCGGTACATCAGGAAGATGGTCGTGGCGAAGAACAGCGGGTAGACCATCGACAGCAGGCCGTCGAACGCGGAGCGGCTGCGGATCTTCAGCTGGAACCACCAGGCGATCAGCACCAGCCGCAGCACCCCGGTCATGCGGACACCAGCTCGACGTACGCGTCCTCCAGGGTGGGCTCGCGGGTGACGACCCGGCCGACCCGGGCACCGTCCATACAGGACAGTACGGCCGGGGTGACCTCGGCGCCGGACTCGGCCCCCACGACCAGCACCTGAGCCTGGCCGCGCTCCTCGACCACGACGGTGCGAACCCCGGGCAGGGCGTGCACCCGGCCGACCACGTCCGGCGACACCCCGAACACCTCGACCTCGACGACGCCGCCCGTGGTGACGCGCTGCTTGAGGTCCTCCGGCGTACCGTTGGCGAGGATCTTGCCGCCGGCGATGACCGCGATCCGGTCGCAGAGCTCGTCGGCCTCGAACATGTAGTGCGTGGTCAGCAGGACGGTCGTGCCCTGCTCCACGAGGTGCTTGACCGTGGTGCGCAGCTCGCGCGCGCCGACCGGGTCGATGCCGATGCTGGGCTCGTCGAGGAAGAGGACCTCGGGGCGGTGCAGCAGGCCGCGGGCGATGTGCAGCCGCTGGCGCATGCCACGCGAGTAGCCCTCGACCCGTTCCTTGTCGCGACCGGTCAGGCCGACCAGCTCCAGCAGCTCGTCGATGCGCCGGTTCTGCTCGCGCGCCGGAACCGCGTACAGCTCGGCGAAGTAGCGCAGATTGTCCCGGCCGGAGAGCCGGTCGTAGAGGCCGCGGTCGCCGCCGAAGACATACCCGACCCGGCGGCGTACCTCGCGGGGGTGGACGGTGACGTCGTGCCCGAGCACCTTCGCCGTGCCGGACGTCGGCAGCAGCAGGGTGATCAGCATCTTGATGGTGGTGGTCTTCCCGGCGCCGTTCGGCCCGAGCAGGCCGAACAGTTCGCCGCGTTCGACCGTGAAGCTGACCCCGCGTACGGCCTCGACGTCTTTGCCCCGTTTACCGCGTAACCGCTTGATGACTCCGCGGCTGGACCGGAAGGTCCGGGTCAACTCGGTCACCTCAATGATGGACATACGCGCTCCTCCCCGTCGGCCGCACGGCGATGCTATCCGCGTCCCGCCGCCGAGGTCGAACCAGTAACGGTGTGGCAGCATCAGCCCGTGCGTTTCGTCTTCGCGCCGCCCGCCGACAGCACCGCCGGCCTGCTCTCGCTGCCGTGGCGCGAGCCGATGGCGCAGTGGACCGACGACCGGCTGGTCGAGATCCGCCAGCGCGGCATCTCCCGGCACGTGGTCCGCTTCGTCGCCGACGGCGGGCAGGTGTACGCGCTCAAGGAGTTGGACGAGCGACTGGCCCGCCGGGAGTACCGGCTGCTGCGCGAGCTCGGCCGCAAGGGCATCCCCGCGGTGGAGGTGCTGGGCGTGGTCGTGGACCGGCCCGGCGACCTCGACGCCGTACTGGTGACCCGGTTTCTCGACCATTCCATCTCGTACCGGGCGCTGTTCGCCCGGCCCCGCGGCGCGCAGCCGACCAACCAGCTCCTCGACGCGATGGT
>Ga0068864_100005894_pt1 | contig 10044 bp, 5 predicted proteins | sample KBSSwiS72_FD_66586 | JGI IMG/M metagenome (GOLD analysis project Ga0068864, IMG submission 66586) | Switchgrass rhizosphere microbial communities from Kellogg Biological Station, Michigan, USA - KBS Switchgrass S7-2 | ecosystem: Host-associated > Plants > Roots > Rhizosphere > Soil ...
GGCACGTAGGTCGCGTGATACATCATCGCGAGATCGCTCGAATCGACCCAGTTCTGCTTCTGCCCGAGCTGCGCCTGCACACGCTGGTAGAACGTCGTGCCAGGCAGTGGATACGAGACGGACACGCCGATGTCGTCCGGTGCGCAGGTTCGCACCATCTCCAGCGTGCGGTCGATGTCTTCGCGCGTCTCGCCTGGATAGCCGAACTGCAGGAAGAAGCCGACCTCGACGCCGGCGGCACGCAGCAGGCGCGTCGCCTCCGCGATTTGCTCGACACGCGTGCCCTTCTCCATCGCGTCGAGAATCCGCTGCGAGCCGGACTCGGCGCCGATCCACGCCGTGCGGCAGCCGGCGCCGCGAAGCGCCCGCGCCACATCCGCCGTCACCTGATCCGAGCGGAGCAGGCACTTGAACGGTGTCGCGGCATCGCGTGCCCGGAGCAGCGTCGCGAACCGTTCAATCCATCCGGGCTTCAGCCCGAAGATGTCGTCGGCGATCCACAGGTGGTCGGGCCGGTACGTCCGCTTGAGCCATGCCATCTCCTCGACGACGTGCTCGGGAGATCGCGCGGCGTAGCGCTGGCCGTAGATCGGCTTCGCGCACCAGTTGCAGTGATACGGACACCCCCGCGTCGTCACCAGGTTCATCGAGAAGTAGCCGTGATGGGCTCGCCATGTCGATCGATAGCGCTCGACGTCGACGAGATCCCAGGCCGGGAACGGCAGCGAGTCCAGTTGACGGATGGTCGTCCGCGCACGCGTATGGATCACGCGGCCGTCCGCGTCGCGAAGGCACAGGCCATCGACCGACTTCAACTCATCCAACTCACCTGCCCGTCCCGCCCCTCCTTCCCTCCCTGCCCGACCTGCCCGACCTGCCCCTGAAAGCATGTCGAGCAATTCGACCAGCGTGACCTCGCCTTCGCCGGCGACTACAACGGCGGCGCCGCGATCGAGATAGGTGACGGGGTGATCGGTGGCGTCAGCCCCGGCGACGATGGTGAGGATGCCGCGCGCGCGCGCGGCGTCGATCATCGTCAGCGCGGCCTGCCGCATGCGCAGCAGACACATTTTGCTCAGGTAATTGAAGTTGTCCTCGTAGATCACCGCGAAGCGCGGCCGATGCCGATCGAGCGCGTCGGCCCATTCGGCCTCCGACGCGGCGAGCATCGCGTCGAACAGCGCGACGCCGTAACCGCGATCGCGCACGCACGCGGCGGCATACAGGGCGCCGAGCGGCGCGTATGGCTGGCGCGCCTCCCAGAGCTTGGGATCGAAGCGGAGGAAGTATGCCTGACCGAAGAGGACGTCGACCGACGGCTCCGCAGGCCTGAAGGCCTGCGCCACTGCCGACGCGGCTGCGGCGCGCGGCCTCTCTGTTGTGGCGCGGGGCTTCTCTGTTGTGGCGCGGGGCTTCAGCCCCGCGTACGCAGGCCTGAAGTCGTGCGCCACAGATGCTTTCCGGCTCGCTGTCTCCCGATATATTTCCAAACTCTCCCGCGCCGCGCGCTCCCACGAGAACGTCGCCGCGCGCGCGAGACCGCGACCCGAGAGATCCTCCCGCCGGTCCCGGCTGCCGGCAAGTTCCACCAACGCGCGACCCAACGCGTCGGGCTCGATGCGATCGACTTCGACGATGGCGCCGCCGCCGATCTCGGAAAGCGCGGCGGTGCGTCCGGTGATGACCGGCGCGCCGCAGGCCATCGCCTCGACCACCGGCAGGCCGAACCCTTCGTACATCGACGGGTACACGAACATCTCGGCGAGGCTGTAGAGGGCGGGCAAATCCTCGAACGGCACGTAGCCGGTGAACTTGATCGCGTCGCCCACGTTCGCCCGTGCGATCTGCTCGTTGATGCCGCGCGACAGCCAGCCGTAGGGACCGACACATACGAGCTGGTGACTGAGCTCACCCGATCGCCGGCGCTGGGCAAAGGCATCGATCAACGTCGGCAGGTTCTTTCGCGGCTCGATCGTGCCGACGTACAGGATGATCCGTTCGGCCAGGCCATATTGCCGGCGAATCCGCTCGAGTGCTGCGGTGTCGGGCACGCGCGTGAACGATGGCGCCGCCGCTTCGTACACCACGTGCACACGGTGCGGGTCGAGGTTGTAGAGGCGGACGATGTCGCGCTTCGCGCTTTCCGACGGCGCGATGATCGCATCGGCGCGGCGCGCCGCGAGATCGACGAGCGGCCGGTTCAGGATCACGCGCCGCGGCGGATGGTAGCGGGGATACAGCCGCAGGCTCATGTCGTGGATCGTCACGACCGTCGGGACCGGCGACATCAGCGGCAGCATGCCGTTGGTGAAGTGGACGACGTCGGCTTCGACCTCGCGGAGGGCCGTCACGGCGAGCGTCTGCATCCACACCAGCCGCGGCACGCGGCGTGCCGGCGTCGCCACGCGCACACGTGACGGCAGCGGCGATGTCGTGTCGATGGATCGGTTCGAGACGACGATCAGCTCGTCGTTGGTCGCGGTCCGCGCCAGGTGGTGCAGCAGGTGCTCGGTGTAGTACCCGACGCCCGTGCGGCCTGGGCGCAGCGCGGTGCCGTCAAACGCGATTCGCATCCGGCCATGTCTCCAGGCCGCGCGCGCACGCGACGGCACATCCAAGGGTCAGGGAGAAGAGCACGTAGGTCGGCGCGAAGCTCAGGAACGAATCAACAGATCCATGGACGGCGATGGCGAGCAGGGCCGCCGCGACGCCGAGCGCCGCTGCGCCTGCCTTATCGCCCTGCCGCCGGATGAGGGTGACGGCGCAGGACGCTGCCTGCCACAACAGCCGGCCGAACGCCGCCGCCACGATCAAGCCGCCGCCCGCCAGCATTTCGAGATACATGTTGTTGCTGTGCGTCCGCTCGTCGGCGCCGGTCAGGCCGGCGTACGACCCGTACGCGAGCCGGAAGTTGTCGGGGCCGACGCCCGTGAGCGGGTGAGCCGCGAACATCTCTACGGCGGCGCGCCACAGCACGCGACGCCCGGGCCGGACGGTGCGGCGCGGCGGCGGCGTTGTCGACATCGCGGCATCCCCGGCGTCGCCTTCGACCGACGCCCGCGACATCGCGCGGACCGCCCCAGGCTCGGTGCTGAACCACAGGCGTCCCTCCTGCACGATGTCCCACTCGATGCGGTACCGCCCGGGCCGCTGCGGCGCGCGGACCTGCACCGCCATCGAAACGGTCGTGTCCGGGCGGACCGGTTCGGCGAAGGGCGTGCGATCGCCTTCGAACGTCACGAAACGATCGCCGTCGGCCTGCAGCCAGTGGTACGACAGCAGCATCGGCGGCGTCGCCTGGGAATCCCATGGCAACCGGCCGGTGTTGGTTACCGTCAGGGGCACCGTGGTCAGCCGTCCAGGCGGCAGGACCAAATCCGGCGCCGCCTCGATCCTCGCGCGGTACCACGATTCCTGGCTTTCACTCGTCAGCCGCAGCCACAGGGACTCCGCCGGCCGCGATCCGAGCCCGAAGACGGCAATCGACACGGCGAGGCCCGCAAGCAGCGCCGTACTGGCGTCGCGGCGTCGCATCCGCCGCACGACGCCGACGAGCACCAGGCTCGTCGCCAGGGTGATCAAGCCGGCGCGGGTAAACGTCAGGGTGATCGCTTCCGCGATCGCGGCGAGCGCGACGAAGAGCGTCACGACTCGCCCCTGACGGCCCGCGTCGAACTCGGCGAGCATCAGCCCGACGCCCATCGCAAACACGACCTCGAGGTACATCGAGGCGATCGTCGGGTATTGCAGAGGGCCGCCGGCGCGCACCTGCGCGCCTACGGTCGAGACGAACGGCCGGAACGCTTCGAGGCCCCTCAGGACCGGCCGGACACCGCGATACTCGAGGATCGCGAGGAGGCTGACGAGGACGCCGACCCCGACGGCGAGGGCAAGAACCGTCCGTAGCCTGTGCGGCGTGGTCACGCCGTGGGACGCGACCACGAATACGCCAAGCGCCGCGGCGGCGCGGCCGGTCATGTGGAACGCGTTGACGCGCGAGATCGGCGACATCGCGGACGCCACGGCCATCGCGACCAGCAGCGATGCCCACGTCAGCGTGAACGGCGTCCAGACGTCACGAAGGCGGCGCGACCAGACGAACGCGGCGGCAGCGCAGAGACACACGCACAACACCGCCACTTCCAGATTGCTCACCGACTGGCCTGGAATCCGTACCAGCGGTGCGGTCAACTCAAAAGGAGCGACAAGCGTCAGCAGGGCGACGCCGCCGAAACAGGTGCTGCCGACCATATCTATGGGGACTCGGATGCCGGCCGTCGTTCCAAGATCCTTGCCACCAGCCGGGCGCATCGACCTCGAAGACAACGATCAACGCAAAGACCGCAGCGCACGCAGAATCAAAATGATTTGTCCGTGAGTTCTGCGAGTTCTGCGTTGTCCGTCGTGATCCGGGGCTGGGCACGGCTGCTGCATATCGCCGCAGCATCACGACAGACACGCCGGGGAAAGGCTGAAACGCTTACGGTGGACGAAACATCGTTTCCAATCGCGAAACCGCGCGACGCGCTGCTGATCGCGTACAAGGCATTCGCCGATCTGGCGGGCAAAGGCTCGTTGTTCGTCATCGTGATCGTGGCGGCGCGACGCTTGACGCCCGAGTCGTTCGGTGTGTTCTCGCTCGGCTCGACGCTGGGATGGATGGTCGCCGTCGCGTCCGATTGCGGCATCCAGCTGCACCTCGCGCGTGCGGTCGCGCGGCGGCCGGCCGACGCGGCGCGGCTGCTGCGCGGCTGGTTGCGCGTCAGGATGTGGACCGCCGCAGCCGCCGTCGCGGCCGTCGCGATCGGTGTCGCGGCCGGCTGGGGAACGACCGGCGCCGCGCCGATCGCGATCCTTGCCCTCGTCTACGCCTGCAGCGGTCTGGTCGAACTGCTCCACTACTTCTATCGCGGTCTGTCGCGCAGCGACATCGAGTCGTCGCTCACGCTCTGGCAGCGAGGCGGCACGCTCGCATGCGGCCTGGCCGCCCTCGTCTGGAAGCCCGATGTGACCGTACTGGCCGTCGCGATGCTGATCCCGGTCGTCGTGACGCTGGGATTCAGTCTGCGGATCGCGTCCACACTCGCAGGGCTGAAGCCCCGCGCCACTTTTCCGGCGGCACCCGCCACTGGCACACCCGGATTGACTCCAACGGCGCTCGCGCCAGCGAAAGACCCCGGCGTCGGTGTTGTGGCGCGGGGCTTTGTTGTTGTTTCGCAGGGCTTCAGCCCTGCGTTCAGCGAATTCCGCCGCGACGTCTGGCCGATCGGCCTGGGGATCGTGCTGTCGGCGCTCTATTTCCGCATCGATGTCTTCCTCGTGCAATGGTGGTCGGGCACGGAAGCGGTCGCCTTCTACAACGCGGTGTTCCGCCTCGTCGAGGCGCTCCGTCTCTTTCCGGCGGCGGTGCTCGCCGTCATCCTGCCCTCGCTCGTCCGCGCCGGCGATCTCCGGCCGACGGGGCGCGCCGCCGTGTTCGTCTGCGCCTTCGCGATCGTGGCGTCGGCGGTGTTGTGGGCCGGCGCCGGCCGGCTGATCCCGCTCGTCTACGGCGACCGGTACGCGGCTGCGGTGCCGGCGTTTCGCGTGCTGCTGCTCTCGTTTCCATTCCTGTCGCTGAACCTCGCGCTGACGCACCAGCTGATCGCCTGGGACGGCCAGCGCGTGTACGCGGCGCTGTGCGCGCTCGCCCTCGCGGTCAACGTCGGCCTCAACGCGCGGCTGATACCGCTCTGGTCGATCGAAGGCGCCGCCTGGGCCACGCTCGGCACCGAGCTGGTCCTCACTGCCGGCTGCGTCCTCGCGCTGTGGATCCTGCGCGCGCCCGTGCCGGCCGGACACCTGGTGACGGAGTCATGACGTGGTAACCGCGCGGGAGATGGCGATCGCGCGCAGCGTGATCTACGCGTCGCTGTTCGACTATCCCCTGACGCTCGACCAGCTTCACCACTCGCTCATCGAGTCCGAACAGACACGGGCCGAGATCCTCGCGGTCTACGACGGCAGCGAAATGCTGCAGCAGGCGATCGAGTACCGCGACGGGTTTTTCTTCCCGATGGGACGCGGCGATCTCGTCGCCGAGCGGCGCCGGCGCGAAGCGCGCAGCGACATCTTCCTCGCCCGGCACGCGCTCGCGCTGCGCCTCATCTGCGCGCTGCCGTTCACACGCCTGGTGGCGCTGTCTGGAAGCGTGGCCCACCGCAACCTCGAATCGAACGGTGACCTCGATCTGTTCATCGTGACGCGCGGTCCACGCGTCTGGACGGTGACCGTGCTGACGCTTTTGTTGACGAAGCTGCTCGGCCGCCGCCGCACGATCTGCCTGAACTTCATCCTGGCCGATTCGCACCTCACAGTCGACCAGCAGGACCTGTTCACGGCGAATCAGATCATCCACCTGCGGCCTCTGGTCGGCGCCGACGTCCTGGAACGGTTTCGCGCCGCCAACCCGTTCGTCGGCCGCTGCTATCCCAACAGCGGTATGCGGAGCCCGCAGACGCCGCCCGCGAGCGCCGGCGGGCGCGGGCGCGATTTCGTGAAACGGGCGATCGAAGCCGTATTGCGGCTGCCGGCCCCCCTCCTCGAGGCGGTCTGCCGGCGGGCGTACGCGTGGCACCTTCGCCGGCGCGCCGGTTCGTGGCGCTCGCCGGATCAGGTCCTGCTCCAGTCCGACTACCTGAAGCTCCACACACAGAGCCACCGCCACGCGGTCCTCGACCGTTTCGAGGCCACCGTTGATACACTGGTGCAGATGGCCAGGCCGCCGCGCCGCGACGACTTATTTCAGATTTTTCCCGATTTGCCCGGCCTGAGAAAGCGGACGGCAGCCGAGCAGGTCGAACGTGTGCATCGTCACGTGCAGGACACGCGCGAGCGAGCCGGCCAGAACATCCTCCGCCAGCAGGCGGCGTCAGCACGCGTCCGCGCGGCAGTCGCCGGCCGCCGCCGTCGCTGACGCCCGGACTGTCACGCGGCGATTCAGATCACGTTTAACCGCAGAGACCGCAAAGCCCGCAGAGACACGCACACACAACACCGGTCACGAGATCGAAGCGCATGCACCGACTCCGACGCGTCGCCTCGGCCGGCAACGCCTGCCATTGAGATAACGATTTAACCTGCTGAGCAACGGCCGCTGTGTCACCTACCTGACATTGGTCCGGGTCTTTGCAGTGCACTTCCAAATTGAGCTACGCTCTCCGGCCTCGCGGGTGACCTGTGACCGATGGCTCTCAATTCATGGGCTTTCCTGCTCCTGGCCGGTCTTGCGGTGTTTTTCCTTCCGCTCACACGGGGCTCGGTCAAAGCGGGACTTTTTCTCACCTTGAACGTCGTCTTCGTGGCGAGCTATTGGCCTCCTGCAGGCATCGCCATCGCTGTTGGATTTTGCACGCTGGGATACCTTTGCGCTCGCTGGGTTCGGATCCGCGGTACGGGATCCCTCGCAGCGAGCCTCATGGCTCTCACGGTGCTGTTTCTCTCCATCCGGGGCTTCCGAGCAACCGGTCTGGCCCTCGGCAGCGCCACAACTCCCGCGCTGATCGGTATCGCGGGATTGAGCTTTCTGTTTTTCAAAGTGGTTCACGTTGTGATCGACTCGGCGGGCGGCACGATCGAAGCCCTGCCTCCCGAGCGGTATTTCAACTACTGCTTGAATTTCACGACGGTCCTGATGGGTCCGATTCAGCGCTATCAAGACTTTTCCCGTCAATGGACCGGCGAGGCGCCAGCCATGGCGCCGACGTTCGAAGCGCATCTCGACGCGACGAACCGGGTCCTGCGAGGGATGGTGAAGGCGTTCGTCATCGCGCCACATCTCCAACCGTACATCCTGCGACCCGGGCTGCCAATCGACCGGATGGCGGCGGGCGACCTCTTCGTCATGGTCTACGCGTTCTACGTGTTCCTGTATTTCGATTTCTCCGGTTACTGCGACATCGTGATTGGCATCGGCAGCCTGATGGGAATTCGGCCGCCCGAGAACTTTTACATCCCCTTCCTCTCCAGAAACGTGAGCGCCTACTGGCTGCGCGTGCACCGGTCGCTCACCCTGTGGCTGACCGATTACATTTTCACCCCCTCATATACGTTCGCAATCAGATCCGCGACACTCGGCTCCCGACCATTCCTGGCGCTGGCCGCAAGCCTGATCCTCACGATGCTGATTGCGGGCGCCTGGCACGGCACCACTCCCAACTTCATCGCGTTCGGACTGGTGCACGGCATCGGGCTCGTTCTGGTTCGAGGCTATGAATCCGTGATGGTCCAATGGCTGGGACGGCGGCGTTTTCGCGTTTTCACCGCACACCCGGTGACATCCACTGTTGCCGTGATGCTCACTTACAACTTCACCTCGCTGGCCTACACGTTCTTCGTGCTCGACGTGCATGAATCCATTCGCGTGTTCAGGCGACTGACGCTGGCGCTAGGGTGGATGAGGTGAACACATCGCAGCGAATCGCGCTGAAGCTTTGTTGGATGGGACTCCTCATCGCGACGCTCATCATCTTCGCCCAGCTTGAACATGAATTCGTCTATCGAGCGTTCTAGCGGTCTGATCACACGGTACAAGCTCGTGTTGCTCGGCTGCGTGTGTCTGTTCGTCGCGGCCGCTCACGTCGTATTGGACACCGCGGCCGGCTATGCCGAGACACGGCTCGATGCCTACTTGTGGAAAGAGGAGGACTTCCTGCGGCTGTTTTCGCCGACGAATCATCGCGGGCGTGGACGGCAACGGCTGCTGATCACGGGGCCATCCGAGGCGCGGGAAGCATTGCTCCCTGAGGAACTGGCGCGAGCGCTTCCTGGCAGCAAGCCGTATCAGAATTCCGAGAGCCAGGGCACGCTCGAGGACGGCCTCGTGGTGCTCGACTACATCGAACGAGCGTACGGGCCTGCCGCCGTGCCGGATGCCGTCGTGTTCGGCATCACCACCCGCTTCGTCGCGGGCATTCGCGAAAATCCTTCCCCCCTTTTCGCGGGCATCAACACGTACAGCCCGGATTTCCAACTGGACGAGACGCAGCATCCGCCGCGGCTTGTCCCGCGATCACCGCTCGACTCGCTGCAGGCAAGACTTGCGCTGTTGGGCCGGCAGCCGGTTCGCTACAGACATGCACTCATGGCTATCGCGGTCCATCTCCTCATCAGGCTCTATCCACGTTTTGACGAGCATCTTCGTTTCAGGCACTCGTTCGCCGCTGCCAAATATATCGACTACAGAATCTGGTCGCCCGACGTGATCAAGGCTCACTTGTCTGCGACAGGCAGGGTCTGGGACACCATTCATGCGTGGGACCCCGCGCGCGATCGCGATCGCGTCACGCGTGAGCTGCGACTCCTGCTTGACTACACATCACGACACGGCATCGAGCTCTACGTGGTCAATCTGCCCGAGTTGTCCTGGAACCGGGCGCTCTACAACCGTCAGCGTTACGACGAGTATCTGGACGTCGTCCGGTCGGCGCTGGGGGCGACGCCGTTTCTCGACTTGCGAACGTTCCTGTCGGACGATGAGTTTTACGACACCTCCCACCCCATGTGGAGAGGAGGTATTCGTGTATCGAAGAAGGTGGCTGACTTCATCGCCGAGCGCCGCGCGCAGGCAGCAACGGCGCGGGTCCTTCAATGAGACATCGGGAAACCCTTCGCCGATGGAGCGTTCGTCTTGGTGTGACCGCGGCGATCGCGCTGTTGTGGTGGGCCACCGCACGAGATGATGCCGAATGGATGCTGTGGCGTCACTATCCCGCCGGGATCGCCGCCCTGAATGTCGTCGGCTCCCTCGTGGCGATCGCCGCCGCGTACGTCCTCGGTTCGGCGTCAGACTACGCACGCCGCTTCGTGGTCGCAACGGTTGTGCTGAGTGCCATCTTCTTCACGATTGGCCTGTTCGAATTGCCCGTGGCCTTGTTCGGTCATGACTACGCCGGCGATTTCCGCACACCGTCGGACACCACGTGGCTGCAGCTTTCTACCGGCGTCAACAGAGCTGACCCTGAGCTCGTACATGTCCATGTGCCCCACAGCCGTTTCGTTGGGATG
>Ga0068864_100005901_pt1 | contig 10037 bp, 6 predicted proteins | sample KBSSwiS72_FD_66586 | JGI IMG/M metagenome (GOLD analysis project Ga0068864, IMG submission 66586) | Switchgrass rhizosphere microbial communities from Kellogg Biological Station, Michigan, USA - KBS Switchgrass S7-2 | ecosystem: Host-associated > Plants > Roots > Rhizosphere > Soil ...
GGAGTTCCTCGCCGCGCTCGAGCGGATGTACCCCGGGTTCCGGCGAGACGACGTCCTGGCGTTCCACGTCTCGCGCGTGCGGCACGTGCTGGCGGTGTCGACGCTGAACTACTCGACGGTGGCGCTGCCTCCGGTCCGCACGTCGCTGCCGCACGTGTTCATCGCCAACTCGGCGCAGATCGCGAACGGCACGCTCAACGTGAACGAGACCATCGGGCTCGCGAACGCACAGGCATCGTACCTCGCAGACGCGTTCACCGACCAGCCGGACGCGCGCTCCGCTCCCGGGCTGCCCCTCGCCGCGGTGTCCGCCGCATGACGACCTCGACCCGCCTCGCGAGCGTTTCGCTGGATCTCGACAACGTGTGGTCGTATCTGAAGACCCACGGCGACGAGGGGTGGGAGCGTCGGCCGTCCTATATCGCGACGTTCGTCCCCTACGTGCTCGATGTGCTCGAGCAGGAACGGCTGCAGATCACCTTCTTCGTCGTGGGTACCGACGCCGCCATCCCGGAGCACGAACCGGCGCTGCAGTCGCTGGTGCAGCACGGCCACGAGCTCGGCAATCATTCCTTCGAGCATGAGCCGTGGATGGCGCGCTACGATCGCTCGCGGATCGAGGATGAGATCGCGCGCACCGAGGCGGCGATCCTCGCGTCCACCGGACGCCGCCCCATCGGCTTCCGGGGCCCGGGATACGCCTGGAGCGTGGAGCTGCTCGAGATCCTGAGTGCGCGCGGCTACCTCTACGACGCGTCGACGCTCCCGACCTATCTCGGCCCGCTGGCCCGCGCCTACTACTTGCGCACGACGCGCCTGAGCGAGGCCGAGCGGAAGGAGCGCGCGGAGCTGTTTGGCCGGCTCGCCGACGGCTTGCGTCCCGTCGGCGCCTACAGCTGGCAGCTGCCGAACGGCCGTACGCTGCTCGAGCTGCCGGTGACGACCTTTCCCGTCATCAAGGTCCCGTTTCACCTCAGCTACCTCATGTACATCAGCCGATTCTCCGAGCGGCTGATGGTGGGGTACCTCCGCGCCGCGTTGCTGGCGTGTCGCCTTGCCGGCATCGAGCCGAGCTTCCTGCTCCATCCGCTCGATCTGATCGATGCGAAGCAGGAGCCACGACTGGCGTTCTTCCCGGGGATGGACGTGCCGGCGCGTCGCAAGGCCACGCTCTTCCGGCGCGCGATCCAATTGCTCCGAGAGCACTACTCGCTCGTGAACATGAGCACGCACGCTCGTTCACTGCTCGCGCGCCAGGATCTGTCCGTCCATTCCTCCGTCGCGTCCAGCCCGGTCGTCCCAGTTCAGAGGTAGCGTCGAATGTGCGGGATCGTTGCGATGGTGCAGCTGGATGGCACGCCGGTGGATCTGCCGCTGCTCGCGCACATGGCGGCGGCGCTGGACCACCGCGGGCCCGACGACGAGGGCCACGTGGTAGACGACACCGTCGGCCTCTATCACAAGCGGTTGTCGATCATCGACCTGAAGACGGGCCAGCAGCCGATGACGCGTCGTCGCACGACGGTCACGTTCAACGGCGAGATCTACAACTACGTCGAGCTTCGCGATGACCTGAAGCGCCGCGGGCGGCCATTCCAGACGACGTCCGATACGGAAGTCATCCTCGCCATGTACGAGGAGTACGGCACGGACTTCATTCCGGCGCTCAACGGGATGTTCGCGTTCGTGCTGTACGATCGCAACCGCCGCCGCCTCATCGCCGCACGCGACCACTTCGGCATCAAGCCGCTGTACTATCATGTCGACGACCGGCGCGTGGTGTTCGCCTCCGAGATCAAGGCGTTGCTCCGCCACCCGGACATCGCATCGGTCCCCGACCGTGAGGCGATGCGCGACTATCTCACCTTCCAGTTCGTGTTGGGCGACGCGACGCTCTTCGCTGGCATCCGGAAGGTACAGCCCGGGCATTTCGTCGAGCTCGACATCGACTCCGGCGCGCTCCGCACCGTGCGATACTGGGAACCGCGCTTCCAGGTCGATCCGCATCACACCGAGGCATATTTCGTCAGCGAGGTGCGTCGCCTGCTCGAAGACACCGCCTCGATCCAGATGCGGAGCGACGTGCCCGTCGGGACGTATCTCAGCGGCGGCATGGACTCGAGCATCGTCACACGCCTCGCCGCCGCGCGGAGTCGGGGAGGCCTCAAGTCGTTCACCGGGGTGTTCCACGAGGGGCCGGAGTTCGACGAGTCGCGGTACGCGCGGGAGGTGGCCGCGGCGTGCGGCGCCGACCTGCGTCAGATCGTCCCGACGGAGGACGACTTCGTCGATCTGCTGCCGCGCCTCATCTACCATATGGATGAACCGGTCGCGGGGCCGGGCTTGCTGCCGCAATACGTCGTCGCGAGAGCGGCGGCCCGCGAGGTGAAGGTCGTCCTGGGTGGCCAGGGTGGCGACGAGATCTTCGGTGGCTATGCCCGCTACGTCGTCGCGTACCTCGAGCAGGCGCTCAAGGGCGCCATCTTCGAGACGAACGAGGAGCTCGAGCACATCGTCTCGCTGACGTCCATTCTCCCGAACCTGCCCTATCTCCGGAGCTACGTGCCCATGCTGCGCCAGTTCTGGCGCGGCGGGGTGTTCGACCCGATGGACGAGCGGTACTTCCGGCTGGTCGATCGGAGTGCTGGTGCGCTCAGCCTCTTCAGCGAGGATTTCCGCTCGCTCTACGATCAGCGTGAGATCTTCGCGCGATTCCAGGGCGTGTTCAACCATCCCGACACGCTGTCGTATTTCAACAAGATGACGCACTTCGACCTCATGGCGAGCCTTCCGGCGCTGCTGCACGTCGAGGATCGCGTCACGATGGCCGCGTCGCTCGAATCGCGGGTGCCGTTGCTCGATCGCCGGCTCGCCGAGCTCGTGGCGAGCATCCCGCCGGTGATGAAGTTCCGCGGCGGGGAATTGAAGTACGTGCTGAAGCGCGCGGCGCGAGACCTCCTCCCGACGTCGGTCTACGAGCGCAAGGACAAGATGGGGTTTCCGGTCCCGCTCCATCTCTGGATGCGCGGCCGTGGCGGCGAGTTCGTTCGGGATACCCTGCTCTCTCCCACGTGCTTCACGCGTGGCCTGTTCGATCGCGATGCCATCGAGCGCCTGATGCTGGAAGACAAACCATTCGACCGGCGGCTCTGGGGGATCCTCAACCTCGAGCTCTGGTACCGCGAATTCGTCGACGACGCCAACCGCCAATCCAAGCTCGCATGCCTTCCGACATTCGCCGCACCGACGATCACGACTGGCGCCTAGACAAGATCGGGGTCGTCGGCCCCGGCATCGTGGGGATGCCGATGGCTGCCCTGCTCGCTCGCGCGTCGCTGCGCGGCGTCCTGGCCACGAGACCGCGTGTCGTCGTCGTGCAGCGGGCGTCGCCGACGTCCGGCTGGAAGGTCGACGCCATCAATGCGGGCCGCTCGCCGATCGGCGGTGTCGAGCCCGATCTCGACGCCGTGGTGGCGGAGACGGTTGCGGCGGGCCTGCTGAGCGCCACGCACGACATGACGGCGATCGCCGACGCCGACGCCATCCTGATCTGCACGCAGACGGATCGCGCCGGACTCGGCCCCGACTACGGCCCACTGTTCGCGGCGGTCGGGGAGCTGGCGCGCGCGATCCGGGCGACGCCACGGGCGCGCGCGCCGGTCATCGTGTTCGAGTCGACGCTCGCGCCGTCCTCGATGCACACGGTCGTGCGCGAGGAGTTCGCCCGCCACGGCCTGATCGAAGGGCGCGACGTGCTGCTCGGCAACAGCCCCAATCGCGTCATGCCCGGGCGTCTCGTCCATCGCGTGATGACCTCCGACAAGCTGGTCGCGGGGCTCACGCCGGCGACGCCGCGTCGCATTGCGCGCCTGTACGGCACGATCGTCACCGAGGGCACGCTGCATCAGACGAACAGTCTCACGGCGGAGATCGTGAAGACGCTCGAGAACGCGTATCGCGATGTTCGCATCGCCTACGCCGCCGAGGTGGCGCGGTTCTGCGACGAACGCGACATCGACTTCTACGAGGTGCGCCGGCAGTGTAACGAGCAGCTCGGGCAGACCGATCGCGCGTCGGCCGATCCGGGTGCCGTGCCGACGGGCGCCCTGCTCATTCCCACGATCGGGGTTGGTGGGCACTGCCTGCCGAAGGATGGCATCCTGCTCTCGTGGCGTCGCCTCGAGCGCGACGCAGGCGCATCGCGGAGCCTGTTTCTGGAGTCGCGCCGCATCAACGACGACGCACCGGCAGAGTCGATCCGCCTGGCGGAGCGCACGTTCGGCCGCATCGCTGGCCGTCGCGTCGCGCTCATGGGGACGGCCTACCGCTTCGACTCCGAGGACACGCGCAACTCGCCGACGTTGACCCTCGCACGGCTGCTGCTGGCGAAGGGCTGCCATGTCACGCTGCACGATCCGTACGTGCGCCCCGGCGACCAGAACCTGCTGCGGACGGGGCTCGATCCGCACTTCACGCAGGACGTCGGCGCCGCCGTCGAAGGCGCCGAGTACCTGTTCTTCTGCACGGCCCATCGCACTTATCTCGACGAGTGGGACAGCATCCGTCGCCAGGCGCGCTCGGCGCGCGGCGTGTTCGACGGGTGCAATCTCCTGAGCCGCCAGTCCGTGGGGACCGATCTGCGCTACGCCGGCATCGGGCGGGGCACGCACGCGCCCGAGGCCGGTCTCGTGGACGCGGTGCTGCGCGGGTTTCGCATCGTCGAGCTGCGTGTGGCAAACGAGCTGGCAGAGCTGATCGAGTTCCTGAACGCGGAATACGCGGCGGACGACTTCAATCGCGCGGACTTTCGCGAGGTACAACGGTTGGCGGCGACGTGTGGCACCGGGTGCGCCATCGTCGATCCACGGCCGCTGGACGAACGCGACGCCCTGGCGTCCGTCGAAGCGATCCTTCCGTCACGGCTGATCTCACAGGCGCGACACGCCCAGGCGCCGCAGGTCGCACAGGCGCCCCCAGTCGTACAGGCGCCGCAGGTGTGGAACGAGGCGAGGGTATGACGACGTCTGCATCGACGTCGCGTCGTCCGCCGGTCGCGATCGTCGGCGCGGGGATCGCGGGACTGGTGGCTGCGCGCGAGCTGCGGCGTCGTGGAATCCCCATCGTCGTCTTCGAAGCGAGCGCACAGGTCGCTGGCATGGCGAAGACCGTGCGCGACAAGGACGGTTTCTCGTACGATGTGGGCGCGCATTTCATCACGAATCGCCTGGCGAAGGAGATCGGCGTGGCCGACGCGTGCCGGACGGTCCGCTCGTACGGCGAAACCGTCGTGCTGGGAGGATCGACCTACAGCTATCCGTTCGGCCTGATGCGGTCGCCGCGCTTTCTGAAGGATGCCATCACCTCGCGTCTCCCGGGGCGGGCGTCCACCCACCCTCCGCGGTCGGCCGCCGAATCCTTCCGTCGCCAGTACGGCGAGCGGTTGGCGAGCGAGATCGCGATCCCGCTCCTCGAAGCCTGGTCCGGAGCGCCGGCGGATGAGCTGTCGCCGGCGGTCGTCGAGAAGCTGTACGGTGGCGCGCTGCAGACGGCCTGGTTGAAGGTGGCGAGCCGCCTCACGCGACGCGCGGTCGCGAGCGGCTATTGCCGCGAGCAGCCGGAGAGCGTTCGGGTCTGGCACGTGTATCCGGAGGCGGGCGTGAGCACGCTCTGCGAGCACCTCGCCCGGGATCTCTCCGATGCCATTCGGCTCGAGACGCCGGTCGAGAAGATCCTCGTCCACGACGGTCGAGCGGCGGGCGTGCGCGTGAAGGGCGTCGAGCACGAGGCGTCGGCGGTGATCAGCACGGCGCCGGTGCACATTCTGTCCAGGCTGGTCGAGGGCACCACGGCACTCGACCACCTCGCGCGATTCCGCTACCGGCCGATGGTGTTCGTGAATCTGCGCCTCACCGGCCGGAACCTTCTGCCTGACGTCGTCACGTGGACGCCGGAATCGCGGTTCCCGTTCTTCCGGCTGACGGAGGGGCCGCGCTCCATGCCATGGCTCGCGCCGCGGGGGAAGACCATCATCACCGTCGATATCGGCTGCAACGTCGGCGACGAGATCTGGAAGATGCCGGACGATCGGTTGAGCGACCTCTGTCTCGACCACCTCGAGCCGATCGTCCCCCGCATTCGGCAACGATTCCTCGGCGCGCACGTCGCACGCACGCCCATCGCGTATCCGATCTTTCTCAACGAGTACGAAGCGGACCGTCAGCGCTTCGAGCAGTCCACGGGCGTCGACGGTCTCTACAGCATTGGTCGAAACGGCGAGTTCGCGCATATCCTCATGGAGGACATCTACTGGCGAACGCTACGCCGAATGCAGCGGTTGACCGTCGACGTCGACGGAGCACGCGGAGCCACGACGCCGTCCCATGCGTCCGTTGGCGCAGTACCGCAGCCTCGCGTCGATGTCGTCGGGCACCCTTAGACGTCCGCGGATCCTGCTGGCCGCGCTGGCACTCATCGGGGCGTTGGGCATCGCAGCGTTGCGCGTCACCACACTGTCGGACGTCGGCGGCGTTCGGCTCAGCGCGAGCTGGGCGCTGAACGACTTCCAGAGTGTGGTCTACTACCCGGTGCGCGCGCTCGTCGACGGGGTCAATCCGTACGACCGCGCGCCGTACCGCGCTCGTTACCCGGTCGCCGAGACCTTTCCGCCATTCCTGCCGAGTACGCTCCTCCTTCACCTCCCGTTCGGCGTCCTGCCGCTCCCGCTGGCGGAACTGGCGTACGTCGCGTTCACGATAGGCCTCATCGTGCTGGTCGGTCGCACGGTCGTTCGAGCGAATGGGGTGACGAGTTGGGCGCCGGCGCTGTTCGCGGCGGCCCTGGTGACGCTGAGCAGACCGGGACAGTGGAACCTGCTGCTGGGACAGGTGACGCTACAGGTCGTGCTATTGAGCTGGGTGGCCCTGCGCTTCGCCCAACGAACGCCCTGGCTGAGTGGACTGGCACTGGGAGCGGCGGCGTTCAAGCCGACCTTCGCGCTGCCGATCGGTGCGCTCATGCTCGCCCGTGGCAACGTCAAGGCGGTGGGTACCGGCGTCCTCTTCGCTCTCGCGCTCAACCTGCCGATCGCGGCGATTCTCGAGGAACGCACCGACGCCCTGCATCTGCTGGCGCAGGATCCAGGAAAGCCCTACCACTCGTGGACGGGCCGCAGCGACTCCAGACCGTACGCGAGCTTCTATCGCATCGACCTCGTCGCGCTGGTCGGCCGCGTCGCGGGACGGCCGCTCTCGCATGGAGCGGAAGCCGTCATCACGATTCTCGTGCTCGCCGTCGCCGCGATATTGATCCGCCGAATGCGAGACGCGGAAACGACTTCGGGCGATCACACGCTGTCCGAGGCCATCATCTGCATCGCGACGCTCCTGTGCGTGCATCACCTGGACTACGATCTCCTGCTCCTCGCGTTGCCCCTCGCGGCGCTCGTGTATCGGCGTACGCCGGGTCTGCTCGAGCATGCCGCCGTCCGGCTGGGAACGCTCTGGCTTTTCGCGCTCATGGCGTCAAACTACGTGAGCACGCGGTCCGTGGTGGACCGGCTCGAGCCCGGCGCGCGGGGGTGGTTTGCGTTGGCATCCGTCAACACGCTGGCGCTCCTGCTGATCTTCGCCATCTACGGACTGGCGGCGCTGCGGTGGCCGAGTGCTCGTGTCGTACCCGCTCCGGAGGAAGCGTCGTGAGTGGAAGACCCGCAGAGCAGAGTGCAATCACCGGTGGTGAGTGCGTCACGGCGGGTGACACCGACACGGAATCCAGGTCAGCCGTCCTGACTCCGTTTACGCCGCCCGTTCCGGGCGGTGCGCGCGACGGATCTCCGGTGACGGCCGTCGTGCCGTGGCTGTTCTGGGCGTGCGGTCTCGCGCTCGTGCTTCCCGTGTGGATGGGCGCACAGTTTCCGAGCGAAGACGGGCTCGCTCACCTCACATGGACCGAGGTCTACCGCACACTCGGCGCCGCGCACTCGGTGTTGCGGGAGTTCTACGAGCGTGGAGCGCAATGGAATACCCCGAACCTGTCCTACTTCGGACTCCAGTACGTGCTGGGGGCGGTGGTCTCGCCGTACGTCGCGCAACAGCTCATCGTGTCGGCGCTCATCGTCGGGTGGGTGGCGTCCACCTACGCGTTGTCGATGGCGCTCACGCGACGCATCAGCATCGGCGCCTTCGTCTCGCTGCTCCTGATTCACAGCTCGTGGCTGTACGGCGGCTATTTCAGCTTCCTGTTCGGGGTGCCACCGCTGCTGCTTTCGCTGGCGCTCGTCGTTCGCATCGTCGATCCGTCGACGCTGGTCGGCCGGCGCGACTTCGTCGCGCTCTGCGTGCTCGGTGTGATTGCGTACTACAGCCACGTCGTCGCCGCGGCGATGTTCCTCATGCTGTCGTTCACCACGGTCGCGTTTCTGCGGCGATCGCCACGGCGCGCGGTGGGCGTCGCGATCGCGGCGGCTCCGGTGGCGGTGCTGGTCGCCTCGTATCTGCTCGCCGACTCCTTGGGCGCCGGAGGCATGCGATGGGAGCCGGTCGCCAGGACGGTCGCACGATTCGTCGGCCTGGCGTTCTTTCGCGGGTTCGCCGTCTCGTCAGCGCTCTTCTGGCTCGCGCTCACCACCTTTGCGGCCATCGTCTTCGTGTTGTGCCTCGATACCGTCCGCACGTATCGGAGACGCGATCCGGAGCCCGCTCCCGATCACGATCGGCTGTCCCTTGCGGCTCCCCTGATCGTCACGCTCGTGGTGTGGCTGGTGGTGCTGTATGCCGTCGCGCCTGACGGCATCGGCAACGGCTACAACCTCAAGGGCCGATTTCAGCTCGTGATGTGGGCATGGCTGCTGCCGGCCCTGGTGTACCGCGGGCGACTGCCCTCGCCACCGGTGCTCGTCGCTGGGACCGTCGCGCTGCTGGCCTGGCAGGTCACGACGTTCGCGGCGCGCACCTACCGCTTCAACGCCGCCTATGAGGCGGCGCTTGCGCATGCGCCGTCGGTCCCGCCTGGATCGACGTTCGAGCGCACGCTCGACTACGATCATGCGTCGTTTGACGGGTCGTTCATCAAGGTGCTCGCGCACGCGCCCGAAGACTTCGCCTACCGATGTGGTTGCGTGCTGCTCGACGGCTATCACCCGTCGACGGCGTTCTACTGGGTCCGGACGTTGGCGCACGCGAATAGGCGCGCGGCATACCGTCTTCAGATTCGGCAGATGCCCGGTGGACCGTTGACGGTCACCGTCGAGAATGGCTCGGCAGTGACCCACGCGACGATGCGCGACGGCCAAAGCTCAGCTCCCGCTGTCCCTCCGGCCATTGCCAGCAGGGTTCGGATCCCGGCAGGTGAGCGGCGGCATCACGTGCGCTGAGCGTCTCACCGTGCCGCCGTAGAGAGTGATCCCGGCAAACTCGTGTCGTGCACGGAGAGGACCTGAGCTCGCGAGATCGCGCGGCAGCCGGCCCTGAGGATCGCTGTGAAACGGACGCGAATAGACGAGCCAGAACCCCGAGTCGGGCGGCGTGACCGTCTTCACGACTCGGAGTGCGCCGTCGGAGCCACGGCCCTCCTCATCGGCGTCGGGCAGCGCACATACCGTCCATCCAGCGCCGAGGTAGTGCTGCACCGGCACCGCCATGTATTTCGCCGTCACGAACACCGGTACCGACGGGGCGGAGGCGGATCGCAGATAGTCGCGCAACCCCTGCACATCTTCGTTCCAGTACCGCGCGACGCGAACGCGATTGTCCGTCGAGATGGCGCAGACGGCGAGCAGCGTTGCCGCCGCCACCAGCCGCGCGATCCTGAATCGAGCGGTGGCGAGACCGATCGCCATCAGGACGATCACCGGAATCGCGACCCAGGCGAAGTACCGTACGCGGAAGCCGACGCCGACAACGGCCGCAAGCGCTCCTCCGATCCCGATCGGTGCGATGGCGAAGACGGCGAGGCGCGTGACGGCTCTGCGCGCGTCCGACGCCGTGACGGCTGCATACAGCAGGATGAGCGTCGCCCCTCCGACCGCGAGTGCCCACGGG
>Ga0068864_100005903_pt1 | contig 10036 bp, 9 predicted proteins | sample KBSSwiS72_FD_66586 | JGI IMG/M metagenome (GOLD analysis project Ga0068864, IMG submission 66586) | Switchgrass rhizosphere microbial communities from Kellogg Biological Station, Michigan, USA - KBS Switchgrass S7-2 | ecosystem: Host-associated > Plants > Roots > Rhizosphere > Soil ...
CGCGTATGAACATCGAGCTTTTCGAGGGCATCCTGGAGGGCGAGCGCATTGACGACGGTGGCCAGCATTCCCATATGATCCGCGGAAACGCGATCAAAGCCCTGAGCGCTGGCGGCGAGTCCGCGGAAGATGTTTCCACCTCCGATGACAACGCCAATTTCGACACCCAGGTCATGGACTTCCTGGATCTCGCTGTCAATTCGCTGGACGATCTGAGGATCGATACCGAACCCCTTATCGCCCATCAACGCCTCACCGCTGAGTTTCAAAAGAACCCGACTGTATTTGGGCGCTCCCACTTCTTCTAATTCCACGGTCACGTCCTTCCTGCCGGGCTTATTCGCCGAGCGCCTCCCGAACATCTGCCGCAAGATCGGTTGAGCGTTTCTCCAGTCCTTCGCCGGTCTTGAATCGAACAAACCGTCTCACCTGGATCTTTTCTCCGATTTTGGCAACCAGACTGGTAATGAATTGCTCAACGGTTTGCTTGTCGTCCTTTACAAAGGGCTGATCGTAAAGGCAGACCAGTTTGTAATAATTTCCAAGTTTGCCTTCAACGATCTTGTCGATGATGGCGTGAGGTTTACCCGCGGGAACCTGGCCGGCAGCGATATCCCTTTCCCGTGCGATTTCTTCGGCAGGAACGTCTTCACGCCGCACGTAAAGCGGACTCTGGGCCGCGATGTGCATCGCAATGTCTTTCACCAGCGAGCGAAAGTCATCGCTGCGTGCGGCAAAATCGGTTTCGCAATTCACTTCGACGAGAACACCGAGTTTCTCACCCATATGAATGTAGTGTCCGATCATGCCTTCGGATGCGATCCGCGTCGCCTTCTTCTCCGCCGATGCCTGACCTTTCTTTCGAAGAACGACAATGGCCGCTTCCATATCGCCTCCCGACTCGGTCAGCGCCTTCTTGCAGTCCATCATTCCCGCGCTCGTCTTCTCGCGAAGTTCCTTCACCATCTGTGGGGTAATTTCCATGAATCCAATCTCCGTGACACAAAAATGGCCCCCGCTACCCCAGTCCAGACTTTCGGGGCAGAGGGGGCCTGACGTTCTTGATTACAACGTTGCTGAAGCTTCGCTTGCTGCTTCAACCGGCCCTTCTCCGGAAGCAGAGGGTTCGATGCGCTTGGCGCGAGTCCGCTCGCGCGGTACACCACCATCCGTCTGCTGATCGTCTCCTCCAGCGCCGGCCGCCTGATCCTTCGAAGCCTGCTTTGCGGATGCGGCATCGCGCATGGAAGCCTGACCTTCGATGGCGGATTCCGAAATCTTCGAAGTGAAGAGCCGAATCGCGCGCAAGGCATCGTCGTTGCCGGGAATCACATAGTCGACAAAATCGGGATCGCAATTGGTATCGACGATCGCAACCACCGGAATTCCCAGACGACGCGCTTCGGCGACAGCAATCTGTTCGTTGTTGGAATCGATGACGAATATCGCGTCAGGCAGGCGCGGCATGTCTTTTATTCCGGAAAGATTCTTTTCCAATGACGTGCGTTCGCGCTCCAGACGAGTGATTTCCTTCTTCGGAAGGACTTCGTATCGGCCGTCGGTTGCCGTTGCATCGAGTTCCTTGAGGCGCTTGATCGATTTCTGGATCGTCAGGAAGTTGGTCAGTAGGCCGCCAAGCCACCGCTGATTGACATAGAACATGTTGCAACGGCGGGCTTCTTCGGCAATCGCATCCTGAGCCTGCCGCTTGGTTCCGACGAACAGGATGATTTTGCCCTGTGCCGTAAGATCCGTAACAAACTGGGTGGCTTCCTTGAAGAGACGTAATGTCTTCTGCAGATCGATGATGTAGATGCCGTTGCGTTCCCCATAGATGTATTGCTTCATCTTGGGATTCCAACGTTTGGTCTGGTGGCCGAAGTGAACGCCGGCCTCCAATAATTCCTTCATTGTGATAGACGCCAAAAAAACCTCCTGTTGCAGGTACCCTGGAAAAACCTTCACCAGCAGGGAGGCGATCCCTGCTGGTGAAAATGACGAAAATTAACGTTTCGAGAACTGGAAGCGCTTTCGAGCTCCCGGTTGACCATACTTCTTGCGCTCCTTCATTCGAGGATCGCGCCGTAAGAATCCTGCTTTTTTCAATGCCGGCCTCAATTCAAGGCTGAACAGACAAAGCGCCCGGGCGATTCCATGCTGGGCGGCTACCGCCTGGCCTCGCATTCCACCACCAGCCACGGTGATAACGGCATCAAATTTGGCCGCCGTATCTGATGTCACTAACGGCAGTTTCACCAGCATCCGGTCCATTTCGTCGAAGAAATATGTTTCGAATGGCCTGTTATTGACGGTGACGTTACCCGATCCGGGTCTGAGGAAAACGCGTGCGGTGGATGTCTTTCTGCGACCTGTTCCGTAATGCTGAACTAAATTCAAATCTCCTCCAATTACCTTTCGTCGGCTGACCTATAAGGTCAGCGCTTCGGGCCTCTGAGCCTCGTGGGGATGTTGAGCTGCCGAATACACCTTCAAACGCTTCACCATACGTTTGCGTAACTTGTTCTTGGGAAGCATGCCCGTGACGGCTTCGAGAATAAGATTCTCGGGCTTCGTATCCATGACCTTGCGCGCACCGATCTGCCTCAGACCACCGGGATACAGGGTATGGTGCCGATACACTTTTTGATCCAGCTTCTGGCCGGTCAATTTGATCTTGTCTGCGTTAATAATCACAACATGGTCCCCGGTCACTAAAAACGGGGCATAATGAGGGCGGTGTTTTCCGGTAAGGATGGTAGCCACCCGGGTGGCCACACGGCCGAGTACTTGATCCGCAGCATCGATCACGTACCATTTGTCCAGCGCGGACACTTCGTCCGCCGTCATAAATCGAGTAGACATGCTCAGTTCCTCTCCAAGACCGGTTGGCAAAGCTTTGATAGTATAGGAGCCTCATAACCATGTCAAGACGCCATCTCCTTATTCTTGTAGCCTTAACCTCGTCTGTCCTTGCAGTTTGCGCGGGTCCGCAGACAACTCCCGCCAATAACGTCCGGGATCTCCTTATAAAAGACGATATCCAGCAGGCCGAAGCTATTCTCCAGCGCACTCCCCGCACGGCGGAGAGTCTCGCCTTTCAGGGGGAGATCGATTTTCGCAAGGGAAACTTTGAAAAGGCCCGGACTTCCTACCAGGCTGCAATACAGATGAATGAGAAGACAGCCCGTGCGCATTTCGGCCTGGGCAAACTGGCTCTGGCCAAAGTGAATTCCAAGACCGCCCTCACCGAATTCAGACGCGCGATTGCGTTGGACCCGACGGAACCCCTTTATCATTTTTATGCCAGCGAAGCTGCGGACCTGGAAAAAAGTACAGCAGAGAGCAAGAAGCACCTGGAAGAGTTCCTCCGCCTGGATCGCCATGACGACGAGGATCGCTTGATTGAAGCCAGGGCGGCATTAGCTTTGATGGCGGCGTTCGGAAACAAGGAATACGGTGTCGTGAAGGCTCCGGACCAGCCGGTACCCATTCCGTTGCGAAAGACGCTGAACCTGATATTCGCGGATGTGAGGATCAACGGGAAAGGCCCGTATAACTTTGTCATCGATACTGGCGCCTCGCAAACCGCGTTGAGTGAAAAGCTGGCCCGGGATCTCGGATTGAAGGTCATTACCTCAACCGTGCTGCACGGCGTCGGCGGATCCGGAAAAGCGAATTCCAACATTTATCGAATCGACCAATTGCAGATCGGTGATGTTTCGGTTGGAGACCTGCCAGTGGGAACCTTTGATGATCCCATCATCAGCCAGCTCGCGGACGGCATCATCGGAACCGCAATGCTCGCGGACTTCATTATCACAATCAATTATCCCCAGGGCCTCCTGGAACTTTCGCATAAACCTGTCACCGCTCCGGACGCGATCGCTATCTGGTGTGTGAGCAACATGCTGCTTCTCCCTGCGGATGCGAATGGGAAGCCGGGCAACTTCATCGTCGATACCGGTGCAATCACCAGCGTGTTGTCGCTGAGCATGGCCAATGCCATGGGAGTGAATGAGAAAACCCCAGGAGCGCTGGTCGATCTCGGAATTGCTGGTGTTGGAGGTGCACAAGGCGTCACGCTCATGCTTCCACCGGTGACGCTGAAGTCCGCTCGTCAATCGGAAGCCTTGAGTCAGGCGCTTGCAATTGACCTGAAGGAAGTCTCCAGAATGCTTGGAACCGAAGTGTCCGGCGTCGCCGGATTCGATTTCCTGAGCAAGTACAAACTCACAATCGATTACTACAAGGCGGAGATCCACCTTTCAAAATAAATTCATGAATGATTTGGGAAGGTGAGAGGGAATTAATTGCCCTCCTGAGTCAGGAGGGGTGGCGCGAAGCGCGGGGGTGGTTCCAAAGCCGCAACTTTCATGATTGGGCTTTGGAATTCAGGGGGCACTTTTTTCCGTCCGCCAATTCAACCACACCTGCTATCCACGTATCCACAGTGCAGCGTAGAATAATCCTCAATGAGCACGGAGCGCCGAAATCCCAATTCTGTCGACATCGATTTGTTTCCGACAGAACGAATACTTAAAATCATCAACAGCGAAGACGCCACCGTGACGGCGGCGGTCAGTTCCGCGATACCCGAGATCGTCAAAACCGTAGATCTCGCCGTGAACGCCATCCGAAATGGCGGACGAATGATTTATGTCGGTGCTGGCAGCAGCGGACGAATGGCAATCCTCGACGCCGCAGAGTGTCCGCCCACCTTCAGTTCCCCACCGGAATGGGTTCAGGCCGTCATCGCGGGCGGCGCTAAGGCCATCAGCCAGGCCGTTGAGGGCGCTGAAGACAGTCGGGAGAAGGGCGAGGCGGATCTCAAGGCAAAGAAGGTTTCCGCCAGCGATTTGATCATCGGACTTGCCGCGGGCGGCAGAACGCCCTACACACAGGCGGCCCTCGAATACGCTCGAAGCAAAAATGCAAAGACCGTTGCTGTCGTTGCCGTACCGGATTCACCCATGGCGAAATCCGCAGACATCGTCATTTGCACTCCGGTTGGCCCGGAAGTCATCACCGGGTCTTCGCGCATGAAAGCTGGCACTGCACAAAAGCTGGTCCTGAATATGATCAGCACTGCGGTCATGATCCGGTTGGGCATGACTTACAGCAACTGGATGATCAACGTCAACATGACGAACGCGAAGCTGCACGAACGTGGCGTCCAGATATTGCGCGAAATCCTTGGCGTCAATGCCGAAGACGCGAAGGAATTGTCAGACGCGAGCGGCGGGAGGCTCAAGCTCGCCGTCATCATGGGAACACTTGGATGCAATCGAAAGGAAGCGGAGAAACGACTCAACGAGGGCGGTGGCAACCTCCGCAAAGTCCTGGGGCATCTGGGTACCGGACGTGAGTGATCGCGCTCTCGTCATCGACGCTGGTTCTGTCCTGAGTCCTGCCGAAACATTCTCTCCAGGCCGCATCATCATTCGCAATGGCAGAGTCGATGCCGTTGGATGGATATCGGACCTGCGACTGCCAGAGAATGCCGAACACGTCGACGCATTGCGCTTTACCGTTGTCCCTGGATTCATCGATCCGCATATTCATGGAAGCGCCGGTGTCGATGTGATGGATGCGACGTTGCTATCAATGAACACCATCAGCAGGACTCTCGCCAGACATGGAACGACCGCATTTCTTCCGACAACCGTTTCCGCGCCACCTGAAATCCTGGGCAATACGCTGGATCGGCTGAGCACGATTCTTCAGGAATCTTTTGAGGGAGCAACTCCGATTGGCATTCACCTCGAAGGCCCATTTATCAGCGAACAAAAGAGGGGAACTCATCGAGCGAACAATGTTCGGTTTCCTGACCATACGCTGCTTTCAGACTGGATCCTTCGTGCCCAGGGCAATTTGAAACTGGTAACGATGGCTCCGGAACTGGATGGCGCAAACATCGTCGCGCGTTTCGCCCGTGCTTCGGGAGTCATGGTGGCCATGGGGCATTCGAATGCGTCCTATCATGAGGCGATGACGGCTGCGGACAGCGGGACGCATTACGCAGTTCACACGTTCAATGCGATGCGGGCATTCAGCCATCGCAATTCTGGAATTGTAGGCGCCGTGCTCAGCGACGATCGCGTCTACGCTGAAATCATTGCCGATGGCGTCCACGTCAGTCCCGAGGTCGTTCGAATATTCGCAAGATCGAAAGGACGGGAACGAATACTGCTTGTCACCGACGCCATCAGCGCAACAGGCATGCCGGATGGAAGGTACACCCTCGGCACCGACGAAGTTCAGGTCCACGGTGGAATATGTCGCGACGACGATGGGCGGCTCGCGGGAAGTACCCTGACGCAGGATGCCGCGCTTCAAAATTTCATCGCGTATAGTGGCATGAGGATGGAGGACGCCATATTCGGCCTTACATTGAATCCGGCGCGCGCGCTGAAACTCGAAGGCCGCGGCTGCATCGACCCGGGGGCACACGCGGATCTGGTGGTTCTGGACGCCGGCCTCCGCGTGATGAAAACGATTATCGGAGGACGGATTGTTTTTGAAAAGCATGGACAGGTGCAGTGAAACGAAATGGATAAGCTGAAGATCACCGGAGGCGTACCCCTGCGAGGACAAGTTCGAATCAGTGGAGCGAAGAATTCGGCGCTCGCAGCGATGGCCGCAAGTTTGTTGTCGTCGGAAGAGCTCTTTCTGGAAAACGTCCCGATGGTCAATGACATCCTCACCACTCGACGTCTTCTGAAAGAACTGGGCGCCGATGTGGAATTCGAAGGCCGAAGCTCGGCTCGTCTGAAGGTTTCGAGAATTGCATCGCATGAAGCGCCCTACGAACTCGTAAAAACGATGCGCGCTTCCGTTCTCGTCCTCGGTCCGTTGCTCGCGAGGACCGGCAAGGCCCGCGTTTCCCTTCCCGGTGGCTGTGCCATCGGCGCACGTCCCATCGATCTTCACATCAAGGGCCTTGAAAAGCTCGGCGCTACCATCCGGACTGAATACGGATATGTTGAGGCAACTGCAAGGAGACTGAAGGGCGCCAACGTGGCCTTCGATAAAATCACCGTTGGCGGTACCGAAAATCTCATGATGGCAGCGGCCCTGGCGGAAGGTCAGACAACCTTGATGAACTCCGCCCTTGAACCGGAAATAACGGACCTCGCGGAGCTACTCAACAAGATGGGCGCGAGAGTTACTGGAGCGGGAACATCGACCATCACGATTGAAGGGGTAGAGGCACTCCACGGCGCGTCACACTCCATCATTCCGGATCGCATCGAAACTGGAACGTTTATCGCCGCAGGCGCGATGACCGACAGCGACCTCGAGTTGACCGCATGCAACCCCGGCCATCTCACCAGCGTTATTGCGAAGATGCGCGAAGCCGGCGCCAATATTGAAGAACTGTCCGGCAACCTGCGTGTCCGAGGCGGACGCTCGTTGCGCTCTACCGACGTGAGCACTCACGAATATCCGGGATTCGCCACGGATATGCAGGCTCAGTACATGGCACTCATGACACAGGCCAGCGGAATCGCCCTCATCACGGAAAACATTTTTGAAAACCGGTTCATGCACGCCAGCGAACTGATACGAATGGGGGCAAACATACGCGTTGATGGTTCTCGCGCCGTTGTCGCCGGGAAGTCCAGACTGACAGGCGCCAGGGTGATTGCATCGGATCTGCGTGCCAGCGCTTCTCTGGTTCTGGCGGGACTGGTCGCGGAAGGCGAGACCATCATTGACCGCATCTATCACCTGGATCGCGGCTACGAAAGGATCGAGGACAAACTCCGATCTGTTGGAGCGCAGATCGAACGTCTCAAATAAGCACGCATGACCTTCGCATGATTCTGGACATCACCCCACTCCGCAAGTATCGCGATTACCGGCTGCTGTATACCGGTCAGCTGGTTTCCCTGTTCGGCAGCATGGTGACTACTGTTGCAGTCCCAGTGCAGCTGTACAACATTACTCAATCCAGCCTGATGGTGGGATTGCTGGGAACTGTACAACTGGCCCCTCTGCTTGTCTTTGCGCTGCTGGGAGGGGCGTACGCCGACAGCATGGATCGGCGGCGGCTTCTGGTGATTTCCGAAATCCTGCTGGCGCTGGGATCCGGCGCCCTGATGGTCAACGCGCTGTTGAGCCATCCCAGCGTGATTCTGATTTTTGCTGTTACCGCAGCAATGTCGGCTCTGAATGGATTCCACCGGCCGGCACTGGATGCGCTGACACCGAGGCTGGTGGAACGGCAGGATCTGCGCGCTGTCGCGGCCCTGGGCAGTCTTCGATTTTCCATCAGTTCCATCGTCGGGCCGGCATTGGGCGGATTGCTGATCTGGAAACTGGGAATGGCATCGACTTACGCCATCGACGTGGTGTCGTTTGTCGTCTCGCTGATCGCATTGGCATCGATCCGTTCCATGCCGGAAAAGGAGAAATCCAAAGCGAGCCTGGGAAGCATTGCGGAAGGGATGCGCTATGCCATCAGTCGTCCGGAACTGATCGGTACATATCTGGTGGACATGATCGCGATGACGTTCGCGATGCCGATGGCACTTTTTCCGGCGATGGCTGAAGGATGGGGCGGAGCCGTTGCCGTCGGCTGGCTCTATTCCGCGATGCCGGTCGGCGCGTTGCTTGCGACGCTGCTCAGCGGATGGACCTCGAAGATCGACCGCCATGGGGTATACGTTGTGTTGGGTGCTGCAACCTGGGGCGTCGCCATTATCGGACTGGGGCTGTCGCACTCCCTGACTGCGGCGCTGATCTTCCTCGCGATTGCCGGGGCCGGTGACAACATCAGCGTGATCTTCCGCGGAGCAATCTGGAATGAAACCATTCCGAGCCAACTGCGTGGCCGCCTGGCCGGCGTCGAAATGATCAGTTATTTGAGCGGACCCATGCTGGGAAACACGCGTGCCGGCTGGGTGGCGTCCATTTCATCCAATGGGTATTCGATTGTGTCCGGAGGAGTGATCTGCCTGGCCGGCGTCCTGATCTGCATTCCCCTGCTGCCTGCTTTTTGGAAATATCGCCGAGTCGCCTGAAAATAGGGAACGAGGGTAGCCGCCTCGCTCCCCTATTTCGACTATTTCTCTTTAGTGCCGGGATCGTATTCAAGTGTGTATTCGCCGTTCATCTGCTTGTCGACGAATTCGTAGATGACGTTGTCGCCCTTCCCGCCAACGTGGCGATAGCGCCATGTTTCAAAGGGAAATGTCTTGTAGACGCGGTCGCCTTGGTCGGCTGGCCGATAGTACGTGCCACCCGAGGGGTGACTTACGATTTCGTCTGGCGGACCATTAAAGATATACATCTTGCCGCGATCGGTCTGGGCACCCGGAATTCCCGATTGCGTCATGAAATGTTCATTCGCGAAAGCGAAACGCTTGTCGTACTCATCTTTGAACTCATTAACAGGTGTGCCCGGCGTGGGATCACGAACGAGCCAGAAGTCTTTGATGAAGTTCTCCCGCTCCGCGTCTGTCGTCAATCGCTGGAATGCTTTTCGCTCCTCGTCGGTAATGATGATCGAAATATCTTCGAGCCATTTAGTCTGTCCGCTCACCGCTCGTCCGGTTGAAGGTCCCGGCGTCTGCAAGAGGATCGACAAACCCGCGCTTGTGGCCTGCTCGAACACCGGCAAAGTCACTGCGGGAACGACGCTAATTTGATGCTCTGTCTGGATCACGGGCGCCTGAGTCGTAACCGCCAACCTCGCTCTGTCCACCTTCTCGTACAGGGTCGGCCGGATAGTCCTGAAGATCTGAACAGAATGACCTTCAGACGTTGTCGCCATTCCTGCAGACAATGGGAAAACCAACATTCCTGCTCCAGCGAGTATGAGCACCAACTTTTTTCCAAAGGTCAGATCATTCGTTCCGCGATTTTCCATAATGACCTCGATTCGTTTTTTGAGATTGGATCCGGATACTCCAGACACACATGCCGGCGCGGCCACATAGCTTTTGCAAACCTTCAGTATTCCTTCGGCATAATCGGCTGGCGGGAACCCCATGCGCAGCACGGCTTCGTCGCAGGCGCGTTCCCGTTCATC
>Ga0068864_100005905_pt1 | contig 10035 bp, 8 predicted proteins | sample KBSSwiS72_FD_66586 | JGI IMG/M metagenome (GOLD analysis project Ga0068864, IMG submission 66586) | Switchgrass rhizosphere microbial communities from Kellogg Biological Station, Michigan, USA - KBS Switchgrass S7-2 | ecosystem: Host-associated > Plants > Roots > Rhizosphere > Soil ...
CCGACATCGACGGACACTCGCGGTAACACTTCGTGCTGCACCGAGACGCCGAACTGCCAGTTATATGGCCGCACCCCCCAGCCGTGCGTAATGTTCTGATCGATCTGCACCAGCGACGTATCGAGGTTGCCGAAATTGCGATTCGCACCTGTCGGAGCGGCGCAGGTATCAACCGAGCCCGTTGTCGTCGGACTCTGCGCCGCCACATTCAGCAGATCGCAGTCAACCACGAAGTCCTTGTCGTTGTCGGTCCAGTTGCGGCTGGCGTTCGTGACGAGCTTCAGTGCCGGATTGTTGGCCGAGTAGATGCCGTCGGTTGTTGCGGCCGCCAGATAGCGTCCGAAGTTCGCCTTGAGCGCCGTCCTGCCGGTTCCGAACACGTCATAGGCGAGCCCGAGTCGTGCGTTGAGGTCGTTATAACCGGTGATGCTGTCGGTCGTGTCGAACCGGATCGGTTGAGGATTGAAGCGCGACGTCTGTTCCGACCCCTGCTTGTCCCCCGGCGCCCACGCCGTCACGTGGTCGTAGCGCAGCGCGCCCTGCAGGCTCAGTCGGCCCATCGTCCATTGATCCTGCACGTAGATCGCATTCATCTCCGTCCGGTCGCTGAAGTCGAAACCCGGCGTCAGAAAATACGACACGGATGTGGGGTTGGGAACGACCTCGCCCGCCGCATTGCGGCTGCTGTTGAACGTGTAGCGCAGCTGCGGCTCGTTGACGAGCGTGCGCCGGTCATACATGAAATAGGCGCCCTGATAGCCCACCTTGACGCTGTGCGCGCCCGTCACGTAGGCCATCGACGCACGCCAGTTCCACGGGATGTTGTTGTACTTGCCCATGGTGAACGGCGCGCGATAGGCGTAGTTGGCGCGTCCATAGATCGAGGACGATTCAGTGACGCCAATGAGATTCATCGTCGCGTCATCAGGGACCTGGCCGTTACCGACGATGCCATACGAGAAGCGAGAGATGGCGCTGTCGATCAGCAGCTTGTTCGACAGCGTTGCTGTATAGGTCGCCTGCATCAGACTCGACGGATCATCGCTGTAAAAAGCAGCCCCCTCGCCCGACTGCGTGGCGCTTCCCATCCCTATCCAGCTGTCGGTACGCTTGCGGCAGGCGTTACCGCCCACGGTGAGCGACGAGCCGAAGCAGCGGTCCTGCCACTGATACGAGAGCGAAAAGCGGTTCTTCGGAGTGACCTGTGCCGTGATCCGGGTGGATAAGTCCAACTTCACGTCGATGCGGCGGACTTCAACGTTCGGGTTGGCGAGATAGATCCACTGTGCGGCATCACCCGCATACTGGTTGGGACGCGCCCCTTCCACGACTTGCGAGTTGCCGTAGCTCCTGGCATTGGCAAACAACCAGATGCGGTCCCGCGTGATCGGACCGCCGCCGCTGCCGCTGCCGTCCCAGTTGCCGCGGATCGCTGCAGGCTCGGTGATATTGACCTTGCGCAGCGCGTCGTCGATGTTATTCGACTGAAAGCGCGAGCTCGTGCCGCTGTAGAACGCCGTGCCAGCAAATGTGTTCCCGCCCGATTTCGGAACGAGATTCGCCAATGGTCCGCCCGTCTCCGATTCGCCCAGGCCCCCCGACACGAGCACCTGTATCTCGTCGGCATTGTTTACGTCGTAGCCGAACTGCGCCACGCTGTTGCCCGAGAACGAACCCGCGACCGGCACACCGTTGACCATCATCCGCCCTTCGGTGCTATTGCCGCCGTGGGCAGTGAACAGCGCCATGCTCGGTGAATAGTCGTTGCCGTTCACGCCGGGAGCCACGTTCAACCCTGGCACCGCGTACAGCACTGCACCGTAGCTGCGCGTAATCGGCAGTGAGCTGAGCGTCTCGGCATTGACGACCACCTCGCGGCGCGTCGTCTGTGTATCGACCAGCGGGGACTCGCCGCTGACGGTAATGGTTTCCGCGACAGCGCCAACGCGAAGTTCGACTGAGACCGGGACCACACCTGAACCGGACACGTTCAGCGCCTCACGGCGAAGCGTCGTGAAGCCGGACAACGTAAAGGTCACCGCGTACGTGCCTGGAGGTAGTTCTGTAATGCGGTACTGTCCGCTGCCGTCGGTCACCGCTGTGCGGATCTTGCCGATCAGCACCGGGCTCGCGGCTTCGACCGTAACCCCGGGCAGTATCGCCCCGGTGGTGTCGCGCACGGTGCCGGAAAGTGTCGCCTGCGCATGAGCCAGCGCAGGAAGCAGAAGAATCAGGGCCAGAAGAGCAAAGCTGCGGACGATGACGCGCATGAGACTCTCCCTCTGCGAAGCGGACAGAGCGAACGCGCTCGCGGCCGGTGAGCCTAGAACCTTACTTCGCGGTTGTCAAGGCGCAGGCGTTCCCGACCTATTTGCCCGCGAACTCGACGGCGTCTCGCTCGTTATCGATGCAGAAGTATTCGTGGATTTCGCCGCCGGGCGAGCCGTCGTAGTTGGTGTATTGCCACGAAATGTCCCAGCCGCCGCTCCATGGCCGCGTATATGCCCCTTTGTCGTCGATCGTCACCTGGTAGCGAAGCGTGTCGAAGTTGATGCGAGTAAATCGCTCGGTCAGGTGCATGAAGCGCGTATGCGGCAGCCCTCCGCGGATGAACCAGAACTTCTCGTTGTAGCCCACCGTGTCGACAACCAGCGTGTCGCCTTCCCACCGGCCAATCGAGTCGCCGAAGTAGCTGGGAACGAGTTCGTCCTCGGGCGGGTGCTTGCGTCCGGGTTCCATCGCAATCCGCCGCCAGTCGCGGTTTTCGCCGCCGATGATGAAGATGCGGTTGAGTTCCGGTTGATCGATGAACTCCATCCCATTCGGGACGGTGAAGAATCGCATTCCACCTGCCGGCTGACATCTCGCATGCGGATCGTCGAGCCCGCCACGGCGTTGCCGGTATTCGTACAGCGCACGGGACCAATCCTGAAACGGCACCTGGTCGAGCGTGAGATTGTCCGGCAGGCCGCCTGGTGCAATCAGGCTTCCGGTCATCACGTTCCAGAAGCCCTTTACTCCTGGAGCCTGGCTGAGATTCACGCGGCCGTCGGGCCAGCGCGGTGTCGGCTTCGAGGGTCCAGCGGGGGCAGCGCCGCGGCCACGCCTGCCACCGCCTCCTCTCGCCCCACCCTGCGTTCCGGCGCCGTCGCCCCGAGTGCCCTGGCCGCGCGCTGCCGGCGCCGCACCGGTTGCCGGTGTCTGTGCGTCAAAGTCCTGCATCCACATCGCGGTGACGAGAACGCCCGCCGCGATGCCACCGGCGAACCGTGCGTTGCGCATGCGAACTCCCCTAGCGCGAGTAGTAGTCCCGGTCCCGAGTGAGCGTGAAATCCTGCTTCGCACCGGCACACACCCACGTCCCAGCGAGCGTCCGCCGATCCGAACCAAGGCGATCGATTTTGCCGTCGACCGAACAACGGACAACTTTGCCGGCACGGTCCTTCGACTCGATTTCAAAATGCAGCGACCAGTCCTTCGGAACGAGTTTCGCGTTCTGCAACGGCATCCCTTCGAAACCCGGGTTGACGAGGCCGGTTATCTGCGTTCCGTCCCAGTCCATCACCAGTGTGACGTCTGTGCGATTTTTCGGGCCCGTGCCACGGTCGCCGTGCCAGGAGCCCACGAGCGGGTGGCCCTCCTGCGCCGCGAGCGAGGGTGCCAGCAGAAAGACAGCATTCAAAATGCAGAACGCAACAATCTTCATTTCTGCGTTCCGAACAGCGGCCGGTAGTCCCGGTTGTTCTCGCAGATGAACTCCATGATCCGCTTCATCGGCGGCACGTTGAACCGGAACGTGCGCGTCTGCGTGAACGGCGCGACGAAGACGTTCGGATCGTCGATCGTGATCTCGTAGTCAATCCCGTCATCGTTCCGCTTCAAACGCTCAACCGTGTGCAGCGCGTCGGAATGCCGATAGCCTGCAATCTCGGTCTTCTCGTTGTAGCCGATGGTGTCGATTACCAGCGTGTCGCCTTCCCACTTGCCGACCGAATCACCGAGCCAGGCTGGATCCGGATCGACCTGGTGCGGCTCGCCATCGAGCGGAACAATCCTGAACGTTCCCGGATACTCGTGGAAGATGACCAGGTAGTCCTTGTTCTGAATGATCTGGAACTGATACGGGACGCCGAAGGCATCCGGCGGAGGGAGCGGCATGCAGTCCGACGTCCGCCCCGTGTCCTGCGGGCCGCGCGTGACGCGATACTTCTCCGCGCCGGGTTTCAGCTGCGGACCTGCCGGAGCGGCGGCGCCGCCACCACGTCCGCCTCCTGCGCCGCGCCCACCCCCACCGCCGCCGCCAAACGCAAACACACCCGAGAAGTCCGGCTTGCCCTCCGGGGTCCGCGTGATTCCTTTGGACGTGGGAACCGCGGCAGCCGCTGTTGCCGCCACGGGTTGGGTGCCGGCCACCGTCACCGTGACCGTTCGCGTGAGATCGCCATTCGTCAGGGTATAGGTCGTCGTGGCCGACGGCGTCACACGCATGCTGCCACGCGGCGTGATGCGGCCGATGCCGGGCTCGATCGCCGGCGCGCCAGGATTCTCCACGAGCCAGGTGAGAACAGTCGACTCGCCAGGCTTGATCGACGAAGGCTTCGCCTCGAATGTGACGATGCGCGCCGGTGGGCCGCCGCGTCCGCGACCAGCAGGCGGCGCACCCTGCGCAGGAGCCGCGGGTGCTCCAGCGCCCTGCGGCGCCTGGGCCACAGCCGTGATCGCTGCCATGAGCACGCCGATGACAACCGCGAGCGATCGCCTCACATCACCCTCCCAGAAGGTTTCGAACGTTTCGAGCGGTCCGAGCGATCGGAACGCCTACGAACGGATTTCCCGCCCGTCCGCGAGCTTCATCCGGTTGGCGATCATCGACGGTGCACCGCTCTTGGCTGGCGCCCCGGTGGCCGAGAGCGTGTCGCCCTGCTTGACCGTCTTGCTCGTCCAGCCGTAGCCGCGCAGGTGATTCAGGCTCATCATCTCGACTTCCCACTCGACCATCTTGCCCGTCTTCTCGTCCTTCACCTCGAGGTAGACGAACGCGTGCGGGTTGGTCCATTCGAATCTCTTCACAGTCCCGCTAATGGTGACGGGATTCTGCGAGTCGTACATCGCGGTGGAATGATGGGCGCTCAGCGACCCCGTCGTCAGCAGCCAGCCGCATACCGCCAGCAATGCCATCAGTCGTCGGTTCATCGATGTTCTCCTCTTGCCTTTACTCTAACGCGGACAATGAATGCCAACTGCAAGTTAGTTTGCCAGCGCCGCCTTCAGACGCGACGCCACAAAGGATAACGCTTCCAGGCCCCGCGGGATCGCCCCGGCAAACGACATGAACGCGTGAATCGTCCCGTCGTAGCAGCGATACTCCGCGGGAACGCCCGCTGCCGCGAGACGATCGGCGTACGCCTTTCCTTCATCCCGCAGCGGGTCACATCCGGCCGTGAGCACCAGCGCCGGCGGGAGGCCGGCCAGGTCCCTCGCGGCAATCGGCGACAGACGCGCATCACTCGACTCGCGGGCGGGATCCGTCACATAGAGCGACCGGAACCATTCCATGTCGCGCATCGACAGGAAGTAGTCGCCGCCGCCGAATTGATGGCGCGACGGATACGCCGGGTCGTCAACGGGATCCCGCAGGTCCACCGTCGGGTAGAGGAGCACCTGGTAGGCGATGCGAGGGGCGCCGCGCTGTTTCGCCAGCTGACACACCACCGTGGCCAGATTACCGCCGGCGCTGTCGCCTGCCACCGCAAGCCGCGCCGCGTCACCCCCTATCTCGCGCGCATGCGCAGCGGCCCATTCAACGGCCGCGAACGAATCGTTCACGGCGGCGGGAAACTTGTGCTCCGGCGGCTGCCGGTAGTCCACCGACACGACGACCGTATTGGCGTTCGCCGCCAGATATCGCGCCGTCCCGTCGTGCGTATTCAGATCGCCGGCCGCCCACCCTCCGCCGTGGAAATACACCACGATCGGACGCGGGGTTCCACCGTGCGGCGTATAGATCCGCACGCCGAAGTCGCCGCCGGCCGTGGGGATGCGTCGATCCTCGACCCGTGCGACATCCGCGGGCGGCGGCGCGAGCTGCGCTGACGCAGCGCGAATGTTCCCGCGCACTTCTTCGATGGACGACTCGTGCAGAGGCTTTCCACCAGATGCACGCATCGCCTCGAGAAACGCTCCGGTTGCGGGATCGAGAGCCACCGTATCAGCCATTGCTTGTCACCCACCTGATAGCCGGTCCGGCTAAAGCCGGACACTACGAATTACGAACACTTGGGGACTCCGCCAGATCCAGAAACACCCAGGTCTTGCCGTCGGCGAGGCCGCCGAGCTCACGCCCGACGGCGCGGAAGACCGGCGGCGCCGACGTGATGTGCTGCGTGCCGGCATGCATGTCGCGGAAGAGACGCTGAATCGTTCCCGACCGCAGTGCCAGCGTTCCGGACGTCTTGTACACGAACTCAGAGACCTCGTGACAGGCCCAGGTGATGTTGGCCATCGCCAGTCGAATCAACGAGTGCTGCCGAACGCTCGGGCGCTCGCCACGATCGAGCGCGTCCTTCACGTCGCCCCACGACTCGAACACCAGCGCCCGCGCTGAGCGATACGTCGCCTCTGCTTTCGCGTACTGCTCGTGGAACGATTCGCTGGACGCCTGCGTCCCTGATCGCCCGATGCCGGATTTGACCTTGTTTGCCAACTCGTCGAGCAGACGGCGACCGATTCCGCACGCCCAGCCCGAGTGGGCAATGATCGCCAGCCCGATGATGCCAAGCGTAAACAGATTGCCGCCGCGCCGCGGCTCCTCGGTCACTGCAAAATGCGTATAGGCGTCGGGCACGAAGACGTTGTCGATCCGGTAGTCGATGCTCCCGGTGGCGCGAAGCCCGAGCACGTCCCAGTTGTCGATCAACGTCGCCGTGTCCACCGGCACGACAAAGATGCGCGGCTCGCCGGTGCCTTCGATGATCCCGAGCGTGTGGATGTGCGTCGCGTGCTTGATCCCCGACGCAAAGCTCCACGATCCGGTCAGCAGAAAACCTCCGTCGCGTGGAACCGCCGTGCCGGGCCGTGTGCCCTGGCCGGCGATCACCGGGAAGCGTCCTCCGCCGAATAACTCGTCGATGGCTTCGTCCTTCAGATAGGCGGCACCGGTACCGATGGCCAGCGACGCCGCCATCGCAACCCAGCCGGTGGACGGATCGCCGTAGGTGAGGTTCTCGATCACGCGCAGCGACGACAGGACATCGAGCTCGCTGCCACCGAGCGCCTTCGGCGTCCACATCCCGAGGATCCGCTCACGCAGGAGCGCATCGACGACAGGCTGCGAGAGAACGCCCTTCTTGTCTCCCTCCTCAGCGTGTTTATCAGCTAATGCCGCAACGTCTTTCGCGCGCTCCACCAGCGACGACATGATTGCCACAGCCATTCCTTGATCCTCGGTGACTCGGTGCCTCGGTGTGTGGTGATCTATTTCTTGAACAGGCGCTGATAGTCAACGGTGCTTTCGCAGACGAACTCCGCCACGTTCTCGAGCTCCTGGCGCCGTTGAAACGTCCGCGCCGGAATCAGCCATGGTGTCTGCCACACGTTGGGATCCTCGACGGTCACGTCGTACTGCAGATTCCCGTCCGGAAGCAGCCGGAAGCGCTCGACGACGTGGAGGGCCTCGGTATGCATGAAGCCATGCACCTCGGTCTTGTCGTTGAAGCCGATCGCGTCAACGACGAGCGTATCGCCATCGAATCGCCCGACCGATGTTCCCATCCATGTCGGATCCGGATCGACCTCCTGCTTCCGACCATCGACGGGAATCCAGCGAACGGCGTTCGGATACTCGTAGATGATCACCACGAGCTTGGGCGTCTGTACGATCTGGAACGGGTACGGCGTGATGTACGTCTGCGGGATACCGAGCGGCTTGCAGTCATTGCCCGTCGTCAAGGTGGTGCGGCCGCGGATGTCGTCCGGTCCTCGCACGATTCGGAACTTCTCGGCTCCAGGCTTGAGCGGTGGCGCCGTCGTCCCCGCCGGCAGGCCCGCACTTCCGTACACACCGGTGAAGTCCGGATGGCCGTTAAGCCTGCCGGGTGTCGAGTCTCTCGCCACCGGCTGCGGGCCGAGGCCGTCTTTGAATAGTGGCGGCCCCTGGACGGTCACGGTGACGCTTCGCGACGGCCCGCCGCGCATGGTCAACGTAAAGTTGGTTGTCGCCTTCGGCGTGACGGTCTTACTGCCCCGCGCGCTGACGGCGCCGATGTCCTGATCGATCGACACACCGCCGGAGGGGTTCTCCGTCGCCCATACCAGCAGGACCGGCTCCCCGGCGCGCACAGTCGCCGGCTTCGCCTCGAACGACACGATCCGCGGCTCCAGGCCCGGTGGCGTACCGCGTCCGCCGCGACCGCGACCGGCCGCATCCTGGGCGGGCTGCGTGGCTGGTGGAGCCTGTTGCGCGGCCTGAACGGTAGCAACCAACGAAACCAACACGACGAGGGCGACAGGGATTACTCTTCGCATGCGTTCCATCCCCTTCGGACGCTCGTATCTTATTAGAGCCATCCGGTTTTGTTCTCTTCGCGGTCGGCGTGGTTCCTCTCTTTGGGAATTGGGGGTTGGATATTGGGAGTTTCCGATTGACCAGGCGCGAACATCTCACCGCCATGCTCGGCCTGGCCGCTGCGCCCGTCTTCGCCTCGCGGCCCCAGCCGGGCAAGCCCGTTCAGACACCAGCGCGTCGCTCCCCCGACCGGCCGGTGCCGCCCACAGGCATCGGCCAGCGCATCCGGCACATCTCCTACAGCGACATCGGCGGGCGGCCCGACAGTGTTCAGGTGATGCTGAACCGGCGGCACCTGTACATCGGCCACATGTTCAGCAACGGCGTCACGATTCTTGACGCCAGCGATCCGCGCCACGTACGCCCGGTCGGGTTCTTTACGGGTGGCGATCAGACGCGCACGCACCATCTGCAGGTGGCCGAAGACCTGCTGTTGCTGGCGAACGGTGCCAACGTCGTCGCCATGCAGTCGTACGACAACCTGCGCGGCTACTTCGAGAATTCGCTCGCCGACAGCATCACGAACCGGAAGAAATTCCGGTCTGGCCTGAGCATCCACGACATCTCGAAACCGTCCGAGATGCGCGAGATCGCGTTTCTCGAAATGCCGGGGCTGGGCATCAACCGCCTGTGGTGGCCGGGCGGACGCTATGCCTACGTCTCCGCGCACTTCGACGGTTTTACCGATCACGTCCTCTGCATCGTTGACCTGAAGGAGATCACGAAGCCGCAGATCGTGTCGCGATGGTGGATGCCGGGCATGAACCGCGCCTCGGGAGAAACGCCGACGCTGGAGCCAGGACGACGTGTGGCGCTGCATCACATGCTGACGGCGGAAGTATCAGGTCCGGCTAAAGGTTCAGGTCCGGCTAAAGCCGGACACTACACACTCGGATTTGGCGCATGGCGCGACGGGGGCCTGACGATTCACGACGTCACCAATCCGGCAACGCCGCGGCTGCTCGCCCACACGAGCTGGTCGCCGCCGTTTCCAGGCGGCACGCACACGGCGCTGCCGCTTCCCGGCCGCAATCTCCTCGTTGTCGCCGACGAGGCCAACGCCGAGAAGTGCGCGAAGGGAACCTTTTATACCTGGCTGTTTGATCTGCGCGTGCTCGATACACCGGTTTCGATCGGCACATTGCCGACACCCCGCGACCGCGATTACTGCGCGAACGGCACATTCGGCCCGCACAACCTGCACGAGAACCGGCCCGGCAGCATGCGCAGCGAAGACACCATCTTTGCGACCTACAACAACGCAGGCGTGCGTGTCTTCGACATCCGCGATGCGTTCGCACCGAAGGAGATCGCCTACTGGATCCCGCCCACGCCGAAGAAGCTCATTGACCCGCGGCCGAACGTCGCGCTCGCCGCCAAGACGGCCGACGTCTACGTGACGACGGACGGCCTGATGTACGTCACGGACTGGAATGCTGGACTGAATGTCCTCGAATACCTCGGCGCCTGAT
>Ga0068864_100005907_pt1 | contig 10034 bp, 7 predicted proteins | sample KBSSwiS72_FD_66586 | JGI IMG/M metagenome (GOLD analysis project Ga0068864, IMG submission 66586) | Switchgrass rhizosphere microbial communities from Kellogg Biological Station, Michigan, USA - KBS Switchgrass S7-2 | ecosystem: Host-associated > Plants > Roots > Rhizosphere > Soil ...
TGGCGCCCGTGTACCACTGAACAGCATTGCCACAGTGTCCCCGGTCTGGGACTCCGGCCGGATTGTCCGGCGCAACGGCGTCCGTACCCTGACGGTCCGGGCTTGGAGCGACGGAGGCGTACTGCCCAGCCAGGTGCTGACTCGTGTCAAGCCGGCGGTCGATTCTATACCGGTTCCCCCCGGGTATCGGATCTGGTACGGCGGTGAATTTGAAAACCAGAACGACACCTTTCCCGAGATGGTGAAAGCGCTGTTCGTCAGCATGATCGCGATCTATCTGATCCTGATGTTTCAGTTCCGCTCAGTCATCGATCCGCTGGTGGTCATGGCAGCGATTCCGCTCGGATTGCTGGGCGCCTCGCTCGGGCTGCTGGTTACTGGGAATCCCTTCGGCTTTACGGCGTTCCTGGGCATCGTAAGCCTGGGCGGCGTCGTCGTGCGCAACGCCATTATACTGGTCGACTATATCCGCGCCCGAATGGCGGAAGGCGTCGCCATCGAGGAAGCAGCCGTCGAAGCGGGCGAACGCAGGTTGCGCCCCATTTTTCTGACGACCATGGCGGCGGCAGTCGGGGTCACTCCAATGATCCTTTCCGGATCGAGCATGTGGTCGCCTCTCGGGAGCACCATCGCATTCGGACTTGTCGGTTCGATGTTCTTCACGCTGATTGTGATCCCGGTGCTGTATGTGATGGTTCACCGGCGCGGCTCCCGTCCAAGTCCTAGCTTCGTTCCTAGTCCCGTGGCGGCGTCCGCACTGCTCGCCATCATTTGCGGCCTCGCGGCGCATGCGCAGACTCGCACCCTTACGCTGGACGAGGCAGTTTCGCTTGCGGCGCGACAGAATTCAACGGTCAAGATCGCCGGCGAGAAAGTGAACCAGATGGACGCACGCATCCGCGAGGCCCGAGCGAGTTACTTCCCGTCGCTCGTGAACGATTCCAACGCAGTGCACATTAGTAATCAACAGCGGATCGAGATTCCGCAAGGCGCCCTTGGAGTGTACGCGCAAACGGGGCCTCTGCCGGGCTCCGCCGTGTCGCTCGCGCAGGGCAACTCGAACTTTCTCCTGAGCACAACGACTCTGTCTCAACCGATCACGCACTACTTCAGAACGCACGCGCAGGTGAATGCAGCTCGTGCCGATGCTGCCGGTGCACGGGCCGACGCGCGCCGCACGGCGGGCGAAATCGCATTCAAAGTGAAGGAGCTCTTCTACGCTATTCTCACGACCGAGCGGCGCCGTGATGCGATCGATGCGCAAATTCGAGCGGCCGAACTGCGAACGGTGGAAACCCGGAGCGCCGTTGATACGGGTGTAATGCTGGAGATTAAGGCCGCCGAAGTCAGGGCGGAGATCGCGCAGGCACAACATGCGCGGGGACAGTTGCAAGACGCCGTAGCCGACCTGAAGCTAGAGCTCGCGGATCTTACCGGGCTGCCGCTCGATACGGATTTCGACCTGGCCGTGCCAGACGCATCCGCTTCAGACTCAGCGCCCACAACGACCGGAGCCGTACAGGTGGCTCTCGCGCGTAACCCGGAGATCGAAGTTGCCGGCCGTCAGATTGAAAAGGCGCGAGCAGGCGTGAAGGCGGCTCGGGCTGAGTACATTCCCGAGGTCGGAGCATTCGTACAGTACATTCACGAAAATGGAGCTCCCTTCGTTTCCCCAAACACCGGGGCAGTCGGGCTAAACCTCAAGTGGACGGTCTTCGAGTTCGGCAAGCGTCGCGGGCAAGTCTCGGAGCGTCAAGCCGAGGCCGCTCAGGCCGAAGAAAATCTGGCTCAGGTTCGTCGCCACGTTCAAGTCGACGTCGAAAAAGCGGTTCGAAAGCTGAACCGTGCCGAGACCGCTCTCGATTCGGCGAGGCAGTTATTAGCATCGGCGACGGAGGCGCGTCGCGTCACGGCGGATCGCGTGGAAGCGGGCACAGCGAATCAATCGGCGCTTCTTGATGCGGAGGCAGCAGTCTCGGGTGCGCAGGCCGATTTGCTGCGGGCCGAATACGACCGTAGCGTTGCGGACGCAGATTTAGGGCGGCTTAAGGGGTCCTTGTGATGAGAGTCGACCTAACCATTGTGTCGGCGCTTGCGGCCCTGACCGGCTCTCTCATAGGGGCCTGCGCATCCGTAGCTGCCACCTTTGTGGGCCAGCGCCTGCAAGCTCGAGCGGCCCGGTTGGCATCCGAATTAATAGAACGTGAGCAGCTCTATGGCAAATTTGTCGAAGAAGCTGTGCCTCTCTTTGTCGATGCCATTGAACGTCCAGCCCTCGACCCGGGGAAGCTTATGCATCTCTACTCAATCGTGGCGCGCATCCGCCTGACTGCTAGCGCAGAGATTCTTAGTGCCGCGGAGGAGGTCGGCAAACTGCTGCTTGAAGCCTACGAAAAGCCACCAGAGGATCCCGCCGAGGTTCTTGCGCGATTCGCGAAGGGGGAAGCAACCCTAGACCCGCTCCGGGGATTTACAGAAGCATGCCGCCTGGAACGGGCTAAGGCTGTTGCACAAGCATGAGAGTCACGCCGTTGGACTCTGCAGAGATGGCATGCAGCAACAATTCGCCGGGGCCCGCTGCGTGATTTGTAAAACACCGCGCAAATTCGAAATCACATTCTTGGCTTCGGCGCCGGCACCAACATGTCCAAAAGCTTATTCATGCGCGCCCAGCATCGCGGCTTGGTTTACAACTCGCCGGCCTTCGGCACTCCCGCGGCTGGCGTACGGACCGAGCCACGCATGAGGCCGAACCAACCGTCAAGTCTGGGCTTCGATGGCTTTCAAGACAGTAGCTTCAGTTGAATTCGCCTCCGCTTCTCCACCATATGGAGGCAAGCGGCGGCTTCGCCGTTTGTCCCTTCTTTCCGTAGATGAGGTTGCGCCCTCCTCTCTTGAGAGTTCCTTTCGATTCGCGGCGTTCCGTGAGGCAGGTGCCATCACAATCACGGCATCTGCCATCCGGGATGTCGGCAGAAAGCTCGCTCAACGGCTCTTGAAAGCCTATTTTCAGCGAATTACGAGCCAGACCGCATCGGTAGGCGAACTGCCTTCCTTGGTGTCGAGGCAACGAAAAAAAATGAATAACGACTTCCGCCCATACACGCACGAGGAAACACGAACTATGACTAGATGGCGCCCCCTGCATGGGCTTGCCGCGATCTTTCTATTGGTGCTCTTTTCTCCGGCCGAGACGATCGCAGCCGACCTCAAGCCCGAAACCATACAGGCCTGGAATGATTACGTACGAGCCGCCGAGGAGCGCAACCTGAAACATGTCTCACAAGGGAATATGTTTTTGGCCATCGACGCCCTCCCGGCCGAGGCTGCGAAACCTCGTCAGGGCGATATCATTGCGTCACCTCTCGCATCGAATGTTCCTGCCAAAGTTCCCGCAGGACTGATTCACGATTGGACCGGGGCCATCTTCATCCCGAATGCCGCTCTGCGCGATGTTTTGCAGGTGGTGCGCAATTACGGACGGTACAAGACTGTCTACCATCCCAGCGTGGTTAGCGCGAAGCCACTGGAAACCTCCGAATGGGAAGACCGGTTCTCCATGGTGGTCATGAACAAGTCATTCTTCGCCAAAAGTGCACTCGACAGTGACTATCACTCGACATTCACCCAGTTGGACGATCAACGATGGTACAGCGTCACCGAAACAACGCGGGTTCAAGAGGTCGCCGAGTACGGCGGCCCATCCTCACACATGTTGCCTCAGGACCATGGCACCGGGATCATTTGGCGGCTATACAGCATCGCGCGCTACCAGGAGCGCGACGGCGGAGTATATGTCGAACTTGAAGCGATCGTGCTCAGCCGCGACATCCCGGGTGGCCTGCGGTGGCTAGTAGAACCGATCGTGCGGCGAGTGTCGCGGTCCTCGATTGTAGCCTCGCTCCAAGAGACGGCCGATGCCGTGCGCTCCAGTACGAACATCATCAGTTCCTCGCGGGAGAATCCGCACTGCTCCGCTGCCAATTGCGCCGTGGCGGCGACATTGAATGGAACGGTGGTCCACCCTTCCGCTACGCCGCTAACGAGCGCGGTTGTCGGAAAAGGCATGCATCCATGACGCCTCCTCAAATGACGTACTCGGGAGTTTTGCTTGCAGTTCTGGCAAATCAACTTTGCCTCCCTGTGCCGGCCATTGTATTTCTGATGGCGGCGGGCGCACTTTCGGCCCACGGGTACATGCAGGCGAGCACGGTTGTCCTTCTGAGCGTTTTAGCCTGCCTGCTGGCGGATGGGCTGTGGTTCTGGCTTGGCCGGAAGTGGGGCTCACCAGCCATGAGGCTATTGTGCCGACTTACGGCGGATCCACGAAGATGCTCGCGGGATGCACATGATAGATTCTCGCGCTACGGGCTCCCCTTGTTGTGTGTGGCCAAGTTCATACCCGGACTCGATGGTCTCATGCCGCCACTTGCAGGAGCCGAAGCAGTTTCCACCACAGCCTTTCTCGCGCTGGATGCGTTCGGCAGTTTCATTTGGTCCATCTTTTACGTGGGGATCGGGTATGTCTTCTCCGCGCAATTGGAAATCGCGGCAAGCTGGGCGAAACACTTTGGAACTGCCCTGGCCCTCGCGATCGGTGTTCCATTCTGTGTGTACATTGGCTGGCGCGGATTGATTTTAATACGAATGATTCGCCAACTGCAGGTTCGCCTCATCAGCTCGCCGATGCTGCATCGAAAGCTGAAATCGGGCAGCAAGGTCGCGGTCCTCGATCTTCTGGACTTCGAAGAAGAGACCGGCAGTGAAAGCCCTCAGTCAATTCCAGGTGCTTTCCGCATCGATCCGTCACGGCTGCGGCATTCACCACGAATAGCCGTACCCGACGATGTCGAGATCGTTCTCTGTTGTTCTTCGCGGTGCGACATCGTGAGCGCGCGGGCGGCGCTGGCATTGAAGCGAATAGGCGTGGAGAACGTTTGGGTCCTGGAAGGCGGGCTCGATAGTTGGCGCGAGAAAGGACTTCCTCTTTCTCAGTTCCCGGAAGTTCCGGAAGCCGTCGCAGAGCGGCTTGGAGTCAAATTGCCCGAAGTATAGAAAGGTTCAAGACTTTTATGACCATGAAAAACGTTTACGATCTCGCCGTGATCGGTGGCGGGCCGGCCGGAATCGTCGGTGCAACTACAGCTGGGTCGCTGGGGGCCAGAGTCGTACTCATCGATCGGTTCGGAGACCTCGGTGGGGCCGGTGCGAACACTGGCACAGTGCCCAGCAAGACTCTGCGCGAAACGGCGCTTGCGCTCTCGGGCATCCGCTCGCGTGACCTCTACGGGGTAGATCTTTCCCTGCGCCGCGAAGCAACGGTCGCCGACCTGATGCGGCGTGAGCATGCTGTCAGGGAGGCGCTGAACCGCACTCTCGCGCAGATTGTGGAGGCGTCGTCGGTCGAACTCATTGTGGGAGACGCACACTTCGAGGACGCCCAAACCGTCGACGTCCGGAACGGCGCGACATCGAGGCTTGTCCGTGCAGATAGGACATTGATCTCCACGGGCTCTTCGCCTTATCGCCCGGTAGGCTTTCCGTTCGACAGACCCGGGATCTACGATTCCGACACCATACTCGAACTGAACACAATCCCAAAATCGCTTGCTGTGGTGGGAGCCGGAGCGGTTGGCAGCGAATATGCGTCTACGTTCGCTGCGCTGGGTACAAAGGTTCACCTGATTGACAGCCGCGACGTCTTGCTGCCGTTTCTCGATTCTGAAGTCTCGGCAGCCCTCACGCAAGCCATGCGTCAAAGTGGAATCGAAATGCACTGCAGCGAACGGGTCGTGGATTGCAGCTGTGCGGAGCGCGAAATTACGCTAACCCTGCAGTCGGGGTGTGTTGTGCGAACCGAAGCAGTCCTTGTTGCGGCGGGACGGCGAAGTAACACCAGCTGCCTGAATCTTCACGCGGCAGGTCTCGCGCCCGGAGAGCGCGGCGATCTCAAAGTTGACGAACACTACCGCACCGCAGTCCCGCACATTTACGCTGCAGGCGACGTCATCGGCTTTCCGGGGCTTGCGTCTACCGGAATGCAGCAGGCCAGACGCGCCATGAGCGTTGCCTTTGGCGGAGCCGGCGCTCCTCGGACGCGCGACATCCTGCCATCGGCGGTGTACACGATTCCCGAAGTTGCAATTGCCGGCGACACCGAAGAGGCGGTCCATGCCACTGGCGTCGACTATGTAGTCGGACGCTCACGGTACGCGGACAATCCGCGCGGTTGCATCATCGGCGAGAAGGAAGGTTTTCTCAAGCTGATTTTTCGGCGCGAGGATCTTAAGGTTCTGGGAGTGCATGCCATTGGAGAACTCGCGAGCGAGTTGGTGCACATCGGGCTTATCGCGATGACTGCGGATTGCGATGCAACTGTCTTCGGTGAGTTGTCTTTTAATGTGCCGACTCTTGGATCGCTGTATCAGGATGCCACTTGGCGCCTGATCAATGAGAGATATCAGACGGTTTCCGGAGCAATTGCGCAGCGACCGCCAGGCGTGACCTTGGGCGGTGCACATATTCATTGCTGAATGACGAAAGCCGCTGGTTTTCCCCGCCACGTCGATGTGTCAGCGAGCATCTCTCCAATATGGCCTGCGGCCGGGGGGGATATTCCCTTCAGAGCGGCTGACCACGCCGGTATCCAAACACAACTGCTGGCGGCGGCATTTCCTGCCGAAGTTGTCACCGGTTGGTTTGGGTTGAGCGAATTTCCAAGTCATGCGGCGCACCCACAGTTCGCTCATGGATGATCTCGGTGTGGATCCGCAAGTGAGAGCAGAGCGGATGGGACATCCTGTGGACGTGAACGAGAATTACGCAGGCGTCGTTCGGACGCAGGCGGTAAACGATCTAGAAAAAAGGATCGATGTGATGTGAATGGACTTAAACGGACTAAGGGGTTGAGTCGGTGCCCCTAAGTCATTGGAAACATGGAGCGGGAGACCGGGGTCGAACCGGCGACGTCCAGCTTGGGAAGCTGGCATTCTACCACTGAATTACTCCCGCTCATCTTGCGAACCAGCTAGTTGACTGATTTCAGGGGCTTTGCGGCGCTCAAAGCAAGTCTCCAAACTCTCTTCCCCTCAATTTTACGCGTTTTGGGCCAAAAACCAATACCCAAATCAACCCCCAAAAAAAAAGCCTGATAACGTCTCTCTGGCCATCCGCTTGGTGTCCAACTCCGTTTTAGCCCACACTATAACACAGCATTCCGGTGCTGCTCCAGATTTGAAATCACCCGCTTTGCTTCAGGTCTTCCGGCACGCTGGTTATTTGTTGAAATGTACTCTTGATAGCCATGCCGCGCTTCATTTTGGCGATGCTTCTGGCGCCATTCGCTATCCGGTTGCCGTACTCGCGCATGACGACCACCATGGTCTGCCGGTTAAAACCGTGAAATCCGAGATTCCCCAGACCCTTGATCGGTCTGCGGCCAAACCGTCACCTCCAAAACCTGAGGCCAAGGCAAAGACACCCGAAGCAAAGAAAAAGAAGTAGGTCTTTTTTGCTGATGCTCAAATGGACCCACTACCTACAATCCGACCGGGCCAGCATTAGGTCAATAGCGATTCGATGATTCGATTGGTAACCTGCTCAATTGTATAGAGTTCATCGTCTCCCGCCAGCAAGACGAGTCCATCATTCTCCATAAGCTTCATCTCTATAAACTCTTTGCCATCCGATGCCGCGACCCCGTTCCTGATATGGGATCTGACGACCCTTATGCGATGCCCATTGAGGTCGAATAGGGCCGTTACGGTTCTGATGATATCGCCGCTGGCTTGCAGCCGCACTCCGGGTTGCCCCATTGTCTCGCCTGATGGGATATCGCTCATGCAATAGTTAAACAGTTCGCAATCCGCCTTTAGTTTCTCTAAGATAGATCCACATAGCTCTGGCGCTTTGGAATGCAACATTCGCTCGTCGCGCACCTTGAGTTCAGCGTTTGTCTCATCTATCCTCTTGGCTTGTTTTTTAGCCTCTAGTAAATTGGTTGCCCACTCGCTAGGCTGTGTCATGCTGGGTTTATCTCCAATTTGGTCCGTTAGTCGGCACCTAACCGGGATTATCGACATTATCGAAGGCCGTCCTCACCCGCTCCGCTTCAGGTCTTCCGGGAAGATATGCTTGGACTGTTTGGACCAATAGGACCGCCGCCATTAGGGTCGCCGCCTCTCGACAATCGGGCCAGAGCGTTGCTCACTATATGGTGCATCTTTCTTCCGTTCTGGCTGGCGCTAAGCCTTGGCGCTGGCGCATTCAGGACTACAGTGGGCGGAAACCTCTTTGTGGCCTCTTGGGCTTCGTATCCCGTTCTACTCTTGATCGCCTTCGCTTTTAAGCGGTCAGTGCCATATCTGACTTTACTACCGGCTCTTAGTATTGTGGCGATGTTCGTTAGCGGCGAGGTCGATAATCTGTTGCGGCACGCCTAAAAATTTCACCGATGCTCAAATGGACCCACTACCCTGCACCCTGTGCGTTTGACAGCCCTCCACCCGAATGTGTTATCCTTACAAAGGTTTTTGGCGAGTTGACCTTCTGCTCCCGTGCTACCGCTCTTCATATGGAGAGTCCGGCCGGGGGCCGGCCCCGAGGCTCTGACGGTTTCTACGCTGTCGTGAGTATGGGCTAGTCCGAAGTCTCTACCCTTCGCTGGTAAGTTGTCAGCAGTTTTGGGAATGTGTGGGTGCGTGTTGACGCCGCGCGTTTCCTTGGTATCTTTCGCAGCATTTTCTTTTTTTTGGAGAGTACAAGTTCGTGCCGACTTTCAATCAATTGGTGCGCAAAGGCCGCAAAGCCACGCGCTATAAGACGGCGAGCCCGGCGTTGCAGGCGTGTCCGCAGCGTCGCGGGGTTTGCACTCGTGTGTATACGACTACGCCGAAGAAGCCGAACTCGGCGCTCCGCAAAGTGGCGCGCGTGCGCCTCACCAACCAGATCGAAGTAACCACTTATATACCCGGCGTCGGCCACAACCTGCAGGAGCACTCGATCGTGCTGATCCGCGGAGGCCGCGTGAAGGATCTTCCCGGCGTGCGCTATCACGTGGTGCGCGGAACGCTCGATACCGCAGGTGTCGCGGGCCGTTTGCAGAGCCGTTCGAAATACGGAGCCAAGCGCCCGAAGGGACCGAAGGCAGCGAAGGGAGCCGCGAAATAGCCTATGCCGCGTAGACGCAGACCTGAATCCCGCGAGATCCTGCCCGATCCATTGTATGGTTCGCAGCTCGCCGAGAAGTTCGTCAACAACATGATGTGGGACGGTAAGAAAGCCGTCTCGCAGAAGATTTTCTACGAGGCCATGGACAAGATTAAGGAGCGTTCCGGCGACGATCCTTTGAAGCTGTTCAAGAAGGCGGTTGAGAACTGCAAACCGCTGGTGGAAGTGAAGACGCGGCGCGTGGGCGGAGCCAATTATCAAGTTCCGGTTGAAGTGCCTAACAATAGGCGTACCAGCCTGGCGATTCGCTGGATTCTGATCAACGCCCGTTCGCGTCCGGAAAAGACCATGCCCGAGAAGCTGGCGAATGAATTAAACGACGCTGCCAATTCCAGAGGCGGCGCAATCAAAAAGAAAGACGACGTCCATCGCATGGCCGAGGCCAACAAGGCCTTTGCTCACTATCGCTGGTAACTGGTTCAAAAGAGAGTTTTTATGGCCCGTACAGTAGCACTCGAGAAAATGCGGAACATCGGCATCATGGCGCATATTGATGCCGGGAAAACCACAACTACAGAGCGCATTCTTTATTACACGGGCCGTACCTATAAGATTGGCGAAGTCCACGAAGGTACGGCGGTCATGGATTGGATGGAGCAGGAGCAGGAGCGCGGTATAACCATTACCTCGGCTGCGACCACCTGCCAGTGGCAGGATTGCACCATCAATATCATCGACACGCCGGGTCACGTCGATTTCACGGCTGAAGTGGAGCGCAGTTTGCGCGTGCTCGACGGTGCGGTTGCGGTGTTTGACGCGGTCGCGGGCGTGCAGCCGCAGTCCGAAACAGTTTGGCGCCAGGGCGA
>Ga0068864_100005908_pt1 | contig 10031 bp, 5 predicted proteins | sample KBSSwiS72_FD_66586 | JGI IMG/M metagenome (GOLD analysis project Ga0068864, IMG submission 66586) | Switchgrass rhizosphere microbial communities from Kellogg Biological Station, Michigan, USA - KBS Switchgrass S7-2 | ecosystem: Host-associated > Plants > Roots > Rhizosphere > Soil ...
GCCGGGTACGATTCAGTTCCGAAGGGGCGAAAATCAGCGTTCGCTCCGTAGTTTACTTTTGCGTACGCCAGGCCGCCGGTTCCGTAAAGAAGGCCCCGGCCCACGGCAACTCCTGCACGGCCGCGGAGAGTACCGAACCATTTTGTGTTTTGGCTTGCGATCAGAAAACCTGCTCCAGGGAATGGCGTTCCGTTATTCTGCGTGATCGGGGTCACGACCCGCGTTCCCTTCGCATTGGACCATGTAAAGTCGGCTTCACCGCCGACAACAAGATGTCCCAATTGCCGGTTGTAGCCACCCTGAAGCCCGCCGGTCCATCCTTTTGGGTCTGAGTCGAGCGTTGTCGGAGCCAGATTTATGAACTGAGCGGCGGTTGGCAGGGGTTCAATGAGCGTGTTTCCCTCTCCTCTTGCGTAACCAAAATGATCGCCTATGTAAAATCCGGTCCAGTTATAGGCTGCGGACGAGGCCGCACGTTTTTTGGCGACACGAGTGGAGGGCAAAAACTTGCCCTCCGTCTTAACAGAGGCATCCGCCTTAACTGCCAGCTTTTGGCCGTCGGTTCCTGCCTCTTGGCCCTTAATGGAAAACGGTGATAGGCATGCGGCTGCCAAAACTGCAGATCCAAAAAACAGATAGATTGATCGGTTCATGATCGTTGTACCCCTTAAAAGATGTAACAAGTCGACTTATGGAGCCAGCTGATCTATGTCAGATCAGAAACCTTTGGCCGCCGACCCCAAAACCTCAAGTCAGCAATATATGGATGTAAGGACCCTGCCCCGGCCAAAACAAGCGGAATCCCAAAATTAGAGTGGACTCAGCGATAACACCATCACCTAGCAGCAAAATGATGCTATTTGAACATTTTAACCAATGCAAGGGGTGAGTTCAATGAATTTCTTCGGGCAGACGTTTGGGCATACTCAATAGCGTAGGAGCGAAAGAAAAAAGGGCCGTGGCCCTTTTTCAAATTATTAATTTCGTACCACTAAACGTCAAGCAGAGGCTTCGGCCTCGCGTTTCGGCATATAGAGTATCCGGGTGCAGCTTTCACAGGTAATGATCTCGTCGCCTTTTTTGACGTTGAGTTGTACCTGCGGCCGGAGCGACATAAAGCACGCGCTGCACGAACCGTTGACGACCTCGGCCACGGCGATTCCGTCGCGGCTACGTTGCGCTAGCCGGTCGTAGACCGACGCGAGCCTCGCGGGCAGAGTCGCAAATGCCGTCTGGCGATGCTTGGTCTCAGACTCAAATTCCTTTTTGTCGTTTGCGAGTGCAGCGTCAAACTCGGCGAGGGCCGCATCTCGTTTTCCGTCAAGTGTGTTGATCTCTTCGGCTCGTTCCTCAAGTTCTTTTTCGACGCCTTCGACCTCTTCCATGATCTCGACGATCTGCGTTTCCGCTGCCGAGATCTGCTTTTGCAGGGCGTCGGTCTCACGCATCGCCGTCTCATATTCCTTTTGGTTCTGAGCGTGTTTCAGGTTGCGGTCGGCCCGCTCAAGATAGGTCTTATTCTCCGCGATCTGCTTTTCCAGATCGGCACGTTTTGCGTGCATCGTATCGCGACGATTCTGAATTTCGCGTATAGAAAAGGCGTGCTGTTCAAACTCTTGTTCGATCGCCGCACGCCCCTGTTCTGCCGTCTCAATTGACCGTTTCAACTTTCGAAGGTTGGTGTCGGTCTTTTGAAGTTCTATCAATTTATCAAGTTCTGCTATCACTTATGCTTACTCTCCGTCTGTCAAAGCTAATCTTTAATGTTACCTTATTTCCGGCGTAAAAACAAAGCCGCGATCAGATACCGAGAAAGACGTCGAAATGACGTTGGATCTCTCTACTGTCGATGACAGCATCATCTTCACCAAGCCAGTTTGGGAGCAATTCGCCGTGAACGAGGCGAATTTCAGCGGCCTCCCGCGGCAAGCCAAAGTGCGAAATGCGTGCGAAAGCGAGCGACCCTTTCTGCATGATCCCGTCTCGAGGTGTTCGCGCCCAACCCGCTTCGACGCTCAGACATCTCACTCCCTGACGAATCTCGAGGAGCGAGCCGACCATGGTTGATGAACCGTATGCAAAGGTATGGGGCTCCTCGCGCTCGATAGTAATGCCGAATCGATCACGCATCGCCCGCCCGGCGATCTCGATCACCGTGTCAAAGAGCCAGCCGACGCCGACCGTGCGAATAGCGTCATTGGTGGCCCTGAGACGCAGATAATCGGCGACATCTTGGCGGCCCAACTCATCTGCCTTGACGGCAGTCCCGCTGAGCATTTGAGACCAGATCTGATCGAGCTCGGTCATATGGCGAGGATAGGACGGGAAAGAGGAAAAGGCAATTTCGTGATATTATTTTCAGACAGGCAACACGTTTTCACTTTTGTTTTTATGAGATTTTTGGCTATAACCTTTTTCCTTGGCCTGTTTTCGTTTGCCACGTTTGGCCAAACGCCGAAGCCGACGCCGGCAAATTCAAAAGCCAAATCAACCGCCTCAAAACCTAAAACAACGACGGGAAAACCCACGGCAACGGTCTCAAAGTCAAAACCCGCAGCCCAAAAGCCGAAAGCGAATGACCCCAAGGTTAAGGCCACGGCTTCTAAGGCAAAGACGACACCAGCAACCTCCAAAACGGGAGCAAAGGGAAATGTAACGGCCTCCAAACCAAAACCCCCGATATCAAAACCCAAGACGACGGATTCAAAATTAACCACAGCTGCAAAGGCGAAGGCGCCGATCCAAAAACCGAAGGCGGCCGATCCAAAAACAAATACTACAGCTTCGAAACCTAAACCCGCCGTAGTGCAGCCCAAAAAGCCCGATGAAAAGGCCGAATGGGAAAAAGCGACTGCCGTCGCCGATGGCGAGGCCCGTATCGCAGCGCTTCGGAAATTTAATGAGACCTTTCCAAAATCGCCGAGAAATGCCGAGGCCGTCATCCTGATCGTCACTATCGCAACCCAGTTGGGAAATGATAAATTGGCCACCGATATCCCGGGTGCGATCGCCTTTTATAGAACGGCTGTGGCCGACACTCCTAGACCAGTACCGGATCTACTATTTAAGGATCTGCTGTCAAAGATCCCGGCAAATCTTTATTTTAGGAATGCGCGCGACGAGGGTGTCGAGATCGCAAAGGCCATTGAGGCAAAAGCCAAAACCAACGCCGGCCAGCTGCTAAACATCTCGGCGTTTTACATGAGCGTCGAAAACGGGGCCGAGGCAAAACGGCTGGCGGAAAATGCAATCAAGCTCGATCCTAATTCATCAGCCGCCTATCAGGCGCTCGGACTAGCAAACCGGATCGACTTCGATCTGGACGAATCGGCCGCTGCCTACGCCAAGGCCCTTGAGTTGGAACCCGATTCGCTCACAGCGCGGCGTGGTCTGGCCGAAATGAAACGCTCGATCGGCAAGCCGGACGACGCCGTAGCACTTTACCGTGAGATCCTAGCCAAGGACGAAGCAAATCTTCCCGCAAACACGGGACTCGTGCTTTCACTTTTCGATGCCGGAAAGCGCACAGATGCCGAGGCTGAATTGGGGAAGTCGCTCGAGGCAAACCCGGGCAATGTCATCCTCCTCGCCGGTGTCGCTTACTGGTATGCAGCCCACGATGATGGTCAAAAGGCTATCGACCTTGCTTTAAAGGCGGTCGCGAGCGACCCGCGATTTATATGGTCGCACATCGCGCTTGCACGAGGTTATTTGGTCCAGGGAAATCCTGTCGCCGCTGAGAGAGTTTTGCTTGCAGCACGGCGGTATGGCAACTTTCCAACCCTGGAATATGAGATAGCGTCGGCACGGCTGTCGGCCGGCTATTACCGCGAAGCAGCTGAGGAATTAGCCAAAAGCTTTTCGGTCAAGGACGGGACCGTACACACAAACCTCGGCGGTCGTGTGCCTCGCGATGCGAAGAACTTTACCGAGCTCATCGGATTCGAGCGGCGAGCAAGTATTTTTGCTCCGGCGGCGGCGGAAAAACCCGAGGCGGCGACAAAACTGTTTCAATTACTCGCCTTCAAGCAAGAACTTGACGCACCGACGCCGAGGCCGGACGCGGTCGCAAAGGCGGTAGATGAATTTGTCGGCGGCGACGACAGAATGAAGGTACACAGACTGATCTTTGCCGCGTCGCAGCTGTTAGACAAGAAAATTGCCCTACCCAAGGTAGTCGAACTCGCAAAAGCCGCAACCGCAAACGTCGAGGCCGGACTCGACATACCCAACGCATCGACCGCAGTAATGGCTGGCGAGATGTATGAAAATCGGTCGCTGGCGGAAACGCGCGGTGAGTACCTGACCGTGCCAGACGTCCCCCGGATTACACTTTCGACGATCCTTCGCGGCCAGATCGAGGAGCTCAGCGGTTGGGCGACGTATCAACTCGACGACCCCGCTGAGGCGGCGGTCAGGTTGAAACGGGCTGTAAGCGTTCTGCCTGTTGACAGCGCGTGGTGGCGTTCGAGCACCTGGCAGCTTGCCACAGCTCTTGCTCATTTGGGTAAAGACTCCGAGGCCCTCGAAATGTATATCAAGAGCTATAAGAGCAGCGGTCAAACGCCAATCCGCTACAACGTGATCGAGGCCCTCTACAAGAAGGTCAATGGCGGCACCGACGGTCTCGATGCAAGGATCGGGCCCAATCCTGCTCCTTCTGAACCGGTTGCTCAAAAGGTGGAGCCTTCGCCGACACCCGAGCTAAAGACCGAGCAGACTCCTGCGGCCACAGAGACAAAAACAGAGCCAACTCCAGCGATTACAGAAGTTAGACCGGAGGTGACACCAACACCTGCGGTCGCTGAACAACCAAAGGCGGAACCTACGCCTCAGCCAACCGCCGAGGTCAAGACAGAACCAACACCTGCAAATATCGAAGTCAAGCAGGTTCCTATCCCCACGCCGACACCGACCGTCACGGAGACTCCAAAACCCGACCCAGGTCCACAACCCACGCCCGACGCGACGAAACCCGCCGTCGGACCCGAGTCGTCGCCAAAGCCGACACCGGAGGTAACCCCTTCTTCATCGTCTGTAGCGCAAAATACACAAAGCGAGAAACAAAAGGAAGATGCTCCAGCCAAGCCGGCCGATGGTACCAAGGAGCTTTTTCCGCCGGTCATCATTACCATCCCACCGCCGGACACCGGTAAAACGAACGTGAAAGAGACCGGTGCCAAAACTGAACCAATCCCGACGCCCGCCGACACCACCCCGGCCGGGGAGACAAAATCTGCGCCAACGCCTGAAAAGAAGCCGGACGAGACAACGGACAAGCCGGTCATTACCCCTTGCAGGATAACCGTCAGCGAGGAGACCATTTCGCTTCAAAATGGCGGCGGTGATCTCGCCGTTATCGTCGGCCTCGAAGGTGACGGCGACGTCGAAGGGGTCACTGCTTCAGCATCAAGTCCGGCGGACATAAGGGTGCGTCGTGAGCCGATCGAAGGAGTGAAGGCCCGGGCACTGTTCGTAATACGTTCTATCAGCTCAAAGGGCGGGGTCTTTCAAGTCAAATTCGAGCTGCCCTGCGGGTCAAAAGCCATTGTCGTTAAGGTGCGCTAGAGAACCTGTCTCGACTTTACGGGGACCGTCGCGACCGCGCATAAAAGCAGGAAGAAAAATGCATTGGACGGTGTCCGAAGCGGAAAATCGAAAAAGCTGTGGATCAGGATCCCGAAGCATCCCGCAAGTGCCCCAATGGCGGCCTCCCGTCGTAAGCCCTTGGCGTCCGATATCGTCCGTAAGCCTTTCCTGAATAAAAGATAAATAAATCCGGCGATGCAGGCAAAACCCGCGAGACCTGAATCTGCAAGCGTTTGCAGATATTCGTTATGGGCCTGTTCGACACGCAGTGCTCCGCTCCACGTATCGTACTTTGTAAATGCAACGCCAAAGGCATCAAACCCCGCGCCGATAAACGGGTGATCGAGAAATATCCGTATCGCGATCGGCCAGAAATGTAGCCGGCCGCTGGAGATATCGACGTTAGAATTTGCAACGCCTATGCCGCGAAGCAGCGAGTCGTCACCGCCGACGAATAACACGACACCCAATATCATAATTATCAGGGTCACACCGGCCAGAGCAGTCCCGATCTTTCGCTGAACGGTGGACCGTTCCGCTTGAGAGCGGCGTTCTCCCATCCATCTACCGGAAAGAAAATTTACAAGGATAATAAACAAAAATACCGCGACGAATCCCAAAATACCGCCCCGCGAGCTAGTCAAAACCACTGCTACGCCCATTATGATAATGGCGGTCGCAAGCATGATCTGTTTTTCGCGGCTTATGTTCTTTCCGAACAGCAATGAAAGCGTCAGGCCGCCCGTCAGTTGCATGAACGCCGCGAAATGATGCTGGTTCACGAATGGTCCGAATGGTTTGGCTTGTGGGGTGTCGCGAAATCCGTATATGCCGTCAGGATTGGCGAGTCTCTGCAATACACCAAAAAATGCCATCGCGGCTCCGAAAACTATCACCATCAGGACGGCTTTTTTCAACCGCTTTTCATTGTTGATAAAAGCCAGACAGCCGGCGAAAAAAACTAGATAAACGACAAGCCTGATGGCAAAGAAACGGGTCGCATAGGGTTCGAGCGATAGGGCTTGCGACGTCTGCTGACCCGACAGGCCCTCGGCACCGCGGTCACCGCCGAGCGGCAAAAGCTGTACCAGCCCTATTGTGATCAAACCGATGATCGGTATTTGCAATGAACTCGGGTTGAACAAAAAACCACGTCCTTTCCATGTCTCCGCCAGCCATAGCAGAATGATCGCAGCCCAAAACACCGAAATAATGACCCATGTCATGTTGTCCACGCCGCCAAACATAACGGTCGTAAACATTGGCACGACACAAAGCAGCAAAAAAATGATCGAACTAAGTCGCGAAGATTCGTCGCCGATGATCACATTCTCGGCATTAACAATGGGCTGTCTGATCTCTTGTGTGTCGTTCATTCCAGGTTTTCTAAAGCCGCCGGATCGAAATATCGTCGAATGAGATCTTGCCGGTCGTCCGACAAGTCGAGCCGACACAGCCCTCGCGAGTGAGCCGTATCACAATACCGTCGCTGTCAGTCGGGACCTTAAATCTCACCTTAAAAGATGTCCAGTCGGGGACCGCGATCATCGATTCAGTGCTTGCGATCGCCTGGCCCGTTGCGGCATTGGCGATCTCCCATTTCAGGACCGACGTTGTCTTTATATCCGACCGGTAAAAGACCTCAAATTCATAATCGGCTCCGGGCTCGACCGCAACTATCTGTGACACGGCTCTAAATCCAGACGTCTTGAATGAATCAAACGCCATCCATAGGCTGCTGTTACCCGAGTGTTTTTGCACCTCCGTAAGGCTGATCTGCGGCTCCGGGCCTTCGTCTATCTTCCACTCAAAAAGACCTGCCTCTCTTACCTTTACGGCTGTCTCAAATCCTCCATTCACTACTCGTCCCGGAACCGGTTTTTCGGCTTCGTTAGTTTGTAAATCGGCTGCGACGTGGGCAGCGAGTCGGAATCTTTTGGCTTCAACAAATTGTCCGGTCAGTATGTGACCAAGCTCGCCCAAATTGTCAGTTTTACTCTCAGCGGACAGCCTTGACCACTCTTCAAATGCCTCGTCATAACGCTTTTGAGCAGCCAGTGCCGTCGCAAGCGTTCCATTTGTGACATCACTATCGCCCAGCGCCCGGCGCACCTGCACGATATCGCCATCAAACAGCTGCAATGCAGTTGCTACCGCCGTACGCGAATAATCGCGATTCAAAACATCGGATTTGGCAAGAAGAGCAAAACCTTCGTCCCGTTTGCCCTGACGAAGTAACAAATTTCCGTAGACCCATTGGATGTTGCTGTAGTTCGGCGCAAGCGCTAGCGAACGGGCATACGCGGCTTCGGCCCCGTCCGTATCTCCGCTCAGACTTCGAGCCTTACCGAGATTGAGCCACATGAGATAGTTGTGCGGCGAGAGGGCTACTGCCGTCTCATACTCGTTCAACGACCTGGTTAGATCATCGGTTTCGAAGGTTTTTTCGAAAATCGTGGCCGCGGTAAAATGCGTTTGTGGATCGGACGGGGATATTTCGGTCAACCAAGCTGCGACAAGAATTGACTCGGGACGCTTGCTGTCCAGATTCGAAGCGACGGCATTTACAAAATTCCACTTGATAAAAAACCAGGCTGCGGTCAGAGACAAGATCGCTACGACGGCCAAACACACGGCCGCGAGCCAGTTTGTAGTTTTGACGATCTTTAGGGGCAATCTACTCGGTGGTTCCTTTTTTATACAAAATCAATCGGTTCGATCTTGATCTGAGCTCGTTTTAGGATGACGTTGGTATCACGACATATCTCGCGTATCTTTTTCAACTGTTCCGGCGACAAATTCCGGATCGAAATGAGGATTTCTGAGATGTCCTTTTCACGACAAAGGTCCGCTAGCGTTCCGTTACCGTCAAAAACTGCGAGTCCGTGAATCACCTTATCCTTTTTTAGTGGATCGTCGTCAATAAAACCAACCGCTCTATAGCTCCACTCGGGATTATTGTTTAGCTCTCGCAAGAGCATTTCACCACCATCGCCGGCCCCGTAAATAAGCACCCTGCGGCCGTCAGGAGCAACAGCCGGCGGCAGCATCTGGCGTATAACGCGAAATGCCATGCGGCTTCCAACGACAAGCAGGAGCAGGAAAACCCCGTCGATAATAAACACCGTTCGCGAAAAACCCTGGAAACGATACAACAGCAGGATCGCCAGAACGCTTAGTATAGAGCCAAGTAGACCACCCTTTGCAAACGTTATCAGGTCGCCGATGCTTGTATATCGCCATAGGCCGCGGTAAACGCCGACCACCAAAAAGGAGCCCAGTTTAATGAGTATCAAAAGCGGCAGGGTCCTTAGGAAAAGATCCCAATTGCTCGATGCCTCAAAAGAAGCAAACAGTAGTGCAAACGAAGAATAATACGCGAGGGTGATGAGGAAAGCGTCAAGAAACACTTCGAAAATCCGGCGTTTGTGTGAAACATTTATAAGAAACGCAAATACGGCGTTCTCCTGTACGGCCTGATCTTCCTCTTCACCCTCGTATACTTTTACCTTGGAAAGATAGACACCGAGTATAACCAGCACGACTGTAAAAAACCCGATGATGGCAAAGCTCTTAATAACGCCTATCTGGCCGACCAGCAGTGCCAGCGATCCTGCGATAACCGCAAACGCGTAGAGCATCAAGACGGCCGATCGCTCCGAGAGTCCGAGGGCAACAAGTCGGTGTGACGTATGGTCGCGGCCGCCTTGTGAGGCCTTTCGGCCCCAAAGTTTCCTCAAGACGGTAACGAAGGTCGTGTCAAAAATAGGCACAAAGAGGATCAAAACAGGCACGGCAAGGATCGCGACGATGCCGCGAGAGCGTCCACCCGACTGATTGAGCAACACCGACCCGGCAAGCAGAAACCCGATGAACATCGAGCCGCAGTCACCCATAAATATAGAAGCCGGATTAAAGTTAAAGACGAGAAACCCGATCAATGCTCCGATCAGCGTCGATGTCAGCAACAGTTCATTCGTAAGGCCGTTTGACGCAAAATTCATGGCCAGGGAAAAAGCCGCGATGGCTGAAACACCGGCAGCCAGTCCATCCATGTTGTCGAGGAGATTGATTGCGTTCGTGATTCCGATCACCCAAAAGACCGTCAGCCAAATGTCAACGATCTCATACCCCGTAAGCGGCAACTTGAGCCCAGAAAGTACGATAAAACCCGCCCCGATCAACTGACCTATCAGTTTTTGATAAGGTCGAACGCTGTAAATATCGTCTACCAGCCCTACGAGAAACAAAAACGCGCCGCCGCCCATGACCACGAGGGATTCATTTGTGCGCGGAACGAATACCAGGTACACGGCCACAGTCGCGATAAATATCGCAATGCCGCCGAGCATTGCTGTCTGCCGCTTATGCCAACGGTCGGATTTGGGCTGTGCGACAAAGCCGTAGCGCCAAGCAAACGAGCGCACCGCAAATGTGCACAT
>Ga0068864_100005909_pt1 | contig 10030 bp, 5 predicted proteins | sample KBSSwiS72_FD_66586 | JGI IMG/M metagenome (GOLD analysis project Ga0068864, IMG submission 66586) | Switchgrass rhizosphere microbial communities from Kellogg Biological Station, Michigan, USA - KBS Switchgrass S7-2 | ecosystem: Host-associated > Plants > Roots > Rhizosphere > Soil ...
TACGCACCGATGGCCCGCCCGCGATGACGATCAGAACTCCAACGATCGTTATCGCCAGCAGTAACAAAAGTCTACTCTCATAATGCCGGCGGTAAGCAGACCAGCGATCTACACGGGCGTATTCCGCAAGCTTCGGCGCCATCGGCGCGACGACAGCTTTGCCCAGCACGAGGGTGATGCTCACATAAATTTGTTGCGCGACGTGAAGCAGAGACAATGTACCGGCTCCAGTCATCGAAGTCAGAAAACGATCCAGCGCGGGATCGGTTCGCAAGTAAACTTGTCCGGGCAATAGTGGCTTCAGTCGGTGCAAAGCTTCCTTGATGACAGGTGAGCGCCATGCAGGAAAACGAAATCGTCCAAGTATCGGAACAAGGAACGCGAGCTTGAGACTGTTATAGAAAACTGTATTTACCGCCGCCGCTCGGATGCCAAAATGCGAAATCGTGAGAACAAGAAACGATAAACCGGCGCAGTTCGCAACGATAGCCGACAATTCGACCCAAACAAACCTGTGTCGTGCATGATGTGCCGCCCAGAGCGTCACGATCAGCGCGTTGAGGACCATGCTGACTAACTGAATTCTTGTGAGACTCACCGTCAGGATTTTTGCCGGCGGCGAGAAGCCTGGAACAAACCATGGTATCCATGTACTCGCCGATAAATAGAGCACCACCGCAAGGAGAATGAAGGTCGCGCCTGTCAGTGAGAAAAACGACCAGACATCATGACTAAAATCCGGCTCAGCCCGCGTCGCCAACAAAGGGACTAAGACTGGCAGCAGGGTTGTCGTGAGAAGAATGAAAGCAAATTGCGGAATCACTGCCGACGCGAAGAACGCATCCGTTTGCGCGCCGACGCCCATGTGGGCGACGACGTACCACGTCATTAAAAGTGCCAGCAACGCGTTTACCGCCGACAGCGTTGCGAGCCAGGCACTTTGCGTGAAGAACGATCGGATGGTGCCGCCAGCAATGGGGTCAACGCGTTTCGTGGTGCTAACCCGGGTCGCGATGTCGTGATAAATGCTCGTGTAGAGTTGGGCTACCTGCTCAATTCGCCATTCCGGCGCGTCCGATGATGCAGCCTTCGCGCGCTTGCCTCTACTGTTGCCATTCTGCAGCAGAGCTTTGATCGTTCGCCCAGCTTCTGTTGGGTTATCGGGATCAACAAACGCAGCTCCGTAACCGTTTAGTACTTCTCGATGCGCAGGAATGTCAGATAAGACCAGTTGACAGCCACAGGCCATCGCTTCGATGACTACGTTTGGACAGCCTTCGAACCTGCTGAGCGAGACCACCGCGTCAGCGCCCTTCATGAGTCTCCAAATGTTGGAGACATAGCCAGTGAAAACCAGGCGGTGAGCGATGCCCAATTCGCCGGCCAGCCATTCCAACTGCTGTCGCAGTGGACCGTCACCGCAAACCAGCGCGATAAATGGCACGTCATCAGCAATGTGGGCTAAAGCGAGAATGAGGCTCTGTACGTTCTTGCCGGCGTCGAGCCGGCCTGCGAAAAGTATGACCTTCTCTCCATTCCTGCGAGTGACTAAAGGCATAAGCCCGGCAGCGGCCTGTTCGATCTCGTGGAAGGGAATGGCGTTGCGGATTACGTATCGCGAATTTGCACTGCGTACGGATTCCCAGTAAGCGTCGCCGCCGGCCGAGTTTGAAATGATGCCGTCGGCGTGACGGCCCAGCGTGGATCGAACCTTAGGGCGCAAGCCCTCGACGTACAAAGGCGCGGAGCTCGACTCCTTCAGAATCCACGGCGTGCGTGTTAGTAAAGCCGCGGCGCCGCCGATGATGTCCATCGGCGCAAGAATCGTTTGCACTACATCCGGCCGAATTCTGCGCATCAAGCGCACGAGCCGAAGAAAAATCATCGGGTCACGATTCGAAACGCCACCAATACAGTGCCACTGAACACCGGCTGACTTGAGCGCCTTGAGGTTTGGTCCACCGCGAGAAGAAGCCACATGCACTTCGTGACCTGTTCTTTGTAATTCGACCGCGAGATACGACAACTGTCTCTCCGCCCCACCGTTTCCAAGTGTAGGAATGCAGTAAAGAATTTTCATGCTAAAGATGACGATTGATTATCTTGAGAATCGCGAACGCAGTCGTTCACCGCACACTAGTAGAGCAAAAAATTTTAGCGCAAACGATTGACTAACTTTCGTGTTTACTCCGCAGGCGCGACGAAACGCGCGCAATGCTGAACTGCGTTCTCCGGGCGCCATGAGACATGCAATCTGGCTGATCTTCGCGGCGAGCACGCGCCGTACATCTTGATTCTGCCGTTCGCCTGGATGACGTTCGATGAATAGTTTGTAGATTGCTTCGACCGCTTTGAGCAGTTCGCATAATTCAGCGTTCGAGAGGGTTGATGGATCGACGTGCAAGCTGCTGATCAATCGTCCCCAACTCTCAGGTACGCGCTCGTGGCCCAGATAACGATGGAGATTTGCCGCCACGATCGAACTGCTGCGCTCCAGGTGATTCTGATCGTACCGCGCACTGGTGGAGCTACCGTGAAAACGGTAGTCGATCAAAATCGCCGGTAGGTTCGACACTTTGTAACGAGCCGCCACGCGTGACCACAGATCGAAGTCCTGACCTGTTGACAACGTCTCATCGTAACCGCCGAACTCTTGCCACACGACGTCACGCCTGAACATGACCGACGTGTGGATGAAAGGGTTGTCGAGCAGCAACTGAAAGCGAATGGCATGGTTTGTCGTCGCGCGTTCCCATCCGGGCCAGCGCAAGGCACGGCCATGTTTATCTAAAATCCTTACCTGGGTGCCGGCCAGTGTTACTTCGCGATGCGCGCGCATAAACTGCACCTGCGCGGCGAGTCTTTCCGGACGTGAGCGGTCGTCTGCATCTTGTCGCGCGACGAGTGCCGCACGCGCCTCGCGCAGGCCAAAGTTCAAGGACTTAGCCAGGCCGATGTTTGTTGGCTGATCAAGAACACGAATTCGCTCGTCGTTGTATGACTGGAGGATCTCGCGTGTCTGATCGGTCGAACCGTCGTCGACAATCAGAAACTCGAAATCGGTCCACGTCTGTTGCAGGATTGACTCGATGGCCTCGCGCAAAAATGTTTCGCCGTTGTAGACGGACATCAAAACAGTGACTGCCGGCTCGTGATTTCGCGCGTCCATGAGAAACCGTGATGAGAACCTATTCAATCTCCGCTACGACTACTGGCGTTTGTGACAACTTCAATACAAGTGTGATTTCCGAGACTCCGTCGAATTTCAGGTTCTTCCACTCAGCGCAGTGGCCGTCGATGCCTTGCACTTTCAAGTCCCATTCGACGTCCTTTTCATTTAGCTCGAGCTGAATCTCGAGCGTGTCTCCGTCTTTGTGTGTTGAGCTACCGAGTAAATTCTCCTGCCAGTCGGACGCAGACGTGGGCGATAGATAAACGGCAGAGAACGCAGTACCGGTAAAGTTCGTGAGTCCAATCTTGGAATTATTAACTGGTGGAGCGTACGACGAGCAGCCGTGGGCCACCCCAAGCATGCCAGCGATCAGCACGGTAATCATTACGTGTTTGAATCGCTGCTTTGCAAAGGAGACGGAAGGAGCACTCATCGCCGCAACAACCAACAGTATCCAGAACACGTAGCGAAACCGGTAAATCGCACCGGCGTTTGGAACCACAACTGCAATTGCAGTGACACCACACACCACGATCGCAACCACAAACCAGCGCGTCAGGTGTTGCGGTTCACGAATAAGGGCGAGAGCCGCGAATGCTTGCAGCAAGTAAATCGCCAGCATTTCGAATCCCGAGACCATCTTTCCCAGATTACCTACACGCCTTCCTGTGGAAAACCACGCCGAGGGAAATGGCGCCCACATACCGATCGCCAGCGCGCGCGGAAGGTATCTTAGTAAGTCGCCCACGTTCCTGAATTCTGCTTGCGCATCGAGAAGGGAACCTGCATCCGAGTAAGAAGCGGCGAACCGCGATCGCATGCTGCTGATACGGCGCGCAAATCTGTCGCCAACAACAAATCTTTGTGCGTCTCCGCGACTCGAGTTGCCCGCGCCAATCCACATGACAAGAGTTGGCACTCGCTCGCTGGGATTACCAGCGTTTTTGAGTGGTCCGGTTTGATCAGATGGATACTGTTTGGTGTAGGTGAGCTTCTGACCTGTGATGAACGGCAGCAATATAAGTCCTGTCAGGAATACCGCAATCGCAGGCGTCATGTTCCAAAACAATAACTGTCGCTCTCTCGCCTGGCGTACAGCGAGCAGCCCCAGGATCAGAATAGCTACCACGACCAACAGCAGCACTGAACTGAACCGCACCGACGCCAGTATCACTAAGAGCAGAATCGCCATGACGGATACAACTGCACTCGCAGTGGGTCGGTAAGTTCGGGTCAACAGCGTGATGGCGCACCAGAGAGCTGCAAGTGTGGCCGTTATGAAGATTGGATCCTTCAATAGCTGCAACGTATGCAATAGAAAAGTCGGCCAGAGTGCCACGACTACAGCAGCCAGAACGCCGGCCCGCCTGCCGCCCAATTCGGAACCTAATGCGAAGACGAGCGCGATGATCGACACATAACAACCGACGTTGTAAGGCTCCGCGCTGAGGGTGCTGGAGCCAAACATTGGATTCAGCAGCGCAAACGGAACCGCAATAAGCTTGACGTGTAGTGGCTGTGCTGCGGTGGCCCATGCACGCAGGTTGCCACCGCGAAGCAGTTGGGACGTCTCTATTGCGCCGCGCTGGTAGTCGTAGCTATCAAATGCAAACGATCCCATGATGCCGTCGCGATCGATGAGTTGGGGCGCCACTCCGGCGCGCCCGGCGACGAACAATACTATGGCGAGAAAGACATGTAAGACGGCTGCGATGAGAAGGAGCCGGCGACAGCTGATGGCAGTGAGATTGATTCGAGACGACATTATCTTCGGCCTGCCAGCAGGGATAACAAGTGAAAACGATTTCTGTTGGTTGTTGAGCTCGACGCGCCAGTAGTATCCGCCGTGCGCTCTCTCACAAACGAAATGAAATCTGCGATGATGGCTGAGGCGTTACCCGCGGCGGATGCCGCAGGAGCGGAGATCATCGTCACGAGTTGATGCCCTTCGACGCGTACTTCTGTAAACAGCACCGCCGCGCCACAACGCGCGGCAACCTCAATTATCGCGGGCGCCATGATTACCGAACCCGCTGGCGTCGCGAACTCAATCGTCCTCTGGCCGTGATGCTCAGCACGATCCGGCATCGCGCAGATGAGCTTGCCCGCTCTGAGTTTTGTGCGCAAATGGACGAGGAACATCGGGGACGGTTGAATCGTCTCGGCGGTAACCGATGTTCCCGGCACTCTCAAACCGTAGTCGGGCGTAATTACTATCGGCTGCGCGTCTTTGTCGTGAAAGAAACGCACCATCAGGAGCGTTAACGCCGCATGGTGTCCCGTTACCAAAACACCTTTCCCCTGCGCATATGTCCGCTCAAAGTGGTGATATCCTTTGGCGACAAATTCCACGTCGAAGCGAGTGCCGTTCTTGGTGAGAGCATTCAGAAGCAGAAAGAGAACAATTTCATCGGGGCGGTGAAAGTTTTTAATCGATTGTTCCTGGTAGGCGGCGGTGCGAATAAGGAGCGGTACTGTTGCCCGTGCCAACAGCAACACAGTTTGAAAACGATACTGCCGCGGCACGGTTCGCATCGCCAGGGCGAAACAACGCTCAGCCGCACGAATGAAACGAGTCACGGTCGCTTAGGATATTAGAAAAACGAGCAGCGCGAAATAGGGTAAACTGACTAAATCTCAATATGTCACGTCGCTTGGCGATCTGTCTAATTAATCCTCGCAGTCGGCCTTCTTATTGGACGGCTGACTTCGCGATGCCGTTCTATGGGCTTGGCCGAAAGCTCAGGTATTCGATGGCCAATGGCGCACTCGTGTCTGTGGCTGCACTCGTCCCGCCCGAACATGAAGTCGTTCTCATCGATGAGAACATTGAGCGCATCGATTTCCGTAGTCTCCGCCGCTTTGACGTGATCGGCGTTACCGGAATGGTCGTCCAGGCTGAGCGGATGTTAGAGATTTTGCGAAAGTTGCAAGAGCTGCGCGCGATAGTTGCAGTGGGCGGCCCCTTCGTCACTGTTAGCGAAGCAACGTTCGAAGGTTTGTGCGACGTCCGCTTTATCGGCGAAGCCGAAGAAACCTGGCCGGCGTTCCTCAATGCACTCGCCGCGGATTCACCGACTGCAACGCGTTACGAACAAGAGCAAAAGACAGACATGACTCGCGTGCCGGTGCCCCGATTCGATCTGTTGCAGCGCGGTCGTTATGGTACAGCGCCTGTGCAGTTCTCCCGTGGCTGTCCGTTTCTGTGTGAGTTCTGCGACATCATCACGATCTTTGGTAGGCGGCCTCGAGTTAAAAGACCGGAACAGATCCTGGCGGAACTGGATGCAGTGTTGGCCCAGGGTTTCAAGGGATGCTTCCTCGTGGATGACAATTTTATCGGCAACAAGATCGAGGCCAAGCGACTGCTACCGCGCATTGTTGAGTGGCAACAGCAGCACGGCTTTCCACTCGAGTTTGTCACGGAAGCCAGCATTAACCTCGCGAATGATCGAGAGTTAATCGATTTAATGGTGCAGGCGAACTTTCGCACTGTTTTTATCGGCATCGAAACACCGCGGGAAGCGTCGCTAACTGAGACGCGCAAACATCAAAACGTTCACGGCGATTCGATGTTGGCAAAGCTCGAACGAATCCGGGCGAGCGGCCTTGGCGTTAGCGGTGGCTTTATTGTCGGCTTCGATCATGATGACGAGCGGATCTTCGACGAGCAGTTTGAGTTTATTCAGTCGAGCGGAATCGCAACTCTGTCAATCAGCCTCCTGACGCCCTTGCCAACGACACCGCTATACGATCGGCTGCGCGCTGAGGGCCGGCTGGATTTCTTGGATCCCGAGTTGATCTACATACCCAAACAGATGACGCGTGAACAACTCAAGGTTGGGTTCCGCAGACTATTGCAGCGAGTATTCGACGTCGACGCATTCTTCGATCGCGTCTTCAAAGCCAACGCGATTCGCGCCTCGCGTCAAGCAAGTTTCCCCGCAGTAACTCCCAACTTCAGACAGCGGCTGCTGTATTCAACTGCGTGGATGGCGCGCGCGATGATGCTCGCGCTGGTGATGGCTCGTCACGGTCAACTAATCCGTCACTTGCGCGCGTGCCGTCGCGTCCTGCAGCGCAATGCGACTGTGGGGTCGAAGTCATTCAGCTTCGGCGAGCTGGTAGCACTCTGGATCACCTATTGGCACTTCGCAAGCGTCACTCGACAAATAAGCGGAACACTATTCGGCAATGTCCCGGCGAACCAAGCTTTGATTAACGACAGTTTGCGTCCAGACGACGACTACCGCACGTGGGATGCATCTGTTCGACAGGCGACGAATCGCTGAGTTTCGTTGAAGTCACGGGAAAAAGTCCCGAGCCCATCGACTGAAGCGTCAAGTTGCTTTGGTTAAAAGGATTCTGACGGGCAATCCACGCGACGACTTGAAGTCTTTTGAGCTAAACAAATTAACTTGTTCAAGCACTCAACAGGGGCCCCTGCAGATGGAATTACATCGCTCGGCGGTCATCACACCCGCAAACCTACGTATCCCATCGCGACTACAAACACAATAACAGTCAATCAACTCGGTTGCTTCCTTGAGTTTTCGCTCAGCCTCTTGCCTTCTTTCGATAAGTTCCTTCTCGCGAAGTCTTGCAGCTTCCTGCTCTCGTTTAGGCTGAAGTAATGAATATGCTTTCTGATTTGCCTCGTTAATTTCGTTGAGCTCTTCTTCTATTTTGTCGGCGCGTCTCATGATGTTTTTTAAAACTGTTTCGGGGGTTTCGACGTTCACTGAGGCAGCTATCATGCGTGACTCCGCAGAAATTATCTCTTCAGTCTTGCCAGGATTTTCAAGCAACGCATCCGCGATCTTATCCGCGGACACTCTTACTCTCTGCTCAACACTTTTATCGAAAGTGCCAACAAAGACCTCAACGATTGGATCCAGAATCGGGTAGGTTTCCATAGCGCTTTTGAAGACAGCGCTCTTTGTTATGGCGGTAAACGATTTCGGAAACTGACACAGAAGCTCCTTAACACTGTCTAGCTTAATAAGAGAGACGAGGCGCGCCCGCGAGGATTTTTGGTTTCTTAAATCCGAAAGAACCTTTTCAACAGACTCTCCTGTAGTTTTTGAAGACGGAGATTTTGTCAGAGATTTAACCTCAGGGTCTATTTCGCTCGTAAATTCATCAGCTTTCTGTTCACGGATTTCGTTGGGCTTGGGTTCATCATATCTGATCGGGTTTTCTTTGAAGTTGGAAGTTTGCTTTGCACGTATCTCGTACCGTTTCAGAATTTCTTGGATTTCCTCGTTTGTAATTCCGTAGTTTTTAGCCTCTTCGTAATTCTGACGAAGAACCAAAACGCGGTGGTCCATCTCGCTCGGGTAGTCAAGAATATCTCTAACTCTGGATGGAAAACTTAATCGCAGTTTCTCAAACACTTCCCGCTGAACAGACGCAAGTAACCTGCTTTCGGCCTCCTCTCTAACACGGGTATAACCCGATTTAATTTTATCCGTGCGAAGTCTTAAATATGCTATTTGCTCGCCAAGCTTATTTCCGAAAAAGGTAAATGAGCAAAGCAGAACGGCAACCGTGTAAACTCTTTTGGTCCATTTGTGGTAATCCTTATAATGGGAGGCGATATTAGTCGGTTTTATGTAGCGCGATGCAAGAAAATCTACAAAGATGAGCAAGGCAATGATAAGAGCAGCGATCCACGGTTTAAATTTAAAATATGTAACGAGCGACTTGATGGAATCCAAAACACCCTCGAAAAGTTCAAGTCTAGCAAGGGTTGTCTTATCACTGGTCCCCGCCACTGCAAGTGAGAGCAACGCATAGAAAAGGGTTACAAGGGTTAAGGGCATGAAAAACTCGAGGCACTTGTCAAACAGAAAATACCAGAGGGCTCTATTGTTGTATTCTTTCCAACTCCTCTTTCGCTGTAAAAAGAACAAAGACAGCATTAGACTGGTTAAAAACAACGAGACTAACCAACCGAATGTCCAAAGAGTCCCAACTGTTACACCTCCGGCGATAGACAATGAAAGAGGGTCGGGCCACTTGCGCGGTTCAGGTTTGCGCGGTCCCGGCGATGCGCTCTCGTCCCGCTTGATAGTTTCGGCAGACCACACGCCGGGGTCCTTTTTAGGAAACATCTCAAACTTACAGCCACAAGAGCATTCAAAAGGCTTCCCGTCCCTAAGTTGTTCTTCACTGATGTCACAAATAGACTTGCACCTGGGACAAATTTGAATAGGCATGTTATGTATCTCGCAGATTAGGTTGATCAAGTCGCAGGCAAGGATCGGGAGCTACACTCCGTTGAAACGTCACGCTTTGCCCCCGATGGACAAAAGCCGATGCGACTTGCTCTTGCTGCTGAGAGCTTTGAAGTGGACAACGTTTGGACCGTGCAGGCCTAGATCTCGTACCCTTCTCAAGTTGATATACAAACCGCTTGCTGATCATAATGAGAAAAGTCGCAAAATATTTCAGACTGCCTCTTCGCTGGGACTAGCTTAAATAACGTGATTTTATTGTTCTCCTCCGAATCTTACGTCCATACTAAAGTAGAAAATTGGACCATAGATCTCCCCCAATTTCACGGTCGGGTTAAAACAGGGAAATTTCGACCATTAACGGGTTGTTGCATTACCGCATTCGGCGTCAGATTTGACTAAGGAAATGTAGTCTGAGCCGAACGATTGGTTCGGCGACGGCAAATCAGTTGACACGGTACCGGGCGTCGAGGAATAGTCCGCCAATGTACACAGCAGTCCACTCCGCGTGACCGCCGCTTACCAGGAAGTGAACCTCTACGTCGTCGTCAATCGCGTACACGTTCTCAGCTTGCCTTAGCAGCACTCCTTCAATCTTCGTCCCCGCAATTCGAAAATG
>Ga0068864_100005930_pt1 | contig 10017 bp, 10 predicted proteins | sample KBSSwiS72_FD_66586 | JGI IMG/M metagenome (GOLD analysis project Ga0068864, IMG submission 66586) | Switchgrass rhizosphere microbial communities from Kellogg Biological Station, Michigan, USA - KBS Switchgrass S7-2 | ecosystem: Host-associated > Plants > Roots > Rhizosphere > Soil ...
CCGCTCCGAGACCCGTCCCAAGATCCACACAAACTGCGCACACGTTGCCCTCTGGGAGCGTTCCCATCGCCACAACATGGAGGCAGTTGTGTGGATCTTGGACGGCGAGCGGGCGGTCAGTGGGCGGCGGGCGAGGAAGGCGTGCCGCTCGACGAACCGGACTGACCCGGGGAGCTGCGGTCGATCGACCAGTTGTAGATCACGGTGTCCCGCAGGTACTTCTCCACCATGTCGTAGACGATCACCTTGATCATCGGATCGTCCTTGGCGAGGTCCTTGCCGTCCGCCCGGGCGATCACGCAGTAGATCAGGAAGTGGCCCTCGGCCTCCCAGCCGACCTGGGTGGCGGACCGGCCGAGCACCTTCGTCGGCGTCGTCGTGATGTACCCGGTGAAGCGGCCCGTGCTCGGGTCCATCGTCTTGACCTGCTCCACCACCTGGTTCGCCGAGGCGCTGTCGCGGAGGTTGAAGATGCCGGCCGTGACGAAGTAGTGGCTGTCGGTCGAACTGAACGTGGCCCGGATGATCTGGTTGCAGCCCTTGGCGATCAGCAGCTTGCCGAGTTCACCAAAGGCGCCGGCTCGGCAGTCCACATTCTCCTGGGCGTCGCCGACCTCCTTGTACGGCGGGACGGACGGGTCCGCGGTGATCTCCGCCTTCGGGAAGACATCGGCCGGCGTCATCATCGCCTTGTCCTTGTCCCGCGAGGAGATGTCCCGCGTCGGGACCGTCGGCGTGGCCTCCGGCTGGGCGGTGAGCTGCTTGTCGTCCTTGAACAGCAGATACGACCCGAGCCCGCAGGTCCCCAGCACCACCGCGACCGCGATGACCGAGAGCGCGACCATCCACGACTTGTGGTTGGGCAGGTGGCGGATCAGGCCGGGCACCGCGTTGCGGAGCAGGACCGACCGCGGCACCGACGAGTCCGGCAGCGGCGGGAGGCTGCGCCGCGGCGGACGACCAGGCCGCTTGGGACGGGGCTGGCCCGGTCGGGGCGGGGTACCGGGACCACCAGGACCACCGGGCCCGACGAAGCCACGCGGCGCCGGGCCACGCGGCGCCGGCCCACTGGGGAAGCCGGCCGCGGGCCGACCACCGGGGCCAGCGCCCGGCGCGTTCCACACGCCGGTGCTGCCCGGATCGGGGCGCGGGCCGGTGGGCCGCGGCGACATGGGCCGAGGCACGGTCGGCGAGGTGGGCACCGGCGGCGGGTACGCGGGGTACCCGACAGGCTGGGAGCCGGTGTTGTTGGGCCGACCGAGGTGCCGCGCCGGCTGCGGCGGGCTGGGGAAGCGGCGCGAGGCGGGGTCGGACGGCTGGGAATCGGGGTACCAGGCGGAGGTGGCGTCGGACTGAGCCCTCCGACGCCCACGCGACGCCGGGGGTTCGTCCCCGAAGTCGTCGCCGTACCCGTGAGTCATGGCCCACAGGCTACCCAACATCACCGGAGAACGCGCAGGGCCGTCGGCTTGCAAGAAGCACAGGGCCAGGGGACGAGAATAAGCGCGTGAGTGGCGAGCACTACTTCTCCGCCCGACCGCAGGCGCAGGCCCGGCCGACCGAGGTCGAGTTCGAGGTGGCCGGCCGTGGGTACCGGCTGCAGGCGATGGCCGGGGTCTTCTCGGCCGGCCGGCTCGACCCGGGGACGGCGGTGCTGCTGCGCAAGGCCGACCTGCCGGCGCCGTGGGCGACCGGGTCGCTGTTGGACCTGGGCTGCGGGTACGGACCGATCGCCTGCGTGCTCGCCACCGTCGCGCCGCAGACCACGGTGTACGCGGTGGATGTCAACGAACGGGCGGTCGACACGACCAGGGCCAACGCCGAGGCCCTGGGCCTGGCCACCAGGGTCCGCGCGAGCCATCCGGACGCCGTACCGGTGGATGTTGAATTTTCACAGATCTGGTCCAACCCACCGATCCGCGTCGGCAAGGACGAACTGCACGCGATCCTCGACCGGTGGCTGCCCCGGCTCGCCCCGGACGGAACCGCGTGGCTGGTCGCCGGCAAGCACCTGGGCGGGGACTCCCTGCAGCGCTGGCTACAGGAACGAGGGTGGGACACGGCCCGGCACGCGAGCCAGCAAGGGTTCCGGGTGCTGCGGGTCAGCCGGAACAATTCAGGCGACGGAACCCGCCCGACACCGGAGAATTCCTGAACCGTGGGGTACATCGACGTCGCCGGCCTACAGCACACCCTCGCCGACGGGAGGGAGCTCTTCTCGGACGTCTCGTTCCGGGTCGGCGAGGGCGCGAAGGTCGCCCTGGTCGGGCCGAACGGGGCCGGGAAGACCACGCTGCTCCGCTTGATCAGCGGCGACCTGCCGGTACACGAGGGCGCCATCGCCCGATCCGGAGGGCTCGGCGTGATGCGCCAGTTCATCGGGATGATCGCCGACGAGTCGACCCTGACTGACCTGGCACTCAGCCTGGCCGCGCCACCGGTGCGCGCGGCCGGCGACCGGCTGGCCCGGGCGGAGGCCGCGCTGAACGCCGACCCCGGTTCGGAGAAGCTCCAGCTTCGCTACGCCGACGCCCTCGTCGCGTGGGGCGAGGCCGGCGGGTACGACGCCGAGGTCCTCTTCGACACCGTGAGTACGTCCACAATGGACCTCCCGTGGGAGTCCACCCGGACGCGACCCGTACGCACGCTCTCCGGCGGGCAGCAGAAGCGGTTCGCGCTCGATCTGCTGCTGCGCGGCCCGGACGAGGTGCTGCTGCTCGACGAGCCGGACAACTTCCTGGACGTACCGGCGAAGCGGTGGCTGGAGGCCCGGCTGCGCGAGTCGGAGAAGTCGGTGCTCTACGTGTCGCACGACCGGGAGTTGCTGGCGCAGACCGCCACCAGGGTGGTCACGGTGGAGGGCGGCACCGCCTGGACCCACCCGGGCAGCTTCGCCACCTGGCACGAGGCCCGCACCGCCCGGTACGAGCGCCTCGACGAGCTGCGCCGGCGCTGGGACGAGGAGCACCAGAAGCTCAAGGACCTCGTCGTCATGTACCGGCAGAAGGCCTCCTACAACTCGGACATGGCCTCGCGGCTGCAGGCGGCCGTGACCCGGCTGGAGAAGTTCGAGGAGATCGGACCGCCGCAGATGCGTCCGAAGGAGCAGGACATCCGGATGCGCCTGGCCGGCGGCCGGACGGGCAAGCGGTCGGTGATCTGCGAGCGGTTGGAACTGGTGAACCTCACCTTCCCGTTCGACCTGGAGATCTGGTACGGCGACCGGGTGGCCGTGCTCGGGGCCAACGGCACCGGGAAGTCCCACTTCCTGCGACTGCTGGCCCGCGGCGGCTCCGACCCGGACGTCGAGCACGCGCCGGTCGACGAGGCGCCGCTGGCGATGGTGGCGCACGACGGGACCGCGCGGCTCGGGGCGCGGGTCCGGCCTGGGCACTTCTCGCAGACCCACGACCGGCCGGACCTGGTCGACAAGACGCTGGCGGAGATCCTCTGGCGCGGCGACGCGCACCGGTCGGGGCTGCCCCGGCACGACGCGATGAAGGTGCTCTCCCGGTACGAGCTGGCCGGGCAGGGCGACCAGCGCTTCGGCACGCTCTCCGGCGGTCAGCAGGCCCGGTTCCTGGTGCTGCTGCTGGAGTTGAGCGGGGCGACGCTGCTGCTGCTGGACGAGCCGACCGACAACCTCGACCTCGCCTCGGCCGAGGCGCTCGAGGAGGGGTTGAAGGGCTTCGAGGGTACGGTCATCGCCGTCACCCACGACCGCTGGTTCACCCGGTCCTTCGACCGGTTCGTGCTCTTCCGCGGCGACGGCGAGGTGGTCGAGACCGAGCAGCCGGTGTGGGACGTGCGCTGAGCCGCGACTCAGCCTGAGCGACGGCTCAGCGTGGTTGGCCCGTCCCAAAACTCGACTCGTACGACTGGCCGTAGCTCTGCCCGTACGCCGGCACCGAGGTCTGCCCGGTCGGTCCGATGTCACGGATCCAGTCCGAGTAGTCCTCCTCGTACGAGGGACGCGCGGGCTGCGCCGGTCGCGACGGTGAGAGCGGGGCGACGGCGGCTACCGCCCTCGCCTCGCGCTTCGGCTTGGACTTGCCGGTCCCATCCGGCCGGGCGGGATCGCCGTCCGGCCGCGCCGGCCCGGGCAGCAGCCCCACCGCGGCCGAGCCGAGCAGACCGCCGGCGACCGCGATCAGCGAGGCGTGGAACGGGTTGAACAGGTTCGTCGGCGCCCCCTGCAGGGCGGGCCGGACGATGAGGTACGCGGCGGCCACGGCGGTCGGGCCGGCGAAGCCGGAGACGACCGTGCCGAGGCGGCTGGCGCCCCGCCACCGGGCGGCGGCGGCGACCACGGCGCCGATGACGATGGAGATGGCGACCATGACGCTCGGCGCGGACCACCACGTGTCCGGGATGAGCGACGGCGCGTCGACGACCCCGAGCCCCGGGGCCCGGAACGGCTTGTGCGTGGCGTGGCCGGCGATCGCGCCGAACAGCCCGAGCGCCCAGATCCAGCCGACGGTGACCCGCACGTTGCGGCCGATCGGCGGCACCAGGCCGGCCAGCACGGCCAGCACCGTGCCCGCCACCACGCCGGCGCCGGCGGTGGTGGCCACGACCAGCTCCGGATAGGTGACCGGCGAGATGGCCGTCTGAGCGGCGAGCCAGGCGAGGCTCGCGCCGGCGGTCGCGCCGATCGCACCACCGAGCGCGGCGAGCAACGTCGCGCCGACCCGGTCGGGCGCGATCGCCTCACCGCGGGCCGTACGAGTGCCGGCGAGGCGCGCGCTCGCGGTCCGCACCGCCCCCCGGCCGACCGCCGCGCCGGTCACGACCGCGACGACGGCGATAAACGCCAGCCAGGTCAGCAGCGTGCTCCACGACTCCGTTGAGACGTCGTTCCACCGGACCAGACCGACCGTCTGGGCCACGCCCAGCTGAGCCGCGACGGCGACGATGGCCATCCCGACCGACTTCCACACCAACGCGAACCACGCACGAACCACGGCCCAGAGCCTAGGGGTAGCGCGCTATCCCCGCGACTCCTCCGATCGCCCATCTCTGGCCACGCGCCCACGATCACCACAAGTGTCGGGATTCGTCCACCGTCAATGGACGTACGCCTCGCTCAGACGCGGCGTTGGCGGGTCTGTTCCGCGCGCCGCGCAAGGTCGGCCGGGTCCTGCGGATAGCCGACCGCGACCAGGGTCAGCCCGTGCGCCGGCGCCACCACGACCTCGTTGGCCCGCACGGTTCGGGCCAGCAGAGAACCCGGCCACGCCGGCGGCCGCCGGCCGTCGCCGACCGGCAGCAGTGCGCCGATCAGGCTGCGCACCATCGACCAACAGAAGGCGTCCGCCTGGATGGTCGCCACCACGACGTCATCCGGGTCCCGCCGCCAGGACAGCTCGGTGACCGCGCGGACCGTCGTGGCGTGTTCCTTGCGCCGGCAGAACGCCGCGAAGTCGTGCTCCCCCAGCAGCGCGGCCGACGCCCCTTGCAGAGCGGCCAGGTCGAGGCGGCGCGGCCAGGCGTAGGTGTCGCGGTGGCGTAGCGGCGGCGCGCCCCACGGCCCGTCCGCGATCCGGTAGGAGTACCGGCGGAACAGGGCGGAGAAGCGGGCGTCGAACCCCTCCGGTGCCTCGGTGACGGAGAAGACGCGGACGTCGGGCGGCAGCAGACCAGCCAGCCGGTGTACGAGCGACCCGGCCAGCGCGGCCCACCGGTCGGTCGCGACGTCGAGGTGGCAGACCTGGCCGGTGGCGTGCACCCCGGCATCGGTCCGGCCGGCCACGGTCAGGTTGCGCACGCCGCCGACGATCGGGCCGAGCGTGTCGGCGAGCACGCCGGCCACCGTCCGCCGGCCCGGCTGGGCGGCCCACCCCGAGAAGTCCGTCCCGTCGTACCCGACGTCGAGGCGCAGCCTGGTCAACGGACCTTCACCAGCGCTGCTCGCTTGATTCCGCTCCGCAAGCGTCGCGGCAGTGCCAGCCTGATTCCGCTCCGCAAGCGTCGCGGCAGTGCCAGCCTGATTCCGCTCCGCAAGCGTCGCGGCAGTGCCAGCCTGATTCCGCTCCGCAAGCGTCGCGGAAATGGCACGATCGCCGCCCGCGGGGTCGTCCCCTCGAACGGCGATCGTGTCGTTGTCGTGCTTGCTCAGTCTTCGGAGTCCTCGTCCTCGGCGGTCTCCTCGACCTCGTCGGCCTTCGCCTTCGCCGGAGTCGCCTTCGCGGCCTTGGCCGGCTTCGCGGGGGCCTCGTCCTCGCCCTCTTCGTCGGTGTCCCGAGCCAGCGCGGCGACCCGGTCGGCCTTGGCCGTCTTGCGCGCCTCGGTCCGCGCCGCCTTGGTCGGAGCCGGGGTGGCGGCGGCGAGCTCCTCGACCAGCTCGATGATCGCCATCGGCGCGGCGTCGCCCTTACGGGGGCCGGCCTTGACGATGCGGGTGTAGCCGCCGTGCCGGTTGTCGTAGCGCGGCGCGATCTGGTCGAACAGCGTGAACACGACGTCCTTGTCGCGGATCACCGTGAGCACCCGACGACGCGAGTGCAGGTCACCCCGCTTGGCGAACGTGACCAGCCGCTCGGCCAGCGGCCGCAGCCGCTTCGCCTTCGTCTCGGTGGTGGTGATCTTTCCGTGCTTGAAGAGGGACGTGGCGAGGTTCGCCAGCATCAGCCTCTCGTGCGCGGGGCTGCCACCGAGGCGAGGACCCTTGGTCGGCGTTGGCATCGTAGGTGCTCCTTCTTGGTCTGTACGGCAGCTACAGCTGCTCGGTCTCGCGGTAGTCGTCGGTGTCGTAGTCGACGTCCGCGAACGTGTCCACGACGTGAGCCGGGTCGAAGACCGGCGCGGAGTCCTTGAGCCCGAGACCCATGCCGGCGAGCTTCATCTTGACCTCGTCGATCGACTTCTGCCCGAAGTTGCGGATGTCGAGCAGGTCCGCCTCGGTACGGGCGATGAGCTCGCCCACCGAGTTGATGCCCTCCCGCTTGAGGCAGTTGTACGACCGGACGGTGAGGTCCAGCTCCTCGATCGGCAGCGCCAGATCGGCCGCCAGCTGAGCGTCCTGAGGGGACGGTCCGATGTCGATGCCCTCGGCGGTCTCGTCCAGCTCGCGGGCGAGGCCGAAGAGTTCGACCAATGTGGACCCGGCCGAGGCCAGCGCGGTACGCGGGGTGATGGAGGGCTTGGCCTCCACGTCGATGATGAGCCGGTCGAAGTCCGTGCGCTGCTCGACGCGGGTCGCCTCGACGCGGTAGGTCACCTTGAGCACCGGCGAGTAGATGGAGTCGACCGGGATGCGGCCGATCTCCTGGCCGGACTGCTTGTTCTGCGCGGCGCTGACGTAGCCACGGCCCCGCTCGACGGTGAGCTCCATGTCGACCCGGCCCTTGCCGTTGAGCGTGGCCAGCTTGAGGTCTCCATTGTGGACGGTGACGCCGGCCGGCGGCTGGATGTCGCCCGCGGTCACGTCGCCCGGGCCCTGCTTGCGCAGGTACATCGAGACCGGCTCGTCGTGCTCGGAGCTGACGCACAGCTCCTTGACGTTCATGACCAGCTCGACCACGTCCTCCTTGACGCCGGGGATCGTGGTGAACTCGTGCAGCACGCCGTCGACCTTGATGCTGGTCACCGCCGCGCCCGGGATCGAGCTGAGCAGGGTGCGACGCAGGGAGTTGCCGAGCGTGTAGCCGAAGCCCGGCTCGAGCGGCTCGATGGTGAACTTGGAGCGGGTCTCGCTGATCGACTCCTCGGTGAGGGTCGGTCGCTGGGAGATGAGCACTGCGTTCTCTTTTCATTCGGGGCGCCCGCCATATGACGCCCGACGTCTCTTTTGTATCTGTTCTGAAGTTGACCCGCCCCGACGGCTCGGCCTACGAGCCGCCGGAGATTGCGGACTTGTCGGCGAAGCCGACCAGCCCGCATCGCGAGCAACGCCGCCAATGGCCCCCTCGCGGGATGCCAAAACTACTTGGAGTAGAGCTCGACGATGAGCTGCTCTTGGACCTGGGTGTCGATCGCGGCGCGGGCCGGGAGCGAGTGGACCAGGATCTTCATCTGGCTGGGGATCGCCTCCAGCCACGCCGGCACGGTGCGGCTGCCGGCCTGAGCCCGGGCGATCAGGAACGGCGTGAGCTCCGCCGACGACTCCCGGACCTGGATGATGTCGTGCTCGCTGACGCGGAACGACGGGATATCCACCTTCTTGCCGTTGACGGTCATGTGGCCGTGCTTGACGAGCTGGCGGGCCATATCCCGGGACTGGGCGTACCCGGCCCGGTAGACCACGTTGTCCAGCCGCGACTCGAGGATCTTGAGCAGCTCCTCACCGGTCTTGCCGGTGCGGCGGTTCGCCTCCTCGTAGTACGTCCGGAACTGCTTCTCCAGCACGCCGTAGATGCGGCGGGCCTTCTGCTTCTCGCGCAGCTGCAGGAGGTACTCGCTCTCCTTGGTCCGGCCGCGGCCGTGCTGGCCGGGCGGGAACGGGCGCGACTCGAACGGGCACTTCGGCCCGTCGCACTTCGAACCCTTCAGGAACAGCTTCATCTTCTCGCGGCGGCAGCGACGGCAGTCAGCGCCTGTGTAACGAGCCATGTTCTACCTTCCCTGCCCCTAGACCCGGCGACGCTTCGGCGGACGGCATCCGTTGTGCGGCTGCGGCGTGACGTCGGAGATGGTTCCGACCTCGAGCCCGGCGGCGGTCAACGAACGGATGGCGGTCTCGCGGCCCGAACCCGGGCCCTTCACGAAGACATCGACCTTGCGCATGCCGTGCTCCATGGCACGACGGGCGGCGGCTTCGGCGGCGAGCTGAGCGGCGAACGGGGTCGATTTACGCGAGCCCTTGAAGCCCACCTGTCCAGCGGATGCCCACGAGATCACCGCACCGGTCGGGTCCGTGATGGACACGATCGTGTTGTTGAAGGTGCTCTTGATGTGGGCCTGGCCGTGGGCGACGTTCTTTCGCTCCTTGCGTCGCACCTTCTTGACGGCGGCGGGGCCGGTACGTGCCTTGGGTGGCATCTCTGTATGCGCTCCTGTTGTTCAGTCTCGGGATTACTTCTTGCCGGGCTTCTTCTTGCCGGCGACCGTGCGCTTGGGACCCTTGCGGGTACGCGCGTTGGTGCGGGTGCGCTGACCGCGCACCGGCAGGCCGCGACGGTGGCGGATGCCCTGGTAGCAGCCGATCTCGACCTTGCGCCGAATGTCCGCGGCGACTTCGCGGCGCAGGTCACCTTCGACCTTGTAGTTGCCCTCGATGTGGTCGCGCAGCAGCACGACCTCGTCATCGGTCAGGTCCTTGGCGCGCTTGTCCGGGCTGATCCCGGTGGCGGCGAGCGTTGCGTTCGCCCGCGTGCGGCCCATGCCGAAGATATAGGTGAGCGCGATCTCCATCCGCTTCTCGCGGGGGAGGTCGACGCCGACGAGACGTGCCATCTGGCGGTTAGCTCCTCGTGGTGCCCTCGGAGGTCTGCGCCCGCTCCGCCCCGCCGGTCTCGCGACGGGCCCCGGCCTCCGACCGAGGGTGAACCACGGCAGCGCCCATCGGGCGACGGTTCCGCGGCTGGAGCGAACTCGAGTTGTCGTGCGGTGTTACGTGTGCTTCGGCGCGAGAGCTTGCCGAGCGCCCATTGGCGCTGTCAGCCCTGGCGCTGCTTGTGGCGGGGGTCGTCACAGATGACCATGACGCGCCCGTGCCGCCGGATGATCCGGCACTTGTTGCAGATCTTCTTGACGCTCGGCTTGACCTTCACCGGTGTGCCTTACTTGTTCGCGCTCCACCCGGTCGCGCGGCGACCAGGGCGGTGCAGACACGGACGGGGTTCCGTCACTTGTAGCGGTAGACGATCCGCCCGCGGGTCAGGTCGTACGGCGACAGTTCGACGACGACCCGGTCCTCGGGCAGGATGCGGATGTAGTGCTGTCGCATCTTGCCGCTGATGTGCGCCAAGACCCGGTGTCCGTTGGCCAGCTCAACCCGGAACATAGCGTTGGGCAGAGGCTCGACAACGCGACCCTCGATCTCGATGGCACCGTCTTTCTTCGGCATATCCTCCGCTA
>Ga0068864_100005934_pt1 | contig 10015 bp, 8 predicted proteins | sample KBSSwiS72_FD_66586 | JGI IMG/M metagenome (GOLD analysis project Ga0068864, IMG submission 66586) | Switchgrass rhizosphere microbial communities from Kellogg Biological Station, Michigan, USA - KBS Switchgrass S7-2 | ecosystem: Host-associated > Plants > Roots > Rhizosphere > Soil ...
ATGCACCTCTGATTAGGTGCAATCTCAATGGTTCACTCGACTAGTTCTCGACCGGGCCGGAAGCGCCGCGTCGCGCCGGCTCGTCACTGCGGTCGTGCGAACGGCGGGCAGAATCACAGCTTTGCACGGAGAGCCCATGAGCGGAGCAGTCATCACGTTCGAGCCGCACCGCTAGCAGCCGAGCGATGCACAAGAGAAGCGCGATCCTTATGCTTAACGTGGCCCACGCCGTGGACCACATGTTCCTGCTCATCTTCGCCACCGCGGTGGCCACCATTGCCGCGGAATTCGGCTTCGCGCGCTGGGAAGACCTGATGCCGTTCGGCGTCGGCGCGTTCGTGATGTTCGGCCTCGGATCGCTGCCCGCGGGCCGGCTCGGCGACCTCTGGGGCCGCCGCGCGATGATGATCGTGTTCTTCTTCGGGATCGGCGCGTCCTCGCTGCTGGTGTCGCTGGCGCAAGGGCCCTGGCAGCTCGCCGCCGCGCTCACTTGCATCGGCACGTTCGCGTCGATCTACCACCCGGTCGGCATCCCGATGCTGCTTCAGGGCGCGGCGCGGCCCGGCGCGACGATCGGCGTCAACGGCCTGGCGGGCAACCTCGGCATCGCCGTGGCCGCCGCGCTGACCGGCCTGCTGATGCACTGGCTCGGCTGGCGCGCCGCGTTCGCGGTGCCCGGCGTGGCGTGCCTGGCGGTCGGGATCGTCTTCACGCGCGTCGTCCCGCGCGAGACCGAAGCGCCGGCCAGGCGCAAGGGCGGCGCCCAGGTGCGGCTGTCGCGCGCGCAGGTCGCGCGAGCGCTCGCCGTGATGACGCTCGCTTCGGCGAGCGGCGGCATCCTGTTCAATCTCACCACCAACGGCAACGCGCAGTTGCTGACCGAGCGATTCCGCGGCGTGATGAGCGATCCGGCGACCCTCGGCCTCCTGCTCGCCAGCATCTACGCGATTGCGTCGCTCGCCCAGGTCGTCGTCGGCCGGCTGATCGATCGGGTCCCGCTCAAGCCGCTCTACCTGACGATCGCCTTGCTCCAGGTCCCGGTGCTGCTCTACTCGTCGCAGGAGCAGGGCTGGGGGCTCTACGCCGGCATGCTGGGAATGATGATCTTCATCTTCGGTGCCATTCCGTTCACCGACGCGATGATCGTCCGCTACGTCGACGACCACATGCGCTCGCGCGTCGCGGGCGTGCGGCTGGCGGTGTCGCTCGGCATCAGCTCGCTCGCCGTCTGGCTGCTCGGGCCGCTGGTCAAGGGCATGGGCTTCGACAAGCTGCTCCTCATCCTCGCGGGCGTGGCGCTGTGCACCGCGTTCACCGTGCTCTGGCTGCCGTCGGAGCACCGCGCTGCGGAGACGGCGCCGGCGTAGCGAGGACGGTCCGGCGCATCGAAGGGACGTGCAGCGCAGCGAGCCGGTCGCCGTCGGCTCGCCACTTGCCCCGCAAGGAATCCGTTTGCATGGCACCGCGCTTCGCGGCAACCTCGTGGGCATGACGACACCCCTCACCGTGAGCATCCCGCACCAGCTCGGGCGCGCCGAGGCGCGCCGCCGCATCGAGACGGGTTTCGCGAAGATGATTCATTCGTTGCCCGGCGGCATCGGTCGCGGCAGCGAACGCTGGGACGGCGATCGGCTCGTCTTCAGCGTCGCCGCGCTGGCTCAGACCGTCGACGGCGTCCTCGACGTCGGCGACACGGCGGTCACGATGGAGATCCGGCTGCCCGGCGTGCTCGGCCTGCTCGCGGGCGGCCTCAAGGATCGGCTCCAGAAGGCGGGCCAGCTGCTGCTCACGAAGAAGTAGGCCGGGGCCACGGGAAGAAACCAGCGCCGGGCGGCGCGAGAAGAATCTATCGCCGGCTCACGCCGGCTCGACGATCGCCGCGTTGACCATCGTCCTGAGCTCGCGCCGGATCGGGTACGTGCTCGACGGCATCAGCTGGGTCATGAAGACGACGCAGACGTCCTCGACCGGGTCGACCCAGAACGCGGTCGACGCCATTCCGCCCCACGAGAACTCGCCGCGCGACGCGGTGACGCCGTAGCGCGCCGGGTCGGTCACCATCGCGAAGCCGAGGCCGAAGCCCATCCCCTGGTACGCCGCCTCCGAGAACATGCCGGGCGGGGCGAGGTCGGCGAGGTCCTTGCCGCCGGGCAGGTGGTTGGTGCGCATCAGGGCCAGCGTCTTCGGGCCGATCAGCCGGACGCCGCCGAGCTCGCCGCCGCGGCGCAGCATCTCGCAGAAGCGAAGGTAGTCGCTCGCAGTGCCGACGAGGCCGCCGCCGCCCGACGGCGCCCGCGGCGGCGCGAGGAACCGGCCGACCTGCCCCGGCGCGAGCGCGACCGCGGCCGATCGCACGTAGCACTCGGCGAAGCGCGCGTGCTTCGACTCGGGGACGTGGAAGTCGGTGTCGTCCATGCCGAGCGGGACGAGGATGCGCGAGCGAACGAACTCGTCGAACGGCAGCCCCGACGCGAGGCTCACGAGGTGGCCGACGACGTCGGTCGAGACGCTGTAGTTCCAGGAGGTTCCGGGCGAGAACTCGAGCGGCACGCGCGCCAGTCCCTCGACCAGCGCCTCGAGGCTCACGGCCTCGAAGGCGTCGAGGCGAAGGCTGCGATACGCGGCGTCGACGGGGGTGCGGTTCTGGATGTTGTAGGTCAGGCCCGACGTGTGGCGCATCAGGTCGACGACTCGCATCGGCGCATCGACCGGCCGGGTGACGAAGGCGTCCGGCGTGCCGGAGCGGTACACGCCCTGCTCGCGCCACGACGGGATCCAGCGCGAGACCGGGTCGTCGAGCGAGATCCGCCCTTCCTCGGCGAGCATCATGAGGGCGACGCTCGTGACCGGCTTGGTCATCGAGTAGAAGCGAAAGATCGTGTCCTCCTCGAGTCGCTTCCCGTTCGCGAGCGAGGCGTGGCCGAGCACGCACTTGTGGACGAGCTCGCCCTTCCTCGCCACGAGCAGAAGCGCGCCCGGCAAGAGGCCCGGCCCGACGTAGCGCTCGGCGAGGAAGCGGTCGATGCGGGCGAGGCGCGCGCCGTCGAGGCCGAGGGCGGCGGAGCGGGAGACGGGAAGTGTCATGGCCATGAGGTCGGTGGCGCGTGAACGGACGAGCGTGCAAGTGTGAGTCAGACCTGCCACGTTCTCCGCCCCGGAAATGCCCTTGATGCCCAGCCCGCATCCCTTTGCGAGCGGTGCCGGGTCGCGCGCTGTCGCGCTGAAGGTCGAGGCGCCGCCGATGTGGCCTACGTGAGGAGCGGCCGAGCCTCGGATCGTTCTCTAGCACGCTCAGGAGCTCGCGGTAGCGGTCCGCCGCCCTCTCGTCGCCGCTGGTCGTTCGCTCTTCGAGCAGCGTGGGGAGGCCGTCGAGGTAGCGCTGAACGAACGAAGCATCGCCGCCGCCTTCGTCCAGGGCGTTGCCGAGCAGCCGCAGTGCGACGGCGCCGTGGCCCCAGAGCGCCATTCCGTCGGCGACGCGCGTCAGCGCGAACTCGAGCGTCGGCCCGCCGAAGAACACGGCCTTGGCGAAAGCCTGATCGAGATCCGGCGGCGCCGCGTCGGCGACGGAGCGCAGCCCCAGTCGAGCGAAGCTCCAGCGGAGATACGACATCGTCCGCGTCTGCAACGACAGACCGAGCGGAACGATCTCTTTCGTCTTGCCCGTGCCGGCGTCGATCGTGAAGAGCGCGCCGACGACGGCAAGGGGCGGAAGCTCGATATCCAACGCCTGCGCGGCGACGACGGCGTCGAGCCATTCGCGCGCGAGATCGAGCATGTGGGCCTCGGCGCTGAACTCCCGGATTCCGGCGTCGAACACGCGGTCGGCGGTCTCCCTGTTGACCCAGATCCCCTGCGGCGCCACGTACGGCACCTCCGGCATGATGAACAGCGTCTTGTGGAGCAGGCCTTTCTCGACGATCTGCCCGAGCTCCCACGTGGTGCTCGGGCGCGACAGCGGCAGCATCACGATGAACTCCGCGCCGCGCGCCAAGGCGAGAACGACGTCCCGCCAGCCGTCGTCGGGCGTGACGATGCGAGCGACTCCCTCCTGGACCTCTTCGGCGCGGCCCAGGCCGATCAGCGGCGCCGTGTCGCGCAGGCTTCGGGTAAGCACCGTCTCCAGGTCGAGGTGCACGGGCACCTGGTCGGCCGACCCGACGTTGGCTGGGATCGCCTGGGTCATGAGGCGGTCGGTGCTGATGAAGGGCCGCAAGTAGAGCGTGTACGGGCCGACCTGCCTGCCCTCGACCACGCTCTGCTTGATGGCCGCCGCCTGCGACTCGCGCCGACGCTGTGCTCTGCGGACATCGGCGCGGAAGGCTGCGTTGGCGATGCTCATGAGCGGTGCAGCGATGACGGCGAGCAGGATCCAGCGAACCCACCAGCGCACCTCGACGACCTCGAGCAGCCAGCTGCCGACGATCGCCGCGACGAGCGTCGCCGCGATGCTGACGATACCGGGCCGTGCCTCGCGCCTCCGCGACACGATGAACAGCGACGCGAGCGAAGACACGACATAGGTGATCCAGATCGTTCGCGTGAGCGACGCGGCGCCGAACGCGTGCTGGATGAGCCAGCTGGCGGCCGCGAACAGGACCAGGATCGCGACGATCCAGCGCGCCGGATGCCTGATCGTCATGCTCTGCAGGTCCGCAGTCGCCGGGCCCCAAACGTGACGCGGGCGCTCCCACCAGTGGTGTGGAGCGCCCGCGGGTCTGGCGACAGAACCGACTACAGCACGTAGGGATCCGTCCCGGACCGTGAGATATAAAACATATCACCTCCTTTCGAGCTGCTGCGAGGCCTCTAGCGTACTCGATGACCGGCGAGGCGGGAGGTCGCATCTGTTCCGGGATATCCAGGAGAACGCCATGCATCTGGAAGGCTCATGTCATTGCCGCAAGGTGAAGTTCACCGTCGAGTCCGGCGAGCCGGTTCCGTTCATGCGGTGCTACTGCTCGATCTGCCGCAAGACCGCCGGGGCCGGCGGCTACGCGATCAACCTCGGTGCGGTCGCGCGAAGCATGAAGGTCACCGGGAAGCCCCATCTCCGCATCTATCGCGCCCGCGTCGCCAACGAGGGCGGCACCGGAACGCACCTCAGCACGGCGCGGCGCTACTTCTGCGCCCATTGCGGCAGCGCGCTGTGGGCGTGGGATCCGACGTGGCCCGAGCTCGTCCACCCGCATGCCAGCGCCATCGACACCGCGCTTCCCGTTGCACCGGAGAGCGTGCATTGCCTGGTCGGCTCGAAGGCGCCCTGGGTGAAGGTCGAGGGCGGCGCCGACGACCCGCGCTTCGACGGATATCCGGACGTTTCGCTGGCCGAGTGGCACCGAAGCAAGGGCCTGAGCTCTCCGGTATCAGCCACAAGACTCGATCCGGAATGACGCCAGCGCTTCGCGGGCACGCGATCCCCATCGCGCGCGCTAGAGCCGACGCTGCCGGCCGAGGACTGACGCCGGGCCGACGCGAGTCGCCCGCACCCGACGAAAAAGCGGGCCGGAGCCCGCTTCAATGTCGGGAGTCGGCGCCCGATCAGCGGCGGCGGCGACGTGTCAGCAGGCCGACCATTCCGAGACCCGCCAACAGCAGGGCGTAGCTTTCGGGCTCGGGCACGGGCGTGGGCGGAACGGCTGGCGTGAGCGCAAGGTTGCCGCCGTAGCTGCCCATGCTGGCGCTGTTGGTTCCGTTCAACGTCAGCGTGTACACCCCCGGCGCCAGGCTAAAGCCGGCGGCGGGCGTGGCCCACAGCTCCACCGGATCGCCGAGCATAAAAACGAAGGACAGCGAACCTGGTGTGACGACGATGCTCGTGAAATCGACGTCCTGCGTACCGTTCACCGCGCTGGTGATGCTGCCGTTGAAGGTCGAGAGCGTTGTCACCGTGAAGGTGAGCGTGTCGGTGAAGGAGCCGGCGATGGGCGTGTTGCCGAAGAATCCGCTGCCTGAACTGAGGTCGATCGAGCCGAGGGCGGCAGAAAAACTGCCCGCACTGGCTAAGACCAGGGCTGAAGCGACGGCGACTTTGGCGAGTTTCATTGCTTCACCTGCTGCGTTGGGTTTGAGAGGGGGCGCATCGAGCATAGTCCTATGCTTGCACCGCAACACCCCGCAAACGCGGTGGGTCAGCGTCCGATTTCGGATCTCGACTTGAAAGCCTTCGCGTCGCTGCACGACACTGCTGTCGTCAGGTGCCCGGTGCCCAGAACTGGCAGTGATGGTCGACGGCGAAGGTCGACTGCACATAGGGCGACGGCGGGCTCAGCGACAGGCGCTGGTCCGTTGCGGTCTGATAGGCGGGCCAGGGCGGCGTGCCGCCGGAGTTCGGATCGCCGCTGCGCGCGAACTGCGCCCAATAGCTGACCATGGTCTGCGAGAGCAGACGCTGGATGTCGTTGAGCGGGACGGGATCGAGAATCGACGGGCGGACCTTGAAGAGGTAGTTCAGTTCCGATGCGTGCGCCGAGCCGTAGGGGAAGCTGACGGGTGCGAGGAAGGTCTCGGGCGCATCGGGATCCCAGAACTCGTAGGCGTAGACCGGCACGAAATTCACCATCTGCCGGATCGCCTTGCGCGAGCTGCACGCATACACGATGTCGGTGGTCAGCGCCGCAAGCGCGAACGACGGGTTGTCGTAGTTGCTGAGCGGGTACTCCGCGATGATCGCGTCGAGCGTCGCCCCGGTGACGCCGAGCGTGCTGGTGATCGCCGCCGGATATCCCGCCGCCGTGAGCGGCACGCCGGTGGCCAGCTCGGTGGTGCCGACGAACAGGCGCCATTCGTCGTGGTTCGATCCCTCCATCACCGGAACGCGGTTGAACCGGCCCCCGGCGAACGCCGAATTGATGGTTTCCTTCAGCACGAAGTTGTCGACGACCGGGCCGGCGATCGCCGTGCTCGCCGGCTCCGCCAGGGCGTTGGCGACCGAGATCGAACGGAGGCACTCGACGGTCGTCGGCGCGGGGCAGCCGTAGCGTCCGCCGAAGGTGTTGCCGCGGTTCTCGTTGGTCGCCAGCGAGCTCTGGTTGACGGCGTAGGCGCCGCTCTCGACGATCGCCCGGTGGAAGAGGCCGGCAGCGAGCGGCGACGCGAGGTGCGTGTGAATGTCGAGCCCGCCGGCCGATTCGCCGAAGACCGTGACGTTTCCCGGGTCGCCGCCGAAGTTTGCGATATTGCGCTGCACCCAGGCCATCGCCGCCTGCTGGTCGAGGATGCCGTAGTTGCCCGACACGTGGTCGGGCGACTCGGCGGTCAGCGCGGGATGCGAGAGAAATCCGAGCACGCCGAGCCGGTAGTTGATCGTGACGACGACCACTTTCTGCGCCACCAGATCCGTCGGGTCGTAGTCGTCGCTCAGGCCAACCTTGTTCGACCCGCCGTGGATCCAGATCATCACCGGCTGCTTTGCGGGCCCGGCATTGTTGGGTGCGTACACGTTGAGGTACAGGCAGTCCTCGGTCGTGCTGGCCAGTCCGTAGGAGCCGGCAAGCTGCGGGCAGTGGTTCGCGAAGCGGGTGGCACGCAGCTTCAGCCACGGCGCGCTCGGCTGCGGCGCCTTCCAGCGCAGCGGGCCGACCGGCGGCGCCGCATACGGAATGCCGAGAAACGTGTTCATGGTCGGCGATGAGCCGCCCGTGATGGGGCCCTTGTCGGTCAGCACCGTGATGCTCGTCAGCGGCTCTGCCGCGAAGGCACTCGAGGCGGCCCAGATCGCCGGCGCCGCGACAAACAGCCAGCGGGCCGACAGACGTCGAAAGGTATTCATGGCTTCTCCTCAACCGGCCTTCCTGCGCCGTGCCGCGACCATCCCCAGCAAGCCGGCGCCGAGAAGCGTAAGGCTCGCCGGCTCCGGCACTGCGCTCACCGCGCCGACGGCCCTGACCGAGATGTCGTCGAGTTCGAGGAAGCCCGCATCATTGCGCAGGCGCAGCTCCAGCGTCGTCGACGCCGCCGTCGCCTGCGGATCGATCACGATCTCGGTATAGGCGGATGCAGCGAGATTGGCCGCGCTGTACACGGTCGTGCCGCCCCACAGGACGGCGAGCGAGTTCGGCGTGAGGCCGTCGCTTCTGAGCCAGAGATGGATGTTGTAGTTGCTTCCGGCCAGCGTCGCGAACGACTGGCTGATCGATCCGGGCGTTCCGAAGTCGCCGAAGAACGCACCGAAGCTTCCGCTGTGGGCGGACACGCCGTCGATGCCGCTGAAGGCCGGGTCGATGGCGGTGCTCCAGCCGCTGAAGCTACCAGTCTCGAAGCCGCCGTTCGTCACCAGGTTCGGCCCGAATTCGTTGCCGACCGGGCCGGCGAGCGTCGGCCCGCCAGCCGCCACGCCGATCGCGAATGCGACAGCCGCCAGGGAGGTTCGATAGTCCATGCGGAGTGACTCCTTTGGGAATGAGCACATCGTCCGAACCCGACGCCGAACAGACGCACCGATAGACGCACCGATCACGCTAAGGTGCAGCGTAGTCCGGCGCCGAAATTAGTGCGCGAATGCCCGTTCCTCCGACGAGGCTTATCGAGGCGCGCGGGTACCGTCGCGAGCCGCGGCGAGGGAAGGGCCGGCCGTCGCTGGCTGCGGCGGGAGTAGAGTTTTCGGGTCATGCAGGGGGCCGATAGTGGTTCGTCGACTGTTCTCCGACAAGCAAACCGAGGGCTCGCCGACGCGCCGCTGGCTGCGCATCGTCGTGATCGCGCTGGTCGGCATCGGTCTCCTGATCGGCGCGATCTACGTCGCCCTCGTCGTCGCCTTTCCGCCGGCGCGTCTGGCGGGCTTTCTCGCCGACGAGGTCAAGGCCGCGACCGGGCGCGAGTTCCGCATCGACGGCGGCTTGTCGATCCGCGTCCTGCCGAGCATCGCCATCCAGGCCCGCGACGTCGTGCTGGGCAACGCGGCCTGGGGATCGCGGCCCGAGATGGTGACGGTGCGACGCGCCGCGATCGACGTGTCGCCGGGAGCGCTGGTGAAGGGCGAGCTGCGCATCCTTCGCATCGAGGTCGACGGCGTCGATGCGCTGCTCGAGTCCGACGCGGCCGGTCGCTCCAACTGGCAGTTCACTCCGGCCGCGCCGCCCGATGCCGGCACGAAGGCGGCAACCCCGGATGCGCGAGCGCCCCGCTTCGAGCTCGAGCGAGTCGTCGCCTCCGACGTGCGCGTCGCCTACCGCGACGGCAGCAAGTCGCCGGCACAGGCGCTGACCCTCGAATCGCTCGACCTGCGCGGCAACGACCGGGGCATCCAGGTCGCCCTGGCGCTCGCGCTCGGCAAGCAGCGCTGGAAGGTCGAAGGCCAGGTCGGCCCGGCCACCATCCTGCTCGAGGGCAAGGACGACTGGCCGTTCGACCTGCGACTCGCGAGCGACGGCGCCACGGTCGACGCGAAGGGCACCCTGGGCACCGGCGAGCGCGCCGGAGCCGTCGTCGCCGACGTGTCGGCCGAGCTCGCCACCGCGGCGGCGCTCGCGCCGCTCGGTGCCGGTGCTGCGCGACTGCCGATGCCGCTCGCCCTGAGCACGCGCGTGCGGTACGCTGGGCGCGAGCTGCGTGCCGATCCGCTCCACGTGTCGGTCGGCGGCCAGATCGTCGACGGTCGCATGACCGTGAACGCCGCGCAGCCGCGGTCGCGAGTCGTCGCGGCGCTGACCTCGAAATCGATCGACCTGACCAAGCTCGTGCCGGCGTCGACCGGCGCGTCCGGGCCGGCCGCCGGCAAGGCGACCGGACCGCGGTTCGCCGATACCCCGTTGCCGTTCGCTGTCGTTCCCGGTGTCGATCTCGACGTCGAGCTCAAGGCCGAGAGCCTGCGACTTCGGGAAACGCCGCCGCTCTCCTCGCTGCGCGCCCGGCTTTCGTCGAGCTCCGGCCGTGTCGCGCTCGACGACGTCGACTTCGCCGTCGCCGGCGGGCGGGTTCACGGCCGGGCGAACCTCGTCGTCGGCGCGGGTGCGGCGCCGCGCGTCGATGTCGTCTTCGACGCGAAGTCGCTCTCGGTCGAGGCGCTCGATGTCGC
>Ga0068864_100005941_pt1 | contig 10012 bp, 6 predicted proteins | sample KBSSwiS72_FD_66586 | JGI IMG/M metagenome (GOLD analysis project Ga0068864, IMG submission 66586) | Switchgrass rhizosphere microbial communities from Kellogg Biological Station, Michigan, USA - KBS Switchgrass S7-2 | ecosystem: Host-associated > Plants > Roots > Rhizosphere > Soil ...
CCGCCCGGTGGAGCCGGATTCCTCGCGTAGCCTCGCCCACCGGAGACCGTCCCGCGCCGGGACGGTCATGGTGAGGGGCTGGGCCGTGAGCGTCGCGAGTGTCATCGAACGGGTCGAGTCATCCGCCACCCCAGCCGCGGATCCGCGCCGCTGGAAGGCGCTCGCCGTCATCGCGGTCGCGCAGCTCATGGTCGTGCTCGACGCGACCATCGTGAACATCGCGCTGCCGCAGGCCCAGCACTCGCTCGGCATCACGGACGCGAACCGGCAGTGGGTCGTCACCGCGTACACGCTGACGTTCGGGGGTCTGCTCCTGCTCGGCGGCCGGATCGCCGACTACTGGGGCCGCAAGCGCACGTTCCTGCTCGGCATCATCGGCTTCGCCCTCGCCTCCGGCCTGGGCGGCCTGGCCACCAACGGGGTGACGCTGTTCGCTGCCCGGGCGCTGCAGGGCGCCTTCGGGGCACTGCTCGCGCCGGCCTCGCTCGCCCTGCTGACGATCCTGTTCACCGACGCCAAGGAGCGGGCCAAGGCCTTCGGCGTGTACGGGGCGATCGCCGGCGGTGGCGCCGCGGTCGGCCTGCTCCTGGGCGGGGTGCTCACCGAGTACGCGAACTGGCGCTGGTGCCTGCTGGTGAACATCCCGATCGCCCTGGTCGCCGGCGCGTTCGGGCTGCGTCTGGTCGGCGAGAGCCGGGCCGCGGGCAACACCCGCTACGACATCCCGGGCGCGACGCTGGTCACGCTCGGCCTGGCCGGCCTCGTGTACGGCTTCACCCACGCCGCCGACCCGACCAAGGGCTGGGGCGACCGGGTCACCATCGGCTTCCTGGTCGGCTCGGCCGCACTGCTGGTCGCGTTCGTGGTGGTGGAGCTGCGCTCGAGCCACCCGTTGCTGCCGCTGCGGATCGTGCTCGACCGCACCCGGGGCGGCGCGTACATCGCCTCGATGCTCACCGGGGCCGGCCTGATCGGCGGGACGCTGTTCCTCAGCTTCTACTTCCAGGGCATCCTCGGCTACCAGCCGATCGAGGCCGGACTGGCCTCGCTCCCGATGACGGTCGGCATCTTCCTGACGTTCCCGTTCGCGACCGCTCTGCTGCCGCGCCTCGGCGCCAAGATGCTGATGGCCACGGGCAGCTTCCTCGCCGCCGGTGGGCTGCTGCTGTTCACCCGGATCGGCCTGGAGAACCAGTTCTGGACCACGTCGCTGCCGGCCGAGCTGGTGATGGGGGCCGGGCTGGGCCTCATCTTCGTGCCGCTGGGTAACGTCGCGCTGGCCGGCGTCAACCCGCACGACGCCGGTGCCGCGGGCGCGATGGTGAGCGCGACCCAGCAGGTCGGCGGCTCGCTCGGAGTGGCGCTGCTCACGTCCATCTCCGTGTCGGCCGCGACCACGTTCGCCACCACGCACACGCCGAGCCCGAACCTGATGGCCGAGGCCGCGGTGCACAGCTACCTGGTCGGGTTCCGGTGGGCGGCCGCGTTCCTGGTCGTCGCGGGCGTGGCCGTGCTGGCGCTCATCAAGCGCGGCTCGGCGCCTTCGTCCTCCACGCCCGTCCACCTGGGCTGATCCGTCCGTCCTCCTTGAGGGCGCCCCCACCGTGTCGGTGGATACCTCTATCGTGAGGGGGCGCTACGGAAGGGGAGGACAGTGCAGACTCGGCGCGAGCAGGTTCGCGCGTACCGATTCGTCAATCGACGGATGGTGTCCGCGCTGCTCACCGGCGATCCGGAGAACCAGGACCTGCCGATGCGCCGGCTGGGCATGGCGATCTTCGGCAGTGCCATGCTCGCGGTGATCATATTCGCCGTCGTCGCCGTCTACGGGGTGTACAACCCGGGCGGCGGCAGCCTCGCCGACGACACCCTGGTGATCGAGCGTGAGACCGGCGCCCGGTTCGTGTACACCGGGGGCACGCTCTACCCGGTGGCCAACTTCGCCTCGGCCCGGCTGGTGCTGGGCGAGCCGAACCCCAAGCGCCAGACCGTTTCGCAGGCCACGCTGCGCGGTCGGCCGCGGGGCCCGATGCTCGGTATCGCCGGCGCGCCGGACGCGCTGCCCGACCCGGGCGCGCTGGTCGGCCTGCCCTGGAGCGTCTGCGGCGCACCGACCGTCAACGGCGGCTCGGCCACCCAGTTGATGGTCGGGCGGCAGCTCGCGGGTGGCGCCCAGCTCGGCGAGCAGAGCCTGCTCGTCTCGGCCGGCTCGGACCGCTACCTGATCTGGCACAACCACCGGATGCAGATCCGGGACAACACGGTGCTGGCCGCCCTGCAGCTCAGCCCGGCCCGGGCGGTGCCGGTCAGTTCGGTGGTGCTCAACGCGATCACCGCCGGGCCGCCGCTGCAACCGCCCAATGTGGACAATTCCGGCGCCTCCTCGGGGCGGGTCGTCAACGGGCGCACCCTCACCATCGGTTCGGTGGTGCACGCCGGCGGGCAATACTACGTGCTGCTCACCGACGGCTACGCGCAGATCAACGAGGTGACCAAGAGCCTGCTCACCGCGACCACCACGGCCGCCCCACCGGAGATCACGTCCCAGGATCTCGGCGCCCAGCTGAGCCAGCGCCGGGTCGAGCCCGACGGCTGGCTCACCACGCTGCCCAACCTCGTCGATGCCCCGAGTGACAGCACTGCGCTGTGCGCGACCTACCGCGGCGGCAGCGATGCCAAGGCGCAGGTGACGGTCGAGTTCTTCCGCCAGGTGCCCGACGGCCTGCCCACCGAGACCTCGGCCGCGGCGACCCAGCGGGGCGTGCGGACCGCGGACCGGGTCGTGGTCGAGGGCGGGCACGGCGCGATCGTGCAGACGTTGCCGGTTCCCGGCGCGACCACCACCGGCACCACCGTGTACCTGGTGACCGACGAGGGCATCAAGTACGGGCTGGCCCCAGGCCAGTTCAACACCCAGGCGGCGCTGGGGTACGACGGCGTCACGCCGGCCCTGATCCCGGCCGACCTGCTCGCTCTGGTTCCCACCGGGCCGGTGTTGGACGCGACGGCCGCGCACAACCAACTCGTTCGGTTGGGGGCGTGAGGTCAACGACCCAGACCGGTACGGGAAGCCGCAGACCAGGGCAAGCACGGCAGTCGATATCACAGGGCCAAATGCACTAGGCTCCAGTCGAGCTTCGGCGCGAGAGCTTGCCGAGCGCCAATGTCAGGGCGAAGTGAACGGGGAGGGCCCATGGCGGAAGGTACGACCGCGATCGACTTCATCACGCTGGCGGAGTTCCAGCAGCGCGTTGAGAAGCATCTGAACACCGCCGGCGATCTGTTGGCCAGCATGGTCACCGAGGTAGGGACCGGGCCCCAGCTCGGCGAGTTCGAGGACGCCGTGAACACCAACCTGGCGTACTGGGAGCGCTGGGCCGTGCAGTACAACCGGATCAAGCGGCTCACCGACGCGCTCAACGCCGCCAACGAAGCGACCAGGTCCATCCTGGAGAAGTACAAGACGACCGAGGAGCTCAACCAGGCCAAGCTCAGCGATCTCGCGGTTGAGTTCGCCGGTCTGTCCATTGTGACCGAAGGGCTGGTCATCGATGCCATTTGAGCCGTACGCCAGTCGGTACCAGGGGAAGTCGCACCAGGAGCTGTACAACCTCCTGCACGCCGGCCAGAACGGTCAGGTGCTTGGCCTATCGACCCGCTGGGGCCGGATGCGGGAGTCCGCCCAGGATCTGACCTCGACGCTGCAGCAGGATCTGTCCAAGCTCACCAACAGCTGGACCGGTGAGGCGGCCCTCGAGTTCCACCGCCGCATCACGTCGATCGTGCAGTTCACCTCATGGGTCGCCGACGAGTTCGACCAGATCAGCAACGCGACCGGAATCATGGGCGCCCAGCTCGAGGACGCGAAGAGTCGCGCCGAGCCCCCGCACGACAGCAACGACCACATGATTTCCAACGCCGCGACGAACGCGGCGACGTTCTCGATCCTCGGCCCGGCCGGGTCAACGGTCGGCGGCATCCTCGGCGCATTTCAGGGTCATCAGCAGGACGAGGAGGAGCGGCAGCGGGCGCACCAACGCATGGTGAACCTGGTCGCGGACCTCGCGGCGGACTACGACCGCAACGCCGAGGTGAGCTTCTCGACCGACCTGCCCAGCCCGCCGCCGGAGCTTCCGGGCGCCATCGAGTTGGGAGTGGGCGGTGCGGCCATCGGCGCCATCGTCGGGGCGATCGCGGCGATGGGGCTGTTCGGCAGCGGCGGCTCGACCGCGGCCAGGCACATCACCCAGGCCACCGGGCACGTCGACGTCAACACCCAGGGCGGGTCGACGACCCACGATGCTGCCGGTGTCGGACTCACCGGGACCGGCGCGCTCGTCGGCGTCCACGATTCCGGCCAGCCGCATCACGGCGGGGTCGACATCTCCGACGGCGTGCTGCTCGCCGGTGGTGGTGGCCTGGCACTGGGTCTCGGCCTCGCCGCCCGCAGCGCGATGAACTCCGGCGGCGCCACCGGCGTCACCGGTACGGCCGGCGCGAGTATGCCAGCCCGGCCGGGCATGCCGGCCGACGCTGTGCTCGGCCGTGAGCCCGACCCGAACGCGGCGGCCAACGCCCGCACGGGCGCGGTCCGTCCGGCCAACGGCATCGCCAGCGGCCGCAGCTCCGACGAGCCCGAGGAGCACTCCACCTGGCTCACCGAGGACGACATGGACTGGGGCGAGGACGACGCGGCAGAGCCGATCCTCGGTGGACGGCCGGCCGGTTCTGACTCCCGCGTCGGCGGCGACGACGAGTCGGCGCGCCGCGACCCGACCTTCGAGTAGTCGCCCCGTGAAGCTCAGCTGGACCGCCCGCGGCGCGGTCGTGCTGGTCGTTGCCGGCACCCTCGCCACGGGCGTTCCGTTGGCGATGGACGCGACGCCGGCGTTCGCCCAGTGCGCACCCACCCCGAACACCAACGCCACACCGCTGTCCGGGGTGCCGTGGCAGCTAACCCGGCTTCGGCCGGAGACCGCGTGGCCGTTGAGCCGGGGCAGGAACCAGATCGTCGCCGTCATCGACGACGGCGTCTCCTCGAAGCATCCCGAGCTCGCTGGGCAGGTGCTGTCAGGCACGGACCTGCTCGACACCGGCGGCAAGGGCGACTGCGACAACGACGGGCACGGCACGTTCGTCGCGTCACTCGTCGCCGGCAAGGACTCGCCCGATACGGCGTTCCACGGCATCGCCCCCGACGCGAAGATCCTGCCGATCCGGGTGCTGAACGACATGGCCAGCACCGCCGACACGAATGCGCCGAAGCGGGTCGCCGACGGCATCGAGTACGCCGTGAACCACAACGCGACGGTGATCAACCTGTCGCTGTACACCCCGAAGTCGGCCGACGTCGAGGCAGCGGTCAAGGACGCGCTCGCCAAGGGAGTCGTAGTCGTCGCCGCCGCTGGCAACACCGGGCGGGCCGAGCAGGTCTACCCGGCCGCCCTGCCGGGAGTGATCGCGGTCGCCGGCGTCGACGTCGACGGCAACCACGTCAGCTCGTCGAGCACCGGCTCGTTCATCTCCGTCGCGGCCCCCGGTGACGCCAACGTCGCCGGGGCGGCCCGCGACGGTACCGGTTACCTGCGTGACGACAAGGGCGGCACCAGCTTCGCGGCCGCGCTGGTCTCCGGCACCGTGGCGCTGATCCGGGCCCGCTTCCCCAACCTGACACCGGCGCAGGTCGCGCGGCGGTTGATGGCCACCGCCGACGCTCCCCCCGGCGGGCGCAACGACGAGGTCGGAGCCGGCGTCGTCAACCCGTACCGGGCGGTCGCGACCATCCTGGCCAACGAGGACACGGTGCTGCCGAGTCCGAAGACGCGCCTCGCCGAACCGACCGACCGAACCATCGACAACGCTCACACCCGCACGATCGCCATCGTCATCGCCGTGCTCGGCCTGCTGGCCGCGTTCGTGATGACCGTCGTCGTACCGCTCGTACGCGGCCTCGCCCGCGCCGCCTCTGCCGGCTCGCCGAATCCGTCACCCGCCGGCGGTCGCGCGGCTGGGCGGCGCCGGGCCCCGAAGCGGGCCCGCCCGTCGGCCATGGTCCCCGTCGGCGGGCCACCACCCGGGCAGGTCCTCGTCGGCGCCGGGGTCTCCGCGTCCGGCGGCATGGTCGGCGCTCCGCCGGCGGGTCGTACGGTTGCTGGCGGTCCTTCGCCCGTCGGCCCTCCGCCCGGCCCGGCTGGGCCCCGCCAGGCTGGGCCGTACCCGCCGCCGCCGGCCGGGAACTACCCGCCATCGTCCGGACCGCCTTACGGGCAGCCACCTCCGCCCGGTCCGGCCCCGGCCCCGTACCCGCCTCCGGGTGGATCCTTTCCGCCGCCACCTGGTTCGCCCTATGCGCCTGCGCCGCCACCGGCCGCCTATCCGCCGCCGCCCGCAGGTGGCCCCCCTTACCCGCCGGAAACGCAGCGGGGTCCGATGCCACCGGGTCCGGCGGCTCCGCGGTATCCACAAGGGACGCAGCAAGGGGCACCGATCGCTGCGCAGCCGGGGCTACCGCAGGCGGCACCGCCGCCCACCCCTCCCCCACCTCCGCCGAAGCGCAAACGCTTCGGTCGCCGCGGCTGACCCGTCCAAGATCGCTGTTCGGGGCGCAATAGTGGGCGCAGCAAAAGTGCGCGCAGCAACACATCCCGGCCTGAAACGGCGATCACCAAGCGGCGCGCAGGCCTCCCCCGTACGACATCATGCCGGACAAACGCCACGGTCCCCGGCGATCCGGACGGGCCGGACCAGCGGGGACCGTGGGTCAGATCCGCCTAGCTCGTCCAGAGCTGGCTGTTCGACATCTCGGTGGTCGCGTAGTTCTCGCGCGCGAACCCGACCGCCATCGCGATCTCGTTGAGGACGTTGTTCATGTCCACCACGGAGTCGTCCCACTTCTTCTGGGCCTCGTTGTACGCGGCGCGGTCCGCGCCCTGCCAGTGCAGGCGCTGCAGGGCATCGCGGATGGTGTCGAGAGTGATGTCGATCTCGCGGGCGGCACGCCGCATGATGTCGTGCTGCGAGTCCATGACCTCGTAAGGAACCTTAAGCATCGTCAGCGCCTAACCTCTCGTCACGGGTGCGGGTGGAGGATGTGGTCGACCGAGCTGTCCATGCGGTTGAGCACGCCCATCGACTCTTCGTCCATCGACTGGTGCCGGTCCGCGCTCGTGTCGAGCAGTCGGGCGATCTCCTGCATGGCGGCGGCGAGCTGCTTGGCGTCGGCGTCCCAGCGGGCCATGAGGTTCGTGAACGCGGTGGCGGCCTGACCCGTCCACGCAGAGGCGAGGACCTCGGCCGCTCCCCGGACCGTAGTCAGGTGCTTGTTCACGTCATCGTTCGCGGCCCGGATCTCCCTCGCCGCCTGGTGCAGTGTTAGAGCATCGACTTCGAGGTGTCGGCCTTCACCGTCGGCCATGTTCCCCACCCTCCCGTGTTCGTGAGGTTGCCTGTCTCATCTGACGCAGTCACACTAGCTGATGTTCGTTTCCGAGCGCAGCCCCGGGATCAGTCCGTCCAGGCGGTCTGAATGAGCTGCATGCCGTCGCGGCGGCGGATCAGCGTACCGCGGCCGGGCGGCTGCGGCGACGGGCGAAGATTACCGAGGAGCTGACCCTCCTCGCGGTTGCCTGACATGAGCAGGCCTGGCGTGTCGAGCTCGCGCATCCGTTGGAGCACCGGCTCGAACAGCGCACGCGAGGCGCCGCCGACCCGCCGCGTCACGATGATGTGCAGCCCGATGTCGCGGGCCTGCGGCAGCACGTCCAGCAGCGGGGAGAGCGGGTTGTTGCCAGGCGTCGCGACCAGGTCGTAGTCGTCGACCAGCAGGTAGACCTCGGGCCCCTGCCACCAGCTGCGCTCGCGCAGCTGCGTCGGGGTGACGTCGGGCCCGGGCAGCCGCTTGGCGATCGAGTTGCGTACATCGGTGAGCAGCTTGGCCAGGGCCTGGCCGTTGGCCGCGTACTCCATGACGTGCTTCTCGCTCACTCCGCCCAGCAGCGAGCGCCGGAAGTCGGCGATGACGAACCGGGCCTCGTCGGGCGTGTAGCGCTCCTCGATGCCACGGGCGATCAGGCGCAGCAGGTTCGTCTTTCCGGACTCGGCGTCGCCGAACGCGATCAGGTGCGGCTCGCCGACCAGGTCCAGGTAGACCGGGGCGAGCTGCTGCTCGTTGATGCCGATCGGGATGCCCGGCTGGGCCCGGTCGGTGACCTGCAGCAGCTGCTGTCGGGTCAGGTCGCGTGGCAGGAGCCGGACCTTCGGGGCGATCTGGTACGGCCACGCGGCGTCGATCCGCGCCACCAGGTCGGCCGTCGCCTCGGCCAGTTTGGCCACCGTCGCCTGACCGTCCGAACGGGACACCGCCGCCATGAAGTGGAGCTTCTCCTTGGTAACGCCCCGGCCCGGCGTACGCTCCGGCACGTTCATGGCGGTACGACGGTCCACATCGGACTCCGACGGGTCGCCCAGGCGCAGCTCGAGCTTGGTGCCGATGCTGTCCCGCAGGCCGACGCGGACCTCGGCCCAGCGCGCCGCCGTCATCACGACGTGGATGCCGTAGCCGAGTCCGCGGGCGGCCAGGTTGACGATCGCCGACTCGAGCTCCTCGTAGTCCTGCCGGACCGAGCCCCAGCCGTCGATGACGAGGAACACGTCGCCGAACGGGTCGTCGGCGACCTCGTGGGTGGCGCGCATCCGGCGGTAGGTGGCGATCGAGTCCACGCCGAGCCGGGCGAAGCGGGCCTCCCGCTCGTCCATCAGCGAGGTCACCTCGGCCACGGTCCGGCGGACCCGCTCGGTGTCGCGCCGCCCGGCCACGCCGGAGGTGTGCGGCAGGCCCTCGAGGGCCCGCAGCGCGCCGCCGCCGAAGTCCAGCATGAAGAACTGGACCTCCCACGGCGTGTGAGTGAGGGCGAACGAGCAGACCAGGGAACGCAGCATGGTGCTCTTGCCCGACTGCGGCCCGCCGACGATGACGACGTTGCCGCCCGCCCCGTCCAGCGACACCATCAGCGGGTCGCGCTTCTGCTCGAACGGCCGGTCGACCACGCCCACGGGCGCGGTGAGCTGGCCCCGCAGCGACCAGTTCACCGGGTGCAGGCCGCGGAACTCGTCCACGCCGAGCGGTGGCAGCAGTTGGTCCAATGTGGGCGGTTCGGACAGCGGCGGCAGCCAGACCTGGTGGGCCGGCGGCCCGTACCCGTGCAGCCGCTCGGCGATGACGTCGAGCATCGAGATCTGCTTGCCCGTACCGACGGATTCGTCGACCGGTTCCGGGGCCACCGGGTGCTGCGGGAGCGCGACCGTCTGCACGCTGAACGGGACGATCATCCTGCGGGGACCGCCGTCGCCGACCTGAGCGCCTTCCAGAGACGGGCGGTACGGGCCGGAGACGTACGCGGCCCGGAAGCGCAGCATGGTGGTGGTGTCCACCTTGAGGTACCCGTGCCCAGGCGCCTGCGGCAACTCGTACGCGTCGGGTACGCCGAGCACGATCCGGCTCTCGATGGCGGAGAAGGTGCGCAGACCGATCCGGTACGACAGGTGGGTGTCCAGGCCGCGCAGCTTGCCCTCCTCGAGGCGCTGCGAGGCGAGCAGCAGGTGCACGCCGATCGACCGGCCGATCCGGCCGACCTGGATGAACAGGTCGATGAAGTCCGGCTTGGCCGCCAGCAGTTCGCTGAACTCGTCACAGATCACCAGCAGGCGCGGCAGCGGGGCCAGCGGGGCACCGTTGCGCCGGGCCGTCTCGTACTCCTGGCGGCTGACGTAGTTGCCGGCCGCGCGGAGCAGTTCCTGGCGGCGCACCATCTCCCCGGACAGCGCGTCCTGCATCCGGTCGACGAGCGTGAGCTCCTGGGCCAGGTTGGTGATCATCGCGGAGACGTGCGGGAGCCCGGACATGCCCGCGAACGTGGCACCGCCCTTGAAGTCGACGAGCACGAAGCTCAGCGCCTCCGGCGGATGGGTGGCGGCCAACCCGACCACGAGCGTGCGCAGGAGCTCGCTCTTGCCG
>Ga0068864_100005945_pt1 | contig 10008 bp, 11 predicted proteins | sample KBSSwiS72_FD_66586 | JGI IMG/M metagenome (GOLD analysis project Ga0068864, IMG submission 66586) | Switchgrass rhizosphere microbial communities from Kellogg Biological Station, Michigan, USA - KBS Switchgrass S7-2 | ecosystem: Host-associated > Plants > Roots > Rhizosphere > Soil ...
GACTACCCGCCAGATCCTTCACGGCGATCTCCATGATTGCGCCGGTGTAGTAACTCAAACCGCGAGCTAGGGATGGGTCGATACATAAACGCGCAGCGATACCTGATACCGTTGCGAGATCCAGAATCTGCTGTAACTCATCAACACCAGCCGATCCCAACTCATTGTCTCTAACAAACTCAACGACGCGACCAAGCACTGCCTTATTGAGCGCCAGCGCTTTCTTATCGGGCTCCTCACCGGCGGTAATCTCCGCTGCGTGGTCCAATGAATTTACGTCAGTGAAAAATTGCAGTAGCTTCTGCCCGGCAATGGCACTGATACCACGAGCGACTAACTCCTTCTCAACTCCTTCACGGCCAATCTTGTCCAGCTTGTCGAGCGCAATCAACGCACCGTCATGTTGGTCCAAAGCGACTCCGGCAACTCCAAGAATTCCAGTTAACACCTTGCGGTGATTGATCCGAATCTTAAAATCGTTGAAGCCTAGCTTCGTTAACACCTGACTGGCCGCAGAACAAATCTCCGCTTCCACAACCATCGATCGCGAACCCAGAACGTCAACGTCACACTGGTAAAACTCTCGAAAGCGTCCGCGTGCTGGACGATCAGCGCGCCACACGGGTTGAATTTGGTAACGCTTAAAAAACTTTGGCAGCTTGTCGCGATACTCCGCAACCACTCGCGCCAGCGGCACAGTCAAGTCGTAGCGCAACGCAAGGTCGGCTTCACCTGTACCTTCGTGCACACCGCGCTTCAGTATCTTGAAGATTAACTGGTTGCCTTCTTCGCCATACTTCCCCATCAACGTTTCAATGTTTTCGGCCGCAGGCGTTTCCAGCGGTTCAAAACCGTAGCGTTCATACACTTCCTTGATGACACTAATGACGTATTCCCGTTTTCGTACATCAGCCGGCAGAAAGTCGCGCATCCCGCGCGCTGGTTGGGTTTTGTTGGAAGCCATTACTTAAAAATCGAAAAACCTGCGTAAAAAACAAACTGATTTAGACCGCGATTAGAACCCGATATGTCACCATTGGAAATGTGATGAAGTCGAACACCAAGCGTCACCGCACGACGATCTGAAGTTCGAATCCTGACACCACCGCCACCCTCCAGCGTGAATGCAAATTGTCCGGCATCTTCAATCGGCATGGACTTGTTGAAAATCAAACCGCCCGCATTGATGTGCACAAATGGATGTATCTTTGATCCGTTTGCGAAGTCCAACTGCAAACCCAGGGGGCTCACTCCGGCACCGTAAGCGGTCTCGCGTTTAAAAGTAGTCACACCGCCAACTGTAGTTCGCGCCACGACGACGCCAGTGCCGATCGCAACTGGAATGGCATCGAGCGTGTATTGCAATGCCAGGCTGTTGTTTGCCGCCAACGTTCGTCCATAACGAAACGCGGCCAGGAAAAACTTTCGATCGTCGGCCTCGTCTTCATGGAGTCCACCAAAAACTGTGGTGGCCGCGGGTGAAAACCCGCCCCAAAATCCAAATTCGTTATCACCTCGCTTTAGTAGAAAAGGTTCACTGCTTACAGCATTTGTCTGCGCAGCAGTTTTAGCTTTCGTTTCATCTTCTCTTTGTGCGACTACTGGAAAACTCGCGAGCAGGAGCAAGAGCAAACCCAAGGTCAGCCTGATATGTGTACCCATCCGTGTTTAGTTTTGCGTTACCTTTCATTTTATTAAGTTGGAACTATTAACTAACAAAGGCGTCTTTGTACTCACTGGTGTAAAGAACATAATTTTTCCAGAAGACCTCGAGCCCCTTTACTTCCTCATCACTTAAAGCACGTTTCACTTTTGCGGGAAAACCCATAACGAGTGAACGCGGCGGAATGATTGTGCCCGGACTCAGCAATGAACCAGCAGCAACCAATGAATCAGCTCCAACCCGGACATCGTCGAGCACAATGGCGCCGATTCCAATCAAACAACCCCGCTCAATGTAACAACCATGCAAGGTGACGCTGTGTCCGACGGTCACTTCCTGCTCTAGAATCGTCGGATGCGTTCCATTGCGAACATGAATAACGGAATTATCCTGGACGTTAGACCGGTCACCAATTCTGATGTGATGAATATCGCCGCGAACCGTGCAATGACACCAAATCGAAGCTTCCTCCCCAAGATGTACATCGCCAATTACTTGAGCGCTGACATCCACGTACGCGGTAGGGTGGATTTGAGGATGAACTCCACGAAACGGTCTAATCATGTTTTTGAGGATAGTAACACAGTGCCGGTTAAGGTATGCTAAATTGCCAACATGGACCGCCGCAAAGTCTTCACCATTTTTGTAGTGCTGTTTGGCCTTTTTTCCGCGTCTTGTTCGACGTCGCTTTTCAAAGTGAAACCTGCGACCGAACTCCCGCCATTGCCGGCAGACTCCCGAAACACTGAGGCTAATGGCCTGACTGTAACTGTCGCGCCTTTGCTAACTGACGAACAGACTCAAGAGCTGTTTGAAGTCAACTTGCCGATGACAGGAGTATTGGCAGTGCGCGCGCAACTGCAAGCGCCGAGTGGGACGCCACTTGAGTTGAAACGAGCGCGTTTTGTTGTCCACGACGCTCAGAATCGTGAGTGGAAACTGCTGTCACCAAAGCAGACTGTTTCCAGAATCATGAGCGCTAACGGAATGAAGCTTTACAACCCAAATGCGAGGAAGCAGTTTGAGAGCGAAATTACTTCCTACAGTTTTGATACCAAAACACCGCTCGATTCAACGCGGAGTGGATTTCTATTTTTTCAAACACCGGACAAGCGAGCGGTTGATGCAAACCAAAAACTCACGCTCAGCATTGAACGATTGCCGCAGCCAGTTTCAATCGCACTAAATTAGCAGGCTCTCTGCATACTCTCGTTATTCCGAAAACCTCGAACGCCATCAATGCGGCTTGGCCGCCGCCGCCGTTGCGAAAAGCCTCGGGCTTTCCGGAACTCTATAGAAATTCTTGCGGCTATGCCGCCTCCGAGGCAGAGCCTCAAACTATCTGACCACAGCCCGGAAAGCCAGAGGCTTTCCGCAAGGGTGGCGGCTAAGCCGCGAGGCAAAACCGACTCATATCGGACACTAGATATTAAAAAGCGGGCTGACGTTTTTACGCAGCCCGCTGTTATTTGAAAGAGCCAAACAAACTAGCCACGAGGACCAGTGGCCCTCACAGTAACTTCCGTTCCTGAAATCAGATCCAAATCATTCCTGCCCTGGACGTAGACGGATCCGGCACCGGCACTAGCCCCAACTACAGCGCCGATTGCCGCACCTTTGCCACCGCCCGCGATTGCGCCAATGATTGCGCCCACCGCTGTACCGATCGCAGTTCGGGTTATGGTCTTGTTTGATTGATCACTGTCGCGAACAGCACCCTCGTTATCAACATTGATCACATCGCCATTAGGCGAGCGAACACTTTCGAGAATGCCCGCAAAGCGATACGTCCGGCCATCACGCGTGCGAATCGTGTCGAAATCCAAAGTCATTTCAGATCGACCACTAATCCGACCGCCACGATTGATACCGCTCACGAATCCTTCGATCGTTGCCCCTTCGTATTGCCCTGGTGAACGAACAGTCATTGTGAAACGTTGATTCGGTTGGGCGTTCTCGGTTGTTAGATCACTATTCAACACAGCCACTAACGAAGTTCCATCGGGAACGACAAATGTACCTGCTACATCAGTGTTGCCACCGTAGCTCGGCTTGTCGCGATTCGTGTCGTATACGTTGAGCTGGGCCGTATCGGAAATTCGATCATAGTAAGTCCGCACAGTCACCGGCTGTTGCAAGCGATCACTTGAGAGCGATCGAGTAACGAGCAGTTGACGACCATTGTTGGTGACATCAAAGTTGACCGTAAAATCATCGGACCGATCGCCAGTGCGACTAATACTCAATTCATCACCCACCACTTGGGCGCGAACGCGAACACTTCTGCCACTGCCGTTAGTTTCAACCTGTTCGCGGCCATCAGCGACGAAGGAAATTTGAGGCGCTCGTGACGAAGCAATTGTCACCGAGGTGCCACGTCGATCAATCGCCAACATCTGCGGCGGATCTAAACGACGCAATAAAGCATCGTAAACGCGTTGACGTTCCGCCAACGATAAGTTGCGCGTCGCGTCATCAACTGCGCGACGAGCGTCGTCGCTTTGACTTGAAGCAATTCGATACGTACCGGTCAAGTCTCCGCGCGAAGATGGCGAAGATGGATAGCCACCATCGTTACCTGGAGACGTGGACCAGTTTGCGGAAACGTTAAATGCGCTTCCCAACGATTCAAGGTCGGGACGCAATTGTGTCCAGCTATTTTCAGTCTGATACGACAGTTGCTGATTGTTGACGTACGTATTTAAGAAGGCTGCGTTCCGGAGCAGATCACTTACGTCACTAGATGTAATCTGACGTGTATTGACGCGGTTACGGAGTTGGACAATCGCCATTTCGAATGAGCTCAACTGATCGCGAACTCGATCTGCGCCGTTGCGATTGTTAACGCGTTGGTTCAGATCCTGGCGCAACCACCGACTGAAAGTCGTCGTGCGACTATCGATACGTTGGACCAACTGACGCAGCTGAATGTCACTGAGGGTTGAGTTGGATGAGCCCGGATAACTTCCATTGTTGGCCTGCCAATTCAAATTGTAAGCGCGAGCCAACTGGTCAATGTCACTGCGCAGTGTTTGCCAATCTCTTTGCGCACTGGAACCAATTCGGCTGTTCGCGAAAAAGCTGTCGAGCGCGGTAGCACGATCAAGGACCAGCCGCGCATCTGTTGAAGTGTCGCGCCGACCACCAAGTCGCCGATCTAATTGAAGTGTCGCCGCCTCAAGGTTAGTGATTAATTGATTGAGTTCATTGACGCGATAGGTTCCGCGATTTCCTGTTGTTTGTATTGAGTTGCGCAAACTATTTGTATCTGTCTGAATTCTGCGAACCAGGTCACGCACGTTGTTGGTGTTTGCGTTGAACTGGGCCATCGCTACATCAGCGAAATTCAGAGAAAGCACAACTAGCAGGCTTGTGAAAATTGTTTTTCTAATTTTTCCCATCTTTTCGACCTCCGAAAGTCATTCCCTTGGTTGGGATGTGAGTCACGACCCGCTGATTGCGGGGTGGTACTGACCTCTCCAGGACAAATAGCTTCAAGACTTGTGCCAGTAGCCTTTTTTGAAGGTTTTCAAGTGATTCGGGGGATAGAAGAGACGGAGTCGTGCACGGGAACTGAATCACGTTCAGACATGAACAACTGAGTTGTACTGTTTTTAGACCGGAAATCCTGTGAAGCTGAGCAGATCAGAAGATGAATTTGGAATGGATTATTGCGAAACTCTTGCGATGGCTTGATGGAGTAAAACGTGTGCAGGACTTGTGAAGTGTCTCTTTTGCGTCGAAAGACGTGTTAGCCGGTTGAACCGAATCCTCCTGCACCTCGTGCAGTTTCATCAAGGTCTGTGGCCCATGTTGGTGCTGGAGTAATTATCTGTTCGATGATCAACTGACATAGCCTACTACCCTGTGGGAGTGATAATGCATCATCACCAGTATTCAGGAGCGCGCAACAAACTTCGCCTCTGTAATCCGAATCTATGACGCCGGCCAACACGTCGAGTCCATTCTTGACAGCCAATCCTGACCGCGGAGCAACACGTCCGTAAAAGCCAACCGGCACCGCCACAGCTAATCCAGTTCGAGCCACAACTCGTTGATGGGGTTCAATAGTAATGTCTTCGATGGAATAAAGATCGAGACCAGCCGAAGCCAGACTTCCGCGAGTGGGCAGTATTGCACGTGGATCAAGTTGCTTGAATTTAAGAAGGTCCATGATTGGCTTGCGCTCTAGAGTTTTGGAAGTGTGACGCCGCGTTGGCCTTGATACTTGCCACCACGATCTTTGTATGACGTCTCGCAAATTTCATCTGACTCAAAAAAGATGACTTGGGCCACACCTTCGTTCGCATAGATCTTCGCGGGCAGCGGTGTGGTATTTGAAAACTCGAGTGTGACGTATCCCTCCCACTCAGGCTCGAACGGCGTTACGTTAACCAGTATCCCGCAACGCGCGTATGTGCTCTTGCCGAGACAAACCGTCAGCACGTTTCGCGGGATGCGAAAATATTCAACGGTGCGAGCGAGCGCAAAGCTGTTTGGCGGAATGATTACTGATTCACCCTTAATATCCACGAAATTCTTTTCATCAAACTCTTTTGGATCGACGATGGTGCTATTGATGTTTGTGAAAAGCTTGAACTCATCGGCACAACGAATGTCGTATCCGTAACTGGAGGTTCCGTAAGAAACGATTCGACGACCATCAACTTCTTTAACCTGACCAGGCTCGAACGGCTCGATCATTTTGTACTCGTCCGCCATTCGGCGAATCCACTTGTCTGATTTGATGCTCATGGGATTGGGACTTTGGGCTTTGATCTTGGGGCTTCGGTCTTTGAACTTTGAAAACGAGAGCGGGCATTCTACAAAATGAACGCTCGAAAGGACAAAGAACAAAGTCCCGAGACCTAGCTCCCATTCTTCTTGATATTAATTACGCCGTCGCCGACAGTGAACTTGAAATAAGCTCCACCAGAACCAGCACGAGCACGAACAGTTCGTTCAGTAATCCCTGGTTTCTCGCGGGTCTCTAAAGCATCGTAGCCATTTACAACTTTGCCAACTCTCAATACATCAGCATCGACGTCGCCGTTGAAGCCTCCCGGCAGATCCACATTCAACATGCCCGCGGCAATGCGAATATCCGCACCGGAGCCCCGCCAACTTCGAACGGGAATTGAAAGATTAACGTTCCCCGCTGCGACGGTAACTTGTACAGTGCCGCCGGTGAGTGAAAGCGTCGTCTCACTTTCCGTAGCATTAATTCTCAGGGCTCCTTCGACACCGGAAAACGAGACTGGACCATGACCAGCATCGATCTCGACGTCGGTTGAAGTAGGAACACGCAAACGGTAATCAGCTTTCCAGGGCAAGTTTAAAAGGCGCTTGGGAAAGTTTTTGGCAGCCCGCTTCATGAATTCTCGATCGTGAGTACCAGTGGTAAGAATCCGCAAGTGATCGCCGTCATCGTCGAATGCAAAATTATTGACCGGGACCAACAGATCCAGGTCAGCTTCAGTTTCAGCTTGCCACTCGATGTCGGCATTGAATTCGACTTCACTGCGATTCCAGCCCTCAATCTTTATCGATCCTTTTGGTGCACCAAGAACTGTAACCGTCCCTCCAAACCCCATTCTCCGAGTTTCATGGAAGCTACCGGTACGTTTAATTAGTGTTGGTGGCGGTTGCGGCGCTCTATTTTTTTGGGAAGCATCAGATAACGAGTGACCAGAAAAGAGGAGAATGGTTAACGCAAATATTGTGAAGCGAAACAGTTTTGTTTTCGGCAAATGATTTCTCTCTTTCGCCACGCACAATACAACAGTCTGCATTCAATAGTCAGTAATAATCACTATGGGGCTCGCTGACAAAATAAAAACGGACGCGCTATTTTGCGTCCGTTTCATCCCCCGCATTAACCACTCGTTTACTTACGTAAAAATGTTATCTGTCCGCTGAAGTTGGTAACTGACACTGATGAACGACCATCGCCTACATCTCCCACATAGCGCCGACCGTCCTGGGTCTTAAATCGATCGTTCCAAAAGTCTCCGAGGTTTACTCTCTTGGCAGGGGAAGCTGCTACCAGTCTGAACGCAGAGTTTCCAGGGATACGAATAGTAATGTCGCCTTTGGTGGATTTGAATTCGTAAGTTCCACCACTCGAAAACTCACCGTCGAACGTAATGTTACCAATCGTATTTTGGGCAACCACTTGCGAAGCTGTGATGTTGGAAAGTTCGATATCGCCCTCGGTTGAAACATGTGCGCGAACTGAGGCGCCATGAAGATTGAGCACTATGATCTGTCCGCGTCTCGTTTCGAGATCTACTGATGAATTTGCCGGCACTTGCAGTCTGAAATTTACGTCGCCTACATCACCGCGACCTCTATTGTCACTCATGACATCCACCACCAAACTTTGGTCGATCTGCTTTGGGATTACGTGAGCGCTGGGTGATTCCATCGTGGCCGAAAGACGAATTTCATCCTTGTTCCATGACTCGACAATGATCGTTCCGGAAATATTTCGCAGTTCGATGCGAACGTTTTTGCCAACAGGATATCGTTTATTTAGTCGCTGTTGAGCTTCTACGGCAGCCGACAAGCACACCAACGCCGTGACTGCTATTACAAAAGCGGCGATGCGAGTTGACGGACGCCAAGTTAGTAAGCTGGTTTTCATCAGTATGGGGCTTCTACAAAAGACAAATCAGAAAACGAACATTGCTGCTCAGAGATCCGAAAACTCCTTCAACAATGCGAGCTTGTCGTTTAGTGATTCATTGAGCATCTGCTCAGAAATCTCATCATGGGGATTACGATTCAGTTCATTGAGTGACTGACTAACGGCCTGATCGATCACTTGCATGTTACGCTCGAAAGTCGCGCGCATTTCCGGATTCCAACGCGCTTTATTGAGTTCCACACGTTGGTTCCAGTAATTGATCACTTGTTGACGTTGCCAAACGCGTTCTGCGATACCCGAGTCCGCGGCAACTACTTTCTGCTCCGGCGCCAGAGCGTTAGTCGGATTAGTACCAAATCTGCGCACACCTACAACTGTGATCAGCGACACGCATAAGACAACTGCTGCGGTAAGCGAAACTAACTGGGGCAATGAAAGCTCCCAGCTGCGACCCAGCAATCGACCTAAAAAGGATTTGCCCGGTGCTTTTGCAATTGCGCCCGTAGCTGCTCCGGCTTCAACGACGTTCCGGATGCGCAACCACATGGCTTGCGGATTTGGTGGCGCTTCGTATTCGCCGCGATTTGATCGGCAGTAACCGACTATCGCAGACAAATCCTGGCGCACACTCTCGCAATCCAGACACTCTTTAAGGTGCGTATTAAGTATTAGCTCGTCGCTCCGACTGATGGAGCCATCGAGCAAATCATGAATGAGTTCCTGACATCTATCGCAGTTCATTGCTTTACCTTGTTCTGCCGCACAGAGGCGGGCGAATATTACTAAATCGCGGGAAGACAGAACATACTTTCGATTTCGTCGATCCTTGGGAAGACTGCGTCTAAGCCCGTTGCAATTTGTGGCTCTGGCTATTCGAGGCTACTCAGGCGTGTTCTGTTGCCTCAGCAGTCCTCGTAATTTCATCCGAGCCTTGTGCAACTGCGACTTGGATGTTCCCACCGAGCACCCCAACATTCTGGCGATCTCCTCGTGCTCGTGACCCTCAATATCATGGAGGGTAAATACTGTTCGGTATCCGGGCGGCAGTTGAGCGATGGCCTTGTCTAAAGCGATTCGATCAACGACTGGCATGGAATTGGGGTTTTCCGTGCCTTTTACTATTTGAACAGGCGTTTCACCGTCTTCGGTCGTACTTTCCATACGCACACCGCGTTTGCGGAAGTGCATCAGGACCTGGTTGACCGTTAAACGGTGTAGCCACGTAGTAAAGGCAGACTCACCTCTAAAACTACCGATTTTTCTAAAGAGCTGGATGAAGACCTCTTGTGCGAGATCCTCGGCCTCCGAAACACTTCCCGTCATTCGCAAACAAAGGGAGTACACGCGTCGATTATGACGCTGGTAAAGGTCCTCGAAAGCTCCCATGTCTCCCTGGGCTGCCTTCTGCGCCAGCGCATAGTCAGTCGATTGCGTTGTCTCGGTGTCGGCTGCCGTCACGTGTTCTCGCAAGCTCGGGCAAGCTGGAAGAAATCTCACAAGATCTGCTACAGCTTGTTCGGCAGGCATATCACGCTTCCGCAGTTAAATGGTAACGCACTGTCACTCAGATGCCCGCGTGGGATTTGCGGTAGGAGGTACCAGTGCCCTCAACTCGGCTGTGATGCTGCGCTTCGAGCGCGTCGTTGCCTTACCCGATACTAAAAATTGTGGAATCCCTGCCAAATCCACTTTCCGC
>Ga0068864_100005951_pt1 | contig 10005 bp, 6 predicted proteins | sample KBSSwiS72_FD_66586 | JGI IMG/M metagenome (GOLD analysis project Ga0068864, IMG submission 66586) | Switchgrass rhizosphere microbial communities from Kellogg Biological Station, Michigan, USA - KBS Switchgrass S7-2 | ecosystem: Host-associated > Plants > Roots > Rhizosphere > Soil ...
AAACGCCGGACGATCACACGCTTCGAGCTACGCTATGTTTCATTAAGTAGTGGTTTTTGTACCTCTTTTGGCAACCCATTTTTGCGCGTGCTTGTGGCCACTCGCGGCTTACTCCTATAATTATTCGCTCATGGAAATACATCCTTCACCAGAAGCGAGCGCCGAAGCGTGTTGCGACTCCGTTGAGACCGGCACGGTGGAACAGGTCGCAGTCGCGAATTTGCCGACTGAATGGGGCGATTTTCAGATTGCCGCTTACCGCTCGCTAACCACCAAAGAGGAGTTTGTCGTCCTCTTCCTGGGTGAGATGCAACGCGACGTGCCAACGCTGGTTCGCATCCACTCGCAATGTCTGACCGGCGACGTCTTTGGCTCGACCAAGTGCGACTGCGGGCGCCAGCTTCACCAAACCATGCAGATGATCCAGCAGGAGGGTCGTGGCGCGATAGTGTATCAACAGCAGGAAGGGCGTGGCATCGGCATCGTCAATAAGATCCGCGCTTATGCGCTTCAGGATCTCGGCGCCGATACGGTGGAAGCGAATGAGAAACTCGGGCTGGCGGTGGATCTGCGAGACTACCGGCAGTGTGCCGAGATACTCTTTGATCTCGGCCTCTGCCAGGTGAAAGTCATCTCGAATAATCCGCTGAAACTCCGGGCGCTCGAAGAGGCGGGATTGAAGATCGTCGAACGTGTTTCGATCGAGGTCGATACGCCTGAGGACGCCGAGCATTATCTAAGGACGAAGAAAGAAAAACTCGGCCACCTGCTCGAACTGAAGAATACTTAGCCGCAGATGAACGCAGATACACGCGGATCTGTTGCTACTGCTTACTCCTCAAGTCCTTGATTGTTCCCTTGATGCGTTCCGCGTCAGGCGCTTTTGGATCCAGCTTCAGATACTTCTCCAACTCGTCAGCCGCTTCCTTGTTCTTATGCGTACTCATGTAGAGACCACCGAGGTATTTGTGAGCAAGCGGAATGTTCTCGCCGCCATTCGCCACCGTCAGTTCAAACTCCTTCAGGGCTTCTTCATAATGCTTCTCGCTAACGAGCGTTAAGCCGAGATAGTAATGCGCCGTAGGACCGGGGCTCTTCAACTCCACGGCCTTGCGCAGGTGCGTTTCGGCTTCGTCCATCTGCTTCTTATTAAATGCGACGATGCCGAGATTGAGATGTGCCGCTGCGTCAGTGGGCTTTAGCTTCGCCAACGCGTCGAACGTCTCGCCGGCTTTGTCCCATTGTTTGAGAACCAGGTACTGCGCGCCAAGCTCGTTCAGTGCAAGCGGAAAGTCTGGATGCTTTGCAACCGCACCGCTAAGAAATTCAACCGCCGCTTTAGCATCGCCCTTACGCGCGGCCTCGTTACCTTTCTGATAAAGAGTGAGCGCTTCCTTGGGAATGCCGGCGAAAAGTGGATTCGATGTATCTATTCTTGGGTGCAGTTGAACCGTTACCTGCAAAACTCGCCCATTGGCTCCGCGATCGATATTTACACTCTCGCGAGCCCGGTCGAATTCGGGGCCCGCATCGACGACGACGGTGTAGTCGCCGGCCGGTAGACCATTAAACCGGAAGGCGCCATCCTGATCCACAGCCGTAGAATTTGAACCAAAGTTGCTGATGCTTTCGAGACTGACTTTGATCGTCCGTCCACTCACTGACTGACCCGAGGGAAAATAAATGCGGCCCTGGATCTGGTTGCTTCCCTCGCCGCTGTTAAGTCCACGCGAACTGCCGGGCGCCTGGGCATTGGCGACAAGCGCGGATGACAGGACCAAACCCGTCATCAAAACAAGACTGACAACCGCAAGGAACTTCAAACTGTTTCCAACCATGAATGAATTGCTGTCCTTTCTCCAATCTAATTATTGGTGATGTGGCTACGAAGCTCCTTGATGGTCGCACGCACGCGCTCGCCATCCGGCGCGTTGGGAGTCGCGGCCAGATATTTCTCCAACTGTTCGACCGCTCGCGGATAATCTTTGTTCCTCCAATAGAGTCCGCCGAGATAGTAGTTGGCCATGCCGAGTTGGGTGGAGTTGGCTTGAGTCGCGGTAAGCAACTCCTTCTCGGCGTCGTCGAATTTACTTAGCCTGAGCAATGTGATTCCGAGATACATATGCGCTGTCGGTGCATTCGCATTGCGTTTCAGTGCCTCGCGTAACTGTTCTTCCGCGTCAGTGAAGTGCCTGCCTTCGAGGAGAGCGATGCCCAGGTTGAGTTGGGATCCAAAAGCTGCGGGATCGAGTTTGCATGCTTCCTTTAAAACTTCGATTGCCTTATCAATCTGCCGCAGTTTCAAATACTGCACGCCGAGTTCATTGAGGGCCAGGGGAAAATTTGGGTAAAGCGTTACTGCTTCCTTGAGACTGCCGGCGGCGCCGGACGGATCATTCGCGCGCGCCTCTTCCATTCCCTTCTCGTAAAGCTTGCGAGGTCTCTCTGGAACCGCTGCCAGCGAAGCATTGACTACCGAGGCTTTCGCCGTAGCGCCCTTCTTCAACTGAAGGTGCACCATCACCGTGAACCTTCGTGTGGTCGTGGGGAGACGTGCGCCGCTTCGCCCGAGATTTGCGTCGCTATCGATGTAAACACTCTCGCGCGCGACCTCATAGTCCTCGCCGGCCGTAACCACGACGGTGTAATTGCCCGGCGCCAACTGACTGAACGTGAAAGCGCCGCTCGAATCCGGAACGACCTGCAATTCGCCGTATTGCAACGACTCGAGCTTCACGATGATCGTTCCTTCAGCTCTTCGTCCGGAAGGAAAGAAGACGTAACCCTGAATAACGTGACTGCCACCCGTTCCAGTAGTTTGTTTACCGCTACCCTGAGCATTCACACTCAAAGGCAGGAGAAGGGTGCCCAGTAAAATTAGAAATATACGACCTGAATGAAAGCGGAGGAGAGTACGAACTGCCATTGAGACCTCCTTGAAACTGACGCCGGGTTTTCTGATTTAACTCCCGGAGCCCGTTAAGATCAAGTCTGAATCTGAACTGCCAAAAAGAAATTGGGGAGAGGAACCGTTTGGCGCCTCTCCCCATCACCCGCATGGCTTTCGCCTAAGGCGGAAGTTAATTATTAGAAGGTGAATTTGGCGCCAAACCTAAACGCCGACGGAGCTTGAACCAGCAGTGCCGATCCATAGAAAGGATTGACCACCGGAGGCACGCCCGTCACACCGCTATTGATCGAGAAGGTCTGGTCCAGAGTCACAGCGCGTTGGCTGTTGAATACGTTGAACCAGTCACCCGTCAAACGCAGCTCTTTACCTTCACCAACCTTGATTGGATAGTAAACACCGAGATCCAGATTCATTGTCGTGGGCGATCGGTGGTCACCGATGCTCTCGACCGTGTTCGGGAATCCTGGGTCTGAAGCGGAGACGGTCGGAATGATTGCGGTTCCGCGCGGTACGGCGAAGCCTTCGTTGTTGCCATAGATCGGATGCGGAATCAACTGGTTGAACGGCACACCGGACTGCGTGTAGAAGTTTCCACTAAGGAGAAGTTTCCACGGAGTGCGATAGCTGCCGTTGAACTTGAACTGATGCGGCCGATCGTTCGGCAGACGTCCGTAAGTGTTAGCGAGCAGGCTCTGAAGGTCGAACAACGAAGTGATGTTCGGGTCAGACTGCCCGTTGTCATTACGGAAGAGGCCTTCGTAGTTACCAATCAGGCTCGAGTACACGTAAGAAGCGATGAACTGGAAGTTATTCGTAAATCGCTTGGTAGCGGTGAACTCGATGGCCCGATAGAAGCGCTGAGCGCGACCAAAACACTGAGGAGCACGACCGGTCGCCGGGTCACCAGCGCAAGCCGCTTCTTCAGTGGTTCCGGGTCCGATACGGCCCGGGTTGAAGATGAAGTACGTGTCGCCATCGTCGAACGAACCATCTTCGATGACGTTGACCATAGCACGATAAATCCCGCGGCTTCCGAGCACCACGTCGTGACCGATTTCATACTCGGCGCCGAACGTGTATTCACGAATGCTCTGGGGCTTCAGACCCGGATCCGCCGGTGTTGCATCAGAGCCCAGGTTAGTGGCTCCAGTGCTGACGCCCGGAACGATCAATGAGCCTGCCGGTCCATTCAACCGGTTGACGTTGAAGTTCTTGTCCGTCTGTACATCGCCGCCGCCTGCGCGAACGTTGACGTCCAAAGGAATCGGAGTTTCGATGAACTGCGCGTAGTTCGCGAAGATCTTGCCTTTGCCTTTACCGGTGAAATCCCAGATAAAGCCAAAGCGCGGCGCCGCGTTATCGTCGAAGTTGTTGAACTTCAGGTACGTGCTGTTGTCGTTGCCATAGGACTGCTGATAATCCCAGCGAACGCCAAAGCTGAGTTGGAAGTTCCTGGCGAATTTCCAGTCGTCGCCTACGTAGAAGCTTTCAACGTTGGTGTAAGTCGAACCAGTGAGTTGGAAGTCACGTACGCGAGTGGTGTTGCGGATGATGAACGGTACACCGAACGCTTGCGCGGTGGTGATTGCCGTCGGAGTTCCATTGACCGTCAGGCCGAGGGCCGCCAGCGTTGCCGCTGGAATAGCCTGGGCGCGGTCGACACCTGACTGATTCGGACAGGTGATGGCGTTGCTGACAACCGTGCATACCAGCCAGTTGTTGGTAATGCGCGATCCGTTAGTCGAGTTAGCATCAGCACCATTCGTCGGAGTCAGGCCTAAACCAGGCGTAAAAGGATAGGTGACGGCCGGACCGCTGGAAAGGGTGTTGATGTCGTAGTGGTTGGAGTTCCACTCAAAGCCCCACTTAACCGTGTGAGCGCCACCGACGATGTTCTGCATGTGCGCATTGAATTCATAGCGGTTGCGGTTCTGATCTGAAAAAAGACCAAAGCCCGGACCACGTACGAAATTGCGCTGCAATGAACCACCACGACCATCGACGAAATCGAGGAAGCCGGTGCCGGCGCCGAAGTTCACGCCAGTCGATACTGGTGTCAGCACGTTGCCGCTTTTCAACACTGCGAAGTTATCAGTGATGAGTGACTTATCGATCGCGCGTGGGATCGTGTTTGCTCTTTGGTAGTGCAGACCGCCCGAGATCTCAGCGATGAAGGTATTCGTGATCGTTGAGTTGAGACGGAATGCGTAGTTGTGTCCACCTGTTTCCTGACGGCCTTCAAACGCTGTGATGTCGTCGCCGAAACCGTTGACGTTATTCAGAGCGGCGGTAGCCAGGAAGCCGTCGATCTTCGTGAAATCGCCGAAGGTCGAAGCGGTGAAGGTGTTCTTGGTATTGATTGCCCAGGTGATCTTGCCGGCGTAGAACGGAATCGTCACGTCGTTATCAACGGGCGTGTGGAACGTTTGCGTCAAATAATAATTCTTGCGTTTCTGTGGGTTGAAAGCTCCAAAGAACCAGAGCTTGTCTTTCACAATCGGTCCGCCGATGTCGCCGCCGAGGTCAACTTCTGAGAAGCCGTTGGCAGCCGAACCGGTGAACGGGAAGTTCTTCACTTCGCGTACCAGACCTTTGCTGGTTCCGTAACCGAAGATGTCGCCGTGAAATTCATTGCCACCGCTCTTCGTGATGACGTTGAAAATACCGCCGGTTGATCTTCCGTATTCCGGACCATAGGCACCTGTCTTGATTTCAACTTCCTGCACAAACTCGAACGGAAGGTTTGCACCCGAACCACCGAACGCCGGGTCCGTGGTGTTCACACCGTCGAGGATGTAGTTGTTTTCAGGACCAGAGGCGCCTGCAACTGAAGGATCGCGGTCACGGCCAGTCGCATCGCGCAAACCGGAGCGGGTAACCGTGGGGGCGATCGTGTAGAGACCCTGCACAGTACGCTGGGTCGGGAAGTTCGAAAACTGATCAGACGACACGTTCGACCCCGTCGTCGTGCCGCTTACGTCAACGGCTGCGCCGGCCGTGTCGGTGACCGTTACGCTGGCCGAAGCGCCGGCTGGTTGGAGTGAAATCTCAATCGACGAACTGCGGGACAGATTCACTTCAACGTCAGATCTTTCAAACTTACCAAATCCTTTTTCTGCTTCTACGGTAACAGCATATTTTCCTGGAGGAAGGTTCAGGATCTTAAAACGACCGCTGTCATCCGTCGTCGCCGTCTGAGCCGAAATCAGGTTCGGGCTCTTCACTTTTACGGCGATTCCGGGAACGGCCGCACCGGTTTGATCGGTGACCGTACCTTCAATTGACCCTGTCGTCGACGACTGCGCGAACACGCTGCCAGCAAACAGCGCGAAGCACGTCAGCAACGCCGACAGAGCAATAAACTTAAAGACATTCTTCATTTTCTGCTTTCCTTTCTTGACTAGACGAAGGATGCCGCCCCCTCCTGTGTTAATTACCCTTTTTGTGGCAGCATCCGAAAGAATTCCAAAACGAGCGGCTAAAAAGAGGCCCCATCAGACCGGATTTTGGCAAATGCCATGCCCACCTGCCGATTTGGAAGATTCCCTAATTATTCGGAGACTTACCCCACTCCCGCCCGAGGGGTCCGGGCCCTTTCAATCCAAAAAAATGGGAATATCCAGAAATTTCAACCGGGAGAGACAAGGACGGCACCGCCTGATCCGCCTTTACCTGCGTTCATCTGCGGTCCGAAAAAGGCGTTGTTCTGCTAAGATTCGCGCAATGTCTGAACGCATTTATCGCGATCCAGTTCACAACATCATTCGTCTGCAAACCGACTCCGATGAAGGCGAGTTGATGATGCGCTTGATCGATGCGGCAGAGTTTCAAAGACTACGTCGCATCAAACAACTCGGCCTCGGTCTTTACACTTATCAAGGCGCTGAACATTCTCGCTTCACTCACTCGCTCGGCGCTTTTCACCTGATGACACGCGTACTCGATCGTCTCAGTGAGACCTATGCGATCGATCCCGGCGATCGGATCGCCGCGCGTGCCGCCGCGCTGCTTCACGACGTGGGCCATGGATCGTTTTCGCACGTGATGGAGAAGGTGCTCAACTTCCATCACGAACGATGGACCGTGCAAGTGATTCTCGACGAAGCTTCGGAAGTGGGACAGTTATTGAGATCTCACTCTGACGACTTGCCGCACAAACTGGCTTCGATCATCGAAGGAACGTTTCAGCCTGCCGCGCTGGCCCAACTCGTGTCGTCGCAACTCGACGTCGATCGCATGGACTACCTGCTGCGCGACTCACTCATGACCGGCGCCAAGTATGGCATCTACGATCTCGAGTGGATCATCAACGCGCTCGCGATCGACGAAGCCGCGGATCGAGTTTACGTACAGGCGCGCGGCGTCTATGCAGTCGAAGAATATTTGCAGGCTCGCTATTACATGTTTCGACAGGTCTACTTTCATCGCACGTTGCGATCGGCGGAGGCAGTGTTGCGTTCAATCATGCGTCGCGCTTTGCACCTGCTCGACGACGGCCAGGAAGTTTGGCATGCATCGGGAACGGCTTTCGAAAAGATCCTGCGTCGCGAAGTGTTGTCGATCAGCGAGCACATGCAAGTTGACGACTCGGATTTTGTTTTCCACATCAAGCAGTGGCAACGCTCGAGCGATCCGATCCTGCGTGATCTGAGTCGCAGATTTATCGCGCGCAGTTTGTTCAAAGCAATCGATATCGATATGCCGCCGGATCAGCAGGCCGATTTTCTCTCGACCGCGAGGCAAACAGTCGAGCGCGCCGGATTTGATCCTGATTACTATTTCATCGAAGACCGCGCCAGCGATGTGCCTTACTACAGCTACTATCACTCGGAAAAGTCGGAACCCAAGACGCACATCTACGTTGAGAGTGGTTATGCTTCACCACAGATCAAAGAGATCAGCGAAGTGAGTAACGTGGTGAAGGGACTACAGCACGCATACGAGCTTCATCGTGTCTGTTTTCCGGCCGAAGTGAAGAATGAAGTCTACGCAATTTATCACCGCGGCAGTCACAAGGAAGCGCAAACCGCGATACGGTAAGTTGATTTTTCACATGCGTCGTGTCGTTTACGTTGTTGCCTTGTTGGCGTTGTTTGTGACTGGCGCCCGTACGCAAACGCGTCCGGCAGTCGCGGTGCTCGACTTTGGCGCGCAACCGATCGCCAAGCAGGCAGCGGAAACTCTGCGCGCTCGGCTGCGTTCGAGTGGTGAGTTGGTCGTGGCTGATGCTGACTTGACTCGCGCTGCCGCAAACGGAAACGGCTATTCAGGTTCGCTCAATCTTACGGCATACGAAGCGCGCGATTTGGGCGCGGCTTTAGCGACTGAGTTTTACATCATCGGCGATGCGCAAACGCTGCGACGCTCGTCGTTTAAGGCGCCCGTTTATTTTGAATCGTATTGCTCCATTTTTCTGGTTAGCGCCCGCACTGGCGCACTCATTTTCTGGGAGCGCCCCAGCTTTCAAAATCCCGAGGCAACCAGAGCCGAAGCATTGCTGTCTCAACAACTCTCAGACGACGCTTTTACTCGCCGCCTGATCGGAACAATAAAACGAGCCCACGAAGACGAACGGATTCAGCGAGCAACATCGCCTGCGCCAACCGACGTCGTGATTGAAGAAGCACCCGAAGACGAAAAGGCGGCTGAAGTTAAAGGCATACGAACGCCACGGCCGTATCGACGGCTGCGACCAGAATATCCCGAGACTGCCGCACGCGCCGAAGCCGAAGCGACTGTCGACGTCGCGGTTGATGTCGGCGCGGATGGTGAAGTAGGTGAGGTACAAGTGATTCGCTGGGCCGGCTTCGGACTCGATGAATCGACTGTGGCGACCGCTCGTCAGTTGCACTTCTTCCCGGCAATGAAGAACGGAACACCGATACCAATGCGCGTGCTGCTGCGCTACAACTTTCGCAAACCGCCGAGGTAATCAATGGGAAGAAAAGTCAGTCGCATCGTCGCGCTTCTTGTATTCGCGCTCCTCATTGCTCCGATCGTATTTGGCGATGGTTCGTCGCTTGTCTCAACTGCCACCGTCGAAGGTCGTTTAGCCGTCTTCGACGATGCGTGGGAAACGATCCAGGAGCGTTACTACGATCCCACATTCCACGGGATCGACTGGCAAGCAAAACGCACGGCGTTTCGGCCCGCAGCCGCCAAAGCCGCTAACACGCAGGAATTTTACGAAGTGCTGCGCCAGATGATCGCCTCACTCAAAGACGCTCACACGCGAGTCTACTCACCTGATGAAAAGTTTGACTGGTGGAATCCACGGTTTGTGACTGTCGGCGTGACCGTACGCGAAATTCAGAATGTGTCCACAGTCCTCTACGTCGAGCCCGGTTCTGCTGCAGCACAGACTGATATGCAACCAGGCGACACAATCGTGAGTATCGACAACACTCCCGTCGCCGACTTTATCGCGCAACGAATGCGATACGCGGGTTTGACTGACAATGGCAACGCTCGCTTTCGCACCATCGCCACACTTTTCGACGGCGCCGCGGGCACGACGGTCAAAGTTGGTTGGACCAACCGGAAGGGCAAACAAAAATCAGCCGTACTCCCCCGTTACTGGAGCCAGCGACGCCTTGGCTTTAATAACCAGCGCAAAGGAAATATCGCAGTTCTCAGAATCGACGCGTTTACACAAAGCGTCGCACTCGACTTCTCCAAAACACTGCCGTCCGTGTTGCAAGATGCGGAAGGCGTCGTTCTCGATTTGAGATCGAACGGCGGCGGCGATGCCGAAGCGATGGCTGATGTAGCGTCGCTGTTTCTCGAAGACGGAACAAACCTCGGCAAGTTTGCGGATCGATCGGGTGCTTCGTTTGAATTGCAAACTTTTTCAAAGCGACTGTGGCGCGTTCCGAATTTGCTGCCAACCAAACTTCCTTTAGTTGTACTCACGAGTGAGAACACGTCGAGCGCTGCGGAGATTTTGGTCGCCGCGTTGCAGGTGAAGAATCGCGGGCGCGTGATCGGGACGGAGACGTGTGGCTGTGTGCTCGCGATTCGAAACCGGCATGCATTGCCCGACGGTGGCGTTCTTGATGTTAGTGAATTTGACTATCGCACCGCCGGCGGCGTTC
>Ga0068864_100005952_pt1 | contig 10004 bp, 6 predicted proteins | sample KBSSwiS72_FD_66586 | JGI IMG/M metagenome (GOLD analysis project Ga0068864, IMG submission 66586) | Switchgrass rhizosphere microbial communities from Kellogg Biological Station, Michigan, USA - KBS Switchgrass S7-2 | ecosystem: Host-associated > Plants > Roots > Rhizosphere > Soil ...
GTGGCGCTCGATCCGCTCGCGCCAGACCCGCCAGCCTTCGCCCGACATAAGGAAGCCGTTGGTGGCGAAACTCTCCTCCATGGACTTGGGCGGCCGCACCATCTGCACGGTGATCCCGACCTTCCGAAGCTTGTCGAGGGCCGCCAGATAGAGCCGCCCCACGTCCTCATCGACCTCGCCCAGGTGGTCCAGCGCGATGGCGGCGAGCTTGGCGCCCTCGACCTCCATGCCGAGCGCCGCCTCGGCGTCGAACGGGGCGCGTTCTGCCGCGCCGCCGTCGGGGCCGGATATCACGCCCAGCATCCTGGCCGCCGTCGCCACGTCGCGCGCGAGCGTGCCCACGGTGTCCAGCGCCGGGCTGAGCGGATGGACGCCCTTCAGGCTCACCAGCCCCCGCCCGGGCTTCAGGCCCACCACGCCGCAGACCCCGGAGGGAATGCGCACCGAGCCGCCGGTGTCGCTGCCGAGCGCTCCGTCCACCAGGCCCGCCGCCACCGCCACCGCCGATCCTGACGACGAGCCGCCCGGTGCACGATGAACATGTGAGTCCCAGGGGTTCCACGGCGCGCCGACCGCGCGGTTGGTGCCCCAGCCGCCATAGGCCAACTCAACGGTGTGGGTCTTGCCCATGGCGCGCCATCCGGCGTCGAGCAGACGCTTTACGACGACTGCAGTCTCGGTCGGGTTCTCGGCGAGTGGAACCTGGGCGCCGCCGCCGGTCGGCACGCCCGCGACGTCGAAGAGGTCCTTGATCGCGAACGTCGGGCCGTCGCCCGCGCCGAGCGGCTCATCGAAAACCCGCACAAAGGCGTTCAAGCGGCCGTTGTAGCGACGGATACGGTCCAACGCCTCAGTGGGCGACATGCAGCCTCCGGGATGATCGACGGCGACTATCGCCGGTAACCTCGCGGGAAACCAGATGACGCAGCGGCGGGGCTATGGCTTTCCTTCAATCTGCATGACCCAGACCCTTCCGACCCAACTGCGCACCGCCGTTCGTTTCCTGGGGCGGCTGCTTGGCGACGTGATCCGCGCCGAGGACGGCGAGGCGGTGTTCAGCCAGATCGAGGAGATCCGCCAGGCCTCTGTCGCCTTCCACCGCGAGGGGACGCCGCAGGCCGCCAAGCTGATGGCCGAGCGGCTGGGTGGCCTGAGCCTGCCGGAGACCGTGCGGTTCGCCCATTCCTTCGCCTGCTTTCTGCAGATCACCAATATCGCCGAGGACCAGACCCAGCGCCGCCGCGGGCGCGCGGGCGATGCGCGACCCGACACGCTGGCCGGCGCCCTGCGCACCCTGAAGGCCGAGGGCGTCGGAACCGAGGCCGTTGTCGAACTCCTGAGCAACGCCCTGATCGCGCCGGTGATCACCGCGCACCCCTCCGAAGTGCGCCGAAAAAGCGTGCTCGACCGCGTGGGCACCATCTCCGATGACCTCGACGCCTACGACCATGCGCGTACCGAGGCAGAGCGCACGGGCATCGAACGGCGCCTGATCCGCCAGGTCTCGATTTTCTGGCGCACCCGCCAGCTGCGCCCCGTGAAGCCCGGCGTGAAGGACGAGATCGAGAACGCCGTCTCCTATTTCGAGCGAAGCTTCCTGCCGGAGTTGCCAAGGCTCTACGCCCATTGGCTGGAGGTGCTGGGCGAGCCCAAGGACCTCACCAGCTTCCTGCGGGTGGGCTCCTGGGTCGGGGGCGACCGCGACGGCAATCCCTTCGTCACCGCCGAAGTGATGCGCGAGGCCATGCGCTGGCAATCGCGCGCGGCGTTGCGGGTCTACCTCGACCGCATCCATGCGCTGGGCGCCGAGCTCTCGGTCTCCGCGCGGCTGGCTTCGGTCACCCCGGAACTGCAGGCGCTTGCGGACGCCGCGCGGGACGCTTCCGTGCAACGGGCTGATGAGCCCTATCGCCGGGCGCTCACTGGCGTGTATGCGCGCCTCGCCGCCAGCTATCCGATCCTCACCGGAGAAGCGCCGACCCGCGCGGCGGCCACGGTGGCGGCGCCCTATGAGAGCCCCGACGAGCTGAAGGCCGACCTGGAGACGGTGCTTGCCAGTCTGATCGCCGAGCACGGACCTGCCTTCGCCTATGGCGACCTGCCGGACCTGATCCGGGCGGTGGACACCTTCGGCTTCCACCTGGCGCGCCTGGACATGCGCCAGAATTCATCGGTGCACGAGCGGACGGTCGCCGAGCTTCTGAAGACCGCCGGCGTCTGTCCCGACTACGCGGCCCTGGACGAGGACGCCCGCATCGCACTCCTGGTCAGCGAGCTCGGTCACGCTCGGCTGCTGCATTCGCCCTATGCGGCCTACAGCGAGGAGACGACCCGCGAGTTCGAGATCCTGCACACGGCCGCCGATGTGAAACGCCTCTACGGGCGCGATTCCATGCGCGCCTACATCGTCTCGAACACCACCTCGGTCTCGGACCTGCTGGAGGTCTATCTGCTGCTGAAGGAGGTGGGGCTCTTCACGCCGGGCGAGGCGCCGCGCACCCAGATTTTTGCTGAGCCGCTCTTCGAGACCATCGGCGACTTGCGCGCCGCGCCGGAAACGCTGGGTGCCTATCTCGCCCTGCCGCTGATCCGCCGTCTGGTGAAACCGATCGGCATTCAGGAGGTGATGATCGGTTACTCGGATAGCAACAAGGACGGCAGCTACCTGACCTCGACCTGGGAGCTCTACAAGACCTCTCGCATCCTGGCCAAGGTGGCCAGGGACGAGGACCTGCGCCTCCAGCTCTTCCACGGACGCGGCGGGGCGGTGGGCCGCGGCGGGGGCTCAAGCTTCGACGCCATCCTGGCGCAGCCCACAGGCACCGTGAACGGCCGCATCCGGGTCACCGAACAGGGCGAGGTGGTGGCCAACAAATATGCCGACCCCGAGCTCGCCCGACAGAGCCTGGAGACCATGACGGCCGGCGTCGTGCTGGCCTCGCTTCGCACCGCCACCGCCGTCGAGCAGCTGCCGGCCGGACGCTCCGCGGCGATGGACGCGCTCTCGGCCAAGGCGATGGCCGCGTACCGGTCGCTGGTCTACGAGACGCCGGGCTTCGTGGATTACTTCTACGCCGCCACCCCGATCAGCGAGATCGCCGACCTCAACATTGGCAGCCGACCCACCTCGCGCCAGGCGACCCGCAGCATCGGCGGCCTGCGCGCCATTCCCTGGGTGTTCTCCTGGGCTCAGTCGCGGGCGATGGTTCCGGGCTGGTACGGCTTCGGCTCGGCGATCAAGGACGGTGGGGTGGAGATCGCCGTGCTCAAGGATCTGCACGAGAGCTGGCCGTTCTTTTCCTCGGCGCTCGCCAACATGGAGATGGTGCTGGCCAAGGCCGACATGGCCATCGCCGGGCGCTACGCCGAACTGGTCGAGGACAAGGCGCTGGGCAAGGCGGTGTTCGGCCAGATCCATGCGGAGTGGGAACGCACCAACGAAGCCCTGCTAACGATCACCGGCCAATCCGCGCTGCTGGAGAAGGACCAGGACCTCGCCACCGTCATCCGCTCGCGGCTGCCCTATATCGACCCGCTCAACCACCTGCAGATCGAGCTGATCCGCCGGCGGCGACGCGGGGACGACGCCGAAGCCGTGCGCGACGGCATCCACCTGACGATCAACGGCATCGCGGCGGGACTACGGAACACCGGATAGGGCCGCCCGCAGCGCCGAAACCTGGAATTCTCATGCGGCTTTCAGGAAAATTCCGCGTGCAAGCCGGGCGCGACCACCTACCTGAGCACGACACCTGACGAGGACCATGGCCATGCCTTCACTGTTCGATCCGCTCAAGCTGGGCGACCTCACCCTCAAGAACCGGATCGTCATGGCGCCTCTGACGCGGGCGCGCTCGGGCGTCGAGCGGATCCCCGGACCGTTGGTGGCCGAATATTACGCGCAGCGCGCCTCGGCGGGCCTGATCATCAGCGAAGCGACTTCGGTGACGCCGCTGGGCGTCGGCTACGCCGATACGCCCGGCATCTGGTCGGAGGAGCAGGTCGAAGGTTGGAAGCTGACCACCGAGGCGGTCCACAAGGCGGGCGGCCTGATCTTCCTGCAGCTCTGGCACGTGGGACGGATTTCGGACCCGAGCTTCCACGGCGGCGAGGCGCCCGTGGCGCCCAGCGCGATTCCCGCCAAGGGCGATGTCAGCCTCCTGCGGCCGAAGCGGCCTTATCCCGTACCGCGCCCCCTGACCCTGGACGAGATCGCGGAGGTCGTTGAGGCCTACCGGAAGGGCGCCGAGAACGCCAAGCGCGCCGGGTTCGACGGCGTCGAACTGCACGGCGCCAACGGCTACCTCCTCGACCAGTTCCTGCAGGACAAGTCCAACCTGCGCTCGGACGCCTATGGCGGACCGATCGAGAACCGGGCCCGGTTGATGCTCGAGGCGGTGGACGCGGCGATCTCGGTATTCGGCGCCGCGCGCGTAGGCCTGCACATCGCGCCGCGCGGAGACGCGCACGACATGGGCGACAGCGACTTGGCCGCCACGTTCGGCTACGTGGCCCGCGCCATGCGTGAACGCGGCATTGCCTTCCTGATGGCCCGCGAGCACGTCGCGCCCGACCGGCTTGGACCGGAACTGAAGGCCGCATTCGGCGGGGTCTATATCGCCAACGAGGGCCTGGACCTTGAGCGCGCGCAGGCCCTGCTGGCCGCCGGCGAGGCGGATGCCGTGGGCTTCGGCAAGCTGTTTATTTCCAACCCGGACCTGCCGATCCGCCTGAAGCTCGCAGCCCCCCTGAACCCTTGGACGCTGGAGACCTTCTACTCACCAGGCCCCGCGGGCTACGTGGACTATCCGCTGCTTGAGCAGACCGACGCCTGACCGCACGGCGGGCGTCGTCCGCCGGCAATTGACCTCGGCTGCGCTTTCGATGAACTCCTCTGACCTCAGAGGGGAAGTGCATGCCGCCGACTCGCCGCGAATACCTCCGGCTTTCCGCCCTGGCGGCGTCTGGGTTGGCGCTTGGCCTCTCGACCAATCAGGCCGCGGCGGGCCCGAAGACCAAGCTGCGCATCCTGATCCTTGGCGGGACCGGTTTCACCGGACCGCATCAGGTCCGCTACGCGCTCTCACGCGGCCACCAGGTGACGATCTTCAATCGGGGCCGTCAGCCGCAAGCCTGGCCGGGCCACGTCGAGGAGCTGATCGGCGACCGCAACACCGGCGACCTGAAGGCGCTGGAAGGACGTGAGTGGGACGTCTGCATCGACAACCCGACGACCCTGCCGTTCTGGGTGCGCGACGCGGGCAAGGTGCTGAAAGGCAAGGTCAAGCAGTACATCTTCATCTCGACGATCTCCGTCTATGCCTCCAACGCCAAGCCGGCCGACGAGAGCGATCCCGTGCAGGTGTACGTTGGCGCGGACCCGATGGCGGAGAAGGTCAGCAACAACAGCCTCTACGGACCTCTGAAGGCCGTCAGCGAGGCGGAGGCGCGCCGCCAGTTCGGGGAGGGTGCTGCGACGGTGATCCGGCCTGGCCTGATCGTGGGACCAGGCGACGAGACCGACCGCTTCAGCTATTGGCCCGTGCGCCTCGCCAATCCTGGCAATAGGTGGGGCGGTGAGGTGCTGGCGCCCGGCGACGGCGGCGATCCGGTGCAGTTCATCGACGCGCGCGACCTCGCCGAATGGACCATCCGCATGGCCGAGACACGTACGACCGGCGTCTTCAACGGCGTGGGACCCGCCAAACCGATGTCCATGCGCCAGTTCCTGGCGGGCGTCGCTGCGGGGGTGCACGTCCAGCCGAAGCTTGCCTGGGTCGCGAGCAAATTCCTGGAGCGCGAGGACGTCTCGCCCTGGGGCGACCTTCCGGTCTGGGTCCCGGCTGATGGTGATACGGCGGGCTTCGCGCGGCGCGACAACAGCCGGGCGCTCAAGGCCGGTTTGACCTGCCGCCCGCTCGCCCAGACGGCCGCCGACACACTGGCCTGGTACAGGCAACTGCCAGAAGAACGGCAGTCGGCGAAGATGCGGGCCGGCCTTGCGCCGGAACGTGAGGCCGCACTCCTCGCCAAATGGCATGCAGGCAACGCAGCAGCGGATTAGGCCCTCGGGGCAATCGCTCGGCCGACCCCCTCGAAAGCACCTGCTCGGCCTCGGTGAAAACCCCGATGTCCAGACCGTCGGCGGCCCAATAGCGTCGCTTTCCTCGCCAGCGGCGCCGTCGATCGAGAGGAGTGCGTCCTGTGAATGTCAGCGCGATCCAGCTGTTCTTCTTTCACACGCCTATGTGGCTGCTCTCGCTGGCCACATTCGTCGCCTTGTCCCTTGCATACGCCACGGGCAACTGGTTCCGCCGTCGCCGCAAGCGCGCAAAGCCCGCTGAAGCCGAGGAAGACGGCACCGACTACGACGGCTACATCGTCTCGGGCTCCGTGGGTCTCCTGGCCTTGCTGCTGGGCTTCACCTTTGGCCTGGCCGTGGATCGTTTCGACTCGCGGCGCGCGTTGATGGTCGCGGAGTCGAACGCGATTGGAACGACATATCTGCGCGCCCAGACTTTCGCTGAGCCCTACCGTGACGAGCTCAGCCGCCTGCTGACCAAATACGTCGACGTTCGCCTCACCCTGGCCCGGTCCACCGACCTGAACCAGATGAAGGCGCTCCTTGCGGAAAGCGACGCCCTGCATGCCAGCATGTGGACAGCCACGGTCGCCGCGATCGCGCCTCAGCGAGACGATGTCGCCTCGTCCTTCATGGAATCCATGAACGAGACGATCGACGACGCCGCGGCGCGGAAGGCCGCGCGGTTGGCGCACGTTCCGCAAAGGGTCTTCGCGGTGCTCTTCGCCTACATGCTGATAACGTCCGGCATCCTAGGCTTCGTGGTCGGCGAAATGCGACGGGTTACAGCCGCGACCCTTCTCGCGCTAACGACCGTCTCTTACATGATGATCGTCGATATCGACTCGCCGAACCGGGGCGGGGTGCGTGAGAGCCAGGAGGCGATGAGCGACCTCAAGGCCTTCATCGCCGCCCACCCCTCGGCCTCTTTCCACCCCGCCGCCAATCTAGCGTTGCCAGCGCCTCGCCCCTAAAGGGGAGGGATGAGCGAGAACCTCTACGACCTGTTGGCGGCCGGATTTCCGAAGGATCGCGACAAGCGCGCATTCCTGCTCAGTGACGGTTCGGAGGTCAGTTACGGCCGGCTCGAGGACAGCGTCGGCCAGACTGCGGGCCGCCTGATTGCAGAAGGAGTCGAGCCCGGCGACCGGGTGGCTCTGCAGGTGGAGAAATCCGTTGCCGCGGTGACTATCTATCTCGCCACCCTGAAGGCCGGCGGGGTCTTCCTGCCGCTGAACCCTGCCTACACGGCTTCCGAAGTGGACTACTTCGTGAAGGACGCCGAGCCGCGCGTGTTCATCACCGACGCGGAGGCTTTCGTCGCGCAGGCCGCTTCGGCCGAGCCGCTCGCAGCGGCCGTGCCGCGGGCCGCCGACGATCTCGCCTCGATCATCTACACCTCGGGCACGACCGGCCGGTCGAAGGGCGCCATGCTAAGCCACGGCAACCTGGCGGCCAACGCGCTCGCCCTGCATGAGATCTGGGGCTTCACCCCCGACGATGTCCTGTTGCACGCGCTGCCGATCTTCCACGTCCACGGCCTCTTCGTGGCGCTGCATTGCGCGTTCCTGAGCGGGGCGCCGATGGTCTGGCTGCCGAAGTTCGATGACGCCCAGGTGCTGGCGGGCCTCGCCCGATCCACGGTGATGATGGGCGTGCCGACGTTCTACACGCGGCTGCTGGCGAACCCCGGCTTCACTCGCGAGCTGGCCGGGCGCATGCGTCTCTTCATCTGCGGCTCGGCGCCCTTGCTGGAGTCGACCTTCGCTGAGTTCGAGGCGCGCACCGGCCAACGCATCCTCGAGCGTTACGGCATGAGCGAGGCGGTGATCATCACCTCCAATCCGCTGAAGGGCGATCGCATCGCAGGCTCAGTCGGCTATCCGCTGCCCGGCGTTGAGCTGCGGATCGGCGGCGGGGAGGCGACGGGGGTGATCGAGATCCGCGGACCTAGCGTCTTTTCCGCTTACTGGCGGATGCCCGAGAAGACCGCCGAGGAGTTCACTGCCGACGGCTACTTCCTCACAGGCGACGTCGGTCGCCAGGATCCCGACGGCCGGGTCTGGATCTCTGGACGGGCCAAGGACTTGATCATCTCGGGCGGGTTCAACGTCTATCCGAAGGAGGTTGAGCTGGTGCTCGACGAACTGGCTGGCGTGGCGGAGAGCGCCGTGGTGGGCGTACCACACCCCGACTTCGGGGAAGGCGTCGTGGCAGTGGTGATCGGCGCGGGCGACGAAGCGGCGATGATCGCCGAGTGCCGCCGCCAGCTCGCCGCGTTCAAGACGCCCAAGCGCATCGTCTTCGTCGAAGACCTGCCGCGAAATGCCATGGGCAAGGTGCAGAAGAATCTGCTGCGCGAACGCTACGGCGCGCTATTCAAAACCTGAGATCACGAGAACCAGAGGGAAGACGGCGATGGATCTGCAGCTCAAGGGTAAGACCGCAGTGGTGACAGGCGGCACGCGCGGCATCGGGCGCAGCATCGCCGACCTCTTCGCCGACGAAGGCGCCAATGTCGCGATCTGCGCTCGCAACGCCGATCAGGTCGCCGAGACCGTCAAGGCGCTCGAAGCCAAGGGCGTTAAGGCGTTCGGCGAAGTGGTTGATATTGCTGACGGGCCGGCTCTGCAGGGGTTCATCCGCAAGGCCGGCGAGACGCTCGGCGGCATCGACGTCCTGGTCTCCAACGCCAGCGCCCTGGTCCAGGGCAACCACGAGAAGGACTGGCAGGCGATGTTCGACATCGACATGCTGGGCGCGGTCCGAACCTGGGAGGCGGCCAAGCCTTTCCTGGAAGCGGCGGGCGCGAAGTCGGGCGACGCGGCCTTCATCATCACCTCGTCGGTGTCGGCGGCCCAGTCGGATAGCCCCTCGTCCTACGGCGCGATGAAAGCGGCGCTGATCCATTTCGCCAAGGGTGTGGCGCGGGAGAACGCCGCCAAGCACATCCGCTGCAATGTGGTGTCGCCGGGCACGGTGTTCTTCGAGGGCGGCGTCTGGGGCAATGTGAAGGCCAATGCGCCGGGCTTCTTCGAGCAGATGATCAAGCGCAACCCGACCGGCCGAATGGCGACGCCGGAGGAGGTGGCGGCGGCCACCGTGTTCCTCGCCAGCCCGCGCTCGGCCTTCACCACCGGCATCAACATGCTGGTGGACGGAGCTATCTCGCAACGGGTCAATTTCTAGGACCGGATGCCATGGGCAAGGTTCATGTCGAGCAGGTTAGCGACGCCGTCACCTTGCTGGAGATCGACAATCCTCCCGCCAACCCGCTCGGCGCGGACATGCGCGAGGCGTTCATCGCGGCGCTGGACCAGGCCGAATCCGGCGATGCGGTGCGCTGCCTGATCGTCACCGGTCGGGGCCGCGCCTTCTGCTCCGGGGACGACTTGAAGAGCGAGGGGCCGCAGCAGGACGATTTGGCCGGCTTCGGGCGGGTCCTCGACCGGCTGGAGGCGGCGCGGGTCCCGGTCGTGGCTGCGGTGAACGGCTGGTGCCTCGGCGGCGGGTTCGAACTGGCGTTGTGCTGCGACATCCGCCTGGCTTCGACCACGGCCACCTTCACGGCGGCGGGGGTGAACGTCGGGCTGATGGCCTCGACCTATCGCCTGCCGAGGCTGATCGGCGTCTCTCGGGCCATGTCCATGCTGCTCACCGGCTTGCCGCACGACGCCGAGACGGCCGAGCGCTACGGCCTGGTGACGGGTGTCTACGCCCCCGGCGACCTGCGCGCCTCGGCGATCGCGCTCGCCGAACGGATCGCCAGCCGCGCGCCGCTGTCGGTGGAGGCGGTGAAGCGCACGGCTCGCCGCGCGCCAAACCTATCGCCGGACGAGGCCAATGCGATCTGGGGAGAGGAACAGCGGGTGCTGCGGCGCTCGAACGACCACAAGGCCGCCGTCGCCGCCTTCCGCGAGCG
>Ga0068864_100005953_pt1 | contig 10003 bp, 8 predicted proteins | sample KBSSwiS72_FD_66586 | JGI IMG/M metagenome (GOLD analysis project Ga0068864, IMG submission 66586) | Switchgrass rhizosphere microbial communities from Kellogg Biological Station, Michigan, USA - KBS Switchgrass S7-2 | ecosystem: Host-associated > Plants > Roots > Rhizosphere > Soil ...
CTCCCAGGGTTGGAGCGCAGCGACAACCCTGGGATCAAATATAAAGAAGACGCTCAACCCTGAAAGGGTTAATTGCGAGGCGAACCCCTTCAGGGTTGAAACGAAATTGAACTTATACTCCCAGGGTTGGAGCGCAGCGACAACCCTGGGCTGAAATTAGCCAACGCCTTCGTCGTATTTTTTTTAACTGACGCACTACTTTAGTCTGCTCATAACTTGTGAGTCGCGACTGTCTTGAGTGATGCTATTCTACCTCAATGCAAACAACTCGTAGACAGTTTCTAACTACCGCTGCCGGATTTATCGTCTCACACGGGCTTATCGGACATGTCGCACTCGGTCAGAAGAAATCAACGCGAGTCGTGCTGCTGGGTACGAAGGGTGGACCACGAGTCGGCGAAGCCGGGCGCAACAATCCTTCGACGCTGATAATGATCAACGACGTTCCGTATCTCGTCGACTGCGGTTACGGCGTGACGAAGCAGTTGATAACCACGGGCGTGGCGCTTGACCGGCTAAAGTACATCTTCATCACGCACCATCACTCCGATCACAATCTCGAGTTTGGCCCGCTGATTTACAACACATGGATCACAGGCTTGCCGGCGCACATCGACGCTTATGGCCCACCGGGGCTAACAACCATGGCGGAGCTTTTCTTCAACTACCAGAAGTTTGACATCGACACGCGCATCGTAGATGAAGGTCGCACCGATCCGCGCAAGCTGCTCACCACTCATGAAATTAAGCCCGGCGTTGTGTTAGTGAATGATGACGTGAAGGTAAGCTCGTGCCTGGTCCGCCATCCGCCGATCAAAGAAGCTTACGCTTATCGCTTCGACTCAAAGGATCGCTCAGTGGTGATCTCCGGTGACACGGCGTACGCGCCGGAGCTCGCGGAATTTGCGAAAGGCGCAGACGTGCTGGTGCATGAGGTCATGTATCTGCCCGGCATTGAAGCGCTGCTCAAACGTTTGCCGAATGCAAAGAGACTGCGCGAACACTTAATGGCTGCTCATACGCTGCCGGAAGACGTCGGCAAGATCGCCGCGCAAGCAGGAGTGAAGACGCTGGTGCTGACGCACTTCGTGCCCGGTGATGATGCTTCAATTACAGACGAGCAGTGGGCCGAAGGTGTGAAAGCGAACTTTAAAGGAGAGATTATCGTCGGAAAGGACTTGATGGAAATCTAAGTCGCAGATTAACGCGGATAATCTGCGGCTTAGGTCGTCTTTTTGATGTTGTAGCGCTTGAGGATTAAACGAACGTAGTTGCGCGTCTCGTTGTACGGCGGAATGGTGTTGCCAAACTTCATTACCGCGCCTTCGCCAGCGTTGTAGCCCGCCAGTGCCAGGTCCACGCGCCCGTTGAACATCTTCAGGAGATCTTTCAGGTAGCGCGTACCGCCCATGATGCTCTGCGCCACGTCGTATGGATTCGTCACGCCGTAGCGCGCCGCCGTGCCGGGCATCAGCTGCATCAGTCCCATCGCCCCCTTCGGACTCGTTGCACCCACAGCAAAACTCGACTCCTGCGACATCGTGCAGTAAATCAAATAAGGATCGACACCATACTGCTTTCCGTAGTAACGAATCAGACCGTCCACTTTGCTGTTTCCTGTCGACCACACCACCTCAGCTGCTGAAATCGCGACATCTTCCGCGATCAACGCCGCAGGCTGACTTGCCGTCGCGATCTCTTTAGTAACTTGTTCGACTTTTGCGCGCGCATCTGCGAGGGACTTCTCGCCCATCTCAAACTCTACGCGCGAGATGAGCCCGTCGTCGTAAAGCCCTTTCGACTGTTGCTGCTGCTTCTCGAGCCGCTGGACTTCGTTCTGATACAGAGTGGCGAGGTCACTCAGACTGGACTTGAGCTCAGTCTTCGCAACGGGGGTTTCCTGGGCGTTCGCGGGCACCGCTGAAATTAACCCAATCACAACAAAGCCGAGCAAAAGCGCGGCTTTCTGAAAACGAGCAAATATATTCGAAAAAACCAAACAACGATCCTCCACAAAAAGTTAGACACCATAAAAGGGTGGCCCGTTACGATGTGCTTAGCTTACGTGAAGTTGCCGAAATATGTTCTGAACACTTTCAGCAATTTTGTGGCTGCTCGTTGCTCGTTTCCTGTTGGAACGTAAGACTCAAAATGACCGCCAGCAGTTCATCCGGATCAACAGGTTTTCCCAAGTGTGTTTGAAATCCGGCCAGTAACGCTCGGCGGCGGTCGGCGGACGCGGCATATGCTGTCAATGCAATCGCGGGAATGTGACCACCTGCTTCCGGATCCAACGCTCTGATCTTCCGGATGAGCTCGTAGCCGTTTTCCCCTGCCATGCCGATGTCGCTGATAATTACATCGGGTTTGGCGTGGGCGATCTCGGCAAGTGCGCTCGTGCCGGAATTGACCGCAACGATTTCCGCGCCGTGTCGTCTCAGGAGTGTTTGGAGCAACTCCTGCGTGTCCGGATCGTCTTCCACGATCAGAATCCTGCGGTCCTTGAGTTTCGCCTCGACGAAAGGCTCAGCATCCGGCATCAGCGCTTTCGCAGACTTCGAGAACAACTCGACTCCCGGTTCACTGCGAATAGTTTCAGACGCGGTCAGGGGAAATTCGACAGTGAACGTCGCGCCCTTGCCGAGCCCTTCACTGAAGGCGCAAACGATTCCCGCCTGTTGGCGTACGAGGTAATCCACGATTGCTAGTCCCAGGCCAAGACCGCCGTGCGCGCGCACATTCGAAGAATCTACCTGCCGGAAACGTTCGAAAATGTACGGCAAATGTTCCGCGTCGATTCCGACGCCGGTGTCTTTAATTTCCAGTTGAACGTGTGAGTCGCGTCGATGCAAGTAAACGTCGATGCGCCCCTTGCTCGGTGTGAATTTAATCGCGTTCGACAGCAGGTTTGTGACTATCTGTTGCAGACGAGAGGGATCACCAAGAACCGGACCAGCAGCTGGATCGATCGACTCTTCGAGGTGCAACTGCTTCGCATCGATCGCAGGACGCAAAGAGTTGACGGCGGTCTCCGTAATCGATGCAAATGACACGGGCTGCATCTCGATTCTGAGTTTGCCCGTGATGATGCGAGAAACGTCCAGAAGATCTTCGATCAACTTCGACTGCGCTTCCGCATTGCGTTGAATGACGTGAACTGCACGCTCCTTTTCTTTCTCGCCCAGTCGATTTGAACCCAGCAGACGCGCCCATCCCATGATCGAAGTCAGAGGCGTTCGCAGTTCGTGCGACATGGTCGCTAGAAACTCATCTTTGACGCGATTTGCGTTTTCCAGTTCTTCCGCCCGCAACTGCAACACTTCGTGCATCTGGCGCAGCTCCGTCATGTCGCGACCCACCGCAAACGCCAGCCCCTCCTCCGGTACGGGGAAATAGCTCCAGGTCACCCACTTGTACGAGCCATTCTTCGTTCTCAAGCGGTTCTCCATCCATTTGATTGGCTCTCCATTAGCGAGGTTCTCGTATCCACTCTCAGTTCCGGGATGATCGTCAGGGTGGACCAGATCAAATAAAGACATCGCCAATAGTTCTTCTTCAGAGAATCCCAATACCTGGTGGAAAGCCGGATTTATCCGCTGGAACCGGCCGTCAAGGTGAACAATGCTCAACATATCCATCGAAAGCGCGAAGAAACGATCCCGTTCTTCGGTTAGCTTGTTTCGCTCAGTCATGTCGCGCATGACCTTCGAAAAACCGATCAATTTGCCGTCGCCATCGCGAACAGGCGTCATCACACCGCTGGCCCAGAAACGCGATCCATCACGACGCACGTGCCAGCGCTCGTCTTCAGCGCGACCCGACATTGCTGCCGTGGCCATCTCTTTTCGAGGAATATCTTTCGCCCGATCTTCGGGAGTGAAAAGCTTGGCGCCATCCTTGCCGATAATTTCTTCTTCGGAGTAACCGAGTATGTGTTGCCCGCCGGTATTCCAATTCGTCACAATTCCGTTGACGTCGAGCATGAAGATGGCAAAATCGCGAATGTCCTCGATCGCTTTGCGATAAATGTCTTCGGTTCGCCTGTTAACGGTGCGGCGGTCGGTTGCGGCGGTCATATCCTGGAGTCCTCCTTGATGTGATGTAACTGTAGCGGCAAAAAATCACGAAAAACACAAATGCTGACAGCTAATGTTTTACGCTTTTTGTGCTTTGTTGCGGCTGGTATGATTCCCCGGCCAACCATCACGCTTCGCAGGAGAACAGTTATGTTTGCTAAACGTCTCAACCGGTATAGCTTCGGGTCTTTGCTCATCGTTATCGCGCTCGTTTCAAGCGCGCGACTGTCCGTTAGCGCACAAACAACGCAGCAGAAAGTCCCGCTGACGCACGAAGCGATGTGGGTGATGAAACGTGTGGGGCCGCCCGCGCCCAGTCCTGACGGCAAGTGGGTCGTGTTTTCGCTGGTCGAGCCGGCCTACGACGAGAAGGACCAGGTTTCTGACCTTTGGATCGTTCCTGCTAACGGCAGCGCGAAGCCAAGACGGTTGACGTTCAGTAAGGGCGGCGAGGGTGGCGTGGCATGGAGTCCTGACAGTCGTCAGATCGCGTTTTCAGCGAAGCGTGAAGGCGACGAGGTGAACCAGGTTTACGTGTTGGATGTCGCTGATGGTGGCGAGGCGGTGCGTGTGACTTCCCTTTCGACCGGAGCACGTTTGCCGCAGTGGCGTCCAGACGGCAAGGCGCTGCTCTTCACCAGTACGGTTTATCCGGGCGCTGTTGACGACGATGCAAATAAGCGTGTCGCTGCTGAACGCAAAGCGCAAAAGTATCGCGTGCGCGTCTATGAGAAATTTCCGGTCCGCAACTGGGACAAATGGGTTGAAGACACGCAAGCGCACATCTTCGTTCAAGCTTTGCAGCCCGGCGTGAAAGCCAAAGATCTGCTCGCCGGGACAAAGCTGGTTAGTGAGCGTGGATTTGGTGGTCGTCTTAGTGACTCCGGCGACGAACTCGATGCGGTCTGGACGCCTGAGGGCGATGCCATCATCTTCGTGGCGACAACCAACAGAGATGCCGCTGCTTATGCAGACACAAACATATCGCTCTTCAAAGTCTCCGCGAACGGCGGCGAACCAGTTCGGCTGACGACCAGTAGCGACAACTTTACGCGTCCCACTTTTCGACCTGACGGAAAAGCACTCTACGCGTTGACCGAGATCCAAACCGACAATAAAACTTACCATCTCGATCGACTGGCGAAGTTTTCCTGGCCCAATCCTGGCCAACCTGAGATCCTCACGACAAAGTTTGATCGCTCCGTCGGCAGCTTTGCACTGACGGCTGACAGCAAATCGGTTTTTCTAACGGCGGAAGAAGCAGGTAACGAAAAGCTCTACACGATGCCCGCTGACGGCGGCGACGTTCGGCTCGCCATGGACATGATGCGCGGCGTCTATACAAACCTGCGCATACCCTCGAAGGTTTCGCCGACTATCCTCATCGCAAACTGGGAAAGCGCAACCAATCCGCCGGAAGTGTTTCGACTCGATCTCAACAGCAAGACTCAGCAGCCACTGACGTCATTCAACGCCGAGCAGGTCGCGAAGATCGACTGGCTACCGCTGCGTCACTTCTGGTTTACGAGCAAAGCGGGCAAACGAATTCACAACATGATCGCGTTGCCGCCGAACTTTGATGAGCGCAAGAAGTACCCGCTGTTTGTCGTGATGCACGGTGGACCAAACAGCATGTGGCGCGACAACTGGGGACTACGTTGGAACTACTTCATGCTGTCGCGACCAGGCTACGTTGTGTTGCTGACAAACTATTCGGGCTCGACCGGATTTGGTGAAGCGTTTGCGCAGAGTATTCAGGGCGATCCTTTTAAAGGACCGGGAAACGAGATCAACGAAGGAGCCGATGAAGCGATCCGGCTTTATCCGTTCGTCGATGGATCGCGTCAGGCCGCGGCCGGCGCCAGCTACGGTGGTCACATGGCAAACTGGATGCAAGCAACTACCACGCGCTACAAAGCGCTGATCAGTCATGCGGGTCTGATCAATCTGGAGTCGCAGTGGGGCACGAGCGATACGATCTATCACCGCGAGATCGATAACGGTGGTCCAGTGTGGGAGCAGGGACCAGTCTGGCGCGAGCAGAACCCGATCCGTTTAGCGAAGAACTTCCGCACCCCGATCATGCTTTCAGTTGGTGAGAACGATTTCCGCGTTCCGCTCAATCAGACTCTGGAAAACTGGAGCGTCCTCCAACGCCTGCGCGTTCCGAGCCGCCTGCTCGTCTGGCCCGACGAGAACCACTGGATTCTGAAAGGCGAGAACAGTCGTTACTGGTATCAGGAAGTCTACGCCTGGCTGAAGAAATACCTCGACGAACCGAACGGCGCCACTTCCGACACACGTTAGAAGATGCCACGGGGCTTGTCCCGTGGAGTCTCACGCGACACTGAGGATGCGAATCTGGTCTGGGCGAGCCACGATGGTCCTCCGAGTTTGGCTCTGTGTAACGCTTGTGTGTCGTTAGCCAAAACGTGGCTTTGCTTCGAAAATAGGATTCATTCTTGGATCGGGTCAGTACAGGGACCCGACCCAGGAACGTGGAGAAGGCAGGCAAGTTAGCGCACGATCAAATCCCATGGCACGAGCTTGAAATTCTGCTTGCCTTTGTCGTCTAAACCATCCTGGGCGATGAAGACGCCTTTCGGAAATAGCGGACCAAGATTGGCTGTCGTAACATGAATGCCGTCAGTCTCCGTAACCTCATCAATCTTTTCGCCACGAACGATTCGGAACGACTTGACGTAGTCGTTGGCACCTTCACGCTTGTAAACCGCGAATGTACTGTTACCCTGGCTTGACGCGATCAGGTATCCCTTGCCGTCGCTTTCGTACGCTATCGTGAGGCCCTCCACGTCCGCCACAAGTTTTCCGCCTGGTCCAACTGTGTCGACTTTGGTTTTCAAGAGCTCAGCATCAGGCTCGGCTGAATACTTCCAAATACCAACGTCCTCTTCTCCAATATAGAGATATCCAAGCTCGTCATCGGCAACGCAGCCTTCCAATTGACTACCAACCTTGAACTGCCGAACCGGCTTCGCGCTTACACCTTTGCCGTCCTCGAACAACTCGTACTGCTCAACCACACCTTGTTTACTCGTGACGATGTAGTAAAACTTCCCTGCCTTGCTCTTATACATGCACGAGCCATAGGCATCGATCGTTTTGACTGGCGCGGCTGCGACATTCTCCAATCGCCGCGTATCAGCGTCGATCTTGTAGATCGCAATCGTGTTGTTGCCGCGATTGCTGGCGGTGACGAGCGAAACGTTCTTTCCAGCAAGCGGAAAACCGTCGCGGTGATCCACATTATTCATCTGTCCGTCTCGAACAAACTGGATCTCTTTGCCGGACAAGTCATAGACCGCCAATCCATTCTTCTTATCGGTCCCAATTATAAGACTCAAAGAAGGATCTGACGCATGTACCCAAAGCGTCGCGTCATCGGCAGAATCACCTTTCGTGTTTACCGGATCCGTCTCCACCGCGGCGACGACATTTTGCACAGGCGCAGCGTTCTCGTTCCGCGCCGCCCCGTCACGAACGCAAGCGACGCTCAACATCGCGCTAATGATTAACCCAACCAAACCGATTTGAAACTTCATTCTGTATGCCTTCGATCAGAAATCCCAGATTAAGTACGTCCAGGTAAACATGCAACCACCGATTGACTTCCTGCAGTTTACAAACTGTTCACAAGTCGATGATGAACCGTTAGCTACTGAACTTTCAACCGCAGTTTCCCCGGGCACTTTTGTTGCGGCTTCGCCACGGGATGTGAGATGCCGTCTGGAAGATCACGGCCGCTCCTGAAACTTGACTCCATCAACTCGGCTTTGCCGTCTGATGTGAGGCGAGGCTCTGCCTCGCCGCTCAGTTTGAATTTCCAATTTGGGCTGTCCCCCTGGTTCGGGCTTTGCCCTAACGATCAAAGGTCAGAGGCCGAACCAGGGGCCGAGCCCAAACCTCAGTGGGGTCTAAACGGCGAGGCAGAGCCTCGCCTCACATCGGGCGGCAAAGCCGCAACACAACGCGCCCTTGAACTTCGAAGCGCATCAAGTGATCAGTGCGTTGCCGGCAAGCAACTCGCCCTCGACTACCGCAATCTGAGCGTCAACCATTCCATACAGGTTCAACTCACCACAGCATGTAAAAGCGAAGTGCTTCGCCGTGTTCGCGAGTAACCTTGGGCTGAGTTGCGTGCTCGAGTGTTCCCATGAGCACGAAGAGCGCGGCCGCAGGTTCATCGCCGGCGCAGCAGATTATTTCTGCCAGTACGGAGATCTTTTCTTCAATTAAATCGTCTGCGTCAGGCGTTTGCGAGAAGTCGATCGTATCGATGATTGTTTCGCCAGCAGGGCGGCCATGGTAGACCGCCCCAGGCTCAACGAAGACCTCCTGCGACTTGTAGGATTTCGCCCGTAACCCATGCGCTGTCGGGAGAAGCGAGAAAACCGACGGCTGGGGCAATGTCACCTGGCTGGCCGATGCGACCCAGCGGCGTTTGGGCGACCGCGTCTTTCTCAAAATCGCTGCCCAGGATTCCCAAAGCGTGAACCCCCTCGGTCTCAACCATGCCAGGATTAATGGAATTGACACGAATCTTCCTTGGCCCAAGCTCCTTCGCCAGCACATGCGTGATTGTATCTACTGCTCCTTTAGTGGCTGCATAGACCACCGTCGCCGGCGGCGTAACTGAAGTTATCGTCGAACCGATATTGATGACGCTGCCACCATCCGGACTAAAATATTTCAACGCTTCACGCGTTGCCAAAATCAATCCAAACACATTGACACCGAACTGACGTTGAAACTGTTCTTCCGTGGTCTCTTCGAGTGCAGCGAACTCATAAACGCCGGCGTTGTTCACCAGAATATCGAGCCGGCCAAACGCCTTCTTTGTTTCGGTGAAGAGATGCTCGACGTCTTTCTTTTTCGCAACATCCCCCCGGACCGCGATTGCCTTTCCACCTTCTCTGACAATCTCATTAACGATCTGCTCGGCCCCTTCTTTCGAGGACACGTAATTAACCACCACTGACGCACCTTCAGCAGCCAGGTATTTCGCGATACCAGCACCGATTCCCTTCGACGCACCAGTTACAACGCCAACCTTGCCCGCCAACCTTTTGCTTGCCATTGCAATCAATCCCTTTCTTCGACAACGAAACTAAACTTGCGAACTCCGGGTGGTTACGTGGGCAACTTTGCAGCCACACATGTCGCTCACAGATCCGTAGCAAATTGTTCCTGGTCCAGCGGAGTTGTGACCAAATATGGTCAAGTGGCAAGCAATGGTCAGCAGTAGCGTTGGCGTTTCTTTACTTGCAAGGGAGTTCACGAGCGCAGATATGTTTCATGGCACGTACGGCAGAGTTGAAGGCGGTGATGATAGAACCACCTTTTTTACCCACCACCAGATCTCCGAGCAGATAGAGACCCGGTACATTCGTCGCTCCGGCCTCGTCCAAAATCGGCCCTGCGTCATTGAAAGCGATCCCCAGGGTTCGCAAAAAATTCGTGGGTGTTGTTCCTCCAAGCGCATAGACCACGCGTTCGAAGGTGCGTGGTGATACTGCATCTTCACGAAAAACAACGTGGGGCACGCCGCGGTCGTCCTCGATCCTGAGAATGTTTGTGCTCCGGAGTATCTCAACCGCTTTCTGTTGCTCCAGTGAAAACAGCTCAGCACGATTCCGATCGTTCAAGCGAGTAAATTCCGACTGCCGGTAAGAGAGAGTAACTCGATTGCCTGCGGCGTGAAGATATTGAACGAACTCGGCTGCGGTATCGCCACCACCGACAACAAGCACATCTTCGCTGCGAATTGGGACTGAAGTGATATCAAAAAGCAGCCGTTGACGAAGAGAGGGTGGAAACGAATAGTCCCTCGGTTTATTGGGCCGGCCAAAGATTCCTATAGCCACGCCAAGAACCTTACTTTCGTGAGTTCCCTTTGAAGAATTGAT
>Ga0068864_100005954_pt1 | contig 10002 bp, 9 predicted proteins | sample KBSSwiS72_FD_66586 | JGI IMG/M metagenome (GOLD analysis project Ga0068864, IMG submission 66586) | Switchgrass rhizosphere microbial communities from Kellogg Biological Station, Michigan, USA - KBS Switchgrass S7-2 | ecosystem: Host-associated > Plants > Roots > Rhizosphere > Soil ...
CGGCGAGCCGCCGCACGAGCTCGCGGATCTCGCGGATTCCGGCCGGATCGAGACCGTTGGCCGGCTCGTCCAGCACGAGCACGTCGGGATTGCCGAGCAGAGCCTGCGCGATCCCCAGCCGCTGCCGCATGCCGAGCGAGTAGGTCGAGACGCGGTCGTCGAGGCGCTCGCGCATCGACACCATTGCCGCGAGGCTCTCGACCCGCTCCTCCGCACCCTCCGGCAGCATGCGCGCGAAGTGCAGGAGGTTCTCGCGGCCGGTCAGGTAGCGGTACAGGTCGGGCGACTCCACGATCGAGCCGACGTGCGTCATGGCGCGCCGGAAGTCCGTCGCGACGTCCAGCCCGCGGATGCGGATCCGCCCGCTGTCGGGGCGCGCGAGCCCGACCAGCATGCGGATCGTCGTGGTCTTACCGGCTCCGTTGGGGCCGAGGAACCCGAGCACCTCTCCGGCGTGCAGCGTGAAGGAGACGTCGGAGACCGCCTCGCGCCTGCCGAACCGCTTCGTCAGGTGCTCGGCGACCAGCACCTCATCCGCCACGGACGATTTCGACGGGCCTCCGCCGCTCCATCGTCTCAACGTATCATCGCGCCCCGTCATGGCCCGCGGTCCGTCTCGCTTCTGGCTGTGGACGGCGCCGGTCACGGTCGGCGCCCTCGCGGCCGTCGTCCTCGGCGCGGGGCTGGTCCTGGCGCTGCGCGGCGCGGCCGGCGATCCGATCGGCGATCCCGCGCCGCCGGTCCACGCCGCCGCGCCGACGCCGCCGCCGGGCGGAGTGCGCCGCCTCCTCGTCATCGGCGACTCGCTCGCGCGCGGGACCGGCGACGAGAGCGGCCGCGGGTTCGCGGGCGTGGTTCTCGAGGGGATGCGCCGGCGCGGCAAGACGGACCTCGTGAACCTCGGCGTCAACGGCATGGAGTCGCCGGAGATCCGGTCGATCGCGGAGAGCGCGAGCGTGCGCGGACTCGCGGCGAGCGCGAGCCTGATCCTCGTCTCCGCGGGCGCTAACGACCTCTCGCACGCCGCCGGGCGAGTCGGCTCGTCGCCGGCGGCGATGGCGGATGCGGTCGCGACGTCGCGGCGCGACTATGCCGGAAACCTGCGGGCGATCCTCACGGCGCTGCGCGCGGCCAACCCGAACGCGCCGATCGGGCTGATCGGCCTCTACGATCCGTTCGGCGGGCGCGCGGGGCCGGGCACGCTCGGCGCGTCCGTGATCCTCCAGTGGAACGCGCTCGCGGCGGAGACGGCACTTTCGTTCCCGGGCGTGTTCGTCGTGCCCACGTTCGACCTGTTCCAGGGACGGGAGGACCGGCTCTCGCCCGACAAGTACCACCCGAACAAGGAAGGCTACGAGCTGATCGGGGCGAGGGTCCTGCAGGTGGCGAAGTAAGGCCTTTGTTCAGAGGGAGAGGGTCCGGCCGCGACTTCCCCTCTCATTCCACGGTCCGCGAAGCGGACCGCTAGAGGTCCGAGTCCGAGACCTACCAGAACCTCCGGACCTTGCTCACTCCCCGCCCCAGCCCGACCAGCAGCGACGCCGCCGACGCCAGCCGGCCGGCCTTCGCCGCGAGGGAGTTCCGGCCGAAGAGCTTCCAGCCGACGGTGCCTGCGGCCGCCAGCCCGGATGCCGCCCAGCCCGCGAACCGCCACCGGTGCCGGAAGTCGGCGGCGTCGAGCCGCAGTTCGCGAACGGAAGCGGCGAGGTCGTTCCGCTCGAAAGCCGCTCTCCGCCTCAGGTTCGCCAGCCGTTCGTCGTGCTGCGTCATTCCGCCCCCGCTCGGAATCGCGCCTCGAGGTCCTCGACCTCGGCCGCGCTTCGCGTGACCGTCCGCGCCGGTTCGTCGCGTTCCTCCTCGTCCTCGTCGCCCTCTTCAGCGCCGTCGAACGACAGCGACGCCCGCAGCGCCTCGGCGTCGCGGCGCAGCTCGTCGCGCGTGACCGGGAAATCGCCCGGGCGCACCTGCGCGAAAACCTTCGCGGCGCGCCAGGCGAAGAGAGCGGCGAGCGCCGCGTACAGCACGAACGCCGCGAGGATCCCCAGCGGCACGCTGTTGAGCAGCTTCGCCAGGACCGCCGCGACGAAGGCCCCGAAGAGCAAAACCGCGCCGATCGCGAGCGCGACCGCAACCGCCATCCCGGCGGCCCCGCGCGCGGCGTGGAGCGCTTTCTGGGCGGCCTCCTCGCGGAAGATCTGAACGCGCGTCTTCAGGAGGTCGCCGGCCTGCGCCGCCGTCTCGGCGAGACGGTCCGCCCAGCCCACGCCGTCATGCCCGTCCGGCTCCGTTCCGTCGTCGTCGCGCATTCCGTCTCCCTCGGTGATCAAGCTCTTCCCCGCATCAGCCCGGCGGAATCAGCACGCTCTCGCGGCGCGCCTGGCGGCCCGACTCGAGCGGCGCGATTCGGATCCCTTCCGTGCGAAACCGTTCGTGGATCCGCCGCGCGATGCGCTCGGCGCCCGGAGTGTCGCCGTGGAGACAGATCGTGTCCGCGCGGATCTCGATCGTGGAGCCGTCCGCCGCGATCACCGACCGGTCGCGCGCCAGCCGCAGCGCCTGCTCGGCAGACTCGTCCGGATCGGTGATGACCGCGCCGGGCTGTCCTCGCGGCACGAGCGAGCCGTCGGGCAGATAGCGGCGGTCGGCGAACGCCTCCTCCGCGACCGGGAGATCCGCCTCCCGACCCGCCTCGATCAGCATCGAGCCCGCGGCTCCGACGAGCACGAGGCTCGTGCGGAATCGCCGCACGCCCTCCGCGATCGCGCGCGCGACGTCCGGAAACTCCGCGCCTCCGTGGTAGAGCGCGCCGTGGGGCTTCACGTGGGTCAGCGTTCCGCCGCGGGACCGCACGAATCCGTCGAGCGCGGCGACCTGGAAGAGGACGAGATTCTCGATCGCGTCGAACGCCATCTCGACCGCCCGCCGGCCGAAGTTCTCACGGTCGGGATATCCGGGATGAGCGCCGACGCGCACGCCGCGCGAGAGCGCGAGCGCGACCGTGCCGTCCATGACGCTGGGGTCGCCCGCGTGAAGACCGCACGCGACGTTGGCGGACGTGACGAAGGGCAGCAGGGCGGCGTCGTCCATCCCCTCGCCGACGTCCGCGTTCAGGTCGATGCTCAAGGGCGTTTTACCGTTTACCGATCAGAAGGCCCTAATCGTACTCCCGCCGCGCCCCGGCGGCGGCGAGAGCTTCCTCGAGATTGGCGCGAGCAAACCGCAGCGCGTCGCCGGGCGCGGCCCGCCCGAGCAGGTACAGGTCGGCTCCGATGACCGTCGCGATCCGGGGATAGCCCCCCGTCACCGGGCCATCCGGTCCGAGCACGATGGGGAGGCCGCCGCCGGGGACCTGCACCGAGCCGGGAGCCGCGCCTACCGGCTCGACCTCCGCCGGGCCCGCGTGCTCGAGCGGCGCGCCCAGGAGGCGCAGCCCGCGGCGGTCGCTCTGCGCGGACACGCGCCACTCGTCCGCGAAGAACGCGGCGAGGGAGGCGTCGGTGAACATCGCCGCGTGCGGACCCGGGACGGCGCGCAGAACCGTCGGCTCCGCGGCGCCGGGAGCGAGCGCGTGGCCGGCTCGATGCGATCCCGCGCCGCGCGGCTCTCCCCTGTGGACCGGGTCGCCCCTCTGGAGACGGATCGTGTGTCCGGCGTCCTGCGGCTCTCGGAGTCCGCCGACCACGGCGAGATATGTGCGCATGCCCTTTCGCGTCCGGCCGAAGGTGAGCCGGTCGCCAGTCGCGACTGCAAACGGCTGGCCATGCTCCCGCGGGGACCCGCCGCACGCGACGGGCATCTCCGCTCCGGAGACTGCCGCAATGCAGGGCGCCAGAGCCTCGAGCTCGGGTCCCTCCATCGCCATCTCGAGCGCGGGTGCGTCCGGAGGGTTTTCCGCGGCCTCGTTGGCGAGCGCGAGGGAGACCGGATCCATCGCGCCCCCCGGAGGGACGCCCCACGACGCCATGCCCCAGCGCGGAGCGCCCACGACCGCCGTCCAGAGGCCGGGCTCGACGACGCGGAAGAGCGCCTCGCCGGAGTGCGGCGGGGAGTCCTCGCGCGCGCGCTCGCCGGGGGCCGATGCGCCGCCGGGGAAGAAGCGCACGCGGTCGCCGGGCTCGAAGAGCGGCGCCGGGCTCCGGCGCGGGTCGAAGACTCGCGCGGCGGTGCGGCCCACGATCCGCCAGCCGCCGGGCGTGGCCGAGGGATAGATCCCCGTGTACGCGCCGGCGATCGCGACGCTGCCCGCCGGGACTCGGAGGCGCGGCGAAGCGAGGCGAGGAACGCGGAGGCGCGGCGGCAGGCCCGTCATGTAGGCGAAGCCCGGCGAGAAGCCGAGGAACGCCACGCGGTACTCGGCCCGGGCGTACTCGCGCGTGAAGGCGTCCGGCGAGAGGCCGGCGGCGGCGGCGACCTCGGGCAGGTCCTGACCGTCGAAGGCGACCTCGATCTCGAGGGTCCGGGAGGGCGCGGACGGCACGCCGGAGCCGGGCCGAGCCCGGGCGAGCACACGGCGGATCGACCGGTGGGAGAGACACAGCGGATCGAACGACACGAGCAGCGTGCGGGCCGCCGGGATCGCGTCGCGCAGGCCGCGCGCCTCGAGGTCCCGGATGGAACGCGCGAGGGCGACGGCGGCGCGATTGGCGGCGTCCTCGGCGGCGTCGGGAAACTCGACGAGCACGAGGCCGTCGCGGAGGTCGGTCAGAGAGAGCTGCATGAGAGTCGGCAGTCCGTAGTCAACCGTCTTACGTCCTTCGTCTCCACAACAGATACACCGGCACGCCCAACAGCAGGACGGCATAACCCGGCCACGTCGTCTTTGGATCGCCGGCCAGGAGGAGCGCGATCAGGGCCCCGGCGGCCGCGGCGTACAGGAGCTGCAGCCACGGATACCCGGGCGCGCGAAACGGCCGGGGCCACTCCGGGTGGCGGCGGCGCAGCGCGATCACCGCGACGACCAGCAGGACGTAGAGCAGGATGTCCGCCGAGACGACGTACTTGAGGAGCTGGCTGTACGTCCCGGAGAGCACGAGCACCGCGGCCCAAGCGGCCTGGAGCCAGAGGGCGCGCGCGGGAACCGCCGCCGCGTTGAGCCGCGACAGGCCGCGGAACAGCAGCCCGTCGCGCGCCATCGCGAACCCGACGCGTCCGCCGGAGAGGATCAGGCCGTTCACACAGCCGAAGGTCGAGACCATGATCGCGGCGGCCATCGCGGCGGCTCCGGGCCCGCCGAACAGCGCCCGCGCCGCCGCGGTCCCGACGCGGTCCTCCGGCGCGTGCTGGATCTCCCCGAAGGGGAGCGTCCTCAGGTATCCGGCGTTCGTCGCGACGTACAGCGCGGTGACTGCGAGACAGCCGGCGAGGAGCGCGAACGGCAGCGAGCGGCCGGGATCCTCGACCTCCTCCCCCGCGAAGGTGACGTTGTTCCACGCGGACTGCGAGAAGAGGGGTCCGACCATCGCCAGGGCGAAGGCGGGTGCGAGAGCCCAGCCCTCCGGCGCGGCCGTCGCCGCGACGCCCGGACCGGCTCCGGCGCGGCCGAGGGCCAGGGCCGCGGCCGCCAGCGCGGCGAGCGAGGCGACCTTGACGACCGTCAGCGCGTTTTGCGTCCGGGTCCCGGCGGCGAGGCCCGTCGAGTTGGTCGCCGTCAGCGCCGCGACGACGGCGATGGCCACGATCTGCACCGGCGACACCGCCAGCGGTCCGAGGGAGAAGAGCGGCCGGCCCGACACCGCGGGCACGAGGACGCCGGTGAACCGGGCGAACGCCACGGCGACCGCGGCGATCGTGCCGGTCTGGATCACCGTGAGCATCGTCCACCCGAAGAGGAACCCCGCCAGCGGACCGTAGGCTTCCCGGAAGAACACGTACTGGCCGCCGGCCCGCGGCAGCATCGCGGCCAGCTCGGCGCACGAGAGGGAGGCGATCACGGTGAGGACACCGGCCGCGATCCAGACTCCGAGCAGGCCCGACGGAGATCCGATGCGGCGCGCGCTCTCGGCGGAGACGATGAAGATGCCGGAGCCGATCATGGACCCGACGACGAGCGCCGCCGCGTCGAAGCGGCGGATGGCGCGGCGCAGGTGGGATGCGGGCGTCGCGGTCATTCTTGCAGTTTGCGACATATTAGTCATAGCTAATATGTCAGTCCGCCGGGCTTTCCGCCCGCGACTACCGTCCCGCGTCCGGTTTGCGGAGGCGCGCCTCGAGGACTCGAAGCAGCCGCAGCGTGACGATCGCGAGGGCGGTCGCGCCGATGCCGAGGATGAGGCGCCCGCTCGCGATCGCGACTCCGATGGCCGCCGTCAGGAGGAGGGACGCGGCCGTCGTCAGGCCCTCGACGTGCTCGGCGTCGCGGTGGAGGATCGTGCCCGCGCCGATGAACCCGACGGCGGTGGCGACCGCCTGGACGACCAGGATCGGGTCGAGGCGCAGCCACCCGGCCTGGTTCGGAAACCGCGAAAACGTGTGCACCATGTCGATGCCCGCGGCCGTCAGCACCGCCGAGGCGCCGGCGAGCAGCATGTGCGTCCGCAGTCCCGCGGGCTTGCGCGCGAACTCGCGATCGGCGCCGACGACGCCGCCGAGCGCCATCGCGAGAGCGATGTAGCCGACCTCGACCAGGTCCCCGTGCCAGTCCACGGTCAGCGCCCCCACCGGCGGCCCCGCCGCGGCCGGGAAAGCCGCCGCGCCGCCGAGAACCCGGCGAGAGCGGCGGCGCCGGCGGCGATGAGCAGGACGGTCCCGGCGTGCCGCGCCGGTCCGGGCGGAGCGGGGATGTGCGAGCGCTCCGCCGCCTGCTTCGCGCGGCGCCGCAGCAGCTCGAGCGCGAGGCTCTCCTCGCCGCGCCGCATCGCCCAGCGGTGGTTTGCCGCGAGGATCGGCCGCATCCACGGCGAGAGGGCGCGGAGGAGCGGCTTCTCCGCGCGGACGCTCCAGTCGTAGACGACGAGCGTCCAGGCGCCCGCCTCCTCGAGCGTCCACCGGCCGTTTCCCGCCAGGTCGCCCTCCGCCTCGATCGAGAATCCGCGCGGCGCGCGGGACTCGGTGACCGTCAGCTCCCACCTCAGGGTGTACGGCAGCCAGCCTCGCGTGAGGAGCCGGGCCCGGCGGCCGACGCCGCGCTCGTCCCCGCGCGCGATCTCGTCGACCTCCAGGTAGACGGACGGCCACCATCGCGGCAGATCGAGCGGATCTTCCAGAACGTCGGAGATCTCCTGCATCGTGGCGAGCAGCCGCCACTCGGTGCGGAAGGTGTACTCGGGAGCGTTCATCGCGCTCTCGGACGTTTCCGTCTTCCGGTTCCCGGCTTCCGGCCTCCGGCGCCTTCCCGGCGCGACGGCGGTCCGAGCTCGCCTCGGAGAAGCCCCATCCGGATCATGTCGATGCGGCGCCCCTCGCGGTATGCCTCCTCGCGGAGAATCCCCTCGGAGCGGAACCCGACCGCCTCGTAGGTCCGGATCGCGGCGGAGTTGGACGAGTAGACGTCCAGGCGGATCTTGTAGAGGTCCATCTCGTCGAACGCGAACCGGCAGAGGGTCCGCACGGCGTCCGCCCCGAGGCCTATGCCCCGGAGCTCCCCCTCGCCGATGAAGATGCCCAGGGTGGCGGTGCGATTGTCGCGGTCGATGGCGACCAGCCCGCAGTTGCCGATGTGGCGGTCGTCCTCCAGGAGGCAGATCGCGAAGCTCATCTCGGAGATGTCCTGGCCGCGGGTCGCGCGCTCGACCCAGTCGGCCTCGCGCGCGAGGGACATCGGGTAGCGCTGGGCGAGCGTCGCCCGGAGGTCGGGATCGGCCATCCAGTCGTGGCAGCGGTTCAGATCGTCGCGCTCGACGCCGCGGAGATAGATGCGCTCGCCCCGAATCATCGTAAGTGCCTCGGGGGGAAGGATATCTGACTGCGCTCCCGCCGGTCATCCCACCCTGTCATCCCGAGCGCAGCGAGGGACCCCTTTCGCGCACGACCGAGACTTCAAAGGGGTCCCTCGTCGCTGGCGCTCTTCGGGATGACAGGAGGGCGCGGACGAGGAACTTCCCCGCCCACCGTGCGTACCTCCCCAAAGAGAGGGCCAATACGCGCCGTGGGACCCATCCGGCGATTCTTCTCCCGGGAGGACGGTATGTCGAAGCTGTTCAAGACCCTTCTGCTGCTCGTGGTGCTGGTCGCGGTCGCTGCCGGCCTCTATGCCCTCGCCCGGGGAAAGGGCTCGGACAACGAGCAGAAGCAGGTCACCGTCGAGAAAGGCTCGATCACCGAGAAGGCGCTCGCCGTCGGACAGATCCAGCCGCGCCAGAAGTTCTCGATCAAGTCGAAGATCTCCGGGATCGTCCGCAAGTGCATGGTCAACGTCGGCGACCGGGTCAAGACCGGCGACGCGCTCTTCGAGATCGCGCCCGACCCCACACCGCAGGAGCTGACCGACGTCGACCGCCAGCTCGACTCGACCCGAGCCTCGTTCGAGCGCGCGAGGGCGGAGTTCGAGCGCTCGCAGGAGCTCTCCAAGAACGGCGTTCTCCCCAAGTCGGACCTCGACGTGAAGCGCGAGGCCTTCGAGCTCGCCAAGGTCGCCCTCGCCAAGGCCGAGCAGCAACGGGACCTCACGCGCAACGGCCGCATCCAGACGGAGACGGTCAACATGGAGTCGATCATCCGCGCGCCCGCGGCCGGAACGATCCTGACGCGCGCCGTCAATCCCGGCGATCCTGTCGTCCCCCTGACCTCGTACCAACCCGGAACCGAGCTCGCGGCCATCGCCGACATGAGCGACCTGATCTTCAAGGGAACCGTGGACGAGATCGACGTCGGAAAGCTCCACGTCGACCTGCCGGCTCGCATCAAGGTCGGCGCGCTGCCCACGGACGTCGTCACCGGCCGCGTCTCGCGCATCGCGCCCCAGGCCCAGCAGAAGGAGGGCGCGACGCTCTTCGACGTCGAGATCGAGCTCGACAAGGGGACGAACGCCACCCTGCGCGCGGGCTACTCCGCCAACGCCGACCTGATCATCCGGGAGAAGAAGGACGTCCTGACGATCCCGGAGCGCGTCGTGATCTTCGAGGACGGCGGCAAGAAGACGTTCGTCGAGCTGCCCGCGGCGAAGCCGAAGGAGCCGGCGAAGAAGACGGCGGTGAAGCTGGGGATCTCCGACGGGCTGAACGTCGAGGTCGCCGAAGGTCTCCCGCTCGGCGCGAAGGTCCTCGAGCGGCCGCCCAAGAAGCTGACCTCCGCGGTCGATTAGGCGACAAATGGCGGACCGTCACTTCCACCTTGCGGCCGTCCGTTCCGGCCGGCCGCGGGCGGGGGCAAGCCCCGCCCCTACGACGTTTGATGCGGTCGGCCGGAGGCCGACCGACAACCTCGCGTAGCCATGCTTTCCCTGAGAGATGCCCTGCGCCAGATGTGGCGCGACGTGAGGAGCCAGAAGCTCCGCACGTTCCTGACGGTCTTCGGCATCGTGTGGGGGACGGTCTCCGTGTCCCTGCTCCTCGCCTTCGGCAAGGGCCTGAAGACGCAGATGATCCTCAACAGCTCCGGCATCGGGGACGCGATCTGCATCGCCTGGCCGGGGCTGACGTCCATGCCGTTCGAAGGCCTCGGCAAGGGGCGGAAGGTCCGTCTCAACGAGGACGACGTCGAGGCGATCCGCAAGGAGGCTCGCGGCGTCAACATGATCTCCAGCGAGTACTCGAAGACGCTGAAGCTCAACTACGGGACGAAGACGATCGCGGTCGACGTCTCGGGCGTGTCTCCGGAGTTCGGGCCGATGCGCAACCTCAACCCGCAAGCCGGCGGCCGGTTCGTCAACCCGAGCGACATGAGGGAGCAGCGCCGCGTCCTGTTCATCGGCTGGAAGCTGGCCGCGGACATGTTCGGCGAGAACCCGAAGCCCGTCGGGAAGACGGTCATGCTCGGCGGCTCGCCGTTTCTGATCGTGGGCATGCTCGCCGAGAAGGTCCAGCAGTCGAGCTACAGCGGCCGCGACAACGGAAAGGGCTTCATCCC
>Ga0068864_100005955_pt1 | contig 10001 bp, 4 predicted proteins | sample KBSSwiS72_FD_66586 | JGI IMG/M metagenome (GOLD analysis project Ga0068864, IMG submission 66586) | Switchgrass rhizosphere microbial communities from Kellogg Biological Station, Michigan, USA - KBS Switchgrass S7-2 | ecosystem: Host-associated > Plants > Roots > Rhizosphere > Soil ...
TTGCACCCATGCCGTCGTGCCGTTCCATCCTCGTGTAACGACTCCCGATGCTAGCGTTTCAACTATCCGCACCTTGTTTGGTTGTTTGAAAACAATTTCGGTTGGACCAGAAGCTTTTGCCCTTTCAACTCTTTCCACTGTCCCACGCATCACGATCGCCTGCGACAAGATGTCCTGGTGGTTTGCGCCGACGACCGACAAATACTTCGCGAGCACTTCCTGCGCGGTTGGCAACACGCGCTTCGGTTGAGGTTTAAGCGCTTCGCCAAAATAGTCACGCGGCGGGAGTGGCGCCATACGCTCCGGACGCGTACTGCCTCGATGGCAGGTATAACAGGTCACGACACCTTCCCGATTGAACCTGGTGCGATTCAACTCGAGCACCATTCGCATCATGTCACGCGCCACTGACTTTTCCTTTTTGTCATCTCGTTCCCAAAGCCAGGTGTCCTCTCCAGTCTGCTGGTTCTTCTCGCCTTTCACGTGGCAATGATCACAATTAACGCCCAGTGAATCGCTAACGAAGTTCATTAGGAGGAACAATTGGGAATCAGGCAGTCCTTTGAGAACCTGAATGTTCTTCCTAACTTGTTCGACCGGTTTGCCGGCTGTCGATTGGGTATGAGCGGTTTTCGCTTTCCAGCCGATCATCAGAAAAATAAATAGGAGCACGACGCAGAGCCTGCTTGTGATTTTGAAATTAGACATGGCGAGGATCTCACATTACGAAAGAGAGTTAGCTACCGCTACCGCTGGCCACCGCATTTCCCGCTGGTGGGGTGGCCACGGAGGGCCACCCCTACAACTAACGCCGGCGAACCTGTGTTGTGGTCCAGTCGACCATCGTTTCGAAGAGACCGGGTGGGAATCGTTTGAGGCGGACCCACTCCTTCGGATTATCGGGTGGAACCTCCATCAGGTTGTGCGATCCGTTTGGGTAAACCTTGACGGTGTAATCCCGGCGTCCCGCCTTATCCATAATTTGCCTGATCGCGCTCACATTCGCTTTGACACCCTCAGGCGTATCGAGCTCGCCGAATATCGCCAGCAGCGGGGCGGTGGAAGCGCGCAAGGTTGGTGCGGGATCGTAAAAATAAAAGCTGCGCATGTAAGCCCAAAAAGGATGATCCGGTTTCTCCGGTCCAAAGACATCGATGCCCGGGTGGCGAAACCATTTTTTGTCTTTGGCTATCGCTCTTGCCCGGGCGTACTCGTCCCATTTAGCGATATTAGAAGGTGAAACAATGATCTCGTTCTTCAGCCTTTGCCACGCCAGCTCATCCTTCACTTCATCCGCGGTATAGCCCGCTTTTGTTAACTCGTACTCGCTATCAAACAACTCCGTGTCCGCGGGTGTCAGGCCGCCGCCTGACAAAGCGACTGCGAAAGCGGCCTCGGGAAAACGTGAAGCGGCGAGGGGAGCAATCCAGCCGCCCTGACTTTGACCCCAGAAGCCGATCTGATTTGCTGCAATGTCTGTTCGGGCCTGTAGAAATTTTGCTCCCGCGACCGCGTCGTCCGCGAGGTCTTGAAAGCTCGCCTCGCGCCAGTTACCAGTCGATTTGCCGACGCCTCGCTTGTCATAAGCGAGGACGGCAAACCCGCGTGCGGCGTAGAGGTATCCGAGGCCCCAATACATTTCGCGCGATTGCGCGTTACTGCCATGGACAAACACGAGGGCGGGGCGCTTTACTTTTGATGAAGGCGGCGCAGCGGGGAGCAGCAGCGTGCCTGCGAGGGTGACATCACCGTTTTTGAAAGTGACTTCTTCCTGGCGGATGTTACTTCGCGTCGCAAATGCTCCGGGCTGTCGACTCTTATGGTCCAAATCAACTACGTGAACTCCGTCGCCGCGAAATGTAAGTGTTTGTCGCGTTGGAGACGCCACATACAGTGCGGGACCGCCGGTGAATTGAGTCTGCGATCGTGGAAAGATCGTGCGGGCCTGGCCGGATTTCACGTCGGTCACCCACAGTGTGTCTTGAGTGTTGGGAAATCTATCGATCACAATGTAGTCGCCGTTGCGAAAGCGATACGCGCCTACATAGCGCGCCAAGGTTTCGGGCGCGACCTTCACGATGCGCATCAGACGAAAGCGAGCTTTGATTCCCGGGACCTCAGCCTCTCCTTCGATCTCATCACCGGTAATAGTTCCCGTCATGACGAGTTTGAGCGAGCTGAACTCGATCCGGACGCGAGAACCCTCGAGTTGGACCAATGTCACTTTTGCTTTAAGCGGTTCGCGCAACTCGCCTGCATTTTCGGTAAGGCTCAGACGCAAAAACTCGGACCTGCCGGACGGCTCGCTGTTACCCACCCACTCGCCAGTCAAGGCAACGGTGGATTGCTGAGCGTGACTGACGAGACTGACAGGCGACAATCCGGCCGCGACGATAAACGTCATCAACAGGAAAGCTTGGAGGATTGTTTTGATCATGATTCTCTACACCCGCTGGCGTGGGATGATACATCCTGGGTACATCATACGGTCAACGTCTCTTGCCTCTAGTAAAAACCTTGCCAGCTTGGCCCACTGCGCTTCACATACCCCCTATATTTATCTTGACTTGACAAAGTATTCAGCATAGATTTCAGCCCGTTCCTCAGGTTCGTTTTAACCTTGCACTCCGCAGAAGAGCATTCTTTAAAAGAAAGCCATATTTAGTGACCCGGAGCTAGCGAACAAATAGCCTTCAGCCGGCCATCATCATTTAATAAGGCGGGCTGTGAATTAATCATTAGCTTCCCTGTCATTTGCGAAAGGCAACACGACAACGATTCGTGCCACTTCCGTTAGCTCGTTCGGAACACTGTTGGCGTTGCGCGCTCCTTTGCAGGCGAACGCCAACGCTTCATGTAACTAATCACTCAGAGGGGAATCTGCGATATGTCAACTCAAAAGCTGCCCACACGAAAACTCACAATCATCGCACAGGACCCCAGCGTTGAAGACAACGGCAAAATCCTGCGAGCCGAAGTAGAAATTCCCGCGGAAGAACTTGCCCCCGGTCCATGGGGCTATCGTGTTCACATTGTCGATTTTGACTCATCTACTGGAACGCTATATCAGCCGCTAGAGTATCCCCCACTTCATGGCGCGGACGGCGGCGATCCTTTTAAGAGAGCGAGCGACGCGCGTTTGTTGTCAGATCCAAATTTTCACGCGCAAAACGCCTACGCCATCATCATGCGTATCCTCGCCCGGTTTGAGTTTGCGCTTGGCCGGCGGGTTAGCTGGGGCTTTTACGGACATCAAATAAAAGTTGCACCGCATGCCTTCGCTGAAGCGAATGCCTTTTACTCAGAATCCGATCAGGCGCTGATGTTCGGCTATTTCCCTGGAGAAAGCCGAATGGTCTACTGTTGTCTCTCCCACGACATCGTTGCTCACGAAACTACACATGCGCTTCTGGATGGATTGCGTGAACGCTATACCGATCCTTCTTCTCCGGAGCAAGCAGCCTTTCATGAAGGATTCGCAGACATTGTTGCGCTGCTCTCAGTGTTTGCTTTGCCGAAAATCGTCGAAACGATCATCGACCTCAACACACCGCGGCGAAAGGAAAAGCAGATTGCCACCAAACTTCTGACGATCGACAAATTGCGCGAATCGATGTTGATGGGACTTGCCAAGGAGATGGGACAGGAGTTGTCTTGCGTACGCGGCAATGTATTGCGTCGCTCAGTCGAGTTAAAACCGTCTACTACCTACATCCACGACGAACAGTACGAGGAGCCACACCGCCGCGGCGAAATTCTGGTAGCGGCAGTGATGAATACATTTTTGAGCGTCTGGGTTGAAAGGCTGGGCGGACTTGGCGAGGTGGCCCATGGCTATCTCGATCGGGGCAGAGTAGTTGAGGAAGGCGCGGCCATTGCCGACTATCTGCTAACGATGATGATACGCGCCCTGGACTATGCGCCGCCCGTCAATCTCGAGTTCTGCGATTTCCTGAGCGCAGTATTGACGTCAGATCAGGAAATTAATCCTAATGATAGATACAAATTTAGAGAAAAACTCAAGAAGAGTTTCAGCAGCTACGGTATTGAACCTGCGGCCGCGGCGGATAAAAAGTCGGGACTGTGGATTCGAGTCACCGGCAACATCAGTAACGAACGCATTCACTTTGAGTCGCTCCAACGCGATCCCGACGAGGTTTTTCGTTTCATTTGGGATAACCGCGATGAAGATCGCTTAAACCTTTACGGCGAAGCTTACAGCCGAGTTCTTTCCGTCCGTCCCTGCCTGCGGATTGGACCAGACGGATTCGCTTTACGGGAAACTGTCGCGGAATACATGCAGATTATTGATTTGCAAGCGTCGGAGTTGCCACGCCTGGTTGACGACATTCCCGAAGACATGCCGAAGACGCGGGAAATTCGGCTAACGGGTGGCGGCACACTAATCTTTGATGAATACGGGAAACTAAAGTTTCATATCAACAACAGTCTTGGTGATCGAAAACGCCAGTCCCAACGAATCAATTTCCTTTGGCGCTACGGTTTTTTTGACAACCCTTCAGCCTTCCGCAACTTTGCCCGACTTCACCGAGAGCGCGCGACACAGCTGGAGGCTTATACCACTGAGGCTTGGTAAAAAATCATGGCAACAACAAGACCCAAAAGCTTGACTCTCCGCAGTTACCAGGTTGGATTCGGCGACTGTTTTCTGCTCAGTTTCCATTACAACGGTAAAACTGGCGATCGCCATGTGCTGATCGACTTTGGCAGCACCGGGCAAAAAAAGGGCATGGGTGAGAACCTCATGCTCCGAGTTGCTCAGGATATAAAGAAACAATGTAACGGAAAGCTACACGCCGTCGTTGCCACTCATCGTCATAAGGACCACATTAGCGGTTTCGCGACAAACAAGAAAAAGACCGCGTCGGGTGACATCATCGCTTCGTGTAATCCCGACGTCGTGCTACAACCCTGGACGGAACACCCGAAGGCCAAGGTCGATGCTACTCAAGCACCTGGGCTCACAGACAAACAATCGTTCGTAGCTGCGCTCGGTAACATGCATGCCATTTCGGAGGCGGTGTTAATCGAAGCTGAACGTCGCAAGTCCGTACTTGGCCCAACGCTCTTTCGCGAGCTTTCGTTCATTGGCGAGGACAATTTAAGTAATTTATCCGCGGTCCAGAATTTAATGCACATGGGAAGTAAAAACGTTTATCTGAACTTTGGTTCGAAGTCGGGATTGGAAAAAGTCTTGCCGGGAGTGAAAACCAAAGTGCTTGGGCCACCAACGTTGAAACAATCAAAAGAAATCAGAGTGCAACGCAGTAAGGACGAGGATGAGTTTTGGATGTTTCAGGCAATGGCAAATCAGTTCGCGATCAGGACTAACGCAAATCCTTTCCGCCAGGCAAAGACCTATTCGGCTCTCAGCCAACCTCCGTTTACCCGTTGGTTTATCAAGCGCATGCGTTCAGTTCGCGGCGAGCAACTGCTGGGCATTGTTAGGGCGCTCGATAAAGTGATGAACAATACCAGCCTGATTTTATTGTTCGAAGTTAAACAAATGCGAATGTTGTTTCCCGGAGACGCGCAGATCGAAAACTGGTCCTACGCGTTGAGTAAACCAGCGATCAAAAAGTTGTTGGCTAAAGTAAATGTTTACAAAGTCGGCCACCACGGCAGCCGAAATGCCACTCCGAAGTCCTTATGGAGTGGCTTTGAAAATCGCTTGTCAAAGAAAGGCAAGAAAGGCGATCTGAAAACATTCGTCTCTACCATGTCGGGCAAACATGGCAAAGCCTCGAGCCATACAGAAGTACCACGCCAGACTTTGGTAGACGCGTTGCAAAGTGACAGCGAGTATTACACTACTCAGGAACTGAAAGTGAAGAACAAAAACAAGACTATTAATGGTTGCCGCTATGAAGGAACGCTGTGTATCGCCTGCGAAATCAAGTTCTGAATCAAACAAGGATTATTCCGTAAAAGCGCATTGGTGAGCATCGCTAAATTATCGCATCGTCGTCTTCAAGTCCTGTGCCCTATCATATATCCGCGCCAGCGTTGCCTCAAAAGTCACTGTTGGTCCCAAGCGGAGGTTCTGACTTTTGAGGTAAAGCCATCCGCGCCGTTAATCTTAACGGGATGAGTTAGCCCGGGTATGAAAACACCGGGCTAAACTCATGCCGTCGAGTTAATCCTTACTGACTCTCAATGGCTCCAATATCAGTGCCACTCGGAGTACCGGCATTAATCAAATCACTGCCGGGTGCAAGTCTAAGGAAATTACCGAGGTTAATGCTGCCGTCTGCATTGCGGCTGACTGTGAGCGTAAGGCTCACGAAATCAGCAGCGCTTACCACCAGCCCTTTTCCATTTACACTCACACCATTGATCCACCAGCAATTAGTATTACTGACGTCGGTGCCTATACGATCGTCGCTGTCCATGCCATTGAACGACAAGTTGTTGGTGAACACATGTGAACCCTGGTCAAACTTAAGATTGGCTTCACCATTATTGACCGACGTGTTGTTCGAAACCGTGATACTCCCGGGATTCGAATTGAACGTTATGCCATGTTTCTTATTACCAAAGGCGATTGAGCGCCGGATGGTGTGATTAACGGGAATCCCATCGCCTCCCAACTTGAAGCCGTTCCCATCGCTATCGGTGGTTGTCCCGCCGGTCGTCAGGAAACCGTTGTTGTAGGAGATACAGTTCTCGATAAGTACTGGACTGATTGGGCCGGTGTCGGTCTTGGTGAAAAGATCCCAGCCGTCGTCAATGTTGTGGTGGGCGATACAACCACGGAAGACGTTACCTGGCCCAGTAGTGAGCTTGCATGCAAATCCGTCGGCGTCCTCACCGTTATCGGGATCAAAGTTGTCGAAGGAGGTGCAGTTGAGAATCAAGTTATTAGCGGGCCACTCGCTTTGCGGTGCACTCGACGAGTGACGTCCGAGTTGCAGCCCGGAGTCGCGGTTGTGGTGCGTGATGCATAACTCGATCCGATTGTTGTTGCCACCAATGAAGATGCCGTTGTCGCCGGCATTCATCACCTCCAGTCCGCGGAAATGCCACCAGTGGCCGTTGAGCTGGATGCCACGATTGCTGGACGAGAACGACTGAGCTGCGAAATTGAGGATGGGCCGCTCACTTCCGAAGGCAAAAATCTTCTTCGGGAAACCGTTAAGTCCATCGTTGCCTCGAGCGATGGTGACGGTAGTGGAAAGGTTATAGGTGCCGCCACGCATGAAGATAGTCGAACCTGCAGTAACTCGAGTAATAGCCGCAGTGAGCGTTGTTGGCTGAGTCATTGTGCCGGGACTTGAGTCGGTACCATTTGGCGCCACAAAGAGATCACCGGGCTGAGGCGTCGGAGTTGGCGTTGGTGATGGGGTCGGAGTTGGTGTTGGGGTCGGCGTCGGCGTCGGCGTCGGCGTCGGCGTCGGCGTCACTGTTGGGGTTGGAGTAGGTGTAGGAGTTGGAGTCGGTGTCGGTGTTGGCCCACCGCTGCCGCTTGTAACTACGACATCATCGAATGAGGCGCTTGCGAAGACGGCCGCCACACCAATGGCGCCCGCGGTGTACGTGCTATCTGTAGCTGCCAGCTGTTGTGTGCCATTTACAAAGGCAGTCAGCGATGAGCCCTGCGCACTGATACTGAGTGTGTAGAACGTACCGGTCGAAACCGTAAATGATCTGGAAGCAAGTGTAGTCGCGGTATCGCCATCGCGCCTGGCCAACACCAACTGGTTGCCGTTTGTAAGCGCGAGGTAATAAAAGTGGTTTGAGTTAATCGCTCGGGCGATGATTCCGACGTAACGATTCGTACCGTTGAAGGCTAGTGGTTTGACGCGAGCCTGGATCGAGTAATTGGTCCAGGTAGTTGAGCCGGCCCTGGCACGCGAGTCGACACTGGTGCTGGTCTGGCTCATGACGAGCGAGCCATCGGTTACAACCACCCAGGTGCCGTTCGACTTTGACCATCCATTTGTGTTTCCGTCCTGGAAATCATCGCTGAATAAAGTTGTTGTTTGAGCCGATGTAGAGAAGCTCAGGTAAAGAGCCAGAGTTGTGCCCACGCACAACAAGGCTAAAGACAAAACCACTCTCTTGGTCCTTTTAACTTGAGATTCCATGGTTTCCTCCGCAATTTCGATGAGACGGTTGTGAGTTAACAATGGTCCTGGGACCATCGCTGTTTACTGTCGGTTGTGAATATCAAAACTAACTGCTTTATGCCGGGTGACGGGCCAGTGGTCTGACAAATTCGGGCTTACAGCCCATATTTAGTTGTCAACCTCAGTGCAATCGGGAGGAAAAAAGATATTTTGGAAATGCCAATAGAAATTCTAATTTATGATTGGACAAACCAATTCTCAGGCAAGAATCAGCATTTTGTCAATCGAATATCCGGTCGACGAGCAGCTGGATTCCGTGTTGTTGGCTTTGCATAAAAAGTCGAAGATGCCACGGGCTTGCCCCGTGGAGTCGTCACGCTGGACGCTATACCGATTCTTCTAAACTGGAAAACTGGATGCCACGGGGCAAGCCCGTGGCATCTGGAGAGTGGCTCTTAGCTATTTTAGCTTGCTAACGTGAGGCTCCACGGGACAAGCCCGTGGCATCTCGACTTTTTGTGCGAGCCCGTGTTGTTGCAACTGTAGGGGCGGCACTCCGTGGCCGCCCGCCGTTTGAAAACACATTTATTCGTGAGACGGGCGGCCACGGAGTGCCGCCCCCTACAGTTGTTCAAGCTCAGAAGTGTCCCGTCTGGGTAAACGTGGTTCCTCCTGTCGTGTAGGTGACGGTGTACGTGTCTCCGTTAAACGGGTGAACGGTACCTGTGCCGCTCGTTTGGGCTGCAAACATCCGGTTGGTTCCGACGCCAAGTGTTTGCCCAGTTGCAAGTGTAAACGTGTAAGTTATGGTTGACGCCGTGCTGCTGTTGCTTTGGAGAATCTGTGATCCGACTGTGTTGTATTGTCCCTGGTGACTGATACCAGTTGTTCGCTGGACCACAATGGTGATGGAGAGCGCCGTTAGATTGCCGGTATTACTCAGCGAGATGGCCTGCTCGTTAAACCATGGACCACTATTATTTATGACGGGCGTGACGGTTACTCCACCGGTTCCACCTGCAGGGTTCACGGTAAGGTTTATTTGAGTGGATCGGGTTAACCCGCCTCCTGTTCCAGTAATCGTTATTGCTACTGAACCCAGAGTCGCTGTGGCTGTGGCGCTCAGAGTAACGACGGTGCTTGTTCCGGTAGTCGACGAAGGGTTGAAGCTTGCTGAGACACCGGCGGGCAAGGTGCTGGCACTGAATGTGACGCTGTTGTTGAACCCACCCGTACGAGTCACGGTAATGCTGCTGGTTCCGGTTCCACCGCGATTGATAGTCAAACTCGTGGGATTGGCAGAGAGCGTAAAATTAGGAGTCGGGGTTGGTGTTGGCGTTGGTGTGGGAGTTGGCGTTGGCGTGGGAGTCGGAGTGGGAGTTGGTGTTGGGTTACCCGGTTCAGTACCCCAGATCCTCACACCATTGTCGTAAAGCACAATGCGTTGAGTCCTGACTGGCGTGCCGCCTGGCGAGGTGTTCGCAATATCCACGTATGAAGGATCGTTAGTTGGATCCCACGCACCAGAACTTGTGATCCGAAATTGAACTTCTTTGCGGTGCTCAGATTGTCCGCCGGGAAAGATCTTCGTCCCGACGCAACTTATCTGAACGTAGTAAGTGCTGCCGGACCACTGCGTAATCTGGTTACTCACGGGTCCGCATTGACTGAAGTTTCCGTTGACCGTTATCTGACCAGGGGTGACGCCCGACTCCAGCGTGAAGAAATATCGGAAGGTGCCTCTGTCAAGCATCCTCGCGGGCCACGCTGACCGATTGATCACCAGCGCTTTAACTTCAGTGAAATTGGTGCCCGTAGCATTTCTTGCGGCTTCGATAAAGATCTCGTCGTCATCCGGAGTTTCAATTACCGGAAAATTCGCAAGCGGGTTCCCGCCAAACTCCTGATATA
>Ga0068864_100005958_pt1 | contig 10000 bp, 5 predicted proteins | sample KBSSwiS72_FD_66586 | JGI IMG/M metagenome (GOLD analysis project Ga0068864, IMG submission 66586) | Switchgrass rhizosphere microbial communities from Kellogg Biological Station, Michigan, USA - KBS Switchgrass S7-2 | ecosystem: Host-associated > Plants > Roots > Rhizosphere > Soil ...
GCCATGGCCCCTAGATCGGCGGTCAGGGCTTTCGGATCAAGTCGCGAATGGTCACGCCGCCGCCTCACGCTCTGTAACCATTCTTTTCATCCGCGGAGCCGGGCGATAGGCTGGGCTGCAACAATAATGGTTTGGGAGGTGGTGGCTCTTGTCGCGTTCCTTTGATGCCCGCCAGACGAAGACGACGCTGTTCGATGCGCTGGTGGATGCACGCCAGGCTTTTGGGGCCAAGAAACCCATCCTCGAGGACCAGGACCGCAACCCCCTGAGCTACACCGACCTGATCCGGGCCTCCTTCGCGCTCGGACGCAAGATCGCCGGCTTCACCAAGCCGGGCGAGCGGGTGGGCGTGATGCTGCCGGCCAGTTCGGGCGTCGTTGTCACCTTTTTCGCGCTGCACGCCTTCGGCCGCGTGCCGACCATGCTCAATTTCACCGCCGGCATCCGCAACCTGAAGGCCGCATGCGAACTGGCCGGGGTGACCCGGGTGCTGACTGCCCACAAGTTCATCGAGCAGGGCAAGCTGCACGACATTGTGGACGCGCTCGAGACCCTGACGACCGTGACCTACCTGGAGGACGTCCGCGCAACGGTGGGCTTTGCCGATAAACTCTACGCCGCCGCCGCGGGCGCTTTCCCCAAGCGGTTCCGGACCGTCATCCGCCCGACCGACCCGGGCGTGATCCTCTTCACCTCAGGCAGTTTCGGCGCACCCAAGGGCGTGGTGCTGAGCCAGCAGAACCTGGTCGCCAACGTCCATCAGATCGCCGCCCACATCGACCTCGACCCTGCCTGGGTGATGTTCAACCCCCTGCCCACCTTCCACTGCTTCGGCCTGACCGGGGGCGCGCTGCTGCCGATCCTGACCGGCATGAAGGCGTTCCAGTATCCCTCCCCGCTGCACACCAAGCAGATCCCGCCGCTGATCAAGGACACAAAGGCCTCGATCCTGCTGGCCACCGACACCTTCGTGAACCAGTACGCCCGCTCGGCGGAGCGGGACGAGCTCTCGGGCCTGAAGTTCATCGTCTGCGGCGCCGAGAAGGTGCGCGACGAAACCCACAACCTGATCCAGGAACGGTTCGGCGCCGTGCCGGTGCTTGAAGGCTACGGCGCCACCGAGGCCGCGCCTGTGATCGCGGTGAACAAGCCCCTCGACAATCGCCGCGGCACCGTCGGCGGTCTGCTGCCCGGTATGGAGACGCGGCTGGAGCCGGTGGAAGGCATCTCCGGCGGCGGCAAGCTCTATGTGCGCGGCCCCAACGTCATGGCGGGCTACCTCAACGCCGGAGGCGGACTGGACCCCCTGGACGATGGCTGGCACGACACCGGCGATGTGGTCACCATCACCGACGACGGCTGGGTGAAGATCAAGGGTCGGGTGAAGCGCTTCGCCAAGGTCGGCGGCGAGATGGTCTCGCTCACCGCCGCCGAGGATCTCGTCACTTCTGTCTGGCCGGCGAGCCGCCACGCGGTCGTGGCGCTTCCCGATCCCAAGAAGGGCGAACGCCTGATCCTGGTCACCGACCATCGCGACGCCGACGCCGCCCCGCTGGTCGCTCACGCCAAGGCTATCGGTGCACCGGAAATCGCCGTGCCGCGCAAGATCATCCGCGTCCAGGAGATCCCCGTCCTTGGCACCGGCAAGACCGACTACGTGGCCGTCCAGCGGATGGTTGACGCCGAGCTGCGGCGGGCAGCCTAGGTCAGGCGTGCGGCCGTTCGCCGGTCACGTGACGCGCTGCCCGTAGCGGTTGAAGGGGACCTAGTCCCAGACCGAGTGATGCTGGGCGCAGCGGTCCGATCCCCAGGGCCGATCCGGTCATGGCGCGCCAGGTGGAGAAGTATCTCGACACCCTGCTCGCCGGAAAACACGCGGCCACGGCCGATCACTTACGCCAGCTCGCCGCTGTTCTCCTGCCTACGGGCAGTTGCACGCTGGAACGTATCGCCGCCTACCTTGGGCGCCGCCTCGAGGGTTGCGGTTTTTCAAGCATCATCGATGACCTCCGAAACGAGATGGCGTTCCGTTACATCAATCGAGGCCGACCGTCCGCCAAGCGACGTTTCCGAGGTCCTCGGCTTCGCGGCGCTCAGCGCCTTCTCGCGCTGGTTCCGCCGGCGCAACGGCTGTAGCGTTCGAGTCTGGCGGGCGCGCCAAAGGGGTTGAGCGACGCTGTTTCGCCAGGGGGAGCCATCCATGCCGAACCTCGACGCCTGGTCGCCGCGCGTGCTCAGCATCCTGCGCATCATCACCGCGCTCCTGTTCATGGAGCACGGCCTGATGAAGATGTTCCATTTCCCGGCGCCGCAGCCAGGCGTCCCGGACCCCCTGCCGACCATCCTGATGGCGGCCGCCTGGATCGAGATCGTCGGCGGCGGCCTGATCGCGCTTGGCCTCTTCACCCGCGCCGCGGCCTTCATCTGCTCAGGCCAGATGGCCGTGGCCTACTTCATGGCCCATAACTCACAGAACCCATGGCCCGGGCTCAACCAAGGTGACGCGGCCATCCTCTTCAGCTTCGGATTCCTCTACCTGGTCTTCGCGGGCCCCGGCCCCTGGAGCCTCGACGCCCTGGTCCGGAAGCGGGCCTGATTCATCCAGGCCGAGGTCGCCAAGTTTGGTCGCCTCAATCGCTACGAGCTACGGGCTAGGGACTCCTGGACCTGAGCGCCGCGGCTCGAATGAGCAGTTACCGCAGGTTCGATCCAGCGGCTGACGCCCCGGCAGTCGTATCGACCAACATATCCCCACCTAGGGACCGGTAGAGCGTCACGAGGTTGTCCGCCCGGACAAGCCGCGTCGCGGCGAGCGTGCGGCGCGCGGTGTAGAATGTCCGCTGAGCGACCAGGACGTTGAGGAAGGGATCGATGCCTTCCTTGTAGCGGGCCTCCGCCAGGCCATAGTTGTCGCGCGCCGCTGTTTCCAGGTCGGTCTGGGCGGCCATCTGGCCGTTGATCGTACCGCGCCGGGCAAGTGCGTCCGCCACCTCCCGGAACGCGGTCTGAATGGCCTGCTGATACTGCGCGACGGCGAGGTCGCGCCGTGCCTTGGCGAGGTCGAGGTTGCCGCGGTTCGCGCCGGCGTCGAAGAGCGTCTGGGCGGCTCCGGCCTGCGCGGACCAGACGAAGCTATTGCCATTGAAGAGCGCCGAGAGTGACGGGCTGGCGACCCCGGCCAGGGCGGTCAGACTGATGCTCGGGAAGAAGGCGGCCCGCGCGGCGCCTATCTGCGCGTTGGCGGCCTGCAACTGGCGCTCCGCCTGCGCGACGTCCGGCCGCCGCAGGAGGATCCGTGAGTCCAGGCCCGCGGGCGCCTCGCTGAGCATCCCGTCGATGGTTTCGATCGACGCCGGCAGGTCGGCGTCGGCCACCGGCGCTCCGACCAGGAGTTCGAGCGCATTGCGGTCCTGCGCGACAAGCGTCGTGAGATCTGCGCGATCGGAACGCGCCTGGGCGAGCACTGTCTGCGCCTGGCTAAGATCGGATCGTGGGGCGATTCCACCGGTCAGGCGGGCTCGCGTCAGGTCGACGCTGCGGGCCGCGCTCACCTCGGTCTCCGCCGCCACGACCAGCAGACTGCGATCGGCGGCAAGGGTCAGATAGGCGTCGGCTACTTCGGCTACGATCGTGAGCCGCGCCGAGCGTTCCGCGGCCTCGCTCGCGAGGTACTGCTGTTGGGCCGCGTGACTGAGGCTGCGCAGCCGTCCGAACAGGTCCAGTTCGAAGGCGCTGAAGCCGATGTCTGCGTTGAACGATCGATCGACTTGGCGACGCTGTGTTGTAACGCCGGCGGCCTGGGTGTGGGTCTGGCTTTCGGCGGCAGAGGCTGCGGCGTCGATCTTCGGGAGAAGCTGCGCGCGTTGCACGCGGTACTGGGCCCGCGCGATCTCTACATTGGCGAGCGCGGCCTGGAGATCCTGGTTGTTGGCAAGGGCGGCGCCGATGATCGACTGGAGGTGCGGATCGCGAAAGATATCGCGGTAGCCGAGGGCTGGCAGGGTCACCTCGCTTGCCGGCGGGTAGGCCGCGCCGACCGGCCAGGTCGAGGGTACGGCCGGCGTTGGACGCACATAGGCAGGCTCAAGCGTACAACCGGCCAGCGCGCCGGCGGCAAGGATCATGGGAAGCGCGCGCCTCACGCCGACCTCTCGGCGACGGCGCGGCGACGGTGGAACAGCCGGCGCACCATGACGAAAAACAGCGGCACGAAGAAGATGGCGAGCACAGTCGCGGTCAGCATCCCGCCGATCACCGCCGTGCCGATGGCGATCCGGCTCTGAGCGCCCGCCCCCGTCGACACCGCCAGCGGCAGCACGCCGAAGATGAAGGCGAAGCTGGTCATCAGGATGGGCCTCAACCTGAGCCGGGCGCCTTCGAGGGCGGCCTCGTAGGGGTTCATGCCCCTATGTTCCGCGCCCTCCGCGAACTCGACGATCAGGATCGCGTTCTTGGCCGACAGCCCCATGGTGGTGAGCAGACCCACCTGGAAATAGACATCGTTCGAAAGCCCTCTCAGCGCCACCGCCAGCGCCGCGCCGATCAGGCCGAGGGGAATGACCAGGAGAACCGAAAGGGGCACCGACCAACTCTCGTAGAGCGCAGCCAGACACAGGAAGACCACCACCAGCGAGATCGCATAGAGGATCGGCGCCTGCCCCCCTGACAATCGCTCCTGATAGGAAAGCCCGCTCCAGGCTATCGACGTGCCCGGCAATCTTGCGGCCAACGCCGCCATGCGGTTCATCGCCTCGCCGGTGCTGCGGCCCTGGGCGGCGTCACCCTGGATTTCATAGGCCGGGAGACCGTTGAACCGCACCAGGGTGGTCGGAGTGAGCGCCCAGCGCGTCCGCGCGAACGCCGAGAAAGGCGCCATTTCACCGTTTGCGGAGCGGACAAACCAGTCGCCGAGGTCCTCGGGCCGGCTGCGGTAGGGCGCATCGCCCTGGACGAAAACCCGCTTCACCCGCCCGCGATCCACGAAATCGCCCACGTAGTCGCCGCCCCAGGCTGTCGCGAGGGTGGTATCGACCTGGGCCTGGCCCAGCCCAAGCGCGCCGACCTTCTCCTGGTCGATGTCGACGTTGAGGCTCGGATTGTCCGCCAGCGAGTTGAGCCGCACGCCGGTGAGCACGGGATCGTTCCCTGCGTCGGCCAACAACTGGTCCACCCGGGACTTGAAATCGGTCCGGCTCAGTCCCCCGGAGTTAAGCAGTTCCAGGGTGAAACCGCTCGACTGGCCAAGCCCGCGAACTGGCGGCGGATTGAGCGCGAAGAACTGCACATCGCGCAAGTTGGAGAGGTTGCGCGTGGCGCGCCGGGTGACCGCCTGGGCGGTGTTCTCCTTGCCCTTGCGCTGGTCCCACGGTTTGAACGACAGGAAACCGCGCCCCGCGTTCTGGCCGGCGCCGCCCTGCCCTTGGCCCACCACGGCATAGACGGCGCTGACATTGGCCTTCTCGGCGCCCAGGAAATAGCGCTCGATCTCGTGCACCGCGGCAAGCGTGCGAGACTGGGTCGCGCCCGGCGGCAGCGTGTATTGCAGTTGGGCGACGCCCTGGTCTTCCTGCGGCAGGAAACTGGTCGGCAGGCGCAGGAAGACGATCACCAGCAGGGCGAAGATCCCGGCATAGACGAATATCGCTGCGCGGGTCCGGGCGATCAGCGTCTTCACGCCTCGCACGTAGCGTTCGGCGGTGGTCTGGAACCCCTTGTTGAACGCCTCACCGAACCGATGGGCGAAGCGCTCGATGCGGTTTCCGGAATGCCGCTCGGGGCTGGCGCGCTTCAGCAAAGTCGCCGCCAGCGCCGGCGACAGCACGAGGGCGACGATGACCGACAGCACCATCGAGGAGACGATCGTGATCGAGAACTGCCGATAGATCACCCCGACCGATCCGCCGAAGAAAGCCATCGGCAAGAACACCGCCGACAACACCAGCGCAATGGCGATCAGCGCCATCTGCACCTGGTCCATCGACTTGATCGTGGCCTCGCGCGGTGAGATGTCGGGCTCCTCCGCCATCACCCGCTCGACGTTCTCGACCACGACGATGGCGTCGTCGACCAGGAGGCCGATCGACAGGACGAGGCCGAAGAGGGTCAGGGTGTTGATGCTGAATCCGGCCACCGCCAGGACGCCGAACGTTCCCAGCAGCACCACGGGAACCGCGATCGCCGGGATCAGGGTCGCGCGCCAACTCTGCAGGAACACGAACATCACGATGACCACCAGGATGATGGCCTCGACCAGCGTCATCACCACCTCGCGGATCGACAGCTTGATGAAGGCGGTGCTGTCATTCGGGAAGGCGTAGCGGAAACCCGCCGGGAAGGACGGCGCGCGATCCTGAATCTCCTTGCGGACCAGGTCGGCTGTCTTGAGGGCGTCAGCGCCCGGCGCCAGTTGGATAGCAATCCCCGCGCCTGGATGACCGTTCAGCCGACTGACGGTCGTATAGTTCTCGCTGCCCAACTCGACCCTGGCCACGTCCGACAGCAGGACTTTCGAACCATCGGTCTGGGTCTTGACGATGATCTTCCGGAACTGATCGGCCGTGGTCAGCCGAGAGCGCGCCGTGACCGTCGCATTGAGCATCTGGATGGACGGCGACGGTTGGCCGCCGATCTGTCCAGCTGCGACCTGGGTGTTCTGGGCCTGGATCGCCGAGATCACATCGCTAGGCATTAGCTTGAAGCTCGCTAGGCGGAACGGATCGAGCCAGATCCGCATGGCGTATTGCGACCCGAAGACGCTGATGTCCCCGACGCCCGGCAACCGCCCGATCGCCTCTTGAAGGTTCGAGACCAGATAGTCTGAGACGTCAGCGCTCGTCCGGCGGTCGCTCTCGTCATAGATCGAGATGACCATCAGGAAGTCGGCGTTAGATTTGGTGACGACTAGGCCCTGCTGCTGGACCTCCTGCGGCAGGCGCGGCAGCGCCTGCTGCACCTTGTTCTGGACCTGCACCTGGGCGATGTCGGGGTTGGTCCCCTTGGTGAAGGTCACAGTGACCGTCACCTGCCCCGCCGCGTTCGAGTTGGCGGAGAAGTAGATAAGTCCGTCGATGCCAGTGAGCTGCTGCTCAATGATCTGGGTGACGCTGGTTTCTAGGACTTCCGCCGAGGCGCCCGGAAAGGTCGCGCGGATGTTCACAGACGGCGGGGCGATATCTGGATACTGCTCAACGGAGAGGAAGCGGATCGCGCCGGCTCCAGCCAGCATGATCACGATCGCGATCACCCAGGCGAAGACCGGCCGGTCGATGAAGATCCGCGAGATCATTTATTGTCTGCGCGGCTGCTGCCGGCCTTCGGCCGTCGCGGCGGTGAGCCGGCGGGGACCGGCCGGACGGTCTGGCCCGGCTTGATCCGGCTGAGGCCTTCGACGATCACCCTGTCGCCCGCCTTGAGGCCGCTGGTCACCAGCCATTTGTCGCCGACCGTCCTGTCCGACGAGATGGTCTGCAGCACGGCCTTGGAATTGGGTCCGACCAGCATCACCGACCCGCCGCCGCGAGGATCGCGGGAGACCGCCTGCTGCGGCACCAGGATGGCGTTCTGCGCTATGGCCTGGGAAAGCTTGGCGCGGACATACATGCCTGGTAGCAGCAGGCCCGACGGATTGGGAAACCGGGCGCGCAGCGTCACCGTGCCGGTGTTCTGGTCGACCATGGCTTCCGAAAATTCGACCTGTCCTGCGAGCGGATAGTCACTGCCGTCCTCCAGCACCAGGCGCACCGACGCCGACGAAGGCGTTACACCGCCGGCCGACAGCGATCGACGCAGCGCGACGAGGTCGGCGCTCGACTGTTGGACGTCGACAAAGATCGGGTCCAGTCGCTGGATGGTGGTCAGGGGATCGGTCTGCCCATTGGTCACCAGGGCGCCGGTTGTGGCCATCGAACGCCCGATCCGGCCCGTGATCGGCGCCGGCACCCGCGTGAACTTGAGGTTGATCGTCGCCGTGTCGAGGGCAGCCTTATTCTGCGCCACGGCGGCGGCGGCCTGCTTCGCGGCGGCCGCGGCGTCGGTGTAATCCTGCTTGCTGACCGCCTCCATGTCCGCCAACGGACGATAGCGGGAGGCCTTCGCTTCGGCAGCGTCACGCGCCGCTTCGGCGTTGGCTAGGTTGGCCTGCGCCTGGGCCGCGGCGGCACGATAGAGACTAGGATCGATCTCGTAGAGGGTCTGGCCAGCGTGGACGATGGCGCCTTCCTGGAAGCGCCGGGCCTTGATCACACCGGAGACCTGCGGCCGGACCTCGGAGGTCTCGTAGGCCGTGGTGCGCCCGGCCAGTTCGATGTCCAGCGGCGCCGATTGGGTGGTGACCACGACATAGCCGACCTCGGGCGTCGGCGGGTCCTTCTTGGAGTCCTTCGCGCCGCAACCTGCGAGCAGCAGGGCGAGGACGAGGATCGGCGATCTGAAGAGCTTCGACTCCATCGGCGCCTGCGTGATCCTGATGCACATGGCCCCGGTGCGGACCCAAAGGATCAACCGCTGAGTGCGCTCAGCCGGCGTCTCCGAGCGTCACGGTTGATCCTAAAACGCGTCGTCACCATGACCGATTGTTGCGGAACGAAGCTATCGTGCGGCGCTACCGAAACATCGCGAAACGTCATCGCGCCTAGATGTGCAGCACCTTGCCGAAGGCGTCGAGCGCAGCCTCGTGCATGGCCTCGCTCATGGTCGGGTGCGGGTAGACGGTGGCGTGGAGTTCGGCCTCGGTGGCCTCCAGCGTCATCGCCAACGCGAAGCCCTGGATCATTTCGGTGACCTCGCCCCCGATCATGTGGGCGCCTATCAGTGCGCCGGTCTTGCCGTCGAACACCGTCTTCACGAAGCCCTCGAGTTCGCCCGAGGCGATCGCCTTGCCGTTCACCCGGAAAGGGAAGCGTCCAACCTTGACCTCGATCCCCTGTTCCTTGGCCTGGGCCTCGGTGAGCCCCACCGAGGCGATCTGCGGCGTCGAATAGGTGCATCCGGGCACCGGCGCACTCAGGTTGGCGGGCTTTTCGCCTGCGATGGTTTCAATGCAGTGGACGCCCTCGTGGCTCGCCTTGTGCGCCAGCCAGGGCGGCCCCGCGACATCGCCGATGGCGTAGAGGCCGGGCACGCCCGTCGCGCCGTGGCCGTCGGTCACGATGTGCGTGTGCTCGATCTTCACGCCGAGCGCCTCAAGGCCCATGTCCTCGACATTTCCGACGATGCCCACGGCGACGATGGCGACATCGGCTTCCAAGGTCTCGGACTTGCCGCCGGCCTCGATCTCGACGGCGACGCCCGATTTGGTCTTGGTCAGCTTCTTGACGTTGGCCGGCACGCGGAACTTCAGGCCGCGTTTCTCGAAGGCCTTGTGGGCGGCCTTGGAGACCTCTTCGTCCTCTACCGGCAGGATGCGGGGCAGGGCTTCGATCACTGTAACATCCGACCCTAAGGCACGGTAGAAACTCGCGAATTCGATCCCAATGGCGCCCGACCCGATGACGATCAAGGTCTTCGGCGCGGCCTTGGGCGTCAGCGCCTCGCGATAGGTCCAGACCCGCTCGCCGTCCGGCTCCATGCCGACGGCCGGGATCGTCCGCGCCCGTGCGCCGGTCGCCAGGATAACGTGCTTGGCGGTGAGCTTGCGCGAGCCCACCACCACGGTCGGCGCGCCCTGCCCCTTTTCGAGCTTCGCCGAGCCCTCGACGACCTCGATCTTGTGCTTCTTCATCAAGAAGGTGACGCCGGAGTTCAGCTGGGCGGCGACCTTGCGCGAGCGCTTGATGACGGCGTCGAAGTCGAAGCCCCGCTTCTCCACCTTCAGCCCGTAGTCGGCCAGGTGGTCGAGTTGCTCATAGACCTCGCCGGATTTCAGCAGCGCCTTCGTCGGGATGCAGCCCCAGTTCAGGCAGATGCCGCCCAGGAGTTCGCGCTCCACGATGGCGACCTTCATCCCAAGCTGGGAGGCGCGGATGGCGGTCACATAGCCGCCGGGCCCGGAGCCCACCACGAT
>Ga0068864_100005959_pt1 | contig 10000 bp, 10 predicted proteins | sample KBSSwiS72_FD_66586 | JGI IMG/M metagenome (GOLD analysis project Ga0068864, IMG submission 66586) | Switchgrass rhizosphere microbial communities from Kellogg Biological Station, Michigan, USA - KBS Switchgrass S7-2 | ecosystem: Host-associated > Plants > Roots > Rhizosphere > Soil ...
CTGCAGGCCGACGTGCGTCTTCCAGCCGGGCTCGAGCTCCTGGCCCGACGTCGATTCGTACGAGCCTTCGCCGTTGTCGGAGTACACGGTTCCGGTCTCGACGTCCTTGAACGTGTCGGTTGCCGGGTCGTAGACGAGGGTCGGCTGCACCTCGTTCGCGATGCTCAGCCCTTCGGGCTTGATGAACCTCCCCTCGGCCGCCGGAATCGTCAGGGCATTGAGCTCCGCATCGATCGAGAACAGCTCGTTTCCCTTCACGACCTCGTAGCCCTCGGCGGCCGTGACGGCGCCGTTCGCCACCTGAGCCGATCCTGGAGGCAGCGGCTCGAGGCCCGCCTCCGAGCCGACGTAGAGATCGCCGGTCGTGTCGTTGCGAAGGAGGAGCACGAGCTCGCCGTCCTTCTTCGCCGGCGTCGACGTGTACGTCGCAGCGTCTGCCGGTGCGACGAGCGACCGCTCCTCGATCGCCACGATCGCCTCGTCCTTCGAGAGGTTGTGGAGCGTCGACCAGTTGGTGAACGCGATGTTCACGTTCGAGAGGATCGGAATGACCACGAACGCCACGAGGAAGACCGTCCCCGGCACGAGGTACTTGAGCGGCACGAGCCGCCGGTCCGGTACGAGGTAGACGGCGTCGATCAGGACGGTCGCGGCGCCGATGAGGAGTGCCGCGAGCCATTTGCCGTCACCGAAGAGAACGGCGAGCGCCCAGATTGCAAGCGCGTTCACCGCTCCGAGCAGCACGAGCTTGATCGCGAGCCCGACCGTGCCTGAGAAGAAGCCGATTCCGCGCGCGATCAGCGAGGGCTTCGGGACGACCGTCTCGGCTGCGATGGGTGCGCTGGTCACGGGGTGGAAAGGCAGGAGGGGCGCAGCCGATGCCGCGCCCCTCTCCGCTGAGCTGCCTCAGCCGATCTTCAGAGCGATGCTCTTCTGAGCGGCGATGAACGACTTCCGCGCCGGGGTCGAGCCGGCACCCTTGGTCGCACGCACCCAGGCGGCGCCGAGGTCCTGCCAGACGCTCGCCATCTGCGGGATGTTGGGCATCGGGACTCCGCCCTGCGAGGCCGCACCGAAGGCCTTCAGGTCCTTGTTCTTGACCTGGGCGAGGGCCTTCAGGTTCGCCGGCGAGCGGTCGTTCGCGAGCGCGAGAGAGAGCTGCGCGGCCGGTTGCATCATGTAGTTGGCGACGAGGTCCTTCGCGAGGCTCTCGACGTTGTGAGCGCCCGCGTACTTCGTGACCATGTAGCCCTGGACGCCGAGGAACGGCGCGGACTTGATTCCCGGGACGATCGTCGGGAAGGCCGAGACCGCGTAGGGGACGCCCGACTTCTGGATGTCGGCGAGGAACCACGGGCCGGTGATCCAGTACGCCACCTTGCCCTTGAGGAACAGGTCCTTCGCAATCGAGTCGTTGACCTGCGAGCGGATGAGCCCTTCCTTGTTCCACTTGTCGATCAGCGACGCGTTCTTCAGGAACTTCGGATTCGCGATACCGATGTCCGACGGGTCGAGGTTGCCGGCCTTGTTCGTGCCGAAGACGTAGCCGCCGAGCCCGGAGAAGAACGGATACATGTGGTACGCGTCACCCTGGCCCTGCTGCACGGCGAGGCCGACCTGCGACTTCGTCTTCTTCTTCGACGCGAGCGCCTGCTTCTCGAGGTCCGCAAACGACGTCGGCACCTTCGCGAGCTTCGTGTTGGTGACCAACGCGACGTTCTCGAGTGCGACCGGCGCGCCGTAGAGCTTCTTGATCGCGGTGCCGTACGAGAACGCGTTGAGCGCGTAGGCGGGGAACTGCTTGCGCGTCGCGGCGGACGGTGAGAGCGGGACGATCGAACCGTTGCCCGAGAGCTCGCCGACCCAGTCGTGCGCGCCGACGATGACGTCCGGCGCGTTGTCGACGGCAACCGTGGCGATCTCCTGGCGGATCGGGCCCTGCTGCTTCTGCACGACCTGGACCGTGACGCCCTTGCTGGCTGCCCAGGCGTTGGCGACCTTCGTGACCGCCGGCACGCGGTCGGCGTCGGCCCAGATGACGATCTTGGGCGATTGACTCGTCGCGGAGACGCCGGTCGAGACGGCGACGACCGCGACGAGCGCGCTGACGGCGAGGCCGGCAGCAACTCGCAGCTTGCGAGTACTCAACATAGAGATGCCCTCCTTGAGGAACGAGATACAGCGCGCTGAATGAAAGGTTGTTTCATTCTCATGAAACGCGCCGGGGAGCTTAACCGCATAACGACCATCGGTCAAGCGGCCATCCGTCTAGAAAGCTGGTTAAGATGGGCCGGGTGGACATGACAAGCGTTTCTCTTCTCCGAAACAGCTGATGCCCCCCACGGGCCACCACCAGAGCAACGCTGATGGCCAGTCTTAGAGACGTCGCCGATCGCGCCGGAGTTAGCCTCGCGACCGCATCCCGCGTCGCGAGCGGCTCGACCGCGGTGCGTCCGGAGACGCGTGACCGCGTCGAGGGCGCTATGCGCGAGCTCCTGTACGTCCCTCCCGGCCGCGTCGAGACGACGAGTGCGATCGGGCTCTTCGTCCCCGAGTTCTCGAATCCCGTCTTCGCGGCGCTCGCCGAGGCCATGGAGATGCACGCTGCCCAGAGCGACCTCGCCACGATCCTGTGCAACACACATGGTTCGGCCGGGCGCGAGCGCGACTACGTGCGGATGCTGCTCGAGCGCGGTGTCGAGGGGATGATCTTCATCTCCGCGGAGATCACCGACGTGCGCGGGAGGCACTCGCACTACGCGAAGCTTCTCGATCGAGGCGCACGGCTCGTGTTCGTGAACGGCGGCTCGGAGGAGCTCGACGTGACGTCGGTCGGCGTGGACGAACGAGCGGCGGGACGCATCGCCACCGAGCACCTCGTGTCGCTCGGCCACGAGCGCATCGGGTTCGTCGCCGGCCACGCGTATGCGCTCCCGACGCGGGAGAAGACGCTCGGGCACCTCGACGCGCTCCGCTCCGCGGAGCTGAAAGACGGGCTCGTCGCGCACTCCGACTTCACGGTCGGCGGTGGACGTACGGCGCTCCGTGAGCTGCTCGCGAAGCCGAAGGCACTGCGCCCGACCGCGGTGATCTGCTCGAGCGACCTCATGGCCATCGGGGCGATGCAAGAGGCGGACGCGCAGGGCCTCGGCGTGCCGGAGGACATCTCGATCGTCGGCTTCGATGGAATCGATGCGGCGAGCTGGACGAACCCTCCGCTGACGACGGTCGAGCAGCCGATCGACGAGATCGCGCGCACTGCCGTCGAGGCCCTCTCGAGCAAGGTCGAGCGCCCTGACGAGCGTCAGCCGAGCTACGTCTTCCGGCCTCAGCTTCGCCCGGGAGGAACGACGGCGTCCCCCTCGAGCGCGCGCGAGACATCGTAGAAGTCCTCGAAGGGCTCGAACGGGACGCCCTTCTGCTCGAGGTAGGCCGCAAGGCCGTCTCGCGCGAAGACGCGGGTCGCGAGCTCGGCCACGCACCTGTCGGAGTAGCCGTCCCCGAGGTACGTGAACTCCGCGAGGTCTGCGACGTCGGAGCGCTTGCACTGCTCGCCGCAAACGGCGCACTCGGCCTGCTCACGAAAGACGACGCGCCACCCGTCCGGCCGAGGATCGAGCCTGTTCGCGCGCACCTCGAGCTCGACGCCCTCCCGTTCGAGCACCGGCTCGATCAGCTCATGGAAGCCGCTCGAGACGACGAGCGGTTCGTGCTGTCGCGCGAAGCTCGCGAAGCCCGCACGAACGGCTGCGTTGACACGCATCCAGCTCACGACCTCGCCGAGCGGCGCGCGCACGGTCAGGAACTCACCGGCGATGACCTCGCGCAACGTGAGATCACGGCCGAGGCGGGACTCGTGCTCCTCGTAGACACCCCGATCCCCGAACTCGAGCAGCACGAGGTGGAGGCCGTCGATCTCGGTGATGGTTCCGTCGAAGTCCACGACGACGCGAGGCACGGGCATCGCGCTCTCATACCAGTCACGCCGTCGCCTCGCGCGTGCAAGATGCGCTTGTGACCGGAGCCGAGGCGTGACATGCGGCGCTCGCTGATCGGCCTACTCGTGGTCGTCTTCGCCGCGACCGTCGCTGCGACCGTGCTCGGCCTCCACGCGCTCGAAGGATCGCCTGCGAGCCCGACCGAGGAGCCAGACGCATTCGTCTCGCGGATCGTCTCGCAGATCGTCTCGGACGACTACGCAACGGCCTGGACGACCCTCTATCCACCGCACCAGGCGGTCGCCGGGTCGGACGAGTACGTCGCCTGCGAGATGCGCTCGCCCGTCGGCATGAAGCTCCGGTCGATCTCCGTTGTGCGCGTGAAGGACCGGCAGCTCCGTGTGCCCGGCGACTCGAAGACCTCCGCCGCCAAGGCGGTGACACTCCGGCTCCGTCTCGCGAACGCGGGTGCGAAGACGGTGTTCACGCACACGTTCAACACGGTCGCCGTCGGCTCGCACTGGACGTGGATTCTCACGCCCAGTCGCTACAAGCTCTATCGCAGCGACTCCTGCGGCACAACCTGAGCGAGCCGACGCTCAGGCAAGGCGCTGCTCGAGCGCCCCGAGACCGTCGATCTCGACCTCGACGACGTCCCCGAACTCGCCGACCACCCGCTCGACCGGAGGGCCGGCGAGGATGTCGCCTGGAAAGAGCGCCGTGCCGAGCGCAGCGAGTTGCACGGCAGCGGCCCAGTCGAAGCCGTCGGCCGGGAGGGAGCACGTGTCCGGCGTCACGACGACGGGGCCGAGTCCGAGTGCGAAGTCGCGGTCCTTCGGTGGCGCCACGCCTTCTGCGCGCCACTCCGCGAGCACGGTGAATCCGCCGATCGCACCCTCGGCGCCGATGACTGCCGCGACCCTCGGTAGGACGGTGAGGGTCTTCCGCGGTCCGTGGACGACGCCGCCTGGGCCCTTCACCGCGGCGGGGTTGGCGAACGCGAAGGTCGTGTGATCCTCGAACAGCCTGACCGACGGCGGATGCAGCACCGGGGAGAGCAGGCGCACGTCGTCGAGGGGGTACTCCGCGTGCTCTCGCGCGGTCCCGCCTCCGGTGAAGAACGACTGCAGCGTCTGCGCCGCGAGATGGATGACGCGGTCGTCCTCGACGCGTCCGACCCACCCCCGCTCCAGCGGATGGCCGACGGGATGGAACATGCAGAGCCTCAAGGCTCGGTGTGTACCACGACGTCCGCGACCGCCGGGACGGCACTGCGCACGCGCGCCTCGATCGCGCTCGCCTGGCCGTGCGCGTCGGCGAGGGAGCCGGCGCGGCCGAGACGCAATGTGAGGAACACAACGATGCCGTCGTCGGTGCGCACGAAGCGCAGCTCACGCGGATCGGCGCCCGTCTCATCGCGCACGACCTGCTCGATCACCGCCGCGTCGACGTCCACCTCCCGGCCCGCGGCCGTCTCCGCGATCGGCTCGAGATGGGTCTGCACCGACCGGACTTCGGCGACCTGACCCAGGATCGCCGCCTCGACCTGCTCGGCGATGTCGTGCGCGCTGTCGAGCGGAAGGTCCCCCGGCAGCTTGAGATGGAGCGAGACCTGGATCACCCCGTCGATGTCGAGCACCGTGAGGTTGTGGAGCTCCCGGACGTGGGAGACGGTCAGGGCGGCAGCGAGCACGCGCTCGCGGAGCGTCCCGGTCTCCCCCCGCGGCTCGACGTGAACCACGACGTCGATGCCGGGGAGGGCGTCCTGGAGCGCCTGCTCGACCCGGTCGGCCGCGGCGTGGCCCTGTCCGATCGCGGCTCCGGGCGCGACGCCGATGACGACGTCCGCGAAATGCTCGCCACCCGCGCGACGAAGCCGGAGGCGACGGAGCTCGACGGGCGGGTCGAGCCCGGCGATCGCCCGCCGTGCGACACGTGCGTCGTCCTCGGGCACGCGGTCCATGAGAACGTCGATATTCCTGCTCGCCAGACGGAACGCTGCGAGGACGACGAGCGCAGATACGAAGAGCGCGGCAATCGAGTCGCCCGCCGGAAAGCCGAGCACCGTCGCGAGCAGGCCGGCAAGGACCGCGAGCGTCCCGGCGAAGTCGCTTCCGAAGTGGAGTGCGTTCGCGAGGAGCGCGTCGCTGCGGTAGAGCCGCGCACCGCGCAGTGAGATCATCGTCCGCGACCCGTCGATCACTAGCACGAGCGCGATCGCCGCGAACGTCAACCAGGTCGGGTCGACGTCGAACTCGACGACGTCGGCGAGTCGGAGTATGGCGACGACCGCGATGAGGACGCTCACCGCGACGAGGAAGCCCGACTCCGCGAGGGCGGCCAAGTTCTGTGCCTTCGCGTGGCCGTACGGGTGCCCGCGATCCGCCGGCCGGACGGCCACGGAGACCGCGAAGAACGTGAGGAGCGCCGCGGCGAGGTCCGTCCCGGAATGCGCGGCTTCGGCCATGAGGCCGAGGCTCGAGCTCGCGATGCCGGCCGCGAGCTTGATCGCGACGAGGAGACAGGCGGCCCCGACCGAGACGAGCGCCGTGCGCCGCTGAGGCGACATGCGTGCCGGTCCAGGCGGTGTTGTGCTGTTCATACCGCGCGAAATGCCAGCCAGGCCAGGCCGGGCGGCCCCGTACCGTAGACGCGGTAGGCGCTGTCGGCGTCGCCGCTGCGAGCGTACCGGGTGCGCGTCGACGCCAAGGGCGGGCGGCTACAGATTGCCGCGCAGGGCCTGTTCGCGCTCGATCGCCTCGAAGAGCGACTTGAAGTTTCCGAGCCCGAAGCCGCGCGAGCCGTGGCGCTCGATGACCTCGAAGAAGAGTGTCGGGCGGTCCTGCACGATCTTCGTGAACAGCTGGAGCAGGTAACCCTCCTCGTCCCGGTCGACCAGGATCCCCATCGAGCGCAGGTCATCCCAGTTCTGATCGATCTCGCCGACCCGTTCCTGGACGATGTCGTAGTACGTGTCGGGCGTCTGGATGAAGAGCACGCCGTGCTCACGCAGCGCCGCAACGGTCCGAACGATGTCCTCCGACTGCAGCGCGATGTGCTGAACGCCAGGTCCGCCGTGGAATTCGAGGTACTCCTCGATCTGGCTCTTCCGCTTCCCCTCGGCGGGCTCGTTGATCGGAAACTTGATCTTCCCCTCGCCGTCCGTCATCACCTTGGACATGAGCGCCGAGTACTCGGTCGAGATGTCCTCGTCCGAGAAGTGCGTGAGCTGGGTGAAGCCGAGAACGCGCGCATAGAAGTCGACCCACTCGTCCATGCGGCCGAGCTCGACGTTGCCCACGACGTGGTCGATCGCGATCAGACCCACGCGCGAAGGCCCGCCGTTCGGCGCCACCGGCTCGTATCCGGGCAGGTACGCGCCCGCGTACTCCGAGCGGTTCACGAACGTGTGGATGTTGTCCCCGTAGGTGGCGATCGCGGCCAGCTCGACCCTCCCCGAGTCGTCCTCGACCCAGTGCGGTTCGACGACACCGCGAGCGCCGCGCTGCACCGCCTGCCGATACGCGTTCGCGGCGTCGGGTACGGCGAGCGCGACGTCGCGCACGCTGTCGCCCTTCGACGCCGCCCACTTGCAGATCTCACTGTCGGCGCGGAGGCCGCTCGTGAGCACGAAGCGGATCTCCCCCTGCTCGAGCACGTACGACGCCCGGTCGCGAACGCCCGTCTCGGGGCCGGCGTAGGCCGTGCGGGTGAAGCCGTACGCGCTCTCGTAGAAGAACGCCGACTGCTTCGCGTTCCCGACCCAGAGCTCGAGGTGGTCCCAACCGTCGATCGGCATGAAGTCGTGGTCGCTCATGTGTCCGATTCTAGGCCGCCCGTGTGCGCATGGGCCGTCGGCGCGCCAGCACGATCCCGCCGGCGATGGCGACGCCGCCGAGGATTTGCAGCAGGCCGAGAGGCTCCGAGAGCAGCACCACGGCGAGCACGGCCGCGACGAACGGCTCGAGGTTCGCGACGAGCGTCGCGCGGTTGGCGCCGATGCGACGGATCGACCGGAACCAGAGGACGTTCGTGAGGACGAGCGGGCCGATCGTCGCGAACAGGAGGAGCACCCAGATGTCCCAGCCGAGCGACCAGTCCTGGTCGCGAATCTGCGGGATGCCGGCGAGAGCGAGGAGAGCCCACGTGCACGGAAGGACGACGGCGCTGATGCGCGTCACCGAGTACGTCCGTGTGAGCGGTGCGAAGACGACCGAGTAGGCGGCCCACGTCGCCGCCGTGGCGATGCCGAGCACGATGCCCGTCAACGAGGCGGATACCTGGCCGGCGGCGCCGAGAGCGACGAGCGCGACGCCGAGGAAGGACACCGCCGCCGCGAGCCAGAACCGTCCGGTCGCCCGCTCGGTGCCGAGGGCGAGACCGAACAGCCCTGTGAAAACCGGGATCGCACCCAGGAGAATCCCGACGGTCGAGGCAGCGGTCAGATCGAGTGCGAAGACGAAGCACATCTGGTTCACCCACAACGTGACCGCCGCCAGGCCGACACGCCACAGGTGTGTGCGCGAGATCCGCAGAGACCCCTCGACCGCCAGCGCGAGCGCGACGAAGATCGCCGCCGCGAGGCCGTACCGGACGGCTGCGTACGAGAGCGGCGCGAGGCCCTCGTCGAGGATGAACTTCGTGACGCTGAGGTTGAGCGCCCAGAGGAGGACCGTCGTGAGGAGCATGAGCTCGACGGTCGTCGGGCGGCGCACCGTCGGACGCTATCGACGCTAGGCTGGCGGCCGATGGCCGAGCCGACGCGCGACGACATCGATGCCCTCATCGGCCCCGCGACGCCGCACTTCGCGTACCAGCTTCGCGCCCGCGTCCGCGAGCTGATCGAGGATCTTCCGGACGACCACCCGCTGCGCGCGTACGGCGAGGAGAAGATGGAGCTCCTCGACCGGCTCGGGCACGCGTCGTCCCTCGCCGAGGGCGCGCCGCGAGAGCCGCTCTCGCGCATCGGCTGGGAGACGATCCCCTCGTCGGCCCCCGCGTACGACCCGCTGCCCAAGGCCGAATGACGTTCGAGGGCGCTTCGGTCCTCGTGACCGGAGGGTCGCGCGGCATCGGCAAGGCGATCGCACTCCGCTTCGCGTCGCTCGGAGCGAGCCGAATCGCGATCGGCTACATGCGAGGCGATACGCCCGCCGAGGAGACGGCCGCCGAGCTGCGGGTACTCGGCGCGGAGCCGGTCCTCGTCCGGGGCAACGTGGGCTCGACGCGGATCGCCGAGGAGGTTGCCGGGCTCGGCCCTCTGGACGTCCTCGTCCATGCCGCAGCGACCGGGGTCCTTCGCCCGGCTCTCGAGACGGACGACAAGCACTGGGACTGGACGCTCTCAGCCAACGCCCGTGCACTCCTCTCGCTGACGCGTGCGGCCGCGCCGCAGATGCCTGCGGGCTCTTCGATCGTCGGGATCTCGAGCCTCGGCTCCGAGCGTGTCCTCGACAACTACACGCTCGTCGGCGTGTCGAAGGCGGCGCTCGAGGCCCTCGTCCGCTACCTCGCGGTCGAGCTCGCGCCACGCGACATCCGCGTCAACGCCGTCTCGGCGGGCGTCGTGGAGACGGGCGCACTCGAACACTTCCCGAACAAGGAGGCGATGCTCGAGATGGGCGAGCGGAACCCGGTGGGGCGCATGGTCACGCCCGAGGACGTCGCGGGAGTCGTCATCTTCCTGTGCTCGGAGGCCGCGGGCATGATCCGCGGTCAGACGCTCGTCGTCGACGGCGGCTGGAGCCTCCTCACGAACATCGGCGCTACTGGCGCATGAAGCCCTGACGGGCTGCCGAGACGAGCGCGACCGCCTCGGGGAAGAGCACGCGCATCGCATCGCGCAGGGCGAGCGCCTGTGCGTCGGACGGGCCCTCGACCTGCATCTGACCGAGCGCCGCGGACGTGAGCTCGACCGCCGTGTTCAGCGTGAGCGTCGCAAACTGTTCGCGCTGGGTCTCCTGCACGGTCTCGGCCTGACGCTCCGCAAACTCGCGGAGCGCGCCGAGGAGGTCCTCGGGATCGCCCCCGCCGAAGGGGAAGAAACCGCCGCTGCCTTCCAT
>Ga0068864_100005961_pt1 | contig 9999 bp, 16 predicted proteins | sample KBSSwiS72_FD_66586 | JGI IMG/M metagenome (GOLD analysis project Ga0068864, IMG submission 66586) | Switchgrass rhizosphere microbial communities from Kellogg Biological Station, Michigan, USA - KBS Switchgrass S7-2 | ecosystem: Host-associated > Plants > Roots > Rhizosphere > Soil ...
TGGTGGTCATGGAACACGTATCCCTTCGGGTAGTTGGCACAGTTCACGGTCGGGAACCAGGCGACCACCAATCCGGGCGCACCGTTCAGGCAGCGGATCCCGGTGGTTGGGCGTCTGCGGGTCCGTGGACGCCACAGCAGCGACGGCCAGGAGGTACGCGACCCCCAGGGCGTAGCAGAGCCACCAGCGGACGCTCATGCTGCTGGCGCCGGGGTGCGGGGCGTGGAATCCACCGGGTCCGGGTCAACCACCGGCACGTCCCGGCCACCCCCGCCGTCCCTGCCACGGCAGATCGGGCACACCGGGCGGAGCCGCTTGTGGGTCAGGGAAGCGTTCTCGTTGACCATCCACGGGATCGACGCCAACATCAGCGTCGGCCACCAGCGCCACCCATGCCACACCACCGACGGGATGAGGACAGCAGCGGCCAGGACCGCCACCCACACCATCGTTCCCCTCCCCGTCCGGGACCAGTGGGACAGACGCAGGAGACGGATCTTCCGTTCGGCCTGGGCCTGTGCGTCCAGGGGGAAGTCGCTGATGCAGGTCTCGCACAGGGCAAGCTCGTGGGCGGATGTCGCGGCAACCCACAGCAGCAGCCCCCCGAGGGGGACCACCGGGAGCCACGACAGGGGGCCGGTGGCCGGGACTGGGCAGGCGTTCAAGCAGACGAGGGGGACGTAGAGGCGCCACTGGTGGTGTCCGACGCGGGCGAGCCATCCACGGAATCCTCCGGTTCCGCCAGGGCCAACGTAGGTGATCAATGGGTGCACTCCGGGCTGGACGGGACGACAGCGATGGACGGCCCCGTAGATAAGATCAACTCGTATACGAGGGTCGTCCCGTCGCACCGCTTCGTGACATCGTCGCCCGCCCAGACCACCATCTTCCCCAGGCGCGGGTTCTGGTTGGTCGTGGTGGTTGTGGCGATATCGCCGCTTGCCCCGCATGCTGCGGCACCGACAAGCAGCCCGAGGACGGCGAGGGTGAGCGCGGTGTAGGTGAGCCGGGTCCGGATCATGACGTGCTGTGCCTTTCGGAGAGGCCGGTGCCCGGCCCGCAGAGGGGGCGGTCCGGGCACCGGCGGTACAGGGGGTCTACCAGAACGCTCAGGTCAGCTGCGGTGCCAGAAACTGAAAGCGAGCACCATCACGACCACGTACACGACGGCGAGAGTCCCAGCGATGGACAGCAGGACGGCCAGCCAGATGGGCACGTCACGGGCCCGTCTTCGTCGGGTTCAGCTTCGGCGCGTTCACCGGTAGTGGCTGGTCGGAAACGATGTAGTCCATCGACGTCTCGACCATCGTCCCGTCGGTGAGGAAGAAGAAGATGCCTTCCTCGTTCGCGCCGTACGACCCGTCGTCGCCGGGGGCGTTCACCGTCCCGGACTGGCATCCGCTTCCTTCGTTGCACGTCCAGGTGATGAGCTGGTCGGCGGTCATCTGGGACTGGGTGGACGACACCTTTCCCTTGATCACGTAGTAGCCGACGTAGTTGCCGTTCATCCCCAGGATGTAGACGTAGCCGATGGCGTTCGGCTTGTTGGTGCGCAGCAGCCGATCCTTGATGTTGCGGCGCTCCAGCGAGTCGTGGAGCTGCTCCACCGGGTAGGGGACGGCAGCGGACTGCTGCCTGTACGCCTGCTCGGTGAGTTTCTGCCCGTCGCTCTGGGCATTCGACGGGGCGGTGGAGCACGCGGCGAGACCGGCGACCACCGCTACGGCGGCGGCGGCGGCGAGAACCTTCCTGCGGGCGTTCACTTGGTCACCACCGCTGCCTTGCAGTCGGTCGCCGCGTCAGTGGTGTCGATCTGGGAGGGCAGGTCGACGTCCCTGAACTTCTCGGCGATCTCGGTCCGGGCGGCGGCGTTGTAGCCGCCGACCAGGCCAAGGCAGTACGACACGGCACCCGAGTAGCGGATGTCGGCGCCGTCGACCTTCGCGGCCTTGTCGGCGGCGAGCTGGTCCAGTCTCTGGTCGGCGGCCTTGATGTCAGCGAATGTCTTCTCGAAGTACGCCTGCTGAGCGAGGCGATTCGCGCCCGAGTTGACGGTCCTGACGGCGTCGCCCTGGCCCTTCACGTCAGACGTGGCGACCTGGAAACCCCAGACGGCGATCGAGATGACGGCGCACACGGCGAGGATGGCCAGGGACCAGAGCAGGATCCGCAGGCCGAGGCCTCGGGCGACACGGTCGGGGTTCTCCGACTCGTACCAGGGGGTTCGGGTCATGACGGTGGTTCTCCTTCGGTCGGGGTGGTGTGTGGTCTGATGTTCGGCCAGGTCAGCTGGTTCCTGAAGTGCCCGTCCGGTTCCACTTGGCCGGGGGCCGGCCACGGGCAGCGAGGACGCCGTGGGCGGACAGGAGACGGCGGGCGACCTCCCGGGAGACCCCGAACTCGGAGGCGAGGCGGCGGATCCCGCCCTTCTCGTGGTCCCTGATCTCCCGGTACCGGGAGATGATCCGCTGGACGGTTTCGGGGTCAGGGTCCGTTGCCACCGCCACCACCTTCGGTGCACGCGGGGACGACGATCCCGGGTCCGACAGCCCACTGGGCCTCGAACTCTGCGGTTCGGAACTTGGCGCAGTAGCAGGAGCCGATGGTGGCCGCGTCCTTCCGGCACGAGGCCACCCGGGACGGGAGGGGGAAGCGTTCCTCGGCGCGGGTACGGTTTCCCAACGACCAGTCGACGAGGTCCGCCCAACAGAACCAGGGCAGCCGGTTCGCCTTGCCGGCGATCGACCACCGGGCCTTCGTCCACTTCTTGTCCCACCAGGCGGCCAGGCGGTGCCTGGACCGGTCGGTGAACTCCCCGATGGTGGACATCAGTTCCCGCCGCCTTCACCGCTCAGGTCGATCCCGGTCAGGGCCGTGTACGTCTCGACGGTGACCATGCCGCGGGCCAGGCCACGGTTGTACGCGGCGGCCCTGTGCAGCAGGTATTCGGCGTCGGCGTCGGACGCGAGGGCGTAGTGGTAGCTCGACCAGCCGCAGCGGCAGTGCGCCGCCCCGGAAAGCACCGTGTACGCGTGCTCGCTGTCGCCGTCCTTGACGATGCTGCCGTCCATGGTGGCGTAGGCCCAGTGGAACTTGTCGCTCGGGTTGCCGCCCGGGTTCAACGTGATCGGCGGGTCCTCGTCGTCGGTTGCGTCGATCACGTCGCGGACCTCCGCGTCATTGGGGTCGCTGATGGGCATGCGGTTCTCCTAGTGGCTAGTTGCGATGCGGTCGGCGATGCGGGACACAGCGGCGATCTCCCGGGCGATCCGCCCTGTGATCAAGTCGATGGGGCGCCACACGGCGACATCACCGCCAGCTTCGGCGAGAGCGGCGAGCATGGCTTCTTGAGTGGGTGAAGGTTTCCCGCCAGTCCGTTTCAGTTCGCGGAACAGGATCCCGTGCGGGCCGATCAGGACGTCGTCGGGCCACCCGGAGGTGGTGCGGCGGGAGTCGCGGTGGTGGACTCGGATGACGGCGAGTTGCTTGCAGATGCCTCGGACCTCCTCTTCGAGGGCGTCTTCGGACATGTCGAGGCGTCCGTCGCGGCGGCCGATGGGTTTCGTCACCGGTCGGCGTCCGCGACGATCTGGACGCCGACCGACCACCGGCGGAAGTACGCGGTCACGTTCACCCGGGGGGCGCCCACGGTGCCGTAGGGGGCCGAGTGGTGGACGGCTATCCCGCCGAGGTCTGCCAGGAGGGCGTCGGCGGCCTGTGCGCTGATGGGGGCACGGAGGACCAGGTGGATGTCCGCGTCACCAGGGAGCGGGAAGTACATGACGGTCGCGGAGTGCACGGGGTGGCCGGTCGCGTTCAGCATCGACGCGATGTCGTCGAGGGCCGTGGCGAGGACGAGCAAGGGTTGCTCCTGGGTGGGAGGATTGGGTGCCGCCGCCGGCCCGGGGCTCTGTCTGATGCGGTCAACCGGGTTGGGCGGCGGCGTCGTGTTCGACTCTACGGGGCGTGGACAGCCAGCGCAATCATTTTGGGTCATTCTTTTGGGTGATCCCCGCAGCCTTCAACGCCAACCGCCGCACCCGCCACGCCTCCCGCACCAGATCCATCTCCACTACCGTCAACGCCCGCCCCCGACCCCGCTTGTGGGCCTCGTAAAGGTTCAAAGCCAGGCGCATCGCCTCCCTACCCGACTCAGCCCGCGCCGCAGCACGCACAGCCCGCAGGTATCGCTCCTCCCGTGCCGCACGCTCAGCGGCCAACTCCTCCTGCCGCACCGCTTCGAGGACCCGGCGCCGAGCATGGCCCGGCATCCGCGCGAGCTGCTTCGTCGTGACCTCGCCGAGGTCCGTCACAGGACACCGCTCGACCGGTAAGCCTCGCGTACCGAGGCGCCAATTGATCTAACCGCTTCGAGCCGGTCCCGCAGCGCCCGGTGCTTGTCGAGGGCGTACCGGTGGGCGGCATCAGTGACGTCTCGGGCCTGCGCTTCGGCGACGGTTTCCAGGTCCGCGATGTACCGCTTTTCCGTCTGCGGGCCCGTGGCCCGGACGTAGGCCCGGGCGTACGCCACCCGGTAGTCGTGTTCGGCCTGCAGCTTCGCTCGGTACGCAGCGTCGTTCGCGGACACCGCTTGGGTGATCCACGTGACGAGTTTCCGGAGTTCCTCTTCGATGGAGACCGGGTTGTCTGGTACCTGTCCGTTCAACGTCGTCCTCCGCAGGGAAGCCACAGGGGCCGGGGCTGGGATGGTGCCGGGCTGGTCGTGCCGTCGGGCTGGAGGTACACCCATCCCGTGGCGAGCCACACGGGCCACTGGGCGGGCGGGTCCTGCCACGACCAGAGGTGCCAGCCGCCGTCGTTCGCGCGGTTCCGTTCCCGGTGGAGGGCGGCATGCCCCGCGCGGCACATGAACACGCCGTTCTCCGGCGCCCAGGGGCCGCCCACGCCGGCGCCGATCCGGTGGGACCAGTCGTCGCCCGGCTGGAGGCACACCTCGCATGCGCCACGCGAGCGGGCCTCCACGACGTTCTTGGCGTTCTTCTCCGCGTCACCGGGTGGTGTCCACGCGGCCTTCAGGGGGTTCCTCGCCGGCTGGGTTGTCGACCCACGAGATGCCAGTGGTGTGCGGCGTAGCGGGCCACCGGACGCCAGGGGGGTGCCGTCCCGCAGTTCCGTCTTCCGCTTCAGCGGACCGCCCCGGGGAAGCGGTGTACGGCGGTCGCCGAACGTCACCGGTTCCACCCGCAGTCGCACGGCTCCATGCCCGGCGGAGGGGTCCAGCCGAGAATGTCGTGGATCCCGCCATCCCCGTTCAGGCACCGGCCCCGTTCGTCATGGGCGTCCACATCGTGTGGGCAGGCCGTGCAGGGGATCGTCTCGTCGACCCCCTGCACGGCTCCGCTGACACCTGTCACGCCGGGGCGCCAGTCCGGATCGGCATGATCAGGTACCGGTAGCTGGTTTCGTCCGGGCCGTCAGCCATCACCTGGCCCGTCAACACGACCGGTTTCCCGGCCTCCGTGAACGAGAACCGGGCGTACGGGCAGTTCAAGGCGTTCAAGCCGTCGACGAGGAACCCGGGGTTGAACGCCGCATCGATCGGGCCGCCGTCCAGGTATGCGTCCATCCCGTCCTCGCCCGACGCGTCCTCGCCCCGCCCGGCGGTCAGGTCGACGGCGCCGTCGGTGAACGCGAGCCGGACCGGCGTGTTCTTCTCCGCGACCAGGGCGACCCGTTTCACGGACTCGACGAGGGACGCGACGTCCACGACGGCGGTGTGGTTGAACGCGGTGGGGAACAGGCGTAGGGCGTCCGGGTACTGGCCGTCCGTGAGTAGGGACGTGACGGTCCGGGACTCCGAGCCGATACCGATCATGCCGTCGCTGAAGCCGAGGGACACCATGCCGGCGGCCGGGAGGGTTTTCGCGGCCTCCGACAGGACGAACGCCCGGACGTTCAAGGCGGCCTCCACGTTCGGGTCGTCCGGGGTCCAGTCGAAGGTGCGGACCGCGAGACGGTACCGGTCGGTCGCCATGAACGTGAGCCGGTCCCCCTCAGCGATGATACGGAGCGCGGTCAGGACCGGGTTCGACGGGTCCTTCGACGCCGCGACAGCGACCTGCCCGACCGCATGCGCGAACACGTCACTCGGGACCGTCCCCGACTGGGCGGGGGCCGTCGGCATCGACGGGTACTCGCCGGTCGGCATCGTGGCGAGCTTGAACTTCGCGGACCCGCACGCCACTTTCACTTGCGTGCCGTCCAAGACCAGGTCCACGGGCTTGGCCGGGAGGGACTTGCAGATGTCGGCGAGGAGCCGGCCCGACACGAGCGCCTGCCCAGGTTCGGTGACGTCCGCGCCAGTGGTGATCCGGGCGGAGGTTTCGTAGTCGAACGCGGACATCCGGACCTCACCGTCGGCCATCGCCCCAGCCGTCGCGTCGATCATGATGCCGGACAGGACGGGGATCGCCGGTTTCGCGGGCAGCGCGCGGGCCGCCCACGTCACGGCCTCCACGAGAGCGTCTCTCCCGATCTTCAGCTTCACAGGGTCACGTCCTCGGCGGTCGGGGTGTCGAGGTCCAGGTCGAACAGGGTCGGGTTCTCGGCGTTGTCGGTGTCGACGGCGGCGAGGTTCTTCAACGCCTGCCGGTAGTACGACGGCTTCAGTTCCGCGCCGACGCCGCGGCGGCCCAGCTCGACGGCCGCGTACACCTCGGACCCGACGCCGGCGAACGGGGTGAACACGGTCTCGCCCGGGTTTGTACGCATGTCGATGAAGCGGCGTAGGACATCCAACTGGGTGGCGTGGACGTGCTTCTCGTCTTCCTCGTCACGGGCTTCCCGGTAGGGCAGGACGTCCATGTGACCCTTCGGGTCGTACTGGCCGAGGTTCCCCCGGATGTCGTCCCACACGCTGGACGCGTACTGGCGCCACACCCACTGCGAATACCGGTTCTCCAGTTGGCTCCCCTGATGCCCACGGAACCGGATGGTGTCGGGCGGTGGGCTGGACGCGCCGTGGTAGGCGGTGAACCCGTTCGCGTGGGTGACGGGGACCGGGTTGTCGCCGCGCTTCCGGAACACGAGCAGGTAGTCGGCGCCAGCAACCCCAGCGTTCGTGCAGTCGTCGACGATCGTCTTGTGGGTGAGGTCCTTCGACATTAGCCGGTTCCGGACCGCGAGGGGCTCCTTCCAGATCGTGTGGCGGGCGACCCAGTCGAACCCGAGGGACTGGTGGAGCCTGATCACGTCACCAGGGAAGTCGTGGAGGACGTCCCCGCCGGAGTTACCCATCGGGGTGTCCATGCAGTGGACGCCGTGGAGCCGGCCGGGCATCGTGATGCGGTGCAGTTCGCGGACGAAGAACTCGTACATGGTCATGAAGTCGGCGAGGCTGCCGGCGTTCGACAGGTCTTCCGGGTGGGAGCTGTACTTGTAGAGTCCGCCCGCCCCGGGGCCTTCGTCGCCGTAGGCGAACGGCGGGGAATAGATCGCCGCGTGGATCGAGTTGTCGGGGATTTCCTCAATCACGTACAGGGAGTTCCCGTTGTAGAGGGCCCACCGGTCCGTTACCGTACTGTCTTTGATCAAACCCATGTCGGGATCTGCACTTCCTGGTCGTAGGTGGTGGACCGGTCGATGGTGACGGCGTCGTTCATGAACTTGACGAGCGACGTGAACATGGCGTCCGCCTGGGCGGCTTTCCGATGGAGGCTGGCGAGGGCGTTTTTCCCGCCCTCGGTGGCGACGATGTCTACGGTGACCGGGCGTTTCTGACCGAACCGCCAGGACCGGCGGACGGCCTGGTAGAACTCCTGATAGGAGTGATTCGGGAAGTACGTCATCCGGTTGCAGTGCTGCCAGTTGAGGCCGAGCGCACCGATCTTCGGCTTGATAACGAGGACCCGGATTTCTCCCTTCGAGAAACCGGACAGTTTCTCTTCTTTCTCGTCGATCGAGTCGGACCCGGTTACCTCCACGGCACCGTCGATCAGTTTCGCGAGCAGGGCCGACTCGTCGTTGAGTTGGCACCAGGACACCGCCGAATCGGCGTCCGCCACGAGCGCGGCGGCGGCCTCGCACCGCTCGTGCAACGTCCGGCGGGTCTCCTCGCGTTCCTCCCGCAGCCCCTTCGCCGGGACGTCGAACAGGGTCCCTTCGGCGTGTGCGCAGGCCTCCACGATGTGGGTCCGGTACTCCAGGTCCGGGAGAATGAAGTCCCCGTCCGGGAATCCGTAGTCACTGGGTTTGCGGATGGCCCGCGCCCACGACGAAACCCAACGCCAGAACTCATGTTCGGCGTGGCCTTTGAAACGCCATTCGGCGGCCTGGCCCATATGCCGGTTCAGTCCGGACGTCTTCTGCTTGTTCGTGAAGAATCTGTTCAGCATGTCGACGTAGCCCAGTTGGCCGAGGGCCTCCGACAGGGTCCCCAGTTCGATGTAGTCGTTCGGGGCGGCCGTCGCCGTGGCGAGCAGGCGGTAAGGCATGAGCCGGAGAAACTCGGTGACCTGGGCCCTGGTCGACCCCTCGAAACTCTTGATGACCGACGCTTCGTCGCATACCCCGCCGGCGAACTTCGAGGGGTCGAACTTGTCGAGCCGCTCATAGTTGGTGATCGTGATGGGGGAGGGGATGGAGCCGTCGCGGGACACGGATGCGTCGATCCCGAACCGGGCGGCTTCCGCCGCGATCTGGAACCCGACGGCGAGGGGCGTGAACAGTAGGACAGGCTTGCCGGTGTGCAGGTGCACGTTCTGGGCCCACACAAGTTCCATGATCGTGTTGTGTGTCACGATGTGGTTCTCGATAACGAACAGACTATCCGGGGCGTCCACCTTGAAGCAGACCGATACGGCGTCCCTGTCGTATTCGATCGAGGCGATGGGCCGCATCGCCTGGTACTTCGTCGGAGGGACCCAACGGTCCAGTTTCCGCGACAGGCGGAAAGGCAGAATATCAACCGGAAGTTTCAGATTGACCCGCCAGGACCGGCGGCCCTCCCGGACCTCACCCTTGTGTGTGAACCTGGTGATCCGGGACGTCTTGTTCCGCGCGAGTCCGCCGAACCCTTGGGTTAGGTCGATGACGGCGTCAACTAGGGCCTCGGATGTGGACGAGAACTCAGCGCCACCATCGGCCATGGGGCTGCCGTCGGTGTCCATCAGCCCCTGGAGCAGGGCGAGTCGGTCCGCCGGTGCGGAGCGGAGGAACTGCTCGGGGACGAACTTCTCCCACGCCCGCAGCCCGGCCAGGCCGATCGATGCGGGGATGGAGACCCGGCCGGTCCAGCATCCTGGGGCCGGCGCGATACTCCGGGCTCCGATGGCTTCAAGGATTTCCAGGTCGGTCGACAGTTCGGCCGTGTTCGGCGGAGTTGAGTGCCCGTCGCCGAGGAACACGCCGAGCAGGTATGGGTCGATGGGCAAGGTTGTCTGGGGATCGTAGAGAACCGGCGCGGAGATCAGCGGGATCCGCCATTTCCGTTGCTTCCCGGCCCGGCCATAGGTCAGACCTGCGGCGAGGAGGTCCAGGGTTGACATAACCCTCCACCGGTCGGGGCGCCGGGCCGAGTCGTTATGCTCCTGCACGGTCCACAGATGGTCGCCGTTGACAACGCAGGACACTCCATCCCCGAAGGCAACTCGGTACATGGGGCCGGAAGGCTGCGGATACACACCGACGACCTTCGTCGGCGCGCCGTCACTTCCGATGATCAGATCCCCGGGTCGCACTTCCGCCGCCGTAACCCACCCATTCGGGGTGAGCACCTTGGTCGTCAAGTCGACCGCCTTCCCCATGCCAGTGTCGGCAAGGAGCGAGCCCCGGCCTTGGCGCACGGCCCAGTCGGCGAGGGTTTGCTGGAAGTCGAACAGGCAGCCGGGCAGGTAGGTGGGTTCAAACCCACAGCCCGGTTCGAGCTGGGCGCGTCGGGCGAGGAACTCGGCGTAGGTGGTGGTCACGTGGTGGTTTTCCGTTCGGCGAGTGCCGATGCGTATTCGTCGGGGTGGTTCTGGGCGACGTGTACGGCGGCGA
>Ga0068864_100005963_pt1 | contig 9997 bp, 5 predicted proteins | sample KBSSwiS72_FD_66586 | JGI IMG/M metagenome (GOLD analysis project Ga0068864, IMG submission 66586) | Switchgrass rhizosphere microbial communities from Kellogg Biological Station, Michigan, USA - KBS Switchgrass S7-2 | ecosystem: Host-associated > Plants > Roots > Rhizosphere > Soil ...
GCCGCTGACTGACCGCCAAGGGTCGCTATGGAAAGCCTTCCATAGCGACCCTTATGCATAGGGCTCAACGATGCGCATATCCCGGCGGCGCCCTGAAACACCGATAAGGAAAGCAATCCCATGGACGGCGCCGATCGTCAACGCCGCCCCGCGATCGCGACCTTCAGTGGCCGCTGCGATCGTGAGGCACCGTGCAAGTCGCGGTCTTGGTGGCGACATTGCCGGCACGGTCCGACGCGCGGGCGGTCATCGTGTAGGTCCGCCCTGCGCCATTTCCGGCGCGCTCGGCACGAACCTGCACAATGCCGCCCGTGATGATCACGTCCGGCGCGACGTCATCGTCGCCCGTATCCGTCGCGGGCTCGTTGCTCTTCACATCGAGCGTGAATTCAGCGGCACCGGAACCAGCGTCGTTGGCAATCACATTGGCTACTTCCACGAGCCGATGATTCGGGGGCCAGACCGTGCATCCAGTAGCAGGCAGACCTGCCAACGTCGGAGCCGTCTTGTCCATGCGCACCGTCAAGCTCTTGGCCGCTTCCTGGTTGCCCGCGTTGTCCACGGCGAAGTACGAGAGTGTCGTCTCCCCTTCGGTAACGATGTCCACGCTGGCACCAGAACCCGCTTCCACGCGCGTCTGCGAGGTTGCGCCGGCAAGCATGAGATGGATTTCCTTCACGCCCGAGCCGCCGGAATTGTCGGTCGCAGCGAGGTTCACGTTCACCGGGCCTTTGTTCCACCCGTTGGCATTCGGACCCGGGCTCGGCGTCGCAGTGGTCGAGGGGGCAACCGTGTCGGCGGACGCGGGCGGTGAAAGAAAGCCAAGAGCGATGAAGGGTTGCGGATCGATACCGCGCGCGACCAGGTCTTCGGCCGTAAAGCGATCGAGCGGACCCTTTCCAGTGGACTCATCCGGCGCAAGGATCTCGAGGAGGACGTCCGGGTTGTCCGGATGCACCGTCACGATCGGATCGATCGTGGCAACGCCTCCATAGCCGGCGGTTGCCCGCACGAGCAACACCACCCCGCGGTTGGACGCGACCTCCACGGCCGCTGTCATGGGCTCATTGGACTGCGTCGTATGACCGGTCTCCTGTCCGAAGTCGTAGATGCGCACGTCGGAGCTCGTGCGCACGCTGCCGTCGCGTCACATTGAGCTTGACCGTTCCGCGGTCCTGCGGGTCGGTGTTTCTCAACAGGACAGCGGCCTCGGCAAGGGCGCCGCCCCACTCGGCGGATGCGGTCGCGAAGTGATTGTTGCCTTTGCCGGCCTCGGCGGCCGCAAATCCGGCGTCGTTTTCGTACGCCGCATAGCGCACCGGTGAAGCGCCGCAGGCTTGAAAAAGGCCGAGCTCGTGAAACGTCCACGAGCGTGGAGGCGACACGAAGTTGTCCGTCACGCTGATCTGCGCCGCGGGCGGCATGTATCCGATCCGACTGTTCGCTCCACTGGCCGCCTCGGTGGCCAAGGACGCGGCAGCGAGGAGCAAGACTGCGCCCGCGAGACGCAAGCGGTCGCCCAGTGGAGCGGGGATTTGCCCGGCTGCTCGCAACCGGCGTGGTGCCTGCGGAACCGCGCAAATAGAAAGCGTGGATGGAAGCGGGGTAATCCGCTCGATATTCGATTGCATGGTTCGTCTCCTTTCGCTCGAGTTGTCTGTCCGCATCTGTGCCGTCGACTCGGTCAGAACGACCGGGTCAGCAAGCCGAGGCCGGACACCATGAGCAACGCGCTCACGGTCGCTTGGAACTGCCGGGTGGTCATGCGCTCGTAAATCGCGAAACCGGCGATGCCGCCGAGCACCGAGAACGGCACGAATCGCAGGTCATCGAACCCCTGCAGTTCACTCGACGTCTGGGAGCGCAGGCATGCAATGGTCAGGATCTGCATCGCCAGGATGAAGGGCTGATACGTCGCGCGCTGCCGCAACTTGTCCCATCCGCGCATCGAGCACCAGATAGTGACGAAAGCTCCGGACAATCCGGCGAGGCCTCCGGCAACGCCGCTCAACGCGCCGGCCGCCGCGTCGCGCCACGGCGAGCCACGTACGACCTGACCATTGCGACCGAACGCGGCGTAGCAACCGTAGGCGCAGAGGAAGATCCCCAATCCGATGCCATAGACGTCGCGGTCGACGTGCAGAAGCATCCAGACTCCGACGGGAACCGTTGCCGCGCCTGCTGCGATCATCGGCCACAGCGCCTTCCAGCGGACGTACGCGCGGATCTTCCACACGGCATTGAGCTGGGTCGCGGCGGAGCACATCACCATCGTCTGCACCGCCTGCAAGGGGTCCACGCCCAAGTAGGCGAACGCGCTGCCCGCGACCGCGCAGAATGCGAATCCCGCGATGCCTGAAACCAACGCCGATGCGGCGATGACTGCGGCGATGACGAGCGTGAGCGACGCGTTGGCGGCGGTGGCGGCCAGCGCAACCTCTGCGTGCGCGAGTTCGAGGCAAGCCCACAGCACGAGCAGCGCGAAGGCGGCACGCGCGAGGTAGGACGGAGACTTGGTTGAAGGCATCTCGGGCTCCTTGTGGCGACAGCCCAAGTCTCCGATCGCGTCACTTGCGGATGACTCACCGATTGCAAAACCGCCGGATCACGAGCAGTAAGTGCTTGTCCACACGGGACACTTTCAGCCCGCTGGCGGCAGTGCTAATCTTCCGGGTCGCTTCTTCGCACCAAACGCAGCGACTTGGCCACCCGCCCGCCTCTCGCCAAACTGACGCGGCCCAAGCTTTACGACGCGCTTTCGCGGCCGCGCCTTTTCGCGCTTCTGGATGAAGCCGCGACGAGACCGATTGTCTGGGTGTGCGCCGCGCCGGGCGCAGGCAAGACGACGCTCGTGGCGAGCTATCTCGAGGCGCGCCACCTGCGTCACGTCTGGTACCAGTTCGACGCCGGCGATGCGGACAGCGCGACGTTCGTGCACTACCTCCGCATCGCCGCGCAGCAGCTCGCGGGCAAGCCGGCGGCGGCGTTGCCGCATTTCATCTCGGAGCCGCAGCAGGATCTCGCGCGCTTCGTTCGCAGCTTCTTCCGCGACCTCTTCTCCGCGTTGCCCGCCCCATGTGTCATCGTCTTCGACAATTTCCACGAGCCCGACACGACGCCCGCGCAGCGAGCGGCGTTCGCGCAGGCGCTGGAAGAAGTACCGGAGGGCGTCAACGTAATCGTCATCTCGCGCGCGGATCCGCCGCCCGAGTTCGCGCGGCTCGTCGCGAGCGGGCGCGTATCGCCGTTCGACGAAGCGGAGCTTCGCTGCACCGAGGACGAAGCGCAGTCGATCCTCGGTAGTCAGCCGGTCGATCGCGAGCAGCTTGCACGCATCCATCGGGAAAGTGACGGCTGGGTCGCCGCACTCGTGCTGCTGCGCGAGCATTTGCGCCGGCGCGGTGCAGCGCTCGACCAATCGCTGGGCAAGGGCAAGGACGCCATCTTCCAGTATTTCGCAGGCGAGATCTTCAACGGCGCACGGCCGGAAAACCAGCGCGTGCTGATGCTTAGCGCGATTCCGCCGTCCATCACCGGTCCCGAAGCGGTTGCGCTCAGCGGCAACGACCAGGCGCCGCGCGTGCTCGAATACCTGTATCGCCACCACCTGTTCACCGATCGGCGACGTGGCGGGGAGCTCACCTATCACTACCACGCGCTGTTCCGCGAGTTCTTGACGGAAGAGCTTGCCAAGCGGATCGAGCCCGAGGAGCGGCGTGCCGTCGCCGTGCGCGCCGGCCATTTCATATCCGCACGCGGACTGCAAAACGAGGCGCTCACGCTGTTTCGGGACGCAGGCGAATGGGAGCCGATGCGAACCCTCATTCACGCGCACGCACTCGAGTGGGCGCGCCAAGGCCGAGCGGAGGCCCTGTCGGATTGGATCGAAGCGCTGCCGGCGGCGATGCGCGAGCGGGATCCGTGGCTCACCTATTGGTGGGGCCGTGCTTGGATCTTCGTCGAGCCGCCTAAAGGCCGCCCTGCGATCGAGCGTTCGTATGAAGCGTTCCGCGCAGCCGGCGACGGAAGTGGCGAGGCGCTGGCGCTGAGCGCGATGGTGAACAGCTATTACTACGAGTGGGCGACCTTCACGCCGCTGGATCGGTGGTTGCCCGAGCTCAAGCGCCTGCTTCGCGATGACCGGCCGAACAAGCTCGATCCTGCCAGCGAGCTGCGCGCACGCGCTGCGCTGCTGATCACGCTAGTACTGCGCAAATCGGACGACGAGGCTTGCGCGCCATGTGCGCTGCGCCTCGACGAGCTCATCGACGGCGAATCCGATCTCAACGTGCGGGTGATGGCGGCGTCGATCCTGCTCAATTACATCAATTGGAACACCGAAGGAAAGTCCGCGGCCGAGCTCGTCGCGCGCATCGAGCCGATCCTGCGAAAACCGGAGGTCACTCCGCTGATGCGGGTGTGGTGGGCCGCGCAGCATGCGCACTGGCACTTCATCGACGGGCGCTATGTCGAATCGACCGAAGTCATGGCGGAGGCGCGCGCCGTCGCGGAGCGCTACGGACTCGAGAAACACCTGTTCGACATCGATCACCAGGAGGCCGCTGCGCTCATCAACAAGGGCGATCACGCAGCGGCCAAGGCACGCCTTGACGTGATGGAGCGGCGCCTGTCTCCTGCCCAGCGCATGCTTTGGCCCTACCATCTTCATCTCCGATCGATCCTCGAGCAGCGCCTCGGGCACGCCAAGGCCGCCGCGGACCACGCTGAGCGGGCGCTCGCGATGGTTCGCGAGCTCGACATACCCTCGCTGCAGATGCCGCATTTTCTTGCCCGCCTTGCCTGGGCTCGCGCCGCGTTGGGTGATGCCGAGGGCGCGAGCCGGGCCCTGGACGAGGCGATCGCGCGGGCGGCGCCCGTCGACCGCAAGATTTTCGAGGAGAGGCGTGAGCTCCTGCACGTGGAGGCGGACATGAATGCCGGCGATACGGATCGCGCCGCACAAGGGTTGGCGCGCGTGCTGTCCGAACGCCGGGCACGCGGAGATATCGTGTTCATGCCGAGCCGCCCGGACCTCGGCGCGCGGTTTGCCAACCTCGCGCTCGAGCGAGGGATCGAGCCGGCGTACGTGCACATGTTGATCCAGCGGCACGGCCTCGTCGCACCCGTCGACGCGTGCGCGCAATGGCCGTTCCGCTTGAGAATTCGCGTGCTCGGCGGATTCGAGCTCGTGCGCGACGGAGAGTCGATGCGCTTTACCGGGAAGACGCAACAACGGCCGCTCGAGCTTTTGAAGTTCGTGGTTGCGGCGGGGGGCAAGCACGTCGATGCCGAATACCTCACCGCCACGTTGTGGCCGGACTCCGACGGCGCCGCGGCGAAGAGCGCTTTCGACTCCGCGCTGTTTCGACTGCGCAGGCTCCTCGACGTCGACAACGCGATCGAGCTCACGTCCGGGAAGTTGTCGCTCGCGCGCGCACTCGTGTGGACGGACGTCTGGGCGCTCGACGCCGCATTCGCCTACGCCAGTGGCGCCGAGGCAGCCCCTGCGACCGCCGCCCGCCGGGTGCTCGACGCCTACCCGGGTCCCCTTCTAGGGGGCGAAGAAAACGCCTGGATCGCGAAGCCGCGCGACGCGCTGCGTTCGCGCTTCGTCCGGGCGCTGATGGAACTGGGCGCCACACTCGAGCGCGCCGGCGATTGGGCGAATGCGATCGACGTCTACCGGCGTGGCCTGGAGGCTGATAACCTGGCCGAGTCGTTCTACCGCGGCCTCATGCGCGCGCTCGCGGCCACCGGCGACCATGCGGACGCGCTCAACGCCTTCCGGCGCTGTCGTGACCTCTTGTCGATTGTCCTAGGCATGAAGCCGTCGGCGGAAACCGATCGCGTCTATCGCGAGATCGTAGAGGCCCAAGGCGGACCGCCGAGTCGATAAGCCTCCGAAGATCGCCGTCCCCAACGCTCGCGTATTCACATGAGCTTCCGTTAAGCCTACATCGCTTGTGCGCGCGGTTCGCGGCCGAGCATCTGCAGGACCGCCGCCATGATAGACGTCGCATCGAGCCCCGCTATTTCGTACATGCGCTCCGGTTTGTCGTGCGCAATAAAAACGTCCGGCAGAACCATCGACCTGACCTTCAACGACGAATTTAAGAGCCCCGCGTCCGCGAGTTCGTGGAGTACTTGAGAGCCGAACCCTCCGATTGAACCCTCCTCCACGGTGATCAGCACTTCGTGCTCGCGTGCAAGACGATGCAGTAGCGACCTATCAAGTGGCTTTGCGAACCGAGCATCGGCCACCGTCGTGGATATCCCTTGACTCGCAAGCCGGTCGGCTGCTTTTAGGCACTCGTGAAGACGGGTACCCAACGAAAGCATGGCAACCCTCCCACCTTCCCGGACGATGCGTCCGCGGCCAATCTCCAACGGAAGCGCTTCCTCGGGTAGCGCAACACCCAGGCCCTCGCCTCGAGGGAAGCGCAGCGCCGACGGTCGGTCATCAAGGGCGACCTGGGTTGCAACCATGTGCGCAAGCTCCGCCTCGTTTGACGGGGCCATGATCACGACACCGGGCAGGCAACCCAGATAGGCGAGATCGAAGGAGCCGGCATGCGTCGGGCCGTCGGCGCCCACCAGTCCGGCGCGATCGAGCACGAACCGCACCGGCAGGCGCTGGATCGCCACGTCGTGCACAACTTGGTCGTATGCCCGCTGCAGGAACGTCGAATAGATTGCAACGAAGGGCTTCATGCCCTCGGTCGCAAGGCCGGCCGCAAACGTTACGGCATGCTGTTCCGCGATCCCTACGTCGAACGTACGCGTCGGGAATTCGCGCCCGAAAATATCGAGGCCAGTGCCGCCCGGCATCGCTGCGGTGATTGCGACGATGTTACCGTCGTGCCGTGCGGCGTTCACCAGTGATTCCGCAAATACGCGCGTGAATGTCGGCGCTGCCACCTTCGGTTTTTCCTGCACGCCGGTCGCAACGTCGAACCGGTTGACGCCGTGATATTTGTCGGTCGCGGCTTCGGCGGGCGCGTAGCCCTTGCCTTTCTTGGTGACGACATGGACGAGGATTGGGCCCGCATTGGCATCGCGCGCGTTGCGAAGCACCGGCAGCAGATGATCGAAGTCATGGCCATCGATAGGACCAATATAGTGAAAGCCCAGCTCCTCGAACAGCGTGCCGCCGGTCCAGTAGGTCCGCGTAAGCTCTTCCGCGCGCGCGGCGAGCCGCTCCCAGTTCCGCGGCAGGCGTCGAGCAACCTGCCGCGCAATATCGCGGAGGTAAAAATACGTCGATGACGACGACAAGCGCGCGAGATAGGCCGAAACCGCACCCACGGGTGGTGCAATGGACATGTCGTTGTCGTTGAGGATCACAATCAATCGCTCATTACGCGCACCCGCGTTGTTCATGGCTTCGTACGCCATGCCGGCCGACATTGCGCCATCACCGATCACACACACGACATGACTTTGCCGCTGCTGCAACGTCCGGGCGACGGCCATGCCTAGCCCGGCGGAGATCGACGTGGAGGCATGCGCAGTGCCGAACGGATCGTATTCGCTCTCCGCGCGCTGCGTGAACCCCGAAAGTCCTCCGCCTTGCCGCAACGTGCGGATTCGATTACGCCGGCCGGTAAGAATCTTGTGCGGGTACGCCTGATGGCCCACGTCCCAAATCAGCCGATCGCGGGGCGTATCGAAGACCTTGTGCAGCGCGATCGTGAGCTCGATGACACCAAGGCCCGCGCCCAAATGGCCTCCGGTCACGGCAACGGCATCGATCGTCTCTTGTCGCAGCTCGGCGGCGACTTGTGGTAATTGCTCGTCGGACAGCGCACGCAGGTCCGCCGGTGAATCGATACAATCGAGCAACACTCCCGAGCCGCCAATGGTGCCGCGATGGAGCGCGAGCGAAACGGTCGCAGACCTGCTTGAAGAAGGAGCAACCGAACTCGACGGTTTGTCGGCGTTCGCCAAGGTCGCGCCCCGGCGCCCGGACGTCTCGATGGCATGCGGCACGTTGATGACCGCGTTGGCGAGTACCGACAGTTCGTCGTACCGGTGAATAAGGCCCACGCGCTCCGCTCGATCCACCTTTATGCCAACGCGCGCGGGATGCACGCCGAGAGATTCCGCCAGCGTCGACCGCATCTGTTCGGCATGCGCTTCGATGGCCAGTGTATCGGCGATGATCGTGACATCGACACTCATGATGCCGCCGCCCGTTTCGTGCACGATCCGCCCGGCTTCCGACAGGGACACATCGATGCGATCATCCGTGTCGTCCTCGTCGCGCTGCATCGCGTTGTGCAACGCGTCGACCACCGCGCGTACGCCAAGGTCGATTTCGTTCGCGCCCCTCAATGCGTGGGTGTGCGCAACGCGCATGCCGAAAAGCACGACATGATCGCCTGCAACGAGTCGATGGGATACCCGCGCCACGCCGCTCCGGCGCTCCTGTGCGGGATGCGCGCCGTCGCGAAACTCGCTGTCGGCCTCGCAAATGTCGCCGACCGTAGTGAGCTTGCGATTGCTTTCTTCGCCCTCGATGATGGCGACCCGCATGCCATGCCACTCGGCAACGGCGGCGTCGTCCGTGAAGTCGGACCGCCCGGCTGCAGCTGCCGCACGGTGCGCTGCAATGATTTCGCGAAAATGAAAACCCTGCGGCGTTTGGGCGCGATACAAGCCATTACGGGCGACCGTCCCGCTAACCAACATTCCGGCGGACGTACGTTTGAGCGTATCCGATACGGGCAGCGCAGGAATGACGCCGGGGCGATGGCGAAGCTCACTGATGACGCGCTCGACGAGCGACGCGCTCACGAACGGTCTCGCGGCGTCGTGGATCAGCACGAGGTCAGGTACGACGCTTTCCAACGCCTCGAGGCCATGCCTGACCGAATCCTGGCGCGTGGGCCCACCTAAAACCGGCGGCAGGAGTCGATCGCCAAAATGGCGGGTTGCGGCTTCGTAGGCGGTCATATCGTCGGGATGTACCACGACGACGTACGGACCGATGCCAGGGTGTGTGAGAAGTGCAGCGAGCGTACGCGTCAGGAGCGGCACGCCGCCAATGCGCTGGTACTGCTTGGGCACCGCATCGTTGCCCATCGCGCGAAGGCCGCGTCCCGCGGCGACGACGATGGATGCGACTGTGAAGGCATGGGTTGGCATGGAATCAACTCCTTTTCAGTCCATTGGCTATTGCAGCACGGCGGCTGCAACTCGTGAATTCGGCCACAAGGGGTGAAGGATTTCACCTTGCGCAGCGATGGCAGCTCGCGCCGCGCTACGCTTTCACCACGAGGAACGACGGGTAGTGCCGATGGAGCGCCTGCTCGGCGATGCGTTGTTGCTCACTGGAAGCGAAGACGCCAAATACGGTTGGACCCGACCCGGTCATAAGCGTCCCTATCGCACCGAATGCGCGCAAGATCTGCTTGAGCTTCTTGACGATGGGCAATCGAGCTTCAACGTGGGTTTCAAAGTCGTTGTAGAGGGTTGCAGCAATCGTCATGCAGTCACTTGAACGAATCGCCCGCGTCATCGTATCGGTAATGTCGCTTCTCGCGGAGTCCGACATGAAAGCCACGGTCTCGGCTAGCGCCTGGAAAGCGTCTTTCGTCGCCATCGGCACCCTGGCGTTGACAACGAGGAAGTGACAGTGGGGGAACGAAGACAGTGGCGCCACGACTTCGCCCATTCCAGTCACGATCGCAGCCGGCGCGTTCATGATGAAGAATGGTAAATCCTTCCCGATGTGAGATCCGATCACCGAAAGGTCTGCGAGAGCAATCGGATCGCCGAACACCTGGTTTAGTCCGAGCAGAACGGACGCAGCGTTGGAGCTACCACCCCCAAGGCCCGCACTCATCGGAATGACTTTGGCGATAGAGATGTCCACCCGCGCGACAGTACCGATGGCGAGGAGGTAGCGCTTGGCGGCCAGATGACAAAGGTTGCCTGCGTCGAGCGGTATGCCGGGAAAGTCACTGTGGATGTAGATGCCGTTTCGGGTGCGGTC
>Ga0068864_100005966_pt1 | contig 9994 bp, 8 predicted proteins | sample KBSSwiS72_FD_66586 | JGI IMG/M metagenome (GOLD analysis project Ga0068864, IMG submission 66586) | Switchgrass rhizosphere microbial communities from Kellogg Biological Station, Michigan, USA - KBS Switchgrass S7-2 | ecosystem: Host-associated > Plants > Roots > Rhizosphere > Soil ...
GCCCCGATGAAATTGCCGCACCCCAGCCCCGAGGCGAGTGGTTGCGTCGGCGCGTTGCCGAACTCGACGAGATCCGACTTGTCTTGCTGTTTCGTCCAGTAGTAGTAGACGCGCGTGTTGAAGTTCGTGGCCGGCATCGCCGTCCACGCAAGTGCGAGCGACTGATTGATTTTCTCGCCGTTGAAATTGGCAGTGTGCGGCAGTGTGTCGTTGTAGACGCCGCCGCTGTTGAGGGCGATCAGGCCGAGCGGCGTGTCGCTCGTCGTCTTCGCCCATGTGTAGCGCGCCGAGACGACGGACTGCCAAGGCAGGTCGCGATAGTTGCCCGACAGGGTGAACTTGTTGAACGTGTTACCCGGCGCGAGGTATGTCGTGTCGAGCAGGTTGGCGCTCGCACCGTTGCCGTTTGGACCAAAATAGGGGTTGGTCCACTTCAGGGTTTCGTTTCCATTGTCGAATTGACTGTAGTCCCAGCGCACCGAGAAGGTGTACTTGCTCGATTGGTAGCCGGCCTCCGTACCCCAGTTGGTGGTTTTGAAATCCTGTGGGAACGCGAGGTCCGTGTAGCCGTTACCTGGGCTCGTGCCGTTGGCCCCGGAGCCGGGCCGCGTGCCGTTGAAATTGACCTGGCTCGCATCGGCGCGGAAGTACCAGGGGCTGTTCCGTTGCCACTCTGCGAACCCCCCCACATCGCGTCGGTCATAACCCAGCCGGAAAGAATTCCATCCGGCGGTTGGTGGGTTGGTCGGCAGCGAAGCGAGCGGGAACGTAGCGGTAAGCAGGTTGCCGCCGCTGCCGTTGAACGGGGTGTACGCGGTTGAGGCGAACGTACGCGGGATGTCGTTTAGGTATATCCCCGACTTGAATACGTCGTATACGCCACCGCGCAAGAACATGTACTGGTCGCCCCGGCCGAAATTCTCGCCATAGCCCTGGAACCACGTCGTGCTGTTGCGTCCCTGCACGCCGACGTTCGACATCACGCCGTTGCCGAGGTCCTGGTACAGCTCGAGCTGGGCGTTGTCAGTGGCGCTCGTATTGTTGTGGATGCCGCCGAGCGTGGCCGTGCCCTGGACGCGCATTGGATCGCTGTCGGTCTGGCCGAAAGCCGGTCCGGCTGCGAACAGGGCGGCGATGAGGGCGGGTAGCAGCTTCTTGCTCATCTTGCTCTCCCCTATCGCGTAAAGAATTTGCCGCGGTTGCCCGGCGCGTTCGACCCGTGGATGGCGACGTGACAGTTGTTGCACGCGCGCGCGACGAGACGATTATTCACACCTGGATTGGGTTGTCCGGTTCGACTCGGCGGGCAGTTCTGGACTCCGCTCGACGCGGAGGTGTCACCGGGCTGGCAGTTGAACGCGCCGGCGGCGCCGTAGATCGTTCCAGGGTGCCGGGACGCGTCGTGGCAGTCCTGGCACAGGTTCGGCGCCGACTCGTTGAGCAACCGCGCGTGGACGGATCCGTGCGGGTTGTGGCACGTCGCGCAGTTCTCCTCGACCGGCGGGTGACTGAAGACGTACGGACCTCGTTTGTCGGCGTGGCACGAGTAGCACTGGTCGTTGATCGTCGGCTGCTTCAGCATCGCCGGCGTGATCGCGCCGTGCGGGTTGTGGCAGTCGGAGCACTTGACCTTGCCTTCGATGATCGGGTGGTGCGACGGCTTGAAGTTCGCCGCCCGGATTGGCTGGTGGCACTGCCAGCAGATCTCGGCCTGGTTCGGCAGGAACGTCGTCGTGAACTTGTTGATCGTCGGCGATTTATCCGGCGGATTGAGCCCGTTGTAGCTCGGGAGCAGGCCCTTGCCGTGGATGCTGTGGCAGTTCGCGCAGGTCACGTCGTTGAGCTGGTGCTTGCCCGACGTCCAGAACGCCAGGTTGCGGTTACCCGAGTGGCAGGTGAGGCAAACCGCCGTGCGCTCGTTGGCCGAGTGGCCCGGGCCGAAGGGATTCGGCGGCTTGGCCTTCATCGGGTCCTTGAGGTGCTCGGACGCGTCGCCGTGACAGGCCTGGCACATGCCGCCGGTGGCGTCGTTCTTCGCGCCATGCGCCGACAGGTCGATCGCGTTCCATTGCGATTCGTGACAGTTCGCGCAGACAGGCTTGGTCTGCGCAGGATTCGCCGGCTGCTGTGCGAAGGCTGGCGAGGCAAGCCACGCGCCGGCGATGCACAGCAACGCGACCGTACGCAGGATTGGCTTCAATCGCATGGGTTCTCCCGTTCGTCTGGCGTGAAGCACCGATCTCCCAATCGGCCGAAGCCGCCGCGCTTCGATTCAACTGCGCGCCCCGGATAGCAGCGTTGATCTAAGTCAAAGTCCCAACACTGCGGCTAAGTTTCTTCCCGTTCTGTCGCATTTGCAACGGAATGGGCGGGCGTCCGCGCGTGCGCAAAGGCTTCTGCTACCATCGACGCAACAGTCCGCGAGCGGAGTGGCCCACGTGCTGATCGCGCTCCTGTCCGACATTCACGCGAACCTCGAGGCGCTCGAGGCATGCCTTGGCCATGCGCGCGGCCGTGGCGCCGAGCGCTACGCGCTGCTCGGTGATTTTGTCGGCTATGGCGCGGATGCAGGCGGCGTCGTCGCCGTCGTCGAACGCTGTGCGAGCGAGGGGGCGATCGTGCTCAAGGGAAATCACGATCAGGCGATCGAAAAGCCGACCAGCTGGTTCAACGACACGGCGCGGGCGTCGCTCGCCTGGGCGCGCGAGACGCTCTCGCCGGAGCAGAAGCGCTTCCTCGCCGGGTTGCCTCTCGTGCATCGCGAAGGCGAAATCTGCTACGCGCACGCTTCTGCGTCGTCGCCGGAGCGATGGGACTACGTCGACAGCCCCACGGCGGCCCGCCGATGCGCCGACGCGGCCGAGGCGAGCTACACGTTTTGTGGACACGTCCACGACCAGGCGCTCTTCTTCGAAGCGCCGAACGGACGGATGACGAAGTTCCACCCCGTCGCAGGCCGTCCCATCCCGGTGCGCGGCCATCGGCGGTGGGTGGCGATCGTCGGATCGGTCGGGCAGCCACGCGACCGCAATCCGGCGGCCGCGTACACATTATTCGACTCGCAGCTGCGGCAGATCACGTTCTGCCGGGTCACCTACGATGCCGCCGCCGCCGCCGCCAAGATCCGCAGCGCCGGGTTGCCCGGCTCGCTCGCCGTCCGCGTCGAAGCGGGCATTTAGCGTCCGCAAGTCGTGACTCCGGACGCTAGGCCCGAACAACCGGCGCCGCGCGCCGTCGGTGTCGAGGTTCGAGCCGGTGCGCTCGTCGACGGCTATCGCGTTGGCGAGTGCATCCACAACGGGGGAACCGGTGCGATCTATCGGGTCGAGCCTCCCGCCGGCGCCGATCCGGGCTTTTCGCTCGTGATGAAAGTCCCGCGGATCGGCCGCGGCGAATCGCCGCTCGGCATCGAAAGCTTCGAGGTCGAGCAAATGATATTGCCCGCGCTCGACAGTTTGCACGTCCCGCAGGTGGTTGCCACCGGCGACGTGGCGACGACGCCCTACATCGTGATGGAGCGGATCGACGGCATCTCGCTCGCCAAGATCGTCGCATCGGCGCCTCGACCCGCGGAGGAAGTCGCGCAGATCGGTGCGGCGCTCGCCGATGCGATCCAGAGCGTGCATGCGCAGGACGTCGTTCATCTCGATCTCAAGCCCGAGAACGTGATGCTGCGGCCCTCGGGCGAAGCGGTCCTGCTCGACTTCGGCTTTTCCCGGCACGCGCACTATCCCGACCTGCTGGCCGAGGAACAGCATTTCGCGGCGGGCTCGGCCGCGTATGTCTCCCCGGAGCAACTGCAGGACGACCGCAGCGACTCGCGCAGCGATCTCTATGCGCTCGGCGTCCTGCTCTACGCGCTCGCGACCGGCGAGCCGCCGTTCGGCGAGCCGACGACGCTCACCGGTATGCGCGACCGGCTGTGGCGCGAGCCCGTTCCTCCGCGAGTGCTGCGCGCGGACGTGCCGCCATGGCTGCAGGAAGTGATCCTGCATTGTCTCGAGAACGATCCCGGGATCCGCTATCAATCGGCCGCGCATGTCGCGCTCGATCTTCGCAATCCCGACCAGGTCGTGCTGTCGGCGCGCGCGTCCCGCATCGAGGCGCCGCGGTTTTTCTCGCAGCTGGGGCGGTGGTGGCGCGCCCGCCGCAACGCCGACCGCCGCTGGCTCGACGAGCCGCGTTCGCTGCCGCGTGCGGTGGTGGTCCTCGTTGCCGTCGATACCGAGCACCCCGACGACGAGCGGCACTCGCCGCTGCAGTGGACGACGCGGCAGATCGTCGCGCTGAACCGCGAATACCGGCTGATGTGCGTGTCGGTGATCAAGAGCGCGCCGCTCGGCGAGGGATCGACGCGGCTCGAGACTGCGACCGGCAAGCATCTCGAGCACAAGCTGCGCCTGAAGAACTGGGTCGAGCCGTTGCAGCTCGCGCCATCGCGCGTCTCGCTGCATGTCGTCGAGGCCGCCAATGCGGCAGACACCTTGCTCGAGCTCGCGCGGGTCAACCACGTCGACCTGATCGTGCTCGGTGCGCCGCTGCCGTCGCGAAAGACGCTCGGCTGGTGGCGCTCGGCCGCATCGACGGTAACTGCGAATGCGCCCTGCAGCGTCCACGTCGTCCGGGTGCCGGAGCGCCCGCGACTATAATCGCCTGGATGGATTTGCGCTCCGAAGGCTCGCCCTTTCGCCACGACCGGCATACCGCTAAAGGTGCGTCCGCTTCGCGACTGACGACGAGGTCGGTGCTCGTGATCGTCGGTCCGCTCGCCGTGCTGCTCTTGGCGGGCGCGGTTCTCGCGATCGGCCGCTGGCTTTCGGGCGGACAAGAGATCGAGATGCTGGTCGCGGCAGGCCTCGCCGGCACCGTCGCCGGCGCGCTTGCGACGGTGCTGCTCTATCGCGCGGCGCGCGAGCGCCTCGCGGCCAACGTCGAGATCCGGAGCATGGCGGCACGCGTCGGCGACATCGTCGAGACGGCGATGGATCCGATCATCACGATCGACGCCGAGCAGCGAGTCGTATTGTTCAATTCGGCCGCGGAAAGGGCATTCGGCTGGCCGCGCCAGCAGGTCCTCGGCCAACCGCTGGAGAAGCTCCTCCCCGAGCGTTTTCGTGGCGCGCATCGGGCCCACGTCGGCCGCTTCGCGCAAACGGGTTCGACCGTGCGGCGCATGGGCGGCGCGGCAGTGCTCGCCGGGCTCAAAGCGAACGGCGAGGAGTTTCCCATCGAGGCGTCGATCTCGCAGCACGTCGAGGATGGCCGCCGCCTGCTCACGGTGGTGCTGCGCGACGTCTCCGAGCGCGTGCGCGTCGACGAGGAACTGCGGCGCTCGAAGGAAGAGCTGCGCACATTCGCCGCGGCAGCCAATCTCGCGCGGGAGCAGGAGCAAAGCCGGCTCGCCCGCGAGCTCCACGACGAGCTGGGCCAGACGCTGACCGCGCTGCAGATCGACGCCGCGTGGTGCAGGGCGAGGGTGCCCTCGAGCGATCCGATCTCGATCGCGCGGCACACGAAGATGGAAACGACGCTGAAGGAGACGGTCGCCGCCACGCGCCGCATCGCGACCGGCCTGCGGCCGCTGATGCTCGACGACCTGGGTCTGGTGCCCGCCGTCGACTGGCTCGTCGAGAATTTCACCGAGCGCCACGGCATCCCCTGCCGTCTCAAGGTGGATGCCGACGAGCTCACGCTCCCGAACGACAAGGCGACTGCCGTGTTCCGGATCGTCCAGGAATCGCTCGTGAACGCGGGCAAGCACGGGCAGGCGTCGAAGGTCGACGTGTTCATGAGGTGCGCGGAGGGTATCCTGACTGTCCGCGTTGTCGACGACGGCAAAGGGTTCTCGCTCGACGCGCCGCGCAAGCCGAACTCGTTCGGGCTTCTCGGCTTGCGTGAGCGGGCGCTGCTGTCAGGCGGCGAAATCGTGATCCTCAGTGCGCCGGGTCGGGGCACGTCGGTGGTAGCACGTATTCCGCTGGAGCCGGCGGCCCCATGATCCGCATTGTCATCGCCGATGATCACACCATTCTGCGCGATGGGCTGAAGCAACTGCTCGCGGCGGAGACGGACTTGCAGGTCGTCGGCGAGGCGCGCGACGGCTTCGAAGCGCTGAAGCTCGTGCGCGAGCGGGACTTCGACGTGCTGCTGCTCGACCTCTCGATGCCGGGCCGCAGCGGAATGGAGCTCATCAAGCTCGTGCGGGGCGAGAAGCCGAAGCTGCGCATCCTCGTCTTGAGCATGCACGCCGAGCGCCAGTACGCGGTGCGCGCCGTCAAGGCGGGAGCGTCCGGCTATCTCACCAAGGACAGCGCTTCACTGCAGTTGGTGGCGGCGATTCGGAAGGTCGCAGGCGGCGGCGCCTACATCAGTGCGGACGTGGCTGAGGAGCTCGCGCGCTCCTCGATGCCGCACGCCGAAGGGCTGCCGCACGCGGCGCTCTCCGATCGCGAATACCAGGTGTTTCAGCTCCTCGTCGCGGGAAAGTCGGTCTCCGAGATCGGCGCGGACCTCAACCTGTCGGTCAAAACGGTCAGCACGCACAAGGCTCACGTGTTCGAGAAGATGGGGCTCGCCAACCAGGCTGAGCTCATCCATTACGCGATCCGGCACCGGCTCGCCGACGATTCGGCCGCTTCGGAATAACCGAAGCGCCCCGGTCGGCGCCTAGGAAAATTCCTAGCGCCGCTGCGGCGTTCACCTACCCCTCAACTGCGGCCGCCGCCTATGGCGGCAATCAGCCTGCGCCGATGGCGCACCCTGCGCCGGCCCCCGATAGTGGCGCGATGGAATCCACCGGCGCTGCGTACAAGGTTTTCGTCGTCGAAGACACGCCGTCGATCCGTGCGCGGCTGATCGAGTTGATCGACGAGATCGACGACGTCTGCGTCGTCGGCGAAGCGGAATCGCCGGCCGAGGCGGTGGCCGGAATCCGGCGGACGCAGCCGCACTGCGTGGTCCTCGACTTCAGGCTGATCGGCGGCACGGGTGTCGACGTGCTGCGCGCCGTGCACCCGGCGTCGCCGGAAATCGGCTTCATCGTGCTCACCAACCATCCGACTGCGCAGTACCGCCGCGCATGCATGGAGGCCGGCGCCTTCGCGTTTCTCGACAAGAGCACGGAGCTCGCAAAACTCAAAGACGTCGTCGTCGATTGCCTGGACGCGCATTTCGACGGGGCACCGCGTGTTAGCTGACACCTTCGGAGAACGACATGAACGTCGCGATGACACCAGCAGCTCGGAAAGCTTATCCTGGGCCGGAAGTTCATTATGCGCGCCCCGTGCTGCTCGAAATCGCGAGCCGGCGCACCGCATGCTCGACGTGCGGCTTGCGCGATCTGTGCCTGAGCGAAGGCCTCGACGCGGAAGCCCTGGCGCAGATCGACGAGCTCGTCGCTTCGCGGACGCGGCTGCGCAAAGGCGACACGCTGTTCCGCGCCGGCGACAAGTTCGCGTCGCTCTACGCGATCCGGTCGGGCTCGTGCAAGACGATATCGCTGACGGTCGACGGGCACAGCCAGGTCGCCGGCTATCACATGTCCGGCGAGATCATCGGCACCGACGGAATCGGCAGCGACCACTATGGATGCCAGGCGATCGCGCTCGAGGACACCGAGGTGTGCGTGATGCCGTTCGACCGCCTCGAGGCGTTCGGCCGGAAGCACCTGCGCTTCCAGCACAACGTGCACCGGCTGCTCTCGCGCGAGATCGGACGCCAGCACAGGGTGATGCTGCTCCTCGGCACGATGCTCGCTGAACGGCGCCTGGCGGTGTTCCTGCTGGACCTCGCCGACCGTTATCGCGACCGCGGCTACTCGTCGTGCGAGTACGTGCTGCGGATGACGCGCGAGGAGATCGGCAGCTATCTCGGGCTCAAGCTCGAGACGGTCAGCCGCCTGTTCTCCAAATTCCAGCGTGACGGAGTGCTGCAGGTGCAAGGACGCACGATCAAGCTGCTCGATCGCATCTCCCTGCGGCGGCTCGTCGAGAACTCCGACTGACCGTCGAGCATTCGCCGTGCGCGTGGCGCCCGACCAGGGAAGGCTCGTGGCGGCGCTCGTCCAGTGGTTGGACGCAGCCGACGTTGGACCGACGAAAGTGCTGGAGACGCACATCAGCTACGTGCTGCTCACGGGAGCGCACGCCTACAAGATCAAGAAGGCGGTCGAGTTCCCGTTCGTGGATTTTCGGACGCTCGACGCCCGGCGGCTGTTCTGCGAGCAGGAGCTCAGGCTCAACCGACGCCTTGCCCCCGGTCTCTACGTCGATGTGGTGGCGATCACGGGAACCGAGCACGCTCCGGCCCTGAATGGTGGAGGACCGGCGATCGAGTACGCAGTAAAGATGCGCGAGTTTCCGCAGGATGCGCTCGCGAGCGCCTTGCTCGAGCGCGGCGAGCTCGCCACCGCCGACATTGATGCGCTGGCAAGAACCATCGCGGACTTCCATCAGGCGATCCACGTCGCAGCGGCGGAGGGCGGGCACGGCGCGCCGGCCGGCATTCTCCGTCTCGCGCTACAGAACGTCGCCGAGATCGATCGGCTCGCGACGAGCGAAGCCGACCACATGCGGGTCGCGCAGCTTCGCGCCTGGACCGAACGCGAACACTCGCTTCGGAAGGACGTTCTGCAGCGGCGCCTCGAACAGGGCTTCGTCCGCGAATGCCATGGCGACCTTCACCTCGGCAACATCGCGCGCGTTCACGACGAGCTCGTCGTCTTCGACGGCATTGAATTCAACGACGAGCTGCGCTGGATCGACACCATGAGCGAGATCGCCTTCACGGTGATGGATCTCGAGGATCGCGGGCGTGCCGATCTCGCGCACCGGTTCCAGAACGCCTATCTCGAGCGCACCGGCGACTACGCCGGGCTCGGCGTGCTGTCGTTCTATCTCGTCTATCGCGCGCTTGTGCGGGCCAAGGTCACGCTGCTGCAGACGGCGCGGGAGGAACGTAGCGCCGCGACAAGTCTGTCGCGAGGGGGATGTGCGACGACCATGTCGCAGGAGGTGAGCGACTATCTCGCGCTCGCAGCAAAGTACGCCCGCACTCCACGACCCGCATTGATCATCACCTGCGGTCTTTCCGGAAGCGGCAAGACGACGGTTTCCCAGGCATTGCTCGAAAGAATCGGCGCCGTCCGGGTGCGGAGCGACGTCGAGCGCAAGCGAATGCGCGGCATGTCGCCGCTTTCGCGGTCGTCGGGCGACGTGGACGAGGGACTGTACGCGCCGGCGGAAACGCGCGCGACCTATGAACGCGTTCGAGAGCTGGCTCGAACGATCGTCGAAGCCGGTCGCACGGTTGTCGTCGATGCGTCGTTTCTGCGGCGATCGCAGCGCGAATCGTTCCGCGCGCTCGCCGCCGAGCTCGGCGTTCCGTTCGGCCTGCTCGCACTCGAAGCGCCGCAAGCGACGTTGCGCGAGCGAATCTGCAACCGCCGGGCAGCGAGCAGTGATGCGTCGGATGCCGACCTGGCGGTGCTTGCCCATCAGATCGCGACTTATGAGCCACTGACGGCCGACGAGCGCGTTTGCGCCATCGACGGCGCTGCCGTGCTAGAGTTTTGCGCACTCGCATCCGCGACTTGCAAAGGGAGGGAGACCCAATGGCCTTGGAACCTGTATCCGGCGTGCCCGCTCGGCGCGGATTGTGGAAGCGACTGACTTCGCCCAGCGCGCGCTGGTCGGTGCTGGCATTGCTGATCGTCGGCCTGCTGATTGGCGCCGGCGGCGTGATCGCGACGCAGGTGATGGTCGCGCAGACGGGCACCAACGAGTTCTGCGGCGGCGCGTGCCATTCCATGCAATGGGTCGCGCAGGAATACAAGCAGAGTGGACACGCCGCGAACCGTACGGGCGTCAGCGCCGGTTGCCACGACTGCCACATCCCGCATCGCTATCCCGCGCTGCTGTTCTACAAGGCGAAGGCGGGCATCAAAGACGCGATCGGGGAAATGCGCGGCGTCATTTCGACCAAGGAGAAGTTCGAG
>Ga0068864_100005968_pt1 | contig 9993 bp, 10 predicted proteins | sample KBSSwiS72_FD_66586 | JGI IMG/M metagenome (GOLD analysis project Ga0068864, IMG submission 66586) | Switchgrass rhizosphere microbial communities from Kellogg Biological Station, Michigan, USA - KBS Switchgrass S7-2 | ecosystem: Host-associated > Plants > Roots > Rhizosphere > Soil ...
TTCTTGACGGCTTCGACGCCAGCCATAAACGTCGTGCTGACGGCGCCCATGCCGGGAATAAGAACACCAAGTTTGCCGGATGGCGCTTCGATCTTCACACCCTTCTGAATCACATGTCCTCCTAAATACCATCCTCGCGGGCTGCTTCACCGCGGGTAGTCCAACTGGCGCGAAGATAATCCCGGTTCATTCGAGCGATTACTTCCAATTTAATTTCCTTCGGACACACTGCTTCGCACTCTCCAATATTGGTACAGCTGCCGAACATCTCTTCCTTAACCGTCGCTACCATACTCAGAACGCGTTGTTCGCGTTCCGGCTGGCCCTGGGGAAGGAGTCCAAGATGACTGATCTTGGCGCCGGTAAACAAAGCCGCCGCCGCGTTGGGGCAGGCGGCCACACAGGCGCCACATCCGATGCATGCCGCCGCATCCATGGCGAGGTCGGCATTTGTTTTGGGAACAGGAATGGCATTACCGTCCGGGCCGCTTCCTGTCGGAGCGGTGATGAATCCGCCGCTGGCGATGATGCGATCGAACGCGCTGCGGTCAACGACGAGATCCCGGATCACAGGGAAGGCGCGGGCGCGCCATGGTTCCAGGTACAGGACGTCTCCGTCCTTGAATTTCCTCATGTGAAGCTGGCACACGGTGGTTCCACGCTGAGGCCCGTGGGCAATACCGTTGATCATGAATCCACACGAGCCGCAGATTCCTTCGCGGCAGTCATGGTCGAAGGCGACAGGCTCTTCGCCTTTGGAGGTCAACTCTTCGTTGAGAACGTCGAGCATTTCCAGAAACGACATGTGTTCCGATGCCGTTACGTTATACACAGCCATGTGTCCAGGCTGGCCCGCATTTTTCTGCCGCCAGATGTGCAGCGTGAGTTTCATCTATTTGTAGCTCCGTTGGCTGGGATGAACGTAATCGAATGTCAGCGGTTCCTTATTCAGTATGGGCGCCTTGTCCGGACCGGCAAATTCCCACGCGGCGGCGTAACTGTACTGCTCATCGTTGCGAAGCGCTTCGCCATCGGGTGTCTGAAACTCTTCGCGGAAATGTCCGCCGCAGGACTCCTGGCGATTCAATGCATCCATGCACATCAGCTCTCCGAATTCCAGGAAGTCCGCAACGCGTCCGGCATTTTCCAAAGCCTGGTTCAGCTCTTCGCCATGGCCAAGCACGTTGACGTTCTTCCAGAATTCTTCACGCAGCTCCGGGATCCGCGTCAGTGCCCGCTTGAGGCCGGCTTCGTTGCGTGCCATTCCACATTCGTCCCAAACCAGTTTCCCCAGTTCGCGGTGAAACGACGCGACCGTTCGCTTGCCCTTTGCATCCAGGAATTGCTTTGTGCGTTTCGCGACTCCTGCTTCCGCCTGGCGAACTGCAGGGTGATCCGTGCTGACTTTTTCAAGTTTCGTCGTAGCGAGGTAATCGCCGATGGTGTAGGGGAGTACGAAGTAACCGTCTGCCAGTCCCTGCATCAGGGCGCTGGCTCCAAGTCGATTGGCACCGTGATCGGAGAAGTTGGCTTCGCCGATCGAGTAGAGGCCCGGCACCGTCGTCATCAGGTTGTAGTCCACCCAGAGTCCACCCATGGTGTAATGGATTGCCGGATAGATGCGCATGGGCACGGAGTATGGATCTTCTCCCGTGATGCGTTCATACATCTCAAACAGGTTGCTGTAGCGTTCCTTGACGCCCTGTTTTCCGAGACGACTGATGGCATCTGCAAAGTCCAGATAAACGCCGAGCCCGGATCCAACCCCTCGACCTTCATCACACACGGCTTTTGCGGCGCGCGACGCAACATCGCGGGGCACCAGATTCCCAAAGCTGGGATAGCGGCGTTCGAGGTAGTAATCGCGTTCGCTTTCCGGGATCTGGCTGGGAGGACGTTTGTCCCCTTTCTTGATGGGAACCCAGATGCGTCCGTCATTGCGCAGCGATTCGCTCATCAGTGTCAATTTGGACTGATAGTCGCCGCTGACGGGGATGCAGGTCGGATGAATCTGGGTGAAACAGGGATTTGCCATTGCGGCGCCGCGTTTGTAGGCACGCCAGATGGCCGTACAGTTGGAACCCTTGGCATTGGTTGAAAGGTAGAAGACGTTGCCGTAACCGCCGGTTCCCAGCACCACCGCGTCGGCTACATGCGATTCCACTTTCCCGGTGACCAGATTTCGAACGACGATGCCACGCGCCTTGCCGTCGATGACGATCAGGTCGAGCATTTCGGTGCGCGGGTACATCTGCACCTTGCCCATTCCGATCTGGCGTTCCAGCGCCTGATATGCGCCGATCAGCAGCTGCTGTCCGGTCTGCCCTCTGGCGTAGAACGTTCGGGAAACCTGGGCTCCGCCAAAGGACCGGTTTGCGAGCGTACCGCCATACTCCCGCGCAAAAGGTACGCCCTGCGCGACGCACTGGTCGATGATGTTCACGCTGATCTGGGCGAGACGGTAAACGTTCGATTCGCGTGCCCGGAAGTCGCCGCCTTTGACGGTGTCGTAGAAGAGCCGAAAAATGCTGTCGCCATCGTTCTGATAATTCTTGGCGGCATTGATGCCGCCCTGAGCCGCGATGCTGTGGGCTCGTCGCGGTGAATCCTGAAAGCAGAAGCATTTTACGTTGTAGCCGAGTTCGGCCATCGATGCGGCGGCGGACCCGCCAGCCAGACCGCTTCCCACCATAATGACGTTGAACTTTCGCTTGTTGGCCGGGTTGACGAGTTTGAGATCAAATTTATATTTTTCCCAGCGCGTCTCGATTGGTCCTGTCGGGCATTTCGACTTCAATTCCATCTCAAATTCCTCGCGCTATTTCACAATGCCGGTCAGGACGGCGATTGGTACCGATATGAATCCAGCGATCAGGAGCCAGGAAAACACGGCGGCAAATGTTTTGATTTTGGGTGTGTATCGCGGATGGCTGAATCCCAGCGATTGAAACAGGCTCCAGATACCGTGACTCAGGTGCAGGCCTACAAGGATCATCGCAATGATGTAAAGACCGGATGCGATCGGATTGCTGAATGCATTGACGACATTTTCATAGGCGTGAAGCTCCACGAAATTGGGATGGATGGTGCCTGTCGTCAGATGAAGCAGGTGACCGACGACGAACGCGCCGATGACCGGTCCACTGAGCATCATGGTTTTCGATGCCTTCGTTGCCTGGACATTTCCCTGTTTCACGTACCCGACCGGGCGTGCCGCGCTTTTGGCGGCCGTCAATTGAATGGAAGCCCAGATGTGAAGAAGGACCGAAATGAGAAGCACGATACGGGTGGGCCACAGCACTTCCGGCGTGCCGTGCAGCGTTTCCGCATAGTGGTTCATCACCGCCTTGCCGAGAAATACCTGCATGTTCCCAGCCATGTGGAGGATCAGGAATCCGAACAGGATCAATCCCGTGACCGCCATGACGGCTTTTTTACCGATTGTCGAATCGTAGAATCGCGTTATAGCTACGGTGCTCACCGCTAACTCCCTTCCCGAGAAAACCAAACTTCTTATTGTAACCAGAACCCGGCCATTAAAAAACGGCCTATTATAATGTCCCGAATTCCGGAAGGGAGTCCAAATGATGCGTCGAACGAAGATCGTCTGTACGATCGGGCCCGCGTCCGATTCCGAAAAGATGATCGAAAAGCTGATCATGGCGGGGATGAACGTGGCGCGCCTCAATTTTTCACATGGTACCCACACCTACCTGCACACGCTGGTGGAACGCATCAAACGCGCCCGCAGGAAGCTGAAGAAACCTGTCGCAATCCTGCAGGACCTTCAGGGCCCAAAGATCCGTATCGGCATCATCAAAGAGGGCACGGTTACGCTCATGCCGGGCCGCAAATTCATTTTGACGTCGGAATCCATTCCGGGAGATGCGAATCGCGCTTCCGTTTCGCTGAAGACGCTTCCGCTCGAAGTGACCAGCGGACATCCCATTCTCCTCGCCGACGGGAATATCGAACTCATGGTCGAAAAGGTTTCGCCTCCGGACATCCACTGCCGGGTCGTCGTTGGCGGAATGCTGAGTTCCCACAAAGGCATCAATCTTCCCGGTTCGGAAGTTCATGTGGATTCGCTCACGGGTAAGGATCGGAAGGATATCCATGTCGGACTGGAATGGGGAGTCGACGCGATTGCGTTGAGCTTCGTCCGTACCCCCGCGGATGTCCTGTCGATGCGAAAGCTGATCGCGGCGGAAGGCGGACATGTGCCCATCATCGCCAAAATTGAAAAACACGAAGCTGTCACCAACATTGACAGCATCGTTGCCGTTTCCGACGCGATCATGGTGGCTCGAGGAGACCTTGGAGTCGAAATTGACCTCGAACGCGTTCCTCTTGTTCAGAAACAGATCATCCAGAAATGCAATGCTGTCGGCAAACCCGTCATCACGGCGACGCAAATGCTGATACGCATGGTCGAAAACCCCCGGCCAACGCGGGCAGAGGCCAATGATGTGGCCAATGCCGTTCTGGATGGGACCGATGCTGTCATGCTTTCCGAAGAAACTGCAGTAGGGAAGTATCCCGTGGAGGCAGTCATGATGATGGATCGTATCGTTCGATCCGCTGAGACAAGTCTCGATACTGCGAAGTTTGAGCATCCGCCCGAACTTGCAAGCACGAGGGATTCAATCAGCCGATCGACCTATTACATCGCCAAGGAAATCGGTGCGGCCGCGATCATCACTCCAACGTGGTCGGGTACGACTGCAAGCCTCGTAGCGCGCTTTCGTCCAAAGCAACCGATCCTGGCGACCACTCCAAACGAGCAGGCACTCGACTTCATGTCACTGGCCTGGGGCGTGATTCCTGTTCTGATCCCGCCATCGGACACCATCGATGATTTGATTCGATTTTCCATAAAGGCGGCACGCAAGGCCGGGCATTTGAGTTCCGGCCAGCATGTCGTGATCACCGGCGGCGTTCCTCTTTATGTCCCCGGTACTACGAACTTCATAAAGGTCGAGAAGGTAGAGTAGGTTCTTCGCATGGATCGATATGGCTGCTGACAAACTCCCTCCCTTTCATCTGGCAATTCCGGTCCAGGATCTTGCCGAAGCCCGCTCATTTTATGGAGAACTGCTGGGTTGTCCCGAAGGACGCAGTTCCGAATCCTGGGTCGACTTCAATTTTTTTGGTCATCAGCTCGTTTGCCATCTTCATGAGGATTCTTCGAAACGCACATCGGCGCGAACATCCAGCCTGGTCGATGACCACGATGTTCCCGTGCCTCACTTTGGCGCGGTGCTGGATCTTCAAACCTGGGGAAGGCTTTCCGAAAAATTGAAAGCGGCGAATATTCGATTTGTTATCGAACCGCATATTCGTTTCAAGGGACAGACAGGAGAACAAGCGACGATGTTTCTCCTGGATCCGAGCGGAAACGCAATCGAGTTCAAGGCATTCCAGGACATCGCCGGCCAGCTGTTCAGGAAGTGACAGCAATCAGGCACTGAGGAATTGCACCGGCATCTGTTTGACGAAGTTCCCCGCGCCGGACACTCGGCATCCATCGGAGCCGGGAATCATTAAAAAAAGTTCAGAATTATTAAGAAGATGTGGGTCGAAGATGAGGCGCTATAATCCGGTCGCGTATTTGCCGTCGATCCAGTTTGTTTATTGCAGAAAGGGACCATCATGCGAAAGTATTTTCTTTTTCCGGCCGCGGGCATTTTACTTTTCCTCTCGGGTTGTAAGTCTTCAGGGCCCACCGAGACAAAGCCCGCCGCAACTGCGGCTGCTGACGCGGTGCCTTACCGTCCGACGTCGACAATCAAGGACCTCATGGATTCGGAAGTGGATCCCAGCGCGGACTATATCTGGGATGCCGTGGCGACCGTCATCACTGAAAAAGGAATTGACGAAAGATTTCCGAAGACGGCCAAAGAGTGGCAGGAGATCCGGCGAAGAGCGGTCACTCTGGTGGAGGCGACCAACCTGCTGATCATGCCGGGACGTATGGTGGCGCATCCGGGAGAGAAATCCGAAAATCCCGGCATCGAGCTGGCTCCGGAAGAGATCAATGCCATTCTGGAGAAGGACCGGGGAACTTTTGTGAAGCATGCCCTGGCACTGAACGATGCAGCCATGAATGTCCTGAAGGCGATCGACGCGAAGGACAAGGAAAAGATCCTCGACGGCGGAGCGGCCATCGATGAGGCGTGTGAAGCGTGTCATAAGATCTATTGGTATCCGAATGACGGTGCGGGCAAACAGGCTCCAAGCCTGAAGAAGTAAAATCCCGTTCCCAACGGGAACGGGTGGCCCGCGCCATCGGGCCGGTGAGGGGTAAAACGAATTCGTTTTTGTACCCCTCACCCCGTGCTTCGCACCATCCCCCACCTCGTCGGGAGAAGTATTTGCAAATACGTCCTTCTCCTCTCGCAGCTCACTTCGTATATGCTTCTGCCACCGTTGAAAAGGAGGTTCCACAGTGAACAACGCGATCCGGTGGTTTGACGCCAGACGAATGCTGGCAATTCTCATATTTGTGATTGTGACCTCTACCGCGCAACAGGTGGTCTCGGCGATGGCGCCGCCTTCGGCGGAAAGTCTGATGGACGCCGCCGTGAAGACTGCAAAGAGTCAGAACAAAATCGTTCTGGTTCATTTCGGCGCATCCTGGTGTGTGTGGTGCCGACATCTGGACGACATGCTTCAGGGGCCGGAGCTGGGCAGACTGTTCGCCGATCATTTCGTTATCGTTCACCTGACGGTCCAGGAAAGCGATGACAAGAAACAGCTCGAGAATCCTGGAGCCGAGGAAATGATGACGAAAGAAGGTGCGAGCAAGTCCGGGGTTCCGGTTTTCATGTTCTTCGATCAGGCCGGAAAGAAAATCGCCGATTCGCTGGCTCTGCCGAATCGCGCCAACATCGGTTATCCGGCAAGTCCCGAAGAGATCGAGGCATTTGGTGGCATTCTGGAAAAAACAACGCCCCGAATGACAGCCGCACAACGTGCTTCAATCATCGATTATCTGAAGAAGCATGCGCCTGCACCGGAACCGGAGAGATGACCCCGGAGTCCGGTGTCCGTTGTCATGAGTGACGCGAAATTTGTATTGGGTGTGGATCTCGATGGAGTCGTTGCTGATTTCTATACAGGCTTGCGTGTCATCGCTGCCGAGTGGCTCGATGTTCCGATTGAAATGCTATCGACGAATGTCTCATTTGGGTTGACCGAATGGAAGGTCGACCGCGCCCCCGGCGGTTACGAAGCATTGCATCGGTTTGCCGTTACGCAGCGGCAGTTGTTCAAGCAGCTCAAACCGATGATTGGCGCGCCCGCGACATTGCGGCGGTTATCGTCGAACGATGTTCGCATTCGCATCATCACGCACCGGTTATTCACCAAGTACTTTCATCAGCAGGCGGTCCGGCAGACCATCGAGTGGCTCGACCATCACGATATTCCGTACTGGGACCTTTGTTTCATGAAAGACAAGGCGGCCGTTGGCGCGGATCTCTATATCGAAGACACTCCTGCAAACGTGGAACAACTGCGTGCTGACGGGCATCACACCATTATCTTTACGAATTCGACAAATGCGCATTTGGCGCCTCCGCGTGCGGATAACTGGACGGAAATGGAATACATGGTACTGGACGCTCAGGCGGAATGGTTTCGGAACTCCCGTCGATAGGTCCCGATTGTGATGAAGACTTCGTGCGTTCTGCTCACTGTACTGGCGATTGTAGTTTCAGCTTCAATCCTGATGGCCGATGGACCGGTCGGAGTATATGCGATGGTCCAGAGGGTCGTGTTTGAGCCCAGCGAAGCAGCGCCAAAGACTCTACAGATCTGGGGAGTATTCGTGTGGGTCGATGGAGGACTCCGGTCGCCGGGTCCAATCAATTTGCCCCAGCGGGGATATATCTATTTCAAGCTGCCGGATGGTGCGGCGGAAGCTTCGGCGGCGAAAAAGCAATGGGCGGAGATCAAGGCTGTCGCCGGCAGCAATCAGATCATCGCGTTTGGAGACTGGCAATACGCCGGCCCGTTTGAAGACCTCTATATTCCCGCAACGGGTGCCCAGGAGGACGTGAGGGTTCGTAAACAGGCCGAAGTTCCCGCAAAGCCGATCGCCTATCCGATCAAGACCGGTCTGGTAAAGATCAAAGATGATCCCGCGCACGAGTCGCTCCATTCACTGATGAAGGCGTTCCTACAAAGGTAGGCGAAGTTGGAAATATGGAATTATTTTGAAGCGGGCGTTTTGTTGCGCTCCTGAGTCAGGAGGGCAGTACGATCGAGACGCAGTCGAGATCGTGCGGGGGGTGGTTTCAAAGCGGCACTGTGACAAATGGTTCCTTTGGAACCACCCCTCGCGGGATCCGCTTCGCGATCCCGCTGCCCTCCTGACTCAGGAGGGCATTAGCGATCTCTTCAAGTGCAACCGAACCCTCATTGACAGCTTCTCCGGCGAGCCTGTAAATTAGCCTGTTTGCATTTTTGCGTTTGTCGCCACTGAGGACGAAATGAAGATACACGAATATCAGGGAAAGCAGATTCTTGCGCGCTACGGCGTGCGCATACCACGCGGCGAGGTTGCCAACACGAAGGCCGAAGCGCGAGCCATTGCGGAGAAGCTGGGAGGCCTGGTCGTTGTGAAAGCCCAGATCCACGCCGGAGGGCGAGGGAAGGGCGGCGGCGTGAAAGTCGCAAAGACTCCCGGGGATGCGGAGCGCATTGCAGGAGAAATTCTGGGAATGACGCTCGTCACGGCACAGACCGGTCCGGAAGGCCGGAAGGTTCAGAAGGTTCTCATCGAGGAAGGCCTGGATATTCGTCGCGAGCTCTATCTCGGAATCGTGGTCGATCGGCAGACCGGCCGCGCGGTATTCATGGCGTCTCAGGCTGGCGGAATGGAGATCGAGGAAGTTGCAGCGAAAAATCCAGAAGCGATCCTCAAGGAATACATTGAGCCTGGCATGGGATTGCAGGCATTTCAGGCCCGAAGACTTGCGTTTGGACTTGGCATTGCGCCCGAACTTATTAACGATACGGTGCAGTTCATGATTGCGCTGTATCGCGCTTTCGAAGACACCGACGCGACCCTTGCCGAGATCAATCCTTTCCTCATTACCGGTGACAACAAAGTTTACGCGCTCGATGCGAAAATGACGTTCGACGACAATGCCCTGTATCGTCACAAAGACATCAAGGAACTTCGAGATCTCAACGAAGAAGATCCGCTGGAAATCGAAGCCAGCAAATTCGGCCTGAACTACATCAAACTCGACGGAACTGTCGCGTGCATGGTCAATGGCGCCGGGCTGGCCATGGCGACAATGGACATCATCAAACTTGCCGGTGCCAGTCCCGCAAATTTCCTGGACGTTGGTGGCGGGGCTTCGGCACAACAGGTCGAGAACGCATTTCGAATACTTCTTTCAGATCCCAGCGTGAAGGCGGTGCTGATTAATATTTTCGGCGGCATTATGCGTTGCGACGTGGTTGCCTCCGGCGTGGTTCAGGCCGCAAAGAATCTCGGGGTCAAGGTGCCGGTGGTGGTGCGACTGGAAGGAACCAATGTGGAGCAGGGCCAGGAAATCCTGCGAACATCCGGGCTCAATTTCATCGTTGCGGACGGCATGAAGGATGCAGCCGAAAAGGTCGTTGCGGCGACTGGAAAGAAGTAGGGAACATGAGCGTACTGGTCGACAAGAACACACGGCTGCTGGTCCAGGGATTCACAGGCAAGGAAGGAACCTTTCATGCCATTCAGGCGATGAACTATGGAACGAATGTCGTAGCGGGTGTCACGCCTGGCAAAGGCGGCATGAAGCACGAAGGTGTCGATGTCTTCAACACCGTCAGTGAGGCTCGAGCAAAAACCGGCGCCAACGCATCCGTCATCTTCGTGCCGCCACCGTTTGCGGCCGATGCCATCATGGAAGCGGCCGACGCCGGAATCGAACTTGTGGTCTGCATTACCGAAGGCGTCCCCACGTTCGACATGATCCGGGCCATGAC
>Ga0068864_100005969_pt1 | contig 9993 bp, 12 predicted proteins | sample KBSSwiS72_FD_66586 | JGI IMG/M metagenome (GOLD analysis project Ga0068864, IMG submission 66586) | Switchgrass rhizosphere microbial communities from Kellogg Biological Station, Michigan, USA - KBS Switchgrass S7-2 | ecosystem: Host-associated > Plants > Roots > Rhizosphere > Soil ...
CTCGAGCGCCGGCCTTCCCGGCATGCGCGAGGAGGGCTGCACCGCCGCCGAGAAGAAAGCTTCCGACCTGCCAGGCCGGGTTGGCGCCGTCGATCACCGCCATGGAGAGTAGCGCGCCGCCGACCGGTCTCACCACCGAATGGACTGCGTCCCATGCGCTGTCGATCCACGGCACCTTGTCGGCGAAGAATTCGGCAACCGTTCCCAGAGCAGCGATGCCGATAATCCAGTTGTTGGCCAGCACGTCGAGCGTCTGCAGTTGCTGGGGAAGCGCGACCAAGCCAAGCTTCATTGCAAGGCCCACCGCGAGCGTGACGAGATAGAGCCGCCAGCCGGCAAGCAGGCTCACGGTCGATGCAAGCGCGATCAGCTGGACCGCAGTCAATCTCTACTCGTCACTTGCCGGAGTCATGCCGGCGATCTTGCGTGCCGCGTGGACGAGCTCGACCGGGAGCATCGCGATGATCGTGCTGTTATGCTCGACACCGATCTCGGCCATCGTTTGCAGACGCCGCAGCTCGAGCGCGCCCGGCGCGGCGCTGATCAACTCGGCGGCCTGGCTGAGCTTGGTGGCCGCTTCCTGCTCGCCTTCGGCGCGGACAATTCGCGCGCGTTTCTCGCGGACTGCTTCCGCCTCCTTGGCAATGGCGCGCTGCATTTGCTCGGGAATATCGACGTCCTTGATCTCGACGGAGTCGATCTCGACTCCCCATTTGATCGACGCATCGCGAAGCAGTTGCTGCAACCGGTGATTGATCGAGGCGCGGTCCTTCAGCATGAGGTCGAGATCGCTCTGGCCGATCGCGTCGCGAAGCGCGGTCTCGGCGGCCTGGACCGTCGCACCGCGCCAGTCTTCAACCGCGGTTACCACCTGTATCGGCGATTCTGCCCGAAACCACAGGACGGCATTGACCCGCACGGCGACGCCATCGCGCGTGATCGTCTCCTGCGTTTCGAGCTGATAGGTGATGATGCGCTGGTCGACCCTGACGACCCGGTCGACATAAGGGATCAGCCAATAGAGCCCCGGCCCCTTGGTCTTGCCCAGACGACCAAGCCTGAAGAGCACGCCGCGCTGATATTCCTGGTTGATCCCGAAGCTCTTGAGCAGGCTGATCAACAGGAAGACCAGCAGGACGAGCAGAACTGTGAGTATCACAGGCATTAGTCACCCCACCTGAGTCGGCGCGAACGACTATAGCACTTCAAACAGTCCCGCTGCGCCCATGCCGCCGCCGACGCACATGGTCACGACAACATGCTTCACGCCGCGGCGCTTGCCCTCGATCAGTGCGTGACCTGTCATCCGCGCACCGCTCATTCCATAGGGATGGCCGATCGAGATCGATCCGCCGTCGACGTTCAGTCGATCCTCCGGGATTCCGAGTTGTTCGGCGCTGTAGAGAACCTGGACCGCGAAGGCCTCATTGAGTTCCCAAAGGCCGATATCGTCGACCTTGAGGTCGAACCGCGTCAGCAGCTTGTTCACGGCATCGATCGGGCCGATGCCCATCTCGTCAGGCTCGGTTCCGGCGACGGCCATGCCCACGTAGCGCCCCAGGGGAGCGAGTCCGCGGCGTTCGGCTTCCTTTGCTTCCATCAGGATGGATGCCGAACTTCCATCCGAAAGCTGGCTTGCATTGCCGGCAGTGATCGAGGTGCCGGGGCCAAGGACCGGGTTGAGGCCCGACAGTCCTTCCAGCGTGGTATCGGCGCGATTGCCTTCGTCCTTGGAAATGGTCACTTCGCGCTGCGAGACTTCGCCGGTCTCCTTGTCCTTCATCGACATCGTGGTGGTGACGGGAACGATTTCGTCGTCGAAGCGGCCGGCGGCCTGCGCTGCGGCGGTACGCTGCTGGCTCTTCAATGCATATTCGTCCTGCCGTTCGCGGCTGATGCCGTAACGCTGTGCGACCGTCTCGGCGGTCTGGAGCATCGGCATGTAGACGTGCTTGTGCATTGCAATCAGCGAGGGGTCCGGCGCGATGCGCATCTCGGGCGTCTGGACCAAGCTGATCGAATCCTGTCCGCCGGCGGCGACTACGTCCATGCGGTCGATGATGATTTGCTTGGCCGCCGTCGCGATGGCCATTAGGCCCGACGAGCACTGGCGGTCGATCGTCATGGCGGAAACGCTTACGGGGCAGCCGGCACGGAGCGCCACCTGCCGCCCGATGTTGCCGAATTGAGTGCCCTGCGTCAGGACCGCGCCCCACACCACGTCATCGATTTCGCCCGCTTCGATTCCGGCGCGTTCGATCGCGGGAGCGAGCGAAAAGGCGCCGAGGGTAGGCCCGAGCGTTGCATTGAACGCTCCCTTGTAGGCACGGCCGATGGGCGTCCGGGCAGTCGAAACGATTACGGCATCGCGCATGAAAATCTCCTCAAACGAATATCAGACCGAGCCATATTGCCGTCAGCGCGGGCTTTTCCTCGCCCTCGATCTCGACCGTGACGGTGTGGCGCATCAGCAGCTGTTCCGGCGCTTTCTCCTCGATCGAGTCAAGGGTGAAGCGCCCACGGACTCGACTGCCGGAGCGAACCGGCGCGAGGAAGCGGACGCGGTCGAGGCCGTAGTTCACGGCCATCTTCACGCCATCCGGGATAAGCATTGCTTCTGCAGCCATTCGGGAGAGTAGAGACAGCGAAAGAAAACCATGCGCGATGGTGCCGCCGAAGGGCGTTTGCGCTGCCGCGGCCGGATCGGTGTGGATGAACTGCCGGTCCTCCGTCGCATCTGCGAAGGCGTCGATGCGCGCCTGATCGACGTTCAGCCAGGAGGAAACGCCAACCTCCTCTCCGGTTCGGGTTCGGATCTCGTCGAGAGAGGCAATCGGCATGGTCACTTATTTGCAGCCGTGTGAATAAGACGCAACGGCAGACGATCGCAAAAGACGATGCTAGAAGCGGATATCAGCAAAAGATGAGGCAATTGCGTGATTTTCCACTTCTCGATCGCCGCCGACGATCCCAAGCGTACCGCCACCATGCTTGCTGAGCTGTGGCGCGGCGAGGCTTTCTATTTCCCGATGGTGGGCGAGGGCAGCTGGGTCGCTCATGCCGGCGACGACCGCCGCTCGACGATCGAAGTCTATCCGCGCGATCTGGCGCTCTATCCGGCTGACGGGCAGGGCGAGCAGCGCAGCGAACCCGTGTCGCGGCACAGTGCCTTCCACGCAGCGGTCGCAACCCCGCTTGGGATCGAAGAAGTGGAAGAGATTGGCCGCCGTTATGGCTGCCACACCCTCATTTGCCAGCGTGGCCCGTTCCGCGTCATCGAGTTCTGGGTCGACAACAGCCTGATGCTGGAGATGCTGACCCCCGAGATGCAGGCCGAATATCAGCGCTCGGTCACGCCGGACGGATGGCGCGCGATGCTCGCGAACGTCTGGAAGATGTCTCCGGACGGCGAGCCAATCGAGGACGCCGCTTAGTCCCTCTGCCGCGGCTTTGCGCTCAGCGTCTTCCATTCGCCCAGCTGGAAGAGCGGAGCGACTACCGAAAGCGCGTAGAGAGCGAACAGCGATAGCATCGTGAACGTGGTGAGCTTCTCGGCCGTGCCCAAGGGCCGGATTGCAAGCCGAGTGGCGAGCCATCCGGCGCTCCAGGCCACCGTCCACGCGATGAAGACCGAGAAGATCGGGCCAAATATCCGCCAGACCAGCCGCGGCAGCTTCGGCTGCCCGAACGCAATCTGGGCCGACGCTACGGCCGCAAGCGCTAGGCACGCTTCGACGAGGCAATAGTAAAGGGTTCCACCGGAACGCCATATCTGCATTGCGCCTTCCCAAGCGACGAACGCGGCGAAGAGAACCGCTGCGCGTCGGCAGATGAGAGCCGAGATTTTCATCTGCCGAGCTTACCCCGAGAGGGGTCGACACTCCGTTGTGCCCTAGAAGGGCGCCAGGGGAGGGGAAATCTCGGAGGCCCGGACGATCGCGATCTTTTGCGCGCGAAGCCGCTCGATTAGCGCCAGGAGCACCGCCGAGCGGTTCTCGGCATTGCGGTTATTGTCAATCGTCTTGTCGTCATAGACGAGCTCGAAAGCAATGGCGCCGGCGCCGACGCCATTGGCGGCACAGCGCACGAGCTTGCCGCTGGGGAGGAGCGCAACCGCCTCTCCCGCCAGCAAAGGCACGCTCGAAAGCTTCTCCTGGGGCGTATCCACGCCGACGGCGAAATAGAGCGTCGTCCGCCGGGTCCGCGCCGCCGCGAGATTGTGGATCTCGCGCTCCAGAAGCTTCGTATTCGACATCACCAGCTGTTCGCCGGTCATCGAGCGAAGGCGCGTAGTCTTGAGGCCAATACGCTCGACCGTGCCGGTGCTCTGGTCGTAGCGGATCGTATCGCCCTTCTTGAACGGCTTGTCGAACAGGATGGCGAGGGCTGCGAAGAGGTCCGAGAAAATGCCCTGCGCAGCGAGGCCGATGGCAATGCCGCCGATGCCGAGACCGGCGACGAGCGCCGTGACGTTCACGCCGAGATTGTCGAGGATCAGGATGCCGGCAATCGCAAACAGCGCGACGCTGATCAGCACGCGGATGATCGACAGCGCGTTGCCGAGCGCGCCCGATCCTTGCTCCTCGGCAACCTTGCGGCCGATCACGCCGAGGATCAGCTCGCGGCCCCACACCGCGCCCTGAAGCGCGAAGGCGATCACGAACGCGATGTCGATCAGCCGAGCGACCTTGTGAGGAAGCTCGGCATAGGTCGAAACGACGTCCGCCGCTGCGAGGACCATGAACAGGACGCTGGTCTTGGCGAGCACGCGGCCAATGACGGTACGCCAGCTCATGCCTTGGGGATCACGGCGTACCGTTCGCTCGCCATAACCTCTAAGGATCAGCATCATGGCAACCAGACCGGCGCCGACGGCAACGCCCACCATCAGCCCGTCTCGATTGGCCTCAAGCCAGCCGGTGAAGCGATCCACCCCCATCACTGCTGTCTTGGCGGCGGACCGTTATGCAATCAAGCGGCGGCTTGCGGACCGGCCTTCTCATTTGCCCGCCTGCGCCGGCGTCCGCGCTTCGCGCCCTTGGCAAGGAATTCGAGCAATCCGACTTCCGCGCTGGACAGTCGCGTCCTGCCTCGCGGCCGTTCCATCCCCTCGAGCGGATCGCGGGAGTCCTCCTTGATCGCTTCGAGGAGGCTCGGATGGACGTATGACTTCCGACTGATCGCGGGTGTATTGCCGAGCGCCGCAGCAACGGGCTCCACCACGGTCTTCACGGTGATCCGCGCATCATCCGCCTTCTTCAAGATCTGCTCGAAGGCGATGACGCTCGCGCTCCAGGTGCGAAAATGTTTGGCGGTGAAATCGCCGCCGGTCGCCTCCCTGATATAATCGTTGACGTCACCCGACGTGATCGGCTTCGGTTCGCCATCCCCATTCACATATTGGAAGAGCATTTGCCCGGGCAATTCCTGGCAACGCTTGCAGATGCGCTTCAGGTTGGTGTCGGAAATTTTCATTTCGTGGACGATGCCGTGCTTTCCCGCGAAGCGCATCATCAGCGAATGGCCGGTACGCTTAAGGTGGCGGCTCCGAAGCGTCGTCGCACCGTAGCTCTTGTTTTCCTTGGCATATTGCTCGTTGCCGATTCGGATATGCCGTGTGTCGAGAAGGCGAACGACCGCAGCGAGGACCGCTTCTCTCGAAAGGGCGCGGCGCTTCAGGTCCCGCTCGACCCGGCCGCGCAACCGCGCCAGCGCCTTTCCGAACTCCAGGAGACCATCATACTTTGCGCTTTCGCGCTTGGCCCTGAAGTCGGCGTGATAGCGGTACTGCTTGCGGCCCCGCGAATCGATGCCGGTCGCTTGCAGGTGTCCTTCGGGATCGGCGCAGAACCAGGCCTTCTCATAGGCGGGCGGAAGGCCGATCGCATTGAGCCGGTCGATCTCGTCGCGATCGGTAACGCGCTTCCCTTCCGCGTCGAAATAGGCCCAGTAACGGCCCATCCGCTTGCGCGTTATGCCAGGCTCTGCGTCGCTGCTGTGCCTCAACATGGCGCTTAATGCTTCACTCGACTCATTGCGGCGCATAAGCGAGCGGCGAGCGAGCGGGTTCCTGTAGATTGCTAGGAGTTTCCCAATGCCGTCGATCCCCAACAGCCGCTTTCTTATCGTTGCCACCGATGGCTTTGAGGAATGGGAGCTGTTCGGGCCGCGCCAGATCCTTCAGAAGCGCGGTGCCGAAGTCGTCCTCGCGTCACTGAAACACGAGCCGATCCAGGCTACCGTTCACGACGATCCGGGGAAGACGATCCGGCCGGACCTCACCGTCGACGAAGCCAATGCCGATGATTTCGACGCGCTGATTCTTCCGGGCGGTGTGCGCAACCCGGACCAGCTTCGCCTCCACGGCAATGTCATTTCGCTGATCGCCAAGTTTGCAGAACAGGGCAAACCCGTTGGCGCAATCTGTCACGGCCCCTGGCTGCTCGTAGAGGCGGACCTGCTTAAGGGAAGGACGGCGACGAGCTGGCCTTCGATCCGCACCGATCTTCGCAACGCCGGCGCGAAGGTCGTCGACGAACCGGCTGTGACCGACGGTAACATCGTCACGAGCCGCAAGCCCGAAGACGTCGAAGCCTTCACCAATGCATTGATCGATCTCGTGGAGGATGCTCCGGAGGTCGAGCTCATCTCTGAACCGAGTGAGCTGCCCGCCTAACGGAGTTGCAACCATTCGGGATTATCAGCCCGTGCAATGAGGTTGGGACTGAAGGATCGGATCCAGACGGGCGTCGAATATGCGGCCTCCGCGCTGCTTGGCGGAGCTGTCGCCTTCGCGGTCCGCGCCGTCGCGGCTTCGAGCCTTCCTCTAAACCAGGCCTATCCCTGCGCAGGCGGTGCAGCGGCCCTGGCGTTCTTCCTTTGCATTCGCACGCTGAAGAAGCTTTCGCTCAAGCAGCAGCAATTGCATGTTGCATCGTTCGAACCGCAAGATCTTTGCCAGTTCGAACCGGATGACGAGCTTCTTCTGGGCGACGACGACCGGCTCGTTGACGAGCTTGTGCTTACCGATGCGGATCGCGTGGGCGGCACGGAGCCGCTCGTCCTCGACGACATTCTGGCAGAGATTGGCCCGGATTCGCGCGTTGTCCGGCTGTTTGACCGCAAGGCGATGCCGACTCCAGGCCAGCTTCAATCTCGGATCAACAGCCACCTCAATAACGGTGCTGGCGCATCCTTGGTGCAAGACGCGTCGCAAGCCCTGTCCGAGGCGCTTGCCGAGCTTCGGCGGTCGCTCCGCTAGTCGCCTGGTCGGCTCCTAAGCAAAATCCTATTGCGAACAAACCTCTACCCTCAATCAACCCCATTACCACCTTGTCTAGGCAATTTCCTATCGCTACATAGTGCGCGGAATGTTCCAGGATCCGCGCACTGTCCTTGAGCGCCTGTGCGCACAGCGCGGCGAAGACTTTGCCGGCCTGTCGAGGATGCTCGGCCGCAATCCCGCGTATATCCAGCAGTTCGTGCGGCGCGGCGTGCCGAAGCGGCTGGGGGAGGACGAAAGGCGCAAGCTCGCGCGCTATTTCGGAATTTCCGAAGCGCTTCTGGGCGGGCCCGCGAAGGAGCCGGGCGCTCCTCCCGGGCTTGTCAGCATCAAGCTCCATCCCGTCGTCGTGTCCGCAGGCCCCGGCGCGATCGTCGCCGAAGAGGGCGGGAAGCCCTATGTCGCCTTTGACGAGCGCTGGCTAAAGGGGCTGACTCCAAGCTCTCCGTCCAATCTCTCGATCGTCCGTGTGGAAGGCGATTCGATGTCGCCGACGCTCAACGCCGGGGACGACATCCTGGTCGATCGTGGCGACTCAATCGAGCGCCTTCGCGACGGGATCTATGTGCTGCGGATCGATGATGCGCTTATCGTGAAGCGCATTGCCTTCAATCCGGTGGGCCGCAGGGTCACTGTCCAATCCGACAACCCGGCCTATCCTGACTGGCCGGACTGCGGCCTCGACGACCTCAACCCGATCGGCCGAGTGATCTGGTCGGGCAGGCGGATAGCCTAGGGACGGCGCCGGCTGTCGATCAGCCAGGTGATGACTGCAAGCGCAATTCCTGCGCCGGTTCCGATCAGGATGCCCTTCATGGGGTCCCCGATAGCGAGGCCGAGCGGGAACCCGGCGAGGATGCAGACGGTGAGGAAACAGCCTCCGGCGCGGGTCGGACCTGACATGGGACCGCCCATGCCAAGGCTTGCGGCGAATTCAAGCCGCAAAAATGGTCAACGGGTCGTTGACGACATTTGTCGGCGGTCGGGAAACGGGTCATCCGGTAAGGCGCGCGCCATGAACAGCCCCTTCATCCATGGCCGTGTGGCGCTCGCCGACGCGGCCGACCTGATGGAACGATTTGGCGACGATGCAGGCTTTGAGGCCGCTGCGCGTGCCGAGCGAAGCCGCGATGACGGAAACGTCGCCCGCTTCTGCCACTGGCGCCAGATCGAGCGTGTCATCGCGACGCTAAGCAGTGACGAAGTCGTCGGTACCGTCCACTAACTAACGGGGATCAGGCGCCAACGTACTGGCGCGGTTCAGGACCGCTGTCTAAGGCTTGCTGCTTGATGAGCGGGCGGGGATCAACGCGATGCGCCGCGCGACTGCTGTGCGCGGTCGCGGTGTCGGCGCTCGCTCCTGGATTGGCTGCGGCGCAGAGCGCGCCCGCGCCACCGCCTCCTGCTCCTTCCGTTCCGGGCGAGCTCGATCCGAGCGCACCCTTGGATCCGATGCCCGACCTCGGCGTCTCCTGGCCCGACCTCAATGCGGGCGATGTCACTCCGGCAGCGCCAATTGCGCCGTCGAACGACAAGAAGCCGCAGCAGCAGGCGGCGAACGGCACTGGGGACATCCGCTACACGGTGCAAGTCGAAGGTCTTGGGCCAATCGGTGGTTCCGACGATCTGCTGCGCGCATTTCGCCAGCAATCCGCGCTGGAAGCGGAGCGCAAGCATCCTGCGAACGCGGCACAGATCGGCCGCCGCGCGAGTGCCGACGCCGACCTGCTCGAAGAGCTGCTGCGAAGCCAGGGATATTACGACGCCGATGTCGAGCCGCGAACGGACAAGAGCGCGAACCAACTTCGCGTCGTCCTCGCGGCCGAGCCGGGGCAGCAATATCGCTTCGCGACCGTCGAACTTCCCGGTCTCGAGGGGGCCGGCGTGGAAGCTTCGCGGCTGCGAGAGACGTTCGCGGTCAAGGCCGGCGACCCTGTCATTGCCGAGGATGTGATTGCTGCAGGCCTCGCGTTGACGCAGGCGCTCGGCGAGGAAGGCTTCGCAAGCGCGAAAATCGGTGACCAGGACATCGAGGTCAATCACCAGACACACCTTGCGACCTTGGTCTTGCCGGTTGAACCGGGACCTGTCGCTCGTTTCGGAGTGATCCGAGTCAGCGGGCAACCACCCTTCAGCGCGCGCCATCTCGCGACGATCGCGCGGTTCAGGCCGGGCGACCCGTTCAAGCGGTCGGAGGTCGATGATCTCAGGCGAGCGCTGATCGCGACGACCCTGGTCGCCAGTGCCGACATCCAGGTGGTGCCGGTACAGGGCGGGAAAACTGTCGACCTCGAGGTCCGTCTCGAGCCGGCTCCCTCGCACACCATTGCCGGCGAGCTTGGCTATGGAACGGGTCAGGGCGTTCGTGTCGAGGCGAGCTGGACCGACCGGAACTTCGTCAATCCCGAAGGCGCGCTCACTTTGAGGGGCATTGCCGGCACGACCGAGCAGCTGCTCGGCGCCCAGTTCCGCCGGTCCAATTTCATGAAGCGCGACCAAACTCTTAACGTGCTGCTTTCGGCGTCGCACCAGAAGTTCGACGCCTACACCGCCAAGACGATCGATCTTGCTGCCAACATCGAACGGTTGAGCAATTTCATCTGGCAGAAGACCTGGACCTGGTCCTACGGCGGCGAGTGGCTTGCGACCGACGAGCGCGGCGCCTTCAGCAGCGCCGGCGTCAAGGACACTCGGACCTTTCTGATCGTCGC
>Ga0068864_100005972_pt1 | contig 9990 bp, 8 predicted proteins | sample KBSSwiS72_FD_66586 | JGI IMG/M metagenome (GOLD analysis project Ga0068864, IMG submission 66586) | Switchgrass rhizosphere microbial communities from Kellogg Biological Station, Michigan, USA - KBS Switchgrass S7-2 | ecosystem: Host-associated > Plants > Roots > Rhizosphere > Soil ...
GCGGATCGAGTGGCCGACTGCGCCACCAGGCGCCGCTTCTTCTCACCCATCGCGCGCGATCGATCCCGCGTGCCTGCGGCGACGCCGGAACCTCGTCATGCCGATTGGCGCGGCCGCGCACCGTCGATGGCGCGACGAATGGCACTGGCGAGCGTTTCGAGAGCGTACGGCTTTCGCAGCATCGGCGCATCGGAACGCAGCGGATCGTCCTTGGCGCCCGTCTTGCCGGTATATCCGCTCGTGAACAGCACCGGAAGCTCGGGCCGCCGCACACTCGACGCGGCGGCAAGCTCGGGGCCGCTCATCCCTCCCGGCAGCACGACGTCGGTGAACAGGAGGTCGACGCGCGCGGCATCTCGTTCGAGAAGACGAAGCGCCGAATGCCCGTCCGCGGCTTCGAGCACCCGATAACCCAGATTTTCGAGCGCCGAGACACCGAGCGCCCGAACCTGCTCGTTATCCTCGACCAGGAGCACGGTCTCGCCATCGCGGGCCCGCGAATTCTCGGCAGCGGTCGATTCGTCCTGCGTCGATGCGGCAGCCTCCTCGTTCGCCTCGCCTGCAACGGTGCGCGGAAGATGGATACGGACCGACGTGCCCGCGCCCACTTGGCTGTGCAGCCGCACGTGGCCGCGCGATTGCTTGACGAATCCGTAGACCATCGAGAGCCCGAGGCCGGACCCCGTCCCGACTTCCTTCGTCGTGAAGAAGGGCTCGAACACCTTGTCCATCAGCTCCTGCGGTATTCCGCACCCGGTGTCGATGACGTTGATCATCGCGTACTGCCCGGGAGCGACATCCTCGCCGAATCCGTCGGCCAGCTCGACGTTCGCCGTCTCGATCGTGAGCGATCCGCCGTCCGGCATCGCGTCGCGCGCATTGACGACGAGATTCAGGAGCGCGCTCTCGAGCTGATTGCGGTCCGCGAAAATGGGCCATAGCCCCGGGGCGAGGTTCGCCTTCACCTCGATCGTCTCGCCGAGCGTTCGCACGACCATGTCCTGCATGTCGGTGATGAGCGCGTTGACGTCGAGCGAAGCAGGCTCCAGCCGCTGCATGCGCGAAAAGACCAGCATCCGCTGGACGAGCTGACCTGCGCTGCGGGAAGCACGCTGCGCCGTTTCGATGGCCTTGACCGCAGCTTCGGGCGACACCGACGCGCCATCGCGGCGCTCGAGCGATTGCAGCATGAAACGGGCAATCTCCAGGTTGCCCATGATCACCTGCAGGATGTTGTTGAAGTCGTGCGCGATGCCGCCGGTCAGCTGGCCGACGGCTTCCATCTTCTGGGCCTGATGGAGCCGGATCTCGGTTTCGGCGCGGAGCTTCGCCTCGGCCTCGAGCGCGCGCGTTCGCTCGCGCACGCGTTCCTCGAGCACCTGGTTCATCCGCTCGAGCTCGACCTTGGCGGCTGCGAGCGCGGCTTCGGCGGCCTTGCGCTCGGTGATGTCGAGATCGATGCCGTTGTAGCGCTCCGGCCTTCCGTCGGGGCCGCGAACGACGCGGCCGCGCCCGAAGATCCAGCGCACCTGCCCGTCGGGCCGGATGATCCGGTACTCCATCTCGTACGAATCGATGCCGCCGTCGAGCGCGTGCCGGAATCCGTCCACCACGCGGTCGCGATCGTCAGGATGACGCAGCGCCCGGATGGCAGCGATGGGTACTCGATCCGCCGTAGGCTCGAGACCCATCGTGCGGAAGAACTGTGGCGTCGCGCGGACCATTCCGGTGGAGAGGTCGATGCTCCACACGCCGATGCCGGCGGCCTGCTCCGCCAGCGACAGCGCCTCGTAGCCGAAGGCGTCGCCCGCCAGGCGATCGATGAACGCCTCACCGGCACTGCCGGCGAGAGAAGGCTGCGGACGCGCTGGCCCCTGTGCGTCTCTCACGTCGCAGGTCCCGAGCCGTTGAATTGAGATTCGAATACCATGAGAATCCTGCTGCCGACGCGCCGGTCCGGCACGCCGTACGGGCTCACCGGGGCTCGCCGTCGCCGACTCTCTCATGATAATGCAAGCGTCGCTCGCACTCTTCATCGCCGTCGCCTCGCTCGCGTGGCCGGCGCTCGCGGGCACGCTCGTCGTCAACGCCAACACGGCGGACCCGGCGCCTCGCGCGGCGTGGGAGGAGCTCGCGGCGAGGTTCCAGGCCGAGAACCCGGACGTCGAGCTGCGCCTCAACATCTACGATGGGGAGAGCTACAAGAAGTCGATCCGCAACTGGCTCACGAGCGCTCCCCCGGACGTCGTCTACTGGAACGCCGGCTACCGGATGCGGCAATTCGTCACCCCGGGACTGCTCGAGGACGTGAGCGACCTCTATACCCCAGCGGTCAAGGCATCGATCCATCCTTCGGCACTCGATCTCGTGAGCGTCGCAGGCAGGCAATACGGTGTGCCCTACACCTACTACCCGATCGGGTTTTTCTACCGCCGCGACCTCCTGCAGTCAGCGGACATGGGCGAGATGCCGCGAGACTGGGACGGACTCGTGGCCGCCTGCCTGAAGCTCAAGGCAAAGGGCATCGAGCCGTTCGCGATCGGCACGCGCGACCTGTGGCCCGCGGCGGCGTGGTTCGACTACATCGACCTGCGGCTCAACGGACTCCAGTTCCACCTGGACCTGATGCGCGGCGCGATCCCGTACACGGATCCGCGCGTGGCCCGCGTGTTCGAATACTGGCGCGTCCTCGTGACTGCGGGATGTTTCAGCCGGAACCACTCGTCCTCGAGCTGGCAGGAGAGCCAGGCGCTGATCTACACCGGCAAGGCGGCGATGATGCTGATCGGCAACTTCATCGTGCCCAATTTCCCGGCCGACGTCCGCGATCGAATGGAATTCGCGCCGTTTCCGGCGATCCGGCCGGAGGCAGGACGCTTCGAGGAAGCGCCCGTCAACACGCTGCACATTCCGGCCCGGGCGCGGAACAAGGACGACGCGCGGCGATTCCTCGCCTATGTGCTCCGCCCGGACGTTCAGGAAGCGCTCAACAAGGCGACGCTGCAGATTCCCGTGAACCTCCGTGCCGCCGTCGCGCCCGATCGCTTCCTCGCGCAGGGCCGCGACCTCCTGGCGAAATCCGACGGCCTCTCCCAGTACTTCGATCGCGACACGAGCGAGGACCTCGCGAGCATCGCAATGAAGGGGTTCCAGGAGTTCATGATGTATCCGGATCGCGTCGACGCGGTTCTCGCGACCATCGAGCGCGCGCGGCAGCGCATCTACGGCTCGGCGCCGGGAGCGGCCGCGGCGAAATAGCGCTTCGGTCGGCGACCCGACCGCCCAGGTCCCAAGCGCCCACCGCGAAAGCGACAACCATCGTGCGAACGCGCCACGGCTCATCCACCGTCATCCTGCTCGCGCCCGCGTGCCTGCTCTTCGCCCTGTTCGTCATCTACCCGTTGGTGAGAGGGATCACGCTGTCGTTCTACGACTGGAACGGCGTCGACGCCAAGGTGTGGGTCGGCCTTGGAAACTATCGCGAGCTCGCCGCCGATCCCGTATTCCGGACGGCGCTCGCGAACAACCTGCGCTGGCTCGCCTGCTACGCGGTCGCGCCGGCGCTCGGTCTCGCGCTCGCCGTTCTCCTCAGCCAGCGATTGCGCGGCATGCGGGTCGTCCGCTCGCTCTTCTTCATGCCGTTCGTCCTGAGCCAGGTCATCGTCGGCGTGGTGTTCGGCTGGTTCTTCCACTCGCGATTCGGTCTCCTGAACGAGATCCTCGCGGCAGTCGGCGGGCCGCACGCGGCGCCGCTCGACAGCGAGAGCTGGTCGCTCTACACGATGATCGTCGCCGGGCTGTGGCCGCAGACCGCGTACTGCATGATCCTCTATCTCACGGGCCTCGCGACGGTGCCGGACGAGCTGACCGATGCGGCGCGCGTCGATGGCGCCAGAGGCTCGGCGCTGCTGCGACACGTCGTCATCCCGCAGCTGCGACCGGTCCACTTCATCGTCTCGATGGTCTGCGCCGTGGCGGCGCTCCGCAGCTTCGACTACGTCATGATCATGACGCTGGGCGGGCCGCACAACAGCTCGACGGTGCTCGGGTATTACATGTACGAGCAGACGTTCCTGAGCCTGCGCTACGGCTATGGCGCGACCATCGCAACGGTGCTGCTCGGCCTCATGAGCTGCATCGTCTTCATCCTGCTGTGGCATCTCTTCTACCGGGAGCGCAAGTAGGTCCTGGCTCCGGCGATTTTCAAAGGCACGTTCCCTTGTTCCCGTTCCCTCTCGAGCGACGCCCGCCGTCGGCACGTGCGGCCTACCGGCTGACGGTGGGTGCAACGCTTTTCGTGTGGCTGTTGCCGCTCGTCGCGATCGTGCTCACGTCGTTCCGGTCGCAGCATGATCTCAATCGGGGCAATTACTGGGGCTGGCCGTCGGCCGCCGGACTTTTCGACAACTACGCGACCGTGCTGCTGGATTCGCGGCTGCCGCAGTTCGTTCTCAACAGCTTCCTGGTCGCGATTCCGGCCGTCATCGGCACGATCGTCTTCGCGTCGATGGCCGGGTTCGCGCTCGCGAAGCACGAGTTCAGGGGCAGCAAGGTCCTGCTGATGACGTTCATCGGCGGCAACCTCGTCCCATTCCAGGCGCTGATGATCCCGGTGCGCGACCTCGTGATCGCGCTCGGGCTCTACGATTCGCGCTGGTCGCTGATCCTGTTCCACATGGCGTTCCAGACCGGCTTTTGCACGCTGTTCATGCGCAACTTCATCCGCGACATTCCCGACGACGCGCTCGACGCCGCCCGCGTCGAAGGCGCCGGCGAGCTGACGGTCTTCTTTCGCATCGTACTGCCGCTGCTCCGCCCGGCGATCGCGGGCGTGGCGGTGCTCATCTTCACCTTCGTCTGGAACGACTACTTCTGGTCGCTCGTCCTCGTGCAGTCGGACGACATCCGGCCGCTGACGGCGGGCCTCCAGTCGCTGCGCGGGATGTGGCAGACGTCGTGGCCGCTGGTCGCCGCCGGTTCGCTGCTCGCTGCCGTCCCTCCCGTCGCCGTGTTCTTCATGCTGCAACGACAGTTGATCGCAGGCCTCACCTACGGCACGCGTGCCGCGGGTTAAAATCGTCGCCGCCGTCAAATCAACCGGGGGAGAAGACGAATGGAACGCACTCGACGCACACCATGGAATGCCGCCGCGACCGCACTCCTGGCCCTGGCGGTCGCACTGCCCGCATTCGCGCAGCAATGGAAACCGACGAAGCCCGTCACGATCATCGTGCCGTGGGCGGCCGGCGGATCGACGGACCAGGTCACGCGCGTCACCGCCGCGGAGATTGAAAAAGCACTCGGGCAGAAGGTGATCATCGTCAATCAGCCCGGTGCTTCCGGCTCCATCGGCACGAAGAACGCGCTCGAAGCGGCGAAGGACGGCTACACGTGGACGGCCGGGGCAGCACAGGACCTCGGCACGTACGCCGTGCTCGGCATGCTCGACACGAAGATCGGCGACTGGGTGCTGTTCCTGAACGTCGCCAACGTCTCGACGCTGGCCGTCAATCCGAACACGCCGTACAAGACGCCGAACGAGCTCATCGACGCCATGAAGGCGAAGCCAGGCGCGATCAGCGTCGCGACGGCCGGCGTCAACTCGAGCGGCCACAGCGCCATGGAAGCGATCGCCAAGGCGACGGGCGTCAAATACAAGCATGTGACCTACGACGGCGGAAACCCTGCGGTCGTGGCCACCGTTGCGGGTGAGACGGACGTCACGTCGCAGCTCACGGTCGAGCAGGCGGAGATGATCCGCGGCAAGAAGCTGCGGCCGCTCGCCGTGATCGGCGACAAGCCGATCGAGCTCGACGGTTACGGCGTCATCGAGCCGTTGACGAAGTCCGTGCCGGGCTTCAAGGCGCCCGCCAATTATTTCGGCATCTTCATCCCGAAGGGCGTGCCGCCTGAAGTGATCGCGACGATGGAAAAGATCTGGGCCGAACAGATGGTCAACTCCACCGTGCTGAAACAGTACGCCACGAGCCGCGGTGCGCAGTTCGCACCGATCGCGGGCGCCGAAGCGCAGAAGGCGGTGTTCCCCGCCGTGCAGGCGAACGCCTGGGCGGCCGCCGATACCGGCAAGGCGAAGGTCGCGCCCGATACGATCGGCATCCCGCGCCCGTAAGCCAGTCGTGTATCCCTCCTCTTCACGGCGCGATTTCGTGGGAGGCACCGTGTGGGCAGCCTTCGGCTCTCTCATGACCGTGCTGTCGTGGCAGATGGACCGGATGACCGATCAAGGCGCCACGCTCCACACCGCGCCCGGGTTGTGGCCCGCCATCATCGGCATCGTGCTGGCGCTGCTCGGCGGGATCCTCATGCTGCGCTCCTGGCGGCGCGCCGCCCGCATCGGTTGGGACGCGGCCGAGCCGGACGATACGGATTACGCGCCGCCGCAGAGCTTCGCGCTTGCGGTGGCGCTGTTCGTGATCTATGCGCTGCTGCTCGTCGGCCGCGGGCTGCCGTTCTGGCTCGGCACGGCACTCTTCGTCACGGCCTTCGTGTTCGTCTTCCAGTTCGCCCAACGCAATGCATCCGGCAGCCTCGCGCGCGGCGCCTTCGTCGCGATCGCGTGCGGCGTCGTGACCGCCGGCGTCGTGACGTACCTCTTCGAGCATCTGTTCTACGTGCGGCTGCCGTAGCGCGCCTACGAGGATCCCACCCGTGTTCGACGGACTCGTCGCCTTCGGCCATTCGATCTGGAGTTTCTGCGATCCACTGTCGCTCGGGCTCGTTCTGCTGTCGTCGCTCGTCGGCGTCATCATCGGCGCGCTGCCGGGCCTCACCGCGACGATGGGCGTCGCACTGATGACGACGCTCACGATCAAGATGCCGTCGAACCAGGCCTTGCTCGTGCTCGTGTGCACCTATGTAGGCGCCATCTACGGCGGGTCCCGGTCCGCGATCCTGCTGAACATTCCCGGCACGCCGGCATCCGCCGCAAGCTGTCTCGACGGCTATGCGCTCGCGAAGCAGGGGCTCGCGGGACGCGCGATGGGGATCGCCACGTCGGGCTCCGTGCTCGGCACGCTGATCGGCATGTTCTTCCTCGCGCTGTTCACGCCCGTGCTCGGCAATCTCGCGCTCAAGTTCGGCGCGTACGAGTTCTTCTGGCTCGCACTCTTCGGCGTGATCGTTGCCGGGACTCTGACGGGCAACGATCCGCTCAAAGGCTGGATCGCCGGGCTCATCGGCATCTTCGTGGCGACGATCGGCCAGGAGCCGATCTACGCCTACGATCGCTTCAGCTTCGGCAGCCGCGATCTCGCGGGCGGCATTCAGCTCGTGCCGGCGCTCGTCGGCGCGTTCGGCTTTGCGGAGCTGCTGATGGCCGTGCGCGAGCGTCCCGCACCGGTGAAGATCAATCCGTTCGACTCGGTGATCCCGAAGCTCAAGGACGTCACGCAGTACTGGCGGACGATCCTCCGCTCGGGCGTCATCGGCACGTTCATCGGCATCCTGCCCGGCGTCGGCGAGGACGTCGCCGCGTGGTCGTCGTATGCGGCCGCGAAGCGCGCGAGCAAGGAGAAGGACAAGTTCGGCAAGGGATCGATCGACGGGCTGATGGCCGCGGAAACGGGAGACAATGCCTGCGTGCCGGGCGCCGTGATTCCCGTGCTGACGCTCGCGGTTCCAGGCTCAGCGCCCGCCGCAGTGCTGATGGCGGCGATGCTGATCCACGGCGTGCGACCTGGTCCGATGATCATGGTCGAGGCCCCGACCTTCGTCTACGACGTGGTGGCGATGATGATGTTCGCGACGATCGGCATCCTGATCTACGGGTTGACGCTCACGAACGTTCTGATCAAGGTGCTGATGGTGCCGAAGCCCATCATCCTGCCGATCATCTTCGTGCTGTGCGTCGTCGGCTCGTACGCGATCTCGCAGCGGCTGTTCGATGTGTGGGTAATGCTGGCGTTCGGCGTGCTGGGGTACGCGCTGCGCCGGCTCCAGTATCCGGTCGCGCCGCTCGTGCTCGGACTCGTGCTGGGCGACCTCATGGAGAAGGGTTTCCGCCGCGGCCTCGTCCTTTCCGATGGCGATTTGACGCCCTTCTTCGCGCGCCCGATTTGCGTCGTGCTGTGGGTCACGATCGTCCTCGTGATCCTGGCCAAGATTCCCGTCGTCCAGCGCATCGGACGCCATCTCACGGGACGCGCCGCCGCGCCGGCGGGTTGAAGCGCATCCTCTTTCAAGCAGGCGTCCGGAGCCTTCGCAAGTGGAAACCATCCGTCTCGGCATCATCATGAACGGCGTCACCGGGCGCATGGGGACGAACCAGCACCTCGTGCGCTCGATCAACGCAATTCGCGCGCAAGGCGGCGTTCCCCTGTCCGATGGCCGGCGCGCAATGCCCGACCCCATCCTCGTCGGCCGCAACGAGGCGAAGTTGGCGGCGCTCGCGAAAGCCCACGCCGTTGAGCGCTGGTCCACCGATCTCGATGCGGCGCTTGCGAACAAGAACGACGCGATCTACTTCGACAGCGCGTCGACGGGCCTGCGTCCTCATCTCATCCGCAAGGCGATCGCCGCCGGCAAGCACGTCTACACGGAGAAGCCGGTCGCGCCGACGCTTGCCGACGCCGTCGATCTGTACCGCCGTGCCGAGGCGGCGAAGGTCAGGCACGGCGTGGTGCAGGACAAGCTGTGGCTTCCTGGCCTGCTCAAGCTCCGGATGCTGATCGATTCGGGCTTTTTCGGCCGCATTCTTTCCGTTCGCGGAGAGTTCGGATACTGGGTGTTCGAAGGCGACTGGCAGCCGGCGCAGCGACCGTCGTGGAACTACCGCAAGGAGGACGACGGCGGCATCATCGTCGACATGCTGTGCCACTGGCGGTACGTACTCGACAACCTTTTCGGCGGTGTTGCGAGCGTGCTGTGCTTGGGCGCGACGCACATCGACAAGCGCTGGGACGAAAGCGGCAAGCCGTACGCCGCGACGGCCGACGACGCGGCCTACGCGACGTTCGAGCTTCAAGGCGGCGTGATCGCGCAGATCAACAGCTCGTGGTGCACCCGCGTGCGCCGAGACGATCTCGTCACCTTCCACGTCGACGGGACGCTCGGCTCCGCCGTAGCAGGTCTCACCGAGTGCCGCGTCCAGCCGCGCGCCGCGACGCCGAAACCGGTTTGGAACCCCGACGTTCCCCAGACGATCGACTTCTACGACACGTGGCAGCTCGTCCCTGCGAACCGCGCGTACGACAATGCGTTCAAGGTGGAGTGGGAGCTCTTCCTGCGGCACGTCGTCGAGGGCGGCCCGTTCCAGTGGAACCTGCTCGAAGGCGCGAAGGGCGTGCAGCTCGCCGAGCTCGGCATTCAGAGCTGGCGCGAGCGACGGTTCGTCGACGTTCCCGCATTGCCGGTGTAACGAACGAGGCGATTCCATGAGCGCGCTCAAGCTCCCGCAAGCCGACGGCACGCTGGGCGCGTTCACGCCCCGCCCGGCGGTCGCTTGGCCTGCATACACCGGCGAGCAGCGCTGGAATCGCGTCGCGTTCGCCGCCGCACACGTGGTTGCCGATCCGCGCGCGGCGATCGATCCATGGCTGCAGACTGCGGTCGACTGGGATGCGACGCTCGCCTTCCGTCGTCACCTCTGGTCCCACGGGTTCGGCGTCGCCGAAGCGATGGACACGGCGCAGCGCGGGATGGGCCTCGACTGGCCCACGTCGCTCGAGCTGATCCGGCGCTCGATCGCCGAAGCGCGCGGCATTCCGGGCGCCGTCGTTTTTTCGGGAGCCGGAACCGACCATTTGCCGCCTGCGCCCGATCGCACGCTCGACGAAGTGATCGCCGCGTACGAAGAGCAGTGCGCCGCCATCGAGAAAACGGGCGGACGCATCATCCTCATGGCAAGCCGCGCCCTCGCCGCCTGCGCTCGCTCGCCCGACGATTACGTTCGCGTCTACGGGCGCGTGCTGACGCAGGTCCGCGAGCCCGTGATCCTGCACTGGCTGGGCGAGATGTTCGACCCGGCGCTCG
>Ga0068864_100005976_pt1 | contig 9982 bp, 8 predicted proteins | sample KBSSwiS72_FD_66586 | JGI IMG/M metagenome (GOLD analysis project Ga0068864, IMG submission 66586) | Switchgrass rhizosphere microbial communities from Kellogg Biological Station, Michigan, USA - KBS Switchgrass S7-2 | ecosystem: Host-associated > Plants > Roots > Rhizosphere > Soil ...
CCTTACAAACAATCTCTGCATCGCTTGCATTACAGACGCCAAGCCACATCCCATGTTGAAATTCTGTACCGGCACCACTGGTCGATGCCGCAGCGAATAAGAAAGCCGCAAGCAGGCTCACTTACTATCCCCCAACATCCCCACAAACTTCTCGAACAGATAGAAGCTGTCCTGCGGCCCCGGGCTTGCCTCCGGATGATACTGCACCCCGAACGCCCGCTTGCCCTTAATCGCGATGCCGCAGTTCGACCCATCGAACAGCGAAACATGCGTCTCTTCGACCCCCTCGGGCAGCGCCGTGTTATCCACCGCAAAACCATGGTTCATCGAGGTGATCTCGACCACCCCGTCCGCCAGCCGCTTCACCGGATGGTTCGCCCCGCGATGCCCCTGGTGCATCTTGCTCGTCCTGGCGCCAGCCGCCAGCCCCAGCATCTGGTGCCCCAGGCAGATACCGAACACCGGAATGTCCTTCTCCAGCACCCCCTGGATCACCGGCACCGCATATTTCCCCGTCGCCGCCGGATCGCCCGGCCCGTTCGACAGGAACACCCCGTCCGGCTTCAGCGCCAGCACCGCCTCCAGCGGCGTCTCCGCCGGCACCACCGTCACCTGCGCGCCGGCCCTGACCAGGTTGCGGAAGATGTTGTCCTTCGCCCCATAGTCGATCGCCACGACATGCGGCCGCGGATCGCGCGGGCTGCGGGCATAGCCCTTGCCCAGCGCCCAGACCCCGCCTTCCCAGGCCTCGCTGGCCTTGCGCGAAACCTGCCGCGCCAGGTCCATCCCCACCAGCCCGGGCCAGTCCCGCGCACGGGCCACCAGCTGCGGAATATCGAACCGGCCTTCGGGATCATGCGCGATCACCGCATTCGGCGCGCCCGAAAGCCGGATCCGCCGGGTCAGCGCCCGCGTGTCGATCCCCGCCAGCCCGATCTTGCCCCTGGCCTTCAGCCATTCCTCGAACCGCCCGCGCGAACGGAAGTTGGAAGGCTCGGTCACATCCTCCCGAACGACACAGCCCACCGCGCCATCGACCTGCGCCTCCAGGTCCTCGTCGTTGACGCCGACATTGCCGATGTGCGGAAACGTGAACGTGACGATCTGCCCGGCATAGCTCGGGTCGGTCATCACTTCCTGGTATCCGGTCATCGCGGTGTTGAAGCACACCTCGCCCACCGCGCTGCCGACCGCGCCGAACCCGCGCCCGAAGGCGACATGGCCATCGGAAAGCACCAGCACACCGGTGGCGCCTTCAGGAATGGACACGTGCGAAGAAGCGGCGTCGGCCATGGGTACAGGCGCTCCGTAGAGGGGTTTTCCGGCAATGGTGCTAAGTCCCGGCCGCTAGACCCCATGCTGCGACGCGTCAACCCCGGCGCCGCCTATGAATGCCGCCGTTTTGCCGCTAGGTTGCCCCCACTCCCACCATATCCACCGAAAAACCGAGAGAAACATGATCCGCGATTCGATCAAGGCCGCGCAAGTCACCGCCATGAAGGCCGGTGACAAGCCCCGCCTCGCCGCCGTCCGCCTGATCCTCGCCAAGCTGAAGGACAAGGACATCGAACTGCGCACCGCCAGTACGCAGCCGGATGACGACAGCATCGTGGTCGACGTCCTGCAGAAAATGGCCAAGCAGCGCCGCGAATCGATCACCCTCTACGAACAGGGCGGCCGCCAGGAACTCGCCGAAATCGAAAAGGCGGAACTCGCCGTCATCGAGGAATTCCTCCCCGCCCGCATGAGCGACGACGAGGTCAGGGGCGCCATCGAGGCGATCAAGGCTGAAACCGGCGCGACCGGCATGAAGGACATGGGCAAAGTCGTCGCCGCGCTGAAAGCAAAGCACGGCAGCCAGCTCGACATGGGGAAAGCCAGCGGCTTGGTAAAGGCTGCCCTATCGTGACCGGTTGCCCCTCCCGGTTAGTGCCGCATCCCAACCAGTTCGTGGCGAATCTCACCCCGTTCGTGTCGAGCGAAGTCGAGACACGTTGAGCCGACATGGCGTTCTGGGTCTACATCCTCAAATGCGCGGACGGAAAATTCTACACCGGCCACACAGACGACCTGGAGCGCCGCCTGGCCCAGCACCAGCATGGCGGATTCTGTGACTTCACGAGCCGGCGGCGCCCCGTCAACCTCTTGTGGGCCGAGGCAGTCCCAAGCCGCGTCGAAGCACTGGCAGCGGAATTGCGCGTGAAGAAATGGTCTCGCGCAAAAAAACTGGCATTGGCATCGGCTGACTGGCAACGCCTCTCTATCGCCGCAATGCCTCCGGCCGAACGGGACCTGCGTTTGCGCGCCCGTGTCTCGACTTCGGCCCTGTGGGCCGAAGTTTATTCTGAGCCTGCCGAAGGGCTCGACACGAACGGTGAAGGCGGGACGATCCCATGAGCCTCACCCCCCAATGGCTGGACGAGCTCCGCGCCCGCGTCACGCTCTCCAGCGTGATCGGCCGCACCACGCGCATCCAGAAGGCGGGCCGCGAGTTCAAGGCCTGCTGCCCGTTCCACAACGAGAAGACCCCCAGCTTCACTATCAACGACGAGAAAGGCTTCTACCACTGCTTCGGCTGCGGCGCCCATGGCGACGTCATCCGCTGGATGACCGACCAGCGCGGCCTGTCGTTCATGGATGCGGTCAAGGACCTTGCCGCCGAAGCCGGCATGGAAGTCCCCGCCGCAGACCCTCGCGCCGCCAAGAAAGCCGAACAACAGGCCGGACTGCACGACGTGATGGCCGCCGCCCAAGCCTGGTTCGTCGCCCAGCTCGCCTCCCCCGAAGCCGCCCGCGCCCGCGAATACCTGGCGACCCGCGGCTTCAACCCGCACACCCTCGAACGCTTCGGCTTCGGCTATGCGCCCGCCGGCCGCCAGGCGCTCCGCAGCGCCCTCAAGCCATTCCCCGAGGCCATGCTGGTCGAAGCCGGCCTGCTGATCGCCGTCGACGATGACTCCGGCAAGGCGAAGGAGCCCTACGACCGCTTCCGCGACCGCCTGATGCTCCCCATCCACGACGCCCGCGGCCGGGTCATCGCGTTCGGTGGCCGCATCCTCGACGCGACCAGAAAAGACGCTCCCAAATACCTGAATTCCCCGGACACCCCCCTGTTCGACAAAGGCCGCACCCTCTACAATCTCCACCGCGCCGGGCCGCTCTCCCGCCAGTCCGATCGCCTCCTCGTGGTCGAAGGCTACATGGACGCGATCGCGCTCGCCAATGCCGGCATCGGCGAGGCCGTGGCCCCGCTCGGCACGGCGATGACCGAAACCCAGATCGAACTGGCCTGGCGCCTCGTCCCCAATCCCGTGCTCTGCTTCGATGGCGATGCCGCCGGCCAGCGCGCGGCCATGCGCGCGGCCCTGCGCGCCCTCCCCCTGCTCAAGCCCGCCCACTCGCTGCGCATCGTCCGCCTGCCCCCCGGTCTCGACCCCGACGATCTCGTCCGCCGCGAGGGCGCCGCCGCCATGGAACGGGCGCTCGCCACCGCCATCGGCCTCGCCGATCTCGTCTGGCAACACGAACTCGCCGCCGCCCCGCTCGATTCCCCGGAAGACAAGGCCGGCCTCAAGGCCCGCCTGCTCGCCCACGTCGATGCCATCGCCCACCCCGACATCAAGGCCCTCTACCGCAAGGACTGGCTCGATCGCTTCGGCCAGTTCGCCTACCCCCGGCGTGAACGGCCCGCGTTCCAGCCCCGGGCCAGCCAGGCCAAAGGCCCCCGCCGCTTCGGCCCGCCACCGGAGCCAGCTCACCCGCTGGCCCCCACCATGGCCCTCCTTGCCCGCCCGGCCGGAGACGCCGTCCGCGCCCAGGCCCTCTCGGCGCTCGCCACCGGCCTCTGCCGCCTTCCCCAGGAGATCCACCGCCACGCCGAGGCGCTCGCCGCCCTCGCCCCCGAAGACCCCCGGATCGACCTTCTCGTCAGCCTCGACGAATCCGGTGAACCCCTTGAATCCGCCACACTCGCCACCACCTTCGCCTCTCGCGGGCTTGCCCCGGTCGATCTCGCCCCGCATCGGGCCATGGCCTTCCGGTTCCTCGCTCACGACGATGCGGAGGCCCGCGCGGAACTGGCCGATGTCATCACGGTTCTGGCAGAACGGCCGGCGGTGACGGCGGCACTGGCGCGGATCACCGCGAACGGGGTCCGGACCGACGAGGACTGGGCCGAACAGCAGCGCCTGCGACGACAATTGCAGGCACTGGAAAAAAGAGAACTGGATTTGCGGACGCGACTCGGCCAAATGGCTGGCGCTATCCAGTATAATTCCGAGGGTTGACTTGGTGGCCGCGTCGCGGCGTCACCGGCCCCTTCCATAAGGCGGAATGATGGACGAAGATATCTCGGGCGGCGAAGACATGGGCGAAGGCATGGGCGGTCGTGAGGGCGATGCCCCGCTGATCGACCTCAACGATGCCTCGATCCGCAAGCTGATCGCCCGCGCCAAGCGCCGCGGCGTTATCACGGTCGACGAACTGAACGAGGCCCTGCCGCAGGATCAGATGTCCGCCGACCAGATCGAGGACATCATGAGCGCCATCTCGGAGATGGGCGTCAACATCGTCGAGTCGGACGAGGACGCCGTCGATCCCGAGGAAAACGCCGCCGAGGACGAGGTCGAGCCGGATACCCTGGACGACCGCCCGGTCGTCGAGAAGAAGAAGGAAACCATCGAGCGCACCGACGATCCGGTGCGGATGTACCTGCGCGAGATGGGCGCGGTCGAACTGCTGAGCCGCGAGGGCGAGATCGCCATCGCCAAGCGGATCGAGGCCGGCCGGGACACCATGATCCTCGGCCTGTGCGAAAGCCCGATCACCTTCCACGCGATCATCCAGTGGTCGGAAGCGCTGAATGCCGGCGAGATGCAGCTGCGCGAGATCCTCGATCTCGACGCCATGCTGTCCAAGGAGCCGCAGCCGGAAAACCTCACCGAGGACGGCGAGGATTCCGCCGACGGCGAGATCAGCGAATCGACCGCCGGTCCCTCCTACAAGGAGGAGGACGAACCGGAGGAAGAGGAAGAGCAGCCGGACGAGGACGACGAGGATGGCATCGAACGCCGCGCCAAGCGCCCGGTCGAGGAAGAGGAGGAGGACAACACCCTCTCGCTCGCCCAGATGGAGGCCCAGCTCAAGCCCGAGGCGCTCGAGAAGTTCGCCCAGATCACCGAGCTGTTCCGCCGCTTCGAGAAGACCCAGGCCGATCGCCTCGAATCGATGGGTCTCGGCATCGATTTCCCCGCCGCCAAGGAGCGTGACTACCAGCAGCTGCGCGAAGACCTCACCGCCCAGGTCGAATCGGTCCAGTTCCACGCGACCAAGATCGAGTACCTGGTCGACAACCTCTACGCCTTCAACCGCCGGCTGACCGCGCTCGGCGGCCAGATGCTGCGCCTGGCCGAACGCCACAAGGTCTCCCGCAAGGACTTCCTCGACCAGTACGTCGGCCACGAGCTGGACGATGGCTGGCTCCAGGCGATGTCCGGGCGGGACAAGAAATGGGCCGCCTTCGCCGCCAACGAGGCCGACGCCGTCGAACGCATCCGCGCCGAAGTGTCCGACATCGCCAGCGCCACCGGCATGTCGCTCCCGGAATTCCGCCGCATCGTCAACATGGTGCAGAAGGCCGAGCGCGAGGCCCGCATCGCCAAGAAGGAAATGGTCGAGGCCAACCTGCGCCTCGTCATCTCCATCGCCAAGAAATACACCAATCGCGGCCTGCAGTTCCTCGACCTGATCCAGGAAGGCAACATCGGCCTGATGAAGGCGGTCGACAAGTTCGAGTATCGCCGCGGCTACAAGTTCAGCACTTATGCCACCTGGTGGATTCGCCAGGCGATCACCCGCTCCATCGCGGACCAGGCGCGCACCATCCGCATCCCGGTCCACATGATCGAGACGATCAACAAGCTGGTCCGCACCTCCCGCCAGTTCCTCCACGAACAGGGCCGCGAGCCGACTCCCGAGGAAATGGCCGAGCGCCTCTCCATGCCCTTGGAGAAGGTCCGCAAGGTGATGAAGATCGCCAAGGAGCCGATCAGCCTCGAAACCCCGATCGGTGACGAGGAAGACAGCCACCTGGGCGATTTCATCGAGGACAAGAACGCGATCATCCCGGTCGATGCCGCGATCCAGGCCAACCTCAAGGAAACCGTCACCCGGGTGCTGGCCAGCCTCACCCCGCGCGAGGAACGCGTGCTGCGCATGCGCTTCGGCATCGGCATGAACACCGATCACACGCTCGAGGAAGTCGGCCAGCAGTTCTCCGTCACCCGCGAACGCATCCGCCAGATCGAGGCGAAAGCGCTGCGCAAGCTCAAGCACCCGAGCCGCAGCCGCAAGATGCGCTCCTTCCTCGACCAGTAACGAGGTGGCACACCCGCGCGCATAGCAAACGGTTGCACGGCGATCCCCGCTGTGCAATCGCAGCATGGATGACCGGCGGAACTCCCGAACCTGCGCCTGCCTCTGCCTCGGGCGAACTGGCGACCGACCGCCTCCCCCACCTGCCCGCGCTCGATGGCCTGCGCGCCATCGCCGTCAGGCTGGTGTTCATCGGCCATTCCCACCTGCTGCCCCGGTTTCCCGCGAGCTTCGGGGTCACCCTGTTCTTCTTCCTCAGCGGCTACCTGATCACCACCCTGCTCCGGCTCGAACAGGCCAATCACGGCGCGGTCGATCTCCGCCATTTCTACCTGCGGCGCCTGCTGCGCATCAATCCGCCGCTCTACGCCACCCTGGCGCTGATCGCCCTGCTGCTCGCGATGGGCCTCAATCACCAGCCGCCCACCGCGCTGGGCGTCGTGTCGCAGCTGTTCTTCTTCTCCAACTATCTGCCCGACCACGGCATGACGAGCGGCCTGCAGTCGCCGCTGTGGTCGCTCGCGGTGGAGGAGCATTTCTACCTCGTGTTCCCCGGCCTGTTCGTGCTGGCCATGCGCAAGGGGACGTCGGCGCGGCTCGCCGCCTGGTGCGCGGTCGCCTGCGCGGCGGTGCTGGCGGTCCGCCTGGTCGATGTCGCCCTGCTCGGCATCGTCGGGCAAAACGGCTACTGGACTCACACCCGGATGGATTCGATCCTCTACGGCTGCATCCTGGCGCTGTGGTCCAACCCGGCCATTGAACGCAGCCCGCCCTGGCGCGCCGGCCATGTCCAGGCGCTGCTGGCGCTGGCCGCCATCCTGGCCACTTTCGTCTTCCCCACCCCGCTGCTGCGCGAAGGGCTGCGCTACACCGTCCAGGGCCTCGCCCTGCTGGTCCTGTTCAACTGGCTGCTGCAGGGCCGGCCGTGGCTCGACCCGCTGCTGTGCAATCCGGTCGCCCAGCGCCTCGGCCTGTGGTCCTACTCGTTCTACCTGCTCCACTACGCGATGCTGGCCGCCTTTGGCTCGTCGCCGGCAAGCCCGAGCCTCATCGGCTCCCTGCTCGCCATCCCGGCGACCGCGCTCGCCTGCGAGGTCATCCACCGCCTGATCGAACGCCCCGCCGCCCGCCTCCGCCGCCGCCTCGCGGACTGAACCGCTTTACACGCAAGCCCGAGCCTGCCATTGCCGCCATCGTTGCGTGACTGACGAGACAGGCGGAGCACCGCCGTGGAGCGCAACCTTGGTCACTTGGCCTCGGCCTTATGGCCCTGAACCGCCGCTCGTCTGGGCACCCCAATTCCGTGACCATCCCGGAAAGGCGCGTGCCCGTGATTGCCACCCTTGCGTTCATCCCGGCTGGCCTTCGCCGCGCTCCCGCACTAAGGCGCGCGCAACGAATCCCCCACTGAACGGCAGGACCCCATGCGCATCGCCATCGCCTCCGATCACGCCGCCGTCGAGCTCAAGGCCGCCTTGCGCGAATACCTGATCGGCCTCGGCCACGAAGTCGCCGATCTCGGCCCGGAAACCGCAGATCGCGTCGATTACCCGGACTATGGCTACAAGCTCGCCGCCGTCGTGGCAGACGGCACCGCCCAGTTCGGCGTCGCCCTGTGCGGCTCGGGCATCGGCATTTCCATCGCCGTCAACCGCAACCCCGCCTGCCGCGCCGCGCTGGTGTCCGAGCCGCTCTCCGCCGCGCTCGCCCGCGAACACAACGATGCCAACGTCATCGCCATGGGCGCGCGGCTCACCGGCGAGGACATGGCCAGGGCCTGCCTCGACGCGTTCCTCACCACCGAATTCGGCGGCGGCCGCCATGCCGGCCGCGTCGCCAAGCTCGCCAATCCCGCCTTCTGATCCAAGGACGACCCATGACCGCAGTCACCCCCGCCGGCTTCTTCACCGCCAGCCTCGCCGAGCGCGATCCCGAGATCTCCGGCTGGATCGGCAAGGAACTCGGCCGCCAGCGGGACAAGATCGAGCTGATCGCCAGCGAGAACATCTGCTCGAAGGCCGTGCTCCAGGCCGCCGGCTCGATCCTGACCAACAAATATGCCGAAGGCTACCCCGGCAAGCGCTACTACGGCGGCTGCGAATATGTCGACGAGATCGAGACGCTCGCCATCGAGCGCGCGAAAAAGCTGTTCGGCGCCAATTTCGCCAACGTCCAGCCCAACTCGGGCAGCCAGATGAACCAGGCCGTGTTCCTCGCCCTGCTCCAGCCGGGGGACAGCTTCATGGGCCTCGACCTCAACGCCGGCGGCCACCTGACTCACGGTTCCCCGGTCAACATGAGCGGCAAGTGGTTCAAGCCGATCCCGTACACCGTCCGCCCCGACGATCATCGCATCGACATGGACGAGGTCGCCCGCATCGCGCGGGAGAACAAGCCAAAGCTGATCATCTGCGGCGCCACCGCCTACTCGCGCGAATGGGATTTCGCCCGCTTCCGCGAAATCGCCGATGAAGTCGGCGCCTATCTCCTGGCCGACATGAGCCACTTCTCCGGCCTCGTCGCCGGCGGCGTCCACCCCTCTCCGGTGCCCCACGCCCACGTCACCACGACCACCACCCACAAGTCGCTGCGCGGCCCCCGCTCGGGCATCATCCTGTCGAACGACGAGGACATCGCCAAGAAGATCAACTCGGCGATCTTCCCCGGCATGCAGGGCGGCCCGCTGATGCACGTGATCGCCGCCAAGGCCGTCGCCTTCGCCGAAGCGATGACCCCCGAGTTCAAGGCCTATGCCGCCGCGGTCAAGGCCAACGCGAAGACGCTGGCCGCCTCGCTCGAAAGCCACGGCCTCGCCATCGTCTCCGGCGGCACCGACAACCACCTGATGCTGGTCGACCTGACCGCGAAGGACATCACCGGCAAGGCCACCGAAAAGGGCCTCGATCGCGCCGCCATCACCTGCAACAAGAACGGCATCCCCAACGACAAGCGCTCGCCGTTCGTCACCTCCGGCATCCGCCTCGGCACGCCCGCCGGCACCACGCGCGGCTTCGGCGAAGCCGAATTCGCCCAGATCGGCGGCCTGATCGCCGAAGTGGTCGAAGGCCTGCGCAAGAACGGCGAAGCCGGCGACGCCCAGGTCGAGGCCTCGGTCCAGGCCCGCGTCGAGGAGCTCTGCGCGAAGTTCCCCATCTACCAGGGAATGTAACCCCGTTGCGCTGCCCCTTCTGCGCCCATGACGACACCCAGGTGAAGGATTCGCGGCCGGCGGAGGATTCGACCGCGATCCGCCGCCGCCGCCAGTGCGAAGGCTGCGGCGCCCGCTTCACCACTTTCGAACGCGTGCAGCTGCGCGAGGTCATGGTGGTGAAGTCGGGAGAGCGCCGGGAGCCCTTCGACCGCTCCAAGATCGAGCAGTCCGTCGCCCTCGCCTGCCGCAAGCGCATGGTCCCGCAGGAACGCATCGACCAGCTCGTCTCCGGCGTCCAGCGCCAGATCGAGACCCTGGGGGACAGCGAGGTGGCGTCCACCGCCATCGGCGAAATGGTCATGGAAGGCCTGCGCAAGCTCGATTCCGTCGCCTACATCCGCTTCGCCAGCGTCTACCGCGATTTCACCGAAGCCCGGGACTTCGAGGAGTTCGCCGGCT
>Ga0068864_100005978_pt1 | contig 9981 bp, 7 predicted proteins | sample KBSSwiS72_FD_66586 | JGI IMG/M metagenome (GOLD analysis project Ga0068864, IMG submission 66586) | Switchgrass rhizosphere microbial communities from Kellogg Biological Station, Michigan, USA - KBS Switchgrass S7-2 | ecosystem: Host-associated > Plants > Roots > Rhizosphere > Soil ...
ATACGCCTGAATTTTGGATCTCTTCCAATATCTTGGCTGAAAAATGGAGGCCTGCGGTTGGCGCAGCAATCGCTCCGCGGTTTTTGGCAAAGACGGTCTGATAACGTTCGCGGTCCTCGTCAATTTTATCGGTCGCGCGTTTTATATAAGGAGGTAGCGGCGTCTTCCCAACTTTATCAATTAATGCTGAGAGGTCCCCGGATGTGGTAAAGGATACGACAAGTCCGCCGCCGGGAAGTTTTTCCAACACCTCGGCCTCAAGTTCATCGTTGAATCGAATCTTTTTTCCAGCAGGTAGTCTCTTTGCCGGACGAGCCAGAACTTGCCAGGTTCCCGTTTCGATCTCCTTGACAAGAAATAATTCGATCTTCGCCCCGGTATTAGATCTTCCGATCAGTCGAGCCGGGAATACCTTTGTATTGTTAAGGACGAGGGTGTCACCTGCGCGAAGGTACCTGTAGATACTTGAAAAAGTGTCGTCGAGGATCTCTCCGGAGTTTCGCTTGACCACGAGCATTCTCGACGCGGACCGATCCGCTAGCGGCTGCTGCGCGATAAGAGCGTCCGGAAGGTCGTAGTCGAAGTCGGCGATTTTCATTCAAGATCTATTCCTCCTATCTTAATGGAATGCACAAATAAAGCGGCATACCCTGAAAGGTATGCCGCATTGCACATTTCTGATCATTTAAGAGATCAGTCTAGTTACTTATTACCTCAGTTGAATTATTTATCATAATATCACCCCCAGTAAGTTTAGTATCTCATAGCTAATTTGTTGAAAACAAGGCAATTTTTGCAATAAGTTTTTGTCAACCAATCTGATATTGTTTACCATCAAATGACATGATTCGGCTTAGACCGAAAGCGGGCCGAATTTGGTTAAAACTTTCGCCGATCCCCCCTGTTTTACCGCGGCGTTGTTTGATCTCAAACAGACAAGAGGAGTCCAAAATGATGAGCAAGAGACCTTTTTCAATCGTTTCGATGTTTACGGCGATCGGTTTTTTCATCTTTACTATCTCATCGATAGTGATCGCACAGGGCAGATATGCGAATGTATATTCGAGGAATCAGGTAAGCGAGATCATTCGCAATGCGGAAGACAGCAGCGACAGGTTCAGGACCGATTTTCGCAATCAGATGAACCAGAACTACGGCCTATCCAATAGCCAGAAGAATCAATACAACAACAATGTTGCTCGGTGTGAAGAAGCCCTTGACAGGCTTCGCGACCATTTTAACAAGAACAATAGCTGGTGGGAATCGCGTAATCAGGTTCAGGACGTAGTCAACGCGTCGCAGAATGTGAACACCATGATGAACGTGTTGCCTTTTCGGCGGAACTTGGAAAACCAGTGGAGGCAGCTCCGTAATTCGATTAATACGCTCGCCGATACTTTCGACTTGCCAGGTTTGAACGGCGGCGGATGGAATGGCGGTGGTGGTGCCGGTTATCCAGGTGGCGGCTATCCGGGCGGACAAACGAGCTCCCCACCAAGTTGGGCCCGTGGAACGTTCTACGGTCGAAGCCCACAGGATGGCACAAGAATAGTTATGACCATCAACAATAATGGAAGGATAACGGCCAACGTGGGCGGGAATTCGACCTATGGAACATACTATCGGGGTTCAATAAATATTGATGGAGCGATAGCGCGAATCACTCAAACCAACTACGGTATTCGTTCTACCCGGGTCGACAACGGCGAGGTCATCGAGCTGAGACGAACTGATAACGGGAATAACGGAGGAGTCTGGGACGGCGGCAATAACGGCGGCAACTGGGGTGGTGGCAACACCAGTGCTCCGCCAAGCTGGGCTCAGGGTGTGTTTTTCGGGACAGCCCCGGACGGAAGCCAGATCACGTTCACGCTTTCTTCAGAAGGGCGGGTAACCGCAAATATTGGAGGATCAATGAGCTACGGCTCGTACTACCAGGGAACTATAAATATTAACGGAGCTTCGTCCAGAATTACACAAACCCGAAATGGAATTCGCTCGACTCGCGTCGACAACGGTGAAGTTATTGAACTTCGGCGCCGGTAGATCGCGTTGAGCCACGGTTAATCTTTCCAACGCACAGAACGAGAAAAGAAAGCAGCCGGTTTGGGCTGCTTTCTTTTCTGATATTCGAAATGCTGGTGCCGGAGGTCGGACTCGAACCGACATGAAGTTGCCCTCGCCAGATTTTGAGTCTGGTGCGTATACCAATTTCGCCACTCCGGCATGAACTTTGAATGATAAAACTCCCGACCCTTCCCGGTCAAGAACCGGTGATTCTATAGTATCGCCATAGGAATAAGAACGAATAGACGCAAAACAACAAAAATGAAGCTCAGAAACTCTTTAGCGCATGCGGCCATTTTCTTTTTTTGCTTTGTTGTGCTCAATTCCGTCCTGTCAGCGGCAGCCGTTCGGGCTCAAGAGTTCCGGTTGGTACACGACGGAGTTGAGTATGCGGAGGTCACGCGAACTATCGTTGGCCAACCCGTGCGGATCAACCTCTTACGCCTTGATCTCGCGAAGGTTCGGCTCGATGTTATTCACGCGGGCAACAGTGTTATCGGAACTGAGAAAACATCCGTCATCGCCGCAAACCACCAGGCAGTCGCAGCCATCAATGCAGGATTTTTTCGATTAGACACCTCGGTATTCGCGGGCGATCCTGCCGGTATTTTTCAGGTCGACGGGAAACTTCTAAGTGAATCGACCAAGGGACGCGTTGCTCTCGAAATAATCAATGACACGACTCACTGCCAGAGCTGCAGGGTTCCCAGGAACCAGACGCTCGTTTCGATCGAGCACCTGAATACCTTTGCCGAATTCTGGACCCAGCAAAATAGGGTGAACATTTCGGGAATTGATCGCGAGATAAAGGAAAACGACGCCGTCTTGTATACGTCCGAATTTGGCGCAACGACGCCGCCGAATGCGGCGAAGATCCTTGAGATAGTAATAGAGAATAAGAAGATAAAAAATGTTCTTGAAACGAACGGGGAAACGCCAATTCCGTCGAATGGTTTTGTTTTGTCAGCCGCCGGCACAAAAAAGGCCGAGCTGACTCCTGTTGTAAAAGCCGGAAACGAAGCGATAACGATCCTTGGTTCTTATTCCGATCGCGAACCAAATGCAAACTCAAATGCGCGAATGAAATTTATAGATGTCGAGGACATTGTGGGCGGTGTGCCCCAGCTTATCAAGGATGGAAAAATTGATGTTACCTGGGAGAAGGAGGGCTCCACCAAATCTTTTTTTGAAACGCGCCACCCGCGAACGGCGGTAGCCAAATTGAAAGACGGAAAGTTTCTTATGATCACCGTTGACGGCCGAAGCGAGTCGAGCGGCGGCATCGGTTTGACGGACCTTGCTTCGTATCTTCTCGAGCTCGGAGTAACGGACGCGATGAATCTTGACGGCGGCGGGTCGACGACGATGTACCTCGATGGAAAAATTGTCAATCATCCGTCTGACAAGGAAGGCGAACGAGCGGTGAGTGATGCTTTGATCGTTACGCTGAGGGGAAAAGTAAGATCGCTCACGAACGGGCGCAACTGACAGCCAATGCCAGCCTAAGTATGTAATATGTTATCAAGATATGCTTCAACCTCTTCGACTGAATCTCCATTTGAGATCAGGCCTATATAATTGTCTGGCCGCAGCAATAAGAAAAACGAAAAATCAGTTTCAAAGATCCTTACAATATCCGGATATAGGGGAAGTATGTGAAAGTCCATCATATCTCCGTTCGCTATCTTAAAATCTTCCGAGACTCGCAACTTGTTTCCGGTTCCGTCCGCAAATGTGATCAGGTGAAACTTTGGTTCGCGCAGTCGATCGTAAACACTTGCTCCGTCGATCACGAGGTACGGCATTCTATCACCCGCCTTTACACCAAAGTTTGTTTTGTCTTCACTCAGTGAACTATGTCTGTAGCTGATGCCGATCTGAGACACGAGCGGAAAGATCGCACGCTTTACCACATCCAGACTCAGCGCAAGATTGGCGAGGTAGGGAAAAACATACACGCGGAAAAATGAGATATACCATTCAGGACTTGCTCCGAGTCTGAATATCTGATCGGTCGTCTGCAAGAGGCGGCGCGCATTTTCCAAGCGCTCATCATTATACGAATCAAGAATTTGTTCGCTCGCTTTTCCCTTGATCGCCAGAGCCAATTTCCATGCGAGATTGTATCCGTCCTGAATACCGGTATTCATGCCTTGAGCTCCCGCAGGGGTATGAATGTGGGCGGAATCGCCCGCCAGAAAAATATTTTTTTCAGAAAATCTTTCTACTGCGCGCGAGTGAACTTTATAAACTGAAAACCAATTGACACGACTAATGTCCAACTTTATGTCCGTGTCTTTGACGATCTGTTGTTCGATCTCTTCGTAAAGAACTTCTCCTTCTTCGCCTTCGTGCCCCTCCGGAAAAGTTCCGACAATGCGAAACCGATCGTCACCGACCATTGGAAAAAATGCAGTGAGATTGTCCTTACTTAGATTTACCACCAGAGCGTCATGCGAAAATTTCCAATCGATCTTAACATCCGCAACATAGAAGAGTCGCTCGAAAGTGCTGCCGCCAAATCCTATACCGAGTTTATGTCTAACGAGGCTTTTCGCTCCGTCACAAGCAACAAGGTATTTTCCTTTTATTTCCTCCGTGTTCTCGGAACTCCTTTTAACTGTAACGGTTACGCCGGGTTCATTTTGCGAGAAATCGACGAGCTCCGTGTTCCATTCAACATCTCTTCCATGCGACTTAATGAAATCATAAAGAAGTTTTTCGTGATCACCTTGCTCGACTAACAGAAGAAATGGATACGAGCTCATCCCTTTTCCAATATCTTTTAACGACGCCTCTCCGACCACTTCTCCGCCCTCGACGAAGCGCGCTCTTTCGGCGATCGTTCCTCGCGAGATCAACTCCTCCGCTAAACCGATCTGCTCGTAGATTTCTAAAGTGCGCGCTTGAACACCGATCGCTTTCGAATGCGGAGTGGTCGTTTCATTCTTGTCGACGATGACAAAATCAACTCCGATGCGAATGAACTGACACGCGAGAGCTAAACCGGTCGGTCCTGCTCCAATAATAATTACTTGAGTTTCCATAAGAAAAAGATTGTAAACTCGTGCAAAAACTTTGTATTATTGTGCAATCGGATTATGATTTTTTCAAAATCCGAAATTCACGCTCTAGAAAACTTAAAGGAGAAAATCCAAAAACATATGGCTGCAAAAAAACCAGCTGCAAAAAAACCTGCTGCTAAGAAACCCGCTGCTAAGAAAGCAGCTGCCAAGAAGCCGGCCGCTAAGAAAGCTGCTGCTAAGAAACCGGCCGCTAAGAAACCGGCTGCTAAGAAAGCTGCTCCGAAGAAAGCTGCTGCTAAGAAGCCAGCTAAGAAAACTGCCGCAAAGAAAAAGTAGTAACGCGTCAGTTGCAGTAAATGCAAAATAAAGCCCGACGATTTTTCGCCGGGCTTTTTCGCGCTTTGATTTTTTTCCAACTATTTCAAACGCCCAATCGTCTTACGGCGCGCGACAGTTTAGGCGTTGACGAATTGCACCAAGCCTTGCTGCGCATTCGCGACCCAGGGAAGGCGCCATACGACGCAAAAAAATTAAAGTGAGGAATCTAAGATGATGCAAACTTATGTGAATCGGATTTCGGCGATAATGCTCGGGATCGTCCTGACTATTACGGCGTTTGCGTTGCCCGCACGCGTGGATCAACCGCACATGCAGGCTGCGCTCGAGGACTTGAAGTCTGCCAGAAGTTTTTTGAACAAGGCAACTCCTGACAAGGGCGGACATCGCGCTAAAGCGATTGACCTGACCGTGAATGCGATGGCGGCGGTAAAGTCAGGCATCGCTTGGGGCAATGCCCATCCCGAAACTGCCGGTTTAGACGACACCGTTGGAAATGAGGTACCGGTTTCGGATCAGCCTAACATGGTAGAGGCGCGAAAATGGCTGAATACCGCACTCGATGAATTGAATAAATCAACCCCCAACAAAGGTGGCTATCGGGAGCAAGCGATCGGATTGGTTCAGAACGCGATCAGCGAAGTAAACGCTGGGATAGAATACGATCGGACACACTAAGTCGTTGACCGATCGTAAATGAAAAGGCCCGCCAACCGGCGGGCTTTCGTGTTTTCACGAACATCGCGGATCGCTACGCGGCTTTCCAGTCGAGTTCTTTCTCGAGCTGCTTGAACGCGTTGACCATCTCGAGGAACACGATAGTCTTGTCGTCCACATTGCTCATCGCGGTTTTTGTGTCGCCTCCATAGGTCACTGTGATCGAACAGTTGCTCGCCGTGATAGACATCCCTTTCTTATAGGCCTTAAAGGCTTCATTACTCAGAATGGTTTTCACGAGGGAACCGAATTTATCCGGAGAAATGTGCGCGGTCGAGTTAGAAGTTTCGACAACGTGATACTCTTTCGCGGCCTTATCCCACCTTCGGATCTCGATGAAGCGGGTTGCATTGCCATTACGATCGAAAGTTATCTGCACAGTACAGGGCGAGCTCGAACTGCTTACTCCATCATTCTTTCCAAAGTATTCGTCGTAGGTCTTCGCGCATTTATCACCCGCATCAAAATATTCCTTATAAACCGTTTTGATGCTTGCCGACTTTATGTCTTCGGCGTTGATCTCGGGATCTGGGATCTCTGGATTCTGTGTTGGGACTGGCGCGGCCGCAATGTTCCCGTTAGGTTCACGCGGGTCCGGCCGCCCACGTTCGTAAAAAAAATAGAAGAAGATAAAGCAGGTTAAGAACGCAACCAGCGCGCCTACAATTGCAGAGACGACCGCAGAAGAAAGGTTCTTTGCCATGCTCGCCTCCTTATTGTTGAAAGACCAGCGTGATCTCGTCACCAGCTGTTTCGACGAGCGCACTGCCGCCGTGCGTCAATTTGCCGAAAAGTATCTCGCTGGCGAGAGGCTGCTTGATCTTATCGTGGATCAGCCGTGACATCGGACGGGCCCCATATCTGGAATCAAAACCATTTTGTGCGAGCCATTCGCGCGCCTCTTCGGTCAGTTTGACCAACACGCGCTTTTCAGCGAGCTGGCCATTCAGCTCATTGATAAATTTATCGACGATCATTTTTATGATCTCTAGATCTAGAGCTTTGAATGGGACCCATGCATCCAATCGGTTTCGAAACTCAGGCGTGAATGTCCGTTCGATCACGCCTTTTGCATTTCCCTTAGTGTCTGATGAGTTGCGAAAGCCGACACCGCCGGATGAAAGTTCTCTGGCTCCGGCATTAGTCGTCATGATAAGAATGACGTTTCTGAAATCAGCTTTCTTCCCGTTGTTATCCGTCAGTGTCGCAGAGTCCATCACCTGCAGCAGCAAGTTGAAAAGGTTCGGATGAGCTTTTTCGATCTCATCGAGGACGAGAACTGCGTGCGGCGTACGCATGATCGCTTCAGTCAGCAAGCCGCCCTGATCAAACCCTACGTATCCGGGTGGCGCTCCGATGAGACGAGAGACTGTGTGCGGTTCGGCATACTCGCTCATGTCGAAACGAATGAATTCGACACCAAGGATCTCTGCAAGCTGTTTTGACACTTCAGTCTTGCCGACACCGGTCGGGCCGGAGAATAAAAATGAACCGACGGGTTTTGTCTGATGACCAAGCCCGGCTCTCGAGATCTGTATCGCATCGACAATGCGGTCGATCGCTTCGTCTTGGCCAAAGATTACTTTCTTTATGTCTTCGCGAAGTGTCTTAAGCCGAACCTTCTCGTCGGCGACGACGGTCTTCGGCGGAATTTTGGCCATTCGGGCGATCGTGTTCTCAACCATCTGTACCGAAACCTTTTTCGGACGTTTGTTTTCCGGCAGCAGTTTTACCGATGCTCCTACCTCGTCTATCACGTCGATCGCTTTATCGGGCAGATAGCGATCATTGATATATTTACCGGCGAGCTCCGAGGCGGACCGTAAGGCTTCGGTCGAATATTTGACGCCATGATATTGCTCGTAAAACTTCTTGAGTCCTTTTAATATCTGGAAGGTCTCATCGATAGTAGGCTCATTGATCTCGATCTTTTGAAAACGCCTGGCAAGAGCGCGATCACGTTCAAACGCAGCCTTGTATTCGCTGAAGGTCGTCGAACCAATGCATCGAAGCTCACCGGCCGCCAACGCCGGCTTTAAGATATTCGACGCGTCCATTGATCCTCCCTGGACCGAACCCGCTCCGACGATAGTGTGTATCTCGTCAATAAACAGGATCGCATTCTCCTGTTTTTTCAATTCGTTAATGATCGCCTTAAAACGTTGCTCAAAGTCGCCACGGTATCTCGTTCCGGCAAGCACGGCACCCATATCCAGAGCAAAGACTTTTGCATTGTGAAGGACCTCCGGTACATCACCTTCGCTGATCTTCAACGCAAGGCCTTCGGCTAACGCCGTCTTACCGACGCCCGGTTCGCCAACATACAACGGATTATTCTTCTTTCGTCTGCACAGCACCTGTATCGTCCGCTCGATCTCCGCCGCACGTCCAACGATAGGATCGATCTCACCATTTGCCGCGCGTTCGACGAGCTCGACCGTAAAGCTTTCCAGGGGATTGCGCCGCTGCGGTTGAACTCCCTCGGCAATCTCCTCTTCGTCGATCCCCTCAGGAATCGCATCGCCGGGTTCGATCTTTGAAATTCCGTGTGCGATGTAATTGAGGATATCGAGTCGTGTTACGCCTTGCTGAAGCAAAAGGTAAACGGCGTATGACTGCTCCGCTGAATAAAGAGCGGCGAGGATATTGCCGCCGTCAACCGCGCCTTGGCCGCTGCCTTCAGCCTGGAGTACCGCGTATTGGATTGTCGATTGGAAAGTGGCGGTCAGCTCCGGCATCTGCTTCGCATTGTCCGGCATTTTTTCGAGCACATTCAGAAAGTACTCTTCAAGCGCGCGTGCAAGCTCGTCCAGCTGCGCACCGCAATTGTGGAGTATCTCCCTTGCCGAATTGTCCTCAAGCAACGCGAACAACAAGTGTTCGAGCGTTACGTATTCATGCCGGTGCCGCACAGCCTCATCAACGGCGTTACTTAAAGTTTCTTCTAGTTCGCGGGTCAACATCTGCGTTATATTTTAGCAGTTTTAGCGGAATTGAGAACAGACTACTGGGCAAGCCGGACGCCGGTTGCCGAGATGCTGGAAATGTAAATGTTGAAATCAACGCCAGTGGTCGAATAAATGGAGTGCATTGCGGAGCTTGTGCTCTGGGCAATTTCTATAGTCTCACTTAACATAAAAACAGAGGGTCCTGAGCCCGAAATACCTCCTCCAAGCGCCCCGGCCGCAAGGCTTTCTGCCTTTAACTCGTCGAATTTCGGTATTAGCGATTTACGGGCCGGCTCGATAATAAGGTCTTCCATCGAGCGAGAAAGCAAGTAGTAGTCTCCTTTGGCCAAAGCGGCGACAAACGCTCCGAGATTGCTCCAGTTCCTAACCGCCGCCCTTAATGGTACGTCTTTTGGCAAGATAGCCCGCGCCTCCGCTGTTTTGATCTCGATCTGTGGATGGATGATGGTAGCAAAGAGCGGCGGAAATTCAAGTGAAATTATATCAAGCGGTTCGGCCGAACGAACCAGCGTGAAACCTCCGAAGATACTAGGTGCGAGGTTGTCAGCGTGCTTAGTACCCGATGCCGCTAATTCACCCTCCATTGCGAAATCGATTAGCTCGTTGCTCGAAAATCGACCACCGAGAAGAGAGTTTGCTGCGAACACAGCTCCACAAGAGCTAGCGGCGCTCGAACCGATACCGCTGCCGGGCTTGATACGCTTGGTTATTTCAACTTCGAACCCAAAATCGGCATTTAGACTGTCAAGCATCGCAATGAGCGCGATGCCGGCTACATTCTTGGTTGGATCGGTCGGAAGTCCGAAATCGTCATGATGCGAGATGCGAACGTCCCGTTTGTCGATCTTGCGGAGCGTAATTTCGTC